>Ga0209344_10000368_pt1 | contig 83588 bp, 74 predicted proteins | sample Cruoilmetagenom6_FD_187293 | JGI IMG/M metagenome (GOLD analysis project Ga0209344, IMG submission 187293) | Oil polluted marine microbial communities from Coal Oil Point, Santa Barbara, California, USA - Santa Barbara Oil Seep Sample 6 (SPAdes)... | ecosystem: Environmental > Aquatic > Marine... | reverse complement strand
GCGGCCAGACCATCCTGTTGGAACGGGAGAAAATCAAAAGGAGGACGATGAAATTACGGCGCTTGCAGCACGCCCAATCCGCTGCTTAACTCAAACCCAGATGCGCCAGACCCTCCTTAAGTCAGGCTGCCTGAAGTCTCAAATTACCTGACGACGGACATCCTTGGTCATGACGCTAGGCCTTCACCAAGCCGATCTCGCGGAGGCGTTCCATGAGATAGTCCTGCGCCGTGATCGGGGGCTGGGCCTTGCCGCCTTCGGCGACGCATTGGGGCAGGGCCTCTATCATCACATCCTGGTTGAAGTGCAGGAAGAAGGGCGTCGAGTAGCGCGGGAATTTCGCGCGCTCCGGCGACGGGTTGACCACGCGGTGCGTGGTGGAAGGCAGGATTCCAGCGGTGAGACGCTGGAGCATGTCACCGCAATTGATGACGAGGGCGCCGGGTGGCGGGTTGACCGCGAGCCATTCGCCGGAGCGGTGTTTCACTTCGAGACCCGCCTCTTCGGCGCCGAGCAGGAGCGTGATGACATTGATGTCTTCATGCGCGCCGGCGCGGACCGTGCCTTCCGGCGGCGGGTTTTCCTGCGGCGGGTAGTGCAGCAGGCGGAGGATGGAGTTGCCCATATCCACGCGGTCTTCAAACCAGAGCTCGTCGAGGTCCAGATGAAGCGCTATCGCGCGCAGCAGGTCGCGGCCCATCTCGTCGAGCGCATCGAAGAGGGCGCGGGTGGCGCGGTCAAAATCCGGAATCTCGCCGACGCTGGGCGTGTCGGCCATGGTTTCGCGGTAAGGCGATTTCGGCGGCAGGAGGCGGCCGGTGTGCCAGAATTCCTTGAGGTCTGCCTTGGCGGCGCCCTTTGCATTTTCGGTGGCAAAAGCGGTGTAGCCGCGCTGGCCGCCGCCCGACCTGCCGTCATAGGCGAGCTTGGCGATATCCGGCAGGGCGAAGAAGGCCTTCGTGGCGCGCAGGTTCTCGTCAATGACGCTCTGATCGACGGGATGGCCGGCGATGACGGCAAAGCCGGTCTCGCGGAACGAATTTCCCAGCGCTTCGGCAAAAGCGGCCTTGTCTTCGTGCCAGAGGGCGTACGGGATCGGTTTGAAATATTCGGTCATGGGTTCGGTTTGCCAGATTGTCGCGAGAGCGGAAAGTGAAAATGGCTTTTGCGGCTGTCAGAGGCATTTGAGGCAACCGGGTTAATGGGGCGCCCCCGGACGGTAACACTCTGCCTCTTTGGGGCCTCTGGCGTTAACCATAACGCAAATCTCTCACGGCACTCTCCACACATCGCCGGACAAGGCGGGTGGTGGTTGCCAAAGCAGGACACGGGAATGATCCCGGCGATGCGGTGGCAAGGTGAAACAGGAACAAGACAATGCCCTTTGCAGATTACGCTATAGACCTCGCTTCAATGCTCGGACCGGATTCGGCTCCCGAGGAACTTTACCAGGCCGGCCTGGTCTATTCGACCGGCCTCAATGTGGAAGTCGACATGATTGCCGCGCACAAATGGTTCAACCTGGCCGCCCTGCGCGGCATGGAAGATGCCAAGATCCAGCGCGCCGAACTGGCCGACATGATGTCCTCCGACGAGGTCAAGCAGGCCCTCCAGTCAGCCCGGGAATGGCTCAAACTGATGAACTAGGCTTTTGTGGCTCGCCCGGACGCTGCTGCTCCTGTCCGGGCGCCGTTGTTAAGTTTAATGAAATATCAAACGGCAGCGTGCGAGTTTGATTCCTCACGCGCTGTGAGGAGCCGCAACCGTCATGCCTTTGAACGAGGCCCCCAACCGAGATCCGGCGGACATTCGCACGGCGCGGACATCCGCGTCGCGGTCACGACTTGGGACGGCAGACCTGATTGTGCAGTTCTGGCGGGCAAAGTGGCTGATGCTGCTGGTGTTCGTTCCGGTATTTGCACTCGGCCTTGCGGCGGCCCTGTCGCGCCCTGACCAGTTTGAATCCCGTTCCCGCCTGATCGTGGCTTCGGTCAGCGGCGCCAGTCATGATGATCTCGTCCAGCCAGAGCTGGAATTCCTGCGCAGTCCGGTAATTGTTGCCCGTGTGCTCGACCGGTTTCCGATGTCGCGCCTGTATCCAGCGCTCAACCAGTCCTGCGAGGCCAGGGGCCGGGCAGTATTTGGGGACGCCGAAGGGCTTCGTCGCCTCGCTGCAGAGTGTCGCCAGATGGGGGCCGACGCGATGGCGCGGGACTTCAAGGTATGGGCGTCGTCGAGGGCACCCGTCGTCACGGCTACTTACAGGAATGGCGACGCGGAAACGTCCGCAGAAGTCCTCAATGCGCTTGTCGGAGCCTATCTCGCCTATCGCTCGCAAATATTGGCGAGGCCGCAAGCCGCTCGCCCGCCGGTTGACCGCGCCGCCCTGGAAGCGCGGCTGCTGGAATCCGAAGCGGCAGTCGGCAGCTTCCTGGAGGCGCAGGGCATCAGCAATTTCGAAGCCGAGCGCGATACTGTTCAGGCGCTTTACCAGTCAGCCAGTGAAGACCTGATGGAAACCGATTCCCGTCTCCTGCAGGTCGAGAGCCGGCTTGGCGCCTATCGCGGGCAGATCAGGGCAATTCGTCCACAACAACGCCTCTTCGTCGAGGACTCGACCGAACAGACCCTGATCGACATGAAACTCGAACGTGAAGCGCTGTTGGTGAATCATTTGCCGGGGTCTGCCGTGGTGCAGGACATGGACCGGCGCATCGCCCGGGCCGAAACCTTTATCGACACGCTGGACAGGCCCGCCGGCACGGTGCGGACGGGGCCGAACCCGCGCTATGAGCAGATGCTGTCGATTATCGGCGACCTGCAGGCAGAAGCGGCATCGCTGAAAGTCCAGCAGGCTGCCCTCGCACGGCAGATCGCCGGGTTCGAGGCACGCCAGGCGCGCCTCACCAGTCTCGCGCCACGCTACAAGGAATTGATGCGCAAACGCGACTTGCTGGAACGCGACATGATGTCGGAGGCGGGACAGGACGGGGACGCGCGCGTAAGCCGTTATGACAGCATCCGCGTGCTCGAGCCCGCCAGCGTGCCGGTGCGGCCGACCGCGACACGGTCCGTCGTGGCGGTGCTGGCCTTTTTGCTGGCTGGTTTCGCCGCGATTGTTGCCGGGCTGCTGAAGGCCATGACCCGCACTGGCTTTGCCACGCGGCGCTCGGTCGAGCGAACGCTGGACCTGCCCGTGCTCGCAACTGTCGGGGAGGCCTGAGCGAGCATGCGTGACCTGCGGCCGGATCTGGCGACGCTGTGGAGCGTCGCATCGCGCCTGAGGCCGCAGCAGGGCGCCCGCACCGTGATGTTTGCCGCGGCGCGCAGTGGCGAGGGCACGAGCAGCATGGCAGCCTCGTTCGCCCTGATGGCAGCCGAACATGCCGAGCGGACGGCCTGGCTGGTCGATCTCGCGCTTGCGAAGAATGCGGCATACGATGCCTTTGATGCGGGTTTGGCGAGCGGCGTGGCGCGCCCCGGCCGGGCATATGACGCGTCACTCGGGTGTGCGCCAATGTATGAATTGATGCCGCCGGCACAGGGCGGCAGCGCCAAACTGCTGACGGCCCACCCCGTGACCGGGACGCGGCTGCTGGTGACGCGGTTCCGCACAGAGCGACTAGCGCGTGGCCAGGTGGCGCGCCTGCGCTCCCAGCCCGGCTGGTGGCAGGCGCTGCGCCGGTCAACCGACTGGATCATCGTCGATGCCCCTGCGCTGGACCGTTCGGACGCAGCAATGGACGTGGCAAGCGAAGCCGACGGTGTCGTGTTGGTCGTGCAGGCTGAATCGACCGGCGCCGAGGAGGTGGCCAATGCCCAGATCGCCATAGAACGGCGTGGCGGCTACGTCATCGGCGTCGTGCTGAACCGCATGCGGGCCGATGCGCGACTTGCCGGACGGATCGCGAGCTAGGGCAAGGCTTGCGACTGGCGCAGTGCATTTGCGTCCTGTAGTCAGGTGCGGAGCCACAAGGACCGTCCCATTGCCTGCTGCAAACCCGATTGATGGCGAATACGACTATATTATTATCGGTGCCGGATCGGCGGGATGCGTTGTCGCCAACCGGCTGTCGGCGGACCCGGGCAAGCGTGTGCTGCTTCTGGAAGCCGGTGGACGCGACAACTGGCTGTGGTTCCATATTCCAGTCGGGTACCTTTTCGCCATCGGGAACCCGCGATCGGACTGGATGTTCGAAACGGTTGCGCAAGCCGGGCTGAACGGTCGCAAGCTGTCCTATCCGAGGGGCAAGGTTCTGGGCGGCTCATCGGCGATCAACGCAATGATTTCCATGCGCGGGCAGGCGGTGGACTATGACCATTGGCGTGATCTCGGCTTGCCGGGATGGGGCTGGTCGGATGTCCTGCCAGTGTTCAGGCGGATCGAAGACCATTTCCTTGGCGAGACCGTGCACCATGGCGCGGGCGGTGAGTGGCGCGTCGAATACCCGCGCGTGAGGTGGGATATTCTCGATGCTGTCAGCGACGCGGCTGGTGAGATGGGTGTTCCGGTAACGGAGGATTTCAATACGGGTGACAATGAGGGGGTCGGCTATTTCCATGTCAACCAGAAGCGGGGCCTGCGCTGGTCGGCGGCGCGGGGATTCCTGAAGCCAGCCTTGCGGCGCCACAATTTGCGGACCGAAACCGGCTGCCTTGTGGACCGACTGGTCTTCGAAGAAGGGCGCGCTGCGGGCGTCGCATATATGCGGGATGGACAGCAGCGAACGGCAAAGGCCAGGGGGGAAGTCGTCCTGTGCGCCGGGGCGGTGGGGTCAGTGCAAATCCTGCAGCGCTCCGGGATCGGACCTGCGGACTGGCTGAAGGCGGCGGGCGTCGCGCCGCTGATTGACCGGCAGGGCGTGGGACGCAACCTGCAGGACCACTTGCAGCAACGCGCGATCTTTCGCGTGTCGGGCACGCGCACGCTGAACGAGACCTATCATTCGCTGCTCGGCCGGATGGGCATGGGGCTGGACTATGCCATGCGGCGGCGCGGGGCTCTGACAATGGCGCCTTCGCAGCTGGGCATCTTCGCGCGGTCGGATGGCGGACAGGACAGGGCCAACCTGGAGTTCCATATCCAGCCGCTATCGCTCGACAAGTTCGGCGACCCGCTGCACCGGTTTCCGGCGATCACTGCGAGCGCCTGCAATCTTCGTCCGACCTCGCGCGGTGAGATCAAGATTCAATCGGCAGCGCTGGACGCCAAGCCTTTTATCAATCCGAACTATCTTGCGACCGAGACTGACCGGGCGGTCGCGGCGGACGCTATCAGGTTGACCCGGCGCCTGATGGCGCAGGCTGCACTGGCACCGTTCCGTCCGGACGAGATGTTGCCGGGGCCGGCGGTGGGCGATGATGATGCGTCTTTGGCCAAAGCGGCGGGCGACATCGGCACGACCATTTTCCATCCGGTGGGCACGGCGCGTATGGGCCGAGCCGATGATCCGATGGCCGTGGTCGACAAGGACCTGAAAGTGCATGGCGTGGGCGGGCTGCGCGTGATCGATGCGTCCGTGATGCCGACGATCGTATCTGGAAACACGAACACGCCGACCATCATGATTGCCGACAAGGTCTCGCGGGACATGACGGAGGGCCGCTCGTGAATCAGGCCTGGCGGAAGCAGTCGGCGACCTGTGCCAGCCAGCGCCGAACCTCGTCGCCCCGTTCATCCATCGAATTGCCGTGGCGGACGAGGATGAGGTCGAGCTCCGGCACGAGCACGGTATACTGCCCCTGATAGCCATTGGCCGAGAAACTGCCGGGACCGCACATGCCGAGCCACCAATGGGCGCCGTAGCCAAGTGGTTCGGTGGGCGGCGTCCTGGTTGGCGTGCGGGCATAGTCGACCCAGCCTTCGGGCAGGATGCGCTGGCCGTCCCAGACGCCATCGCGCATGTAGAGCAGGCCGAAGCGGGCGAAATCGCGCGCGGTGGCGTAGCAGAAGGACGAGCCGATGAAGGTGCCCTGTTCATCGAATTTTGGTTGCGCCGACTGAACGTCGATCGGTTCGAACAATTCACGGAACATCCACGACCGGAATTTGTCTCCTGACTTGCCAAGCGCGCGGGCGGCGCAGCGGGCGACGATATTGCTGGTGCCGCTGGCATAGCTCCAGGTGCTCCCGGGTTCATGGACAAGCGGGAAATTCGCGGCGAAGCCGGCCACGTCGGTCTTGCCGCCGCCGAACAGCATTTCGATCACGTCCGATACGCCTGCATCGACATAGTCTTCGGCAAATTTCAGGCCGCTCGACATGCGCAGCAGCTGGTCAAGCGTGATGTGGCGGCGGGGATCGTCCGGCGCCTGCCATTCCGGCACGTCGGCGGGCGCGTGCACGTCGATCAGGCCTTCCCGCGAAAGAATCCCGACAAGGGCGTGCGTGATGCTCTTGGCTTCCGACCAGGAGGGATAGGTATCGCTGGCCGTGTATTCGCGCCAATAACGCTCACTGACGATGCGTCCGCCTTGCACGGCGAGGAATGCATGGGTTTCGCCCATCACGTTCGGGGCAGGATCGCTGAAGGCGAAATCCAGCAGGGCATCGAGGGCGGCGGAGTCGACGCCGTTAGATGGTGCGGCTTCTGGCCAGTTCGTCGTTGGCCAGGGCGTTCCTGATGGTTGCGCCGGCAGGGGCGCGAGAGGACGAGATTCGGTCATGTCGGAGGCCACCGTTTTGAATGGATTGTAATGCGGCGCGGACAAGCGTGCGCTTCGGCGCAAGTGGACAGGTCTGGCGGCGTTTCGTCAACGGTTCAGGGAGTGGTGTGAAACAAGAATGCCCCGGTGACGCAGGGTGACTCGATCAAAAGCGACCGGGCTGTCGTACCGGCGACCTGCAACCTGCTGCCCACTTACTCCAATTCCAACATGAAGGGACTGACGGGCACATCGTCGCCCCTTAACGGATACTGGTGGCCGAACATGTGGGGCTCGCTGGGTGAGATGTCTCCGAACCGGATTCGCGGGTCCAGGCTTGCGGTCGCTGGCCCTTCCGGAACTCAGTTTCGCTGTGTGAGACTTTCCCGCTCGACGATCTGGATCGTGTCAATCGTCGCATGAGCTGGCTCTCCGCTCCAGTCGGCACTGGTGATGTCGGAGATCATGTCGACCGCGGCCTGCGCCATTTCGGCGATTGGCTGCTTCACGGTGGTCAGTCGCGGCCAGATCGCAGCGGCGATGGCAGTATCACCAAATCCGACAATCGACAGTTCTGACGGAACCTTCACGCCGCGCCGCTGGGCGCCTGCAATGAGGCCGGCGGCCATATCGTCGTTACTGGCGAAGACGGCCGTGGGAGGCGCGTCGACGTCCAGCACCTTGTTGGCAAGTTGCATACCGGATTTGAAGGTAAAGTCGCCTTCGAAGATCAGTTCCTTGTCGACCGAAATGCCATGCGCCTTCAGCGCCTTTTCATAACCGACCTGGCGCTGGGGAGTTGATGGATGCTCGCGCGGCCCGCGAATGAAGCCGATCCGCTTGTGACCCTTTTCGATCAGAAGTTCGGTCATTGCGAAGGCCGCGGCAGTATCGTCGAAGGCGACGCTCGAATGATTGGACTGCGGGTCGCGAAAACTCAGGGCGACAACCGGAATCCCCATATCCTGCATCAGTTTCAGCAGCGTCTGGTTGCTACTGAGCGGCGGCGCGAGGATCAAGCCGTCAAGGCGGATGGAGCTCAGGCGTTTGACGATCACAGAATCGTCGAGCACGCTTTCAATGTCCGAAAGGTCTTCAATAACCAGGTGGTGGCCGAGATCGCGACACTCGTTCAGTACACTGACCAAGAGGGCGCTGAGATAGCTCGGACTCGGGTTGTAATAAGCAAGCCCGATCAGTTTGGATTTGCCGCCAGCCAGGCCGCGCGCCATCAGGTTCGGCCGGTAATTGAGCGTTGCAATCGCCGCTTCAACCCGCAGGCGCGTCGATTCCTTGACGAGCTTCTGCTTGTTCAGCACCCGTGAAACGGTCATCTGGGATACGCCGGCTTCTTCGGCGACTTCCTTGATTGTAATCGGTTGGCGCTTACTCACTGATATTCTATCCACTCAATGTTAAAGTATTGGAGGCTTCAGCCTCTAACTATCCAAACACAATTTTGGCAAGGTTCTTCTCAAGGCAGGTGCACAAGTATGAAGCGCCGGACCCGGCCTGAGACAGGCAATCGCCCAACATTTAAGCGCCTGACGGCGAGCTGACCCCCCCAGAATGCGTCGGCGAGAGATGAGCACTTCCTTGAGCTACGGATATGCCAGCATCATGTCGAAATAGTCCCGTGTGTATAGCTTGCAATGAGCTGGTCGCGATTGGCCATGTCCACGTTGAGTCTTGTATCATTCACGTCAAACTCGGTGATGTATATTCCGAGTCCCATGCCGACGACTTCCTCGTAGAACGCGATCCAGTTGCGCTGCTTGTCGCGGGTGAATTCATTCGGCATTTCGTAATTGGAATGGCTATGGATCCCGACGCATCCGGCGGTGCGGCTCGCGGCGCACGGCTACGAGCTCGCGCTCGACCCGGCGCGTGGCGGACGGATCGTCTCTGCGACGTTTGCCGGGTTGGACGTGCTGCGACCGGAGCCTGCGTCCGGCGCTGCCAGCGCGCTCGAATCGGCCTGCTTCCCGCTCGTGCCTTTCTCGAACCGAATCCGCAATAGCGCTTTCACGCACCTGGGTCAGCGCTACCAGCTCGGCAAGAACTGGGAGGGCGACGCTCATGCCATCCACGGAGAAGGCTGGCTGCGGCGCTGGGAAATCGTCGAGGCGTCCGGCGTCCGCACCCTGCTGCGCCTGCACGGCACCGACTGGTGGCCATGGGCCTACGAATGCCTGCAGGAGGTCACATTGGGCGAAAGCGGGATCACCCTGTCCCTGACTCTCCTGAATACAGACACACGCCCGATGCCTGCCGGGCTGGGCTTCCATCCCTATTTTCCGCGTACCGGTCAAACGTCGCTCCGGTTCGACGCCAAAAGTGCCGCGCCGCCCATGGGGCAGGGCGCTCTGGTTTCCCGTCCGCTCGACGCCGCAACCAGCTTTGCGAGCCCGCGCGCGGTATCGGGAACCGGTCTCGATCACTGCTATGCAGGCTGGCAAGGGTCTGCCACGATCATCCAACCGGAGACGGGCCTGCAGGTTTCGATGACATCCCTCCGGGGCGCACAATACTGTGTGGTCTATACGCCGGCCGATGAACCTAATTTCTGTGTCGAGCCGGTCTCACACCTGACCGGCGCGTTCGAGGCAGCCGATCCCTATGCTGCCGGGCTCAAGCTGTTGCAGCCCGGAGAGACGCTGGACCTCGCCATTTCCATTGCGGCCAGGTTTTAGGCAGCTGAGGCAAGGCGGGCTGAGGGCCGGCTCTATACGTTCCGGGGCATGAACAGGGTCAGGCGACAGCCGCCATCTATGCTCGTATCCACCGTCAACTCGGCAGATAATTGGCGCGAAAAGGCGGTCATCAGCTTCGACCCCAGGCCGCTGCCACTCTGGGTTTCGGATGTCATCGATGGATCAAAGCCGCGACCATTGTCGGAGATGACCAGCGTGGTGCCGTCCGCGTCGACGCCGAGCGAGATGTGGATCTGCCCGCCGGCCGGGCCGAAAGCGTATTTCATCGCATTCGTGACGGCTTCGACGATGAACAGGGCCATCGGTATGGCATCGTCCGCCGGGCGTTCGACATCGGCATAGGACTGGACGGTCTCGACACGGGATTCCTCCATGCCGAGGGCTTCGGACAGGTGCGTGACAAGACCGCTCAGGAACGGTTTCAGGTGGACCTGCTCGAGGCGCTCGTTCTGGTAGAGTGTCTGGTGGACGATTGCCAGGGCGTCGATCCGGTGGCGCGCCGCTGCGATCGCGGCCTTGGCCTCTGGGTCGCGCAGTTGGCGGCCCTGCAGGTTGAGAAAGCTTGTCACGATCTGGAGATTGTTTTTGACGCGGTGGTGAATTTCGCGAACGGCCTCGTCGCGGCTTGCAATGGCCAGTTTCAGGTCCTTGTCGCGTTCGCCGATATCCTTCGCCATGACGTCCATCGCGCGGGCGAGCTTGGCGATCTCGTCAGGCGCCTTGTCGAACGTCTCTCCGGCCTTGAACTGGTAGCGCCCGGCGCCATACACCCGGACGGTCCGGGTCAGCCGCGACAGCCAGCGCAGGACCAACGAGTCAATCGCGATCCAGACGGCCAGCAGGGCCACCGAAAAGGCGACCAGTGGCAGGCCGATCGACCTGACCGGGCGCAGTGTGAAATCGCTCCACAGGCCGGGAGACTTACGGGAGATCGCGGCGAAGACATTGCCCGGGCCCACGGGCTGGATCACCACGTCAAGCGACTCGCCATGCTCGCCCGTCAGGACGAACAGTTTCGCCGACTCCGCCTTCGCGACGCTGGCGACCCATTCCGGATCGATCTTCGAGAACCGCTGGCTGCCATAGGATTCGCCGCGGTCGTCCAGCAGCGCCACTTCCACGCCTTCGGGCAGGGGTTCGCCATGCGACAGCAATGCCAGCTCCTCGGTCCGCAGCTCGAGTCCTGCAGACCCTGCAAACGCGCCATCGGCGTCCTCGAGGCGCATGAGGATGGCAAACAGCCATTCGCCGCTTCGCTCGCTGAAATAGGTATCGCTGCGAACCATCTTCTCGCCGCGTTTCAGCCGCGCATTATTCTCGGGATCGGGCAGGGTCCATCCGGGATCGGATACGGCTGAGCAGGTTGCGACGCCCTCGGTATCGAAACGGGCCACATTCGCGAGCGGCTCGATGCGGTCCTTGAGGATGGTGAACACTTTCTTGCAGCGCCTGCGCACCAGGTCGTCCCGGTAGAGCGTCAGCATCAGCGTGGCTTCATTGATCGACTGTTCGACCCCGTCCAGGGACGCGTCAGCGACCAGAAGGAGGTTGGCGCGGCGGTCGTCCATCCCCTTTTTGGCGTCGAGATAGGCAGAGATGGCAGACAGCAACAGGATCGGAGTCAGGGCCGCCACGAGCGTCATGACGAGACGCTTGCGTAGGGATCCTGACTTCGCATTCTGTGGAGGTTGGCCGGGCTCAGCTTGTCGGCGCACGGGCGATCTCGTCCGCTTGCATCATGATGTCGTCAAAGGCTTTTTCCGCGGACATGCCCGAGTCGCTATTATAGCCGGTGGAATTCGACTCCAGTATCTCGATCACCGCCTTGCGGGCGCGCGACACCCGGCTCTTGATCGTCCCGACGGCACAGCCGCAGATTTCAGCGGCTTCCTCATAGGCCATACCGCCCGCACCGACGAGGATCAGGGCCTCTTTCTGGTCGACAGGCAGCATGGCCAGCGCGTTGCGCAGGGCCAGCAGTTCGAGCGCGTCAGCCGGATTGCTGTTGGAGACGAGCGTTGCCTCGGCCACTTCCGGGTCCAGCGGCTGGCGGCGCCAGCTGCGGCGCTTTTCCGAATAGAACGCGTTGCGCAGGATCGTGAACGCCCAGGCTTTCATATTGGTGCCGGCCACGAAGCTCTCGCGGGCATTCCATGCCTTCAGCATGGCGTCCTGCGCCAGATCATCGGCCTGCGATGCATCGCGGCACAGGCTGCGGGCAAAGGCGCGCAGGTGCGGAATCAGAACGGTCAGCTCCTGCTTGAACGTCGCGTCGTCGAGTGTCGCGGGGTCATCGGTCATGTTCGGCGCCTCACTCATCTGACGTGGAGGGCTTCGAGGACTTCTTCTTGTCCGCCTCTTCCAGCAGTTTCAGGAACTCGTCGGGAACCTCTTCCTTGGCGACATCTTCATAAATTCGGCGTAGCTGATCCCCGATTTTGGCACCGCGACGTTTCAGGTCAGCATCTGATTTCTGCTGGCCTGGTTGCTTTTTTTTGTTCATTGGCTGGACTCTGGATTCGATCAAGGGATGGTACCTGCTGTTCAACTCACATAGTGCAACAGCGGGCAACGGCATTGGTTCCACCAGAAAACAATTAATTTAGCAGCGCGTGCAACCTTTTCGGATGCGGCGAGTTGTAGACGAAGATTCAGATCAAGAGGGTTATTATGGACTTGGTACAGAAATTCGCCCCACACCTGCCGCTGCTGCGCCGATATGCGCGCGCGCTGACCGGCAGTCAGGATAGCGGGGATGCCTATATCCGCGCCTCTCTCGCGGCACTTGTGGAAGATCCGGACCAGATCAACAGCGACATCGACCCGCGCACGGCGCTGTATCGCTTTTTCCATGTCATCTGGGGCGGCACCGGCGCGCAGCTGGACCCAGGCACCGACGTTTCGGGCGCTGCCGCCGACCGCCGCCTGCAGGCCCTGGCGCCGATCCAGCGCCAGGCCTTTCTTCTCACCGCCCTGGAAGGCTTCTCCGTCAAGGACGCCGCCTTCATTCTCGGCGTGTCCGTGGAAGAGCATGGCGAGCTGGTGAATGCGGCCCACCGCGATATCGAGCAGGATCTCAAGACAAGGGTGCTGATCATCGAGGACGAGCCGATCATTGCGGCCGATCTCGAGAACCTCGTCAGTGATCTCGGCCATGACGTCACCGGTAACGCCACGACACGGTCCGAAGCGGTCGACATGGCCAAGGCCAATCCGCCCGGCCTCGTCCTGTGTGACATCCAGCTGGCCGACGGATCGTCCGGTATCGATGCGGCGCATGACATTCTCGCGGTGATGGATGTGCCGATCATCTTCATCACGGCCTTCCCCGAGCGCCTGCTGACCGGCGAGCGGCCCGAGCCGACCTTCCTGATTCCGAAACCGTTCCAGGAAAACACGGTCAAGGCCGCCATCGGCCAGGCCCTGTTCTTCAATCCGGCCAAGACGCCGAACGTCTCGGTCTGAGCCCCCCCCCGGGCGAAAGCCGGGGCGGAGGGACCTCCGTTCCCGGCCCGGGCAGATCCGGTCGTCAATGAATGGCAGGACCGCCCGCAGGGTCAGCTGAACCCGATCGCCATGACGCGATTGCGGCCGGCTGCCTTGGCCTGGTACAGATATGAGTCGGCCTGGCGGATCAGCTCCTGCACCGTCATGCCAGGCGCAAAGCGCGCAACCCCGAACGACGCCATGACGGCAGACGCCGCAGAATCGCGTCCCATGACGGCCAGTTTGGCTTCCTCGAAAGAATGCTTGATCCTGACAAGCAGGTTATAGGCCGACAAGACGGTCGTCCGCGGGAAAATGATCGCGAATTCGTCGCCACCATAGCGGGCGACCATGTCCTGGCCCTTGATATTCTTTTCGACGATCGCTGCGAATTGTTTCAGCACTTCATCGCCATGCTGGTGCCCGAACGTGTCGTTCACCTCCTTGAAATGGTCGAGATCGGCCATCGCCATGCACAGGTTGGTGCCATCCTGTTCCGCATCCGACACGTCCTGTCGGATCCGCTCGTCGAAGGCGCGACGGTTCCAGACGGACGTCAGGGGATCGAGCAGCGATGCTTTCTGGATCTCTGCCAGTTCCGCATTGAGCACATGTATCTGCGCCTGTGAGGCCATCAGGCTGCTGCTCAATTGCTGCGTTGCATCGCTCATGCGTTTGTTTTCTTCAGCCAGGTTGGCCACGATGGCCAAGACGTCTTCGAGCGATGCCGAGTCCGGCAAGCGGTCCTGGACATCGCTCAGCGTGTCCCGGAAACTGTCACTTTGCGTCGCGCCGTCCCGAATGACGCGCAGGACGCTTTCGATTTCCTGCTCGACAGCCCGCGTGACATTGCTTGTCGTCTCTTCGGAGCTGCCCGGCGACAGCATGCCCTGCTCGAGCTGGCTAATATCGTAAGGCGTCAATCCGCCATTCTTCAGCAGGAACTCATCTACACGTCGCGCCAGCTCCGGATCGGTGCCGGATACGTAGGCATACCACACTGCGTATGTGCCAGGAAAAGGCGGCGTCCGGTAGCGTTCAATCAGACCGAATGCCTTTCCCGCGTTCTGGTAGATTTCGATCGAGTCCGGATGATCCGCCATCGGAGCCTCGGCTTCCTTGGTGTCGATTATGTTCGCCTGCATAACGTGTCCCCCCCCGGCTGGTTCAGGCGAAACTCTATTTCATGGTCTTTTCGCTATAGTTAACGCCGCGGCATCGCGCGGGAAAAAATGCGGGTGCCCGGGACGGTCCGTAACGCCCATCCTGGCCCCGTTGGCAGGCGCCTCAGCGCACCGGTCTGCAGCAACCTGTCCTTCTCGCCGGCGGCCCGCACCGCCGGATTTCCGTCGCTCTCCCTGCTTCGCTGCGCTAGGCTCTGCGCAACGCGCCAATCGGGCCGGGGAAGGAAGCCTATGCCAGCCACAATCCGGTCCATCCTGCTCGTCGCATTCCTCCTCGTCTCGGCCTGCGTCTCGCCGCTGCAGCGCGACCTCGATACGATCCTGCATCCGCCAGAGACCCAAGGCGTGCGCTGGGGCCTGCTCGTCACCGACATGCAGGGCCACGAGATCGTCGCCCTCAACCCCGACCAGCGCTTCCTGCCCGCCTCCAATACCAAGCTGTTCACCACCGCCGCCGTCTTCCGCTGGCAGGAGGAACTGGACGCTATGCGGCCCCGCCTCGGCACCTTCATCGCGCTGGAAGATGTCGGCGAGACCGGTGCGCCCACGCTCGTCCTCCACGGACGCGGCGACCCAGCCCTCAGCGATGCGCCGGATTGCGAAACACGCTGCCTCGCCACCCTGGCAGACGCGGTGGCCGGCAGTGGCCTCACCGCCATTGCCCATGTCATCGGCGACGATACCTGGTTCCCGGACCAGCGCTGGGGCCCCGGCTGGAGCTGGGACGACCTGCAGACCGCCTATGGCACCGCCACAACCGCCCTCACCGTCAATAACAACACCGTCACGCTCATAATCACGCCTGCCGCCACAGAGGGCGCCCCGGCAGAGGTCGCATGGGCGCCGGGCGACGCCGCCTACACCATCCTCAACGACACGGTCACGGCCCCCCGCCCGCAGCCGGATACCGACAACGCAGGCGAGCCGGAGGACGACCTTAGCGTCGTCCATCTGCCCGGCACGGCCACTGTCCGCGTCTCCGGCCATGTGCCGCCGGGCAGCGGCCCGCGCCGTATCTCCCTCGGCCTTGATGACCCGGCCCTTGCCGCTGCCGCGCGCCTTGGCGCCCTGCTGGCCGCGCGCGGTGTCACGGTCGAAGGCCCGCCTCAGTCCCGCCACCGCCCGCCCGGCGCCGCGCCGCAGGCGGTCCTGACCGCGCTGGATGATGGCGACACGCCGCTCGCCGCGCTGGCGCCGCCCGCCTTCGCCGATGCGCTGCGCGCCGTCGCCAAGGATAGCCAAAACCTCCAGGCCGAACTCCTGCTGCGCCATCTCGGCCATCTCAGCGAAGACGGCTCTGCCGAGGCCGGCCTCGCCCGCGTCACCGCCCTGCTGGCAGAGGCGGGCGCCCGCCCAACCGGCTACGACCTGTTCGATGGGTCTGGCATGTCGGTCTACAATCGCGCCAGCCCCCGCACGATTGTCAGCCTGCTGACCTATGCCGCCGCGCAGGACTGGGGCGAAGACTGGAAAGCCACGTTCCCAATCGGCGGCACCGACGGCTCCCTCACTCGCCGCTTCCGGGGCACGCTCCTCGAAGGCAACATCTTCGCCAAGACCGGCACCCTCAAAGGCACCAACGCCCTGTCGGGCTACATGGTGGCGACTAGCGGCCAGACGCTGGTCTTCGCGATGTTTGCGAATGAGCGGCCCTTGGCGGTCTCATCGGCCACGCCAATGATGGACGCAGCCCTCGTGCGGATTGCGGAGGGGAATTGAACCTTCTCCCCTCTCCCTCGGGAGAGGGGCCGGGGGTGAGGGGCAACGCCATTTTCATCACAAGCCCAAGGCTTCGGACACAACCGCGAACACATGGTCCCCGCTCAGGGCCGCCTGCGCCTCGATGCGCACCACACGCCAGCCCAGCCGCTCGATCTCGGCCTGCCTTTCAGCATCGGCTGCGCGCAGCGCTTCGACATCGTGCACCGACCCGTCAATCTCAATCACCAGCCGCGCTTTGATAATCGCAAAGTCGGCCACATAGCCGGCAATCGGGTGCTGTCGCCGCACGGGGTGCCCAAGCGTCCGCAGCACGCGCAGCGCCTGCCACGCGACCTGCTCGGGTGTATTGGCCTCGGCACGCAAACGCCGCGCACGATACGTATCGGGATTACGTGTCATGATCTCACTATTTCAAACAGATCACCGACTGGCGAGTCCGCCTCTCCCTCGGGCTTGTGAGGAACAGCCATCGCACTGCGATGGCCCGAGCAAGTGGCTAGGGGTGAGGGGCAACGATCTTCCCCGCCAGCACCACTATTCGTGGCACGCCCGCTACCCCTCATCCCCAACCCTTCTCCCAAGGGAGAAGGGGGCGGTCGCTGCACCACGTCTCTCCACCCCCTTATCCAACCCATATACGACCTGCGCTATACTGCGCCCCATGAGCCATCCGCCCGACATCATCCATCACGGCCTCGAACAGGCGCGCCTCGCGCTCTGGGCCGTGATCAACATGACCAATGCCCAGCTGCGCCCGCTGACCTTGCGGCGCAGCCTGAAGCGACGCGCCTCGGGACGGCTGAAACAGATCGAGGTGATCGTGCGGCGGCTGCTCACCCTGATGGCGCTGGCGCTCACCCTCGCACCGGTCCGTCCGCGGACGCACCTCACCCCTGCCACCCCCGTGCCGCTCCCCGAGGGCACCCAGATCGTCACCTTCCCGGCCCCGTACCGTTTCGCCCTGTCGGGAAGGATGCAGCCGGCCGTCGACCCCGAAGCCTCCGGACAGTTTCCGGGCAGCATCCGGGCTTCCGGCCCGGTCCCGGCGGCGCCCTTCCTCGCGCGCGTCTCGGCGCTCTACAAAGTGCTCGAAGCGCCGGACCTCTACGCCAAACGCCTCGCACGCAGCCTTGAACGCCAGCGCAAGCGCGGCGACCCAAAGTCCGTCGCCCTGCCCATGGCCTCGGCCTATCGCCTCCGCCCCGAACTCGGGATGGTCGCCACAGCCCTGCCGGGATTGCTGAACGCCGCCCTCGAAAAGTGGGACAACTCAAGCTGAGTCCGACAGTCTATCAAACAGGTTTGCCGGGCAGTCTGCGGAGTGTCCGGACGCGGGTGCGAGCGCACCTCTCGCCGCGAGGATACTGCGCAGGGGTCTGCGGAAATGGAGCGTGGGAGTCCCAAAGGGGCTCATGCCTGACAGGAATCTGCGCTTTAGTCTCGCCCGTGTATGCTGGCCAAGGCGCTGATGATCGCTTCGCGAACATCGCTGGGCTGGGAATCGACTGCCTTGCCCAGATTCAGCAATTGATTCCTGAGCGTATGGACCTGATCGAGAAGCGTACAGACGATCCCGAGCCCTTCGGTGTTCAGGTCAAAATCATCGGCGAGATCGCACAACAACTCGATGCGGGCGATGTCGGCCGCGTCAAACCTCTGGTCGCGATCATCGACGGCCCGGACCAGGCCTTCCGCGATCCAGCAGGTCAAGCGATCGGCCGACAGGCGGCTTACATGAACAATCAGCTCTTCTTGCGTAAAAAATTCGACGTCTTTCACAGGTCCACTCCTTTGGCCCATGTTGCCCGCGCATCGAACGGATGGCGTTTCGACCATGCCTCGAGCGCGGCCTTGATGTCATCATCGAACGCGCCCGCGTCAGGCAGAATGACTGAAAGCTCGACATATTGATGCCCCGCCGGCCGCCCCTTTGCCTTTATTCCCTGGTGTTTGAGTCTGAGCTTCTGACCTGAACTTGCGCCGGGCGGCACCGTGAGCTTCAGCGCCCCGTGCAAGGTGGGAACCTCGATCTTCGCTCCCAGCGCGGCTTCGGTCAGGCTGATCGGCACGGTGATCGAAATATTATCGCCTTCGCGACGGAACAATGCGTGGTTTTGCACCGCAATGTCGATCAGGGCATCACCGGCGGGTCCGCCATTGAAACCACCATCTCCCTTTCCCTTCAGCCGCAAAGTCTGGCCATCCCGCAATCCTGCGGGAATGGTAACCTTGAGATCTGATCCATCGGGCATGGCCAGCATGCGCTCGCCGCCTCGTGCAGCTTCGAGAAATGACACAGACAAGGAATAGTGCCTGTCCCGGCCGGGCATGGGCCTGTTGGCCTGAGCGCGTTCGCCGGCGCGGGCTCGCCTGAACAGTTCAGCGAAAATATCCGACTGATCGCCGAAATCGGCAAAGCTTTCATGATCTGCATAGCGGCCAGTTCCGGCGGTTCCGGCGTGTTCGCGATAATAGGGACGCTGCTGCGCCTCCTGGCCGGAGGCGTCAATTTCACCGCGATCATAGCGCCCGCGGAGTTCTTCATCCCCGATAATCGCGTAGGCTGCAGAAATCGCCTTGAAACGGTCTTCCGAACCCGTCTTCCCCGGATTGAGGTCGGGGTGATGGCTCTTTGCGGCCTTTCGGTAGGCTTTCTTGATCTCGTCCGCACTGGCGTCGCGAGATACGCCCAGAACATCATAGAGGCTTTCAGCCATGGCGGTCCATTTCCCCGGAAGTCTCAAAAATCCAAATCTATGCCGTCCTTGGTAATTTCAATGCGACAGGAATTCCATGTGGCAAATACCTAGTTCGCAGCACTTGCGTACTGAGGCTCCCGCTCAAGCGGCTCTGCGCAAACACCGCATCCGCCAGAAGCGGGACATCATCCTGCCTTCTCCGGTCTGTGCGAAACCTCACTATGGCCCCAGGCGCATTGCCCCAGCCGCCCAGACGTCGCGATTGATGAATGGCTTGGACCTCAGCCAGAAAGCAATTCCGCGCTGAGGCGGTCACGCAGGTCCCGTTTGACGAACTTTCCGCTGGCATTGCGGGGCAGGGCGTCTTCCAGAAACCAGACGTAACGGGGTGACTTGTGCTTCGCCATGATGGTCTCGCAATGATCCCGGAGCGCTTGCTCCGAGAGAGACTCGCCAGGCTTCAGAACCACCGCAATCCCAACTTCTTCGCCGAGGCGGTCATCGGGCACGCCAAACACGCAACATTCAGCGACGGCGTCGTGTCGGTAGACCGTTGCCTCCACCTCGGCGCAATAGATGTTCTCTCCGCCGCGCAGGACCATGTCCTTCTTGCGGTCGACAATGAAGATGAAGCCATCTTCGTCGATACGGGCAATGTCGCCTGTATGAAGCCAGCCATCGGTGATGGATTCGGCGGTGGCCTCAGGGCGGTTGATGTAGCCCTTGATCACGGACGAGCCTTTGATCCACAATTCGCCAATCTGGCCGGGCTCTACCGCATTGCCGTCATCATCGACGCATTTGGCTTCAAAGTTTGGCATGGCCGGACCGGCGCTGTCGGGCTTGTCGACAAAGAAATCCGCTGCGATCGAGGTGATGATCCCGCAGGTTTCGGTCATGCCGTAACCGGTGCTGGGACGCGCCGTTGCCACCTGGGACTCGATCTTGTGTACCAGGTCCGGTGGCACCTGTGCGCCGCCGCCGGACAGCGAGGTCAGGCTCGACGTGTCAGTGGTGGCAAAGTCGGGATGACTGATCAGTTCGCGCGCCATGACAGGCACGCCGCTCATGGACGTCACCCGTTCCCTGGTGATCACGCGCAGCGCCTCGCCGGCATCCCAGCGGTACATCAGCACCAGCGCGCCGCCAGCGGCAGTGGTCCCATAGGCGCCACAATTATTGGCGGTTACGTGGAACAGTGGTGTCGTGATCAATGTCGTCGGGACCGGGGGCGTCTCAGGCGGCGCCACGCCGGTAGCCTTTTGGGTCGCGAGCGCGGACGAGGCGGCGGCGTACATCAGGTTGAACAGGTTGGAAACGCAGCCCCGATGGGTGAGTTGCGCGCCTTTCGGGTTTCCAGTGGTGCCGGACGTATAGAAGATGCAGGCGTCGGAATCCGGATCGACCGACACGTCAGGCATGGCGCCGCCATGGGCTATGACGTCAGACCAGGGTGTCACAGCGCTTGGCGCGCCCGGGATGCGGACGCCCACCAGCTTCAGGTTCTCTGTCAGGTCCGGGCGTCCCTTCAATCGATCAAGGCGCTCGGCGTCGAGGAACACGACCTTGGGCTCGGAGTTGGAAATCGCGTAAGCCATCTCTTCCGCCGTCCACCACGCATTCATGCCGACGACAGCGATCCCGGATGATACGCAGGCCCAGTAGATAAGCATCCATTCGGGATAGTTGCGCATTGCAATAGCAACGCGATCGCCTGACTGCACGCCCTGGGCGTTCAACCATGATGCGATGGCGTTCACCTGCTCGTGAGCCTCGCCATAGGTCAGGCGTTCCTGCTCATAGATCAGGTATGGTCGGTCGGCGAACTGGATCGTTGACAGCCAGACCTCTCGCACGTTGAGCGGCGCGTTCTTGTAAATGCGGATGCGGTTTCCAAGCACGTCAGTTTCAGTGATCTCGAACGGACCTTCTGCACCGGTCAGCTCGTCGCACGCCTTGAGGAGTTCCTTGTAATGCATGACTCTCTTCTATTCTTCCTGAAGGGCAATTCCTTGAATCTACACATACAGACGGATCGATGCCCGACAAGCTTTCCGCGACGTCGATCAACTTCATGAAATGGCCCCCTCTAATCTGACACGAAGCTGGGTTTCGCCAATCATCGGTCCGGCATGGCGAATCGCGAGGCTGCGGCCCCAGCAGGCGGAGATGATACCATTGGCCGGCGCCTGTCGGCGCTATGGCTGTGCTGCCTTGTTCTCAGGCTTTGGCATGAGCAGGATAAACGCAAGGACCATTGCGAAGCCGCATGCGCAAACCAGGAAACAGTCGCGAAAGGCCAGCACCATGGCTTCGCGGCGGACCGTTTCCGCGATGGGACGAAACGCGCTCATATAGGCCTGCTGGAACGGCTCTCCACTTGCCATCGCAGCCCACATGTTCTGCTGGTGTTGATAGAGAAGTTCCGGGTTGCTTTCGGTCATGGCCGACGAAATGTGCTCGCCATGAAAGATATTTCGCCTTTGCAGCAAAATGGCCAGCAAGGATACACCAAACGCGCCGCCCACCTGCATCAGGAAGGACGCCGCGCCAGCTGCGCTGGCGAGCAGGTGTGCGGGAACGCCACGAATCGCCGTGGTGTTCGCTGGCGGCATGCAAAAGCTGATGCCGACGCGGCTGAGGAGGATCCAGCCGATGAGCGTCCAATAAGGGGTTGCCGCGCCGACACCGGCCATCAGATACATCGACGCACCAAAGCAGATGACGCCAAATGCGAGCAATAGGCGTGCGTCAAACCGGTCGCTGAGGCGTCCGGCAACCGGAAAGCCGACGACCATGGCAAGGCCGGCGGGGATCATCATCACGCCTGCGGATGTGGGCGAATAGTTTTGAACGACCTGGACAAAGATCGGGATGAGGTATGTCGAGCCATAAATTGCTGTTCCGGTGCATGCGATAACGACGCCAGCGGACGCAAATTGCCATTGCTTGAAAACATCGAGATTGAGGGCCGGAAAGGGATGACGTTGCTCCCACCAAAAGAAAGCGATAACGGCTCCAAGCGACACAACCAGCCTGACGAGAGCCTTGTCAGAGTACCAGCCATCACGGTCACCATTTGCTATGGTTGTCAATAATCCGACAATGGCGACAGCGATCAGCAGGAGACCTATCCAGTCAATCGGCGGCGCCTTGGTGCCGCGAACACTGTCGCGTTCCGGCAAGAGGATGGCGGCCAGCGGGAGGGCGAGCACCGCGATTGGAACGGTTGCGATGAATACCAGGCGCCAGCTGGACAGATCCACGGCAAATCCTCCGAGCGCCGGCCCGAAGGCAGGCGCGAGCACAACACCGATGGAGAAAATACCGATCGCGGTTCCTCGCATCTTGTCCTGGAACGCCTGGAAGATGAGGAACATGGACATGGGTTGCAGCAGGCCGGCGGCTAAGCCTTGCATGGCGCGGGCAATGATCAGGAACTCGAATGTGGAACTGATGGCTCCAAGTGCAGATCCGCTGATGAACATTGTCAGCGCCACAAGGTAGGTCGCCCGCGCGCCAAACGCGCTCATGGTCCAGGCATTGGCCAACATTGCGATCGTCGAGGCGGCCAGAAATGCCGTGGACATCCACTGGGCCTTGTCCTGCCCAAGGCCGAATGCACCGATAATCGATGGCAAGGCCACGTTGATCGTTGTCGCTGCGAGCATGGTCGATAGCGACCCGCAGAGCAGGCTGAACAAGAGCAGCCAGCGATAGGCGGCCCCGAATGTGCGAAAGCGCTCTCGCACTGCACGTCCGGCCGTGTTGGGAATATCGAGCGCAAGGGACAAGGCAGCGTCATCTCGCTCTGCTCCGACACTCGCGTCCTCCCGTCCCAGCGTCACTTCTCTGCCTTGCGGCGTTCGATGGCGACGCGGACCATTGACCCGGGCCGCAGATGGGTGTCGCCTGGATCAAGATCGATCCGAACGGGTATGCGCTGCGTGATTTTTGTGAACACGCCTGTCGCATTCGGATTGGGCATCAATGCGGCTTCGGCGACAGTCAGGTCGCGGATCACCGACACATGGCCGGTGATATTTGCGCCGGGAGCACTGTCGACCTTTATGCGTGCCGGCGCACCCACTTTGACGTAACGCACCTGAGTTTCCTTGATGTTGGCTGACACCCAGACCTTTCCCGGATCGTGCAGCAGGGCGACACGGAACCCGGCCAGTGTCCGCTCGCCTGCATCAAGAAACGTCTCATCCACAACGCCATCGATGGGGCTGCGGATCTGGTGTTTCTCGATGATAACCTTTTGGCCTTCAGTCTGGGCCCTGGCGCGTTGCAGTTCCGCTTCCAGGATGTTCAGGTCATGTTCGACGAGAGACGCGTCTTTCTTGGAAATCACGGCTTCACGCTCTTTCGCCGAGGATGAAGACAGACGGGCTTCGGCTCCACGCAGGTTCTGTTGTGCTGCGAGCAGTTTGTTTTGAGCCTGCTCCCACACGTTTTGCGTGATCAGTCCGGTTTCCTTGAGCCGCAACTCACGGTCATAGTCTTGCTGCGCGGCCATCAGGTCCGCTTTGGCCGCCTCTACTGCAGCCCGTGCTGATTGCACATCGGCGCGGCTGGCGTCGATATGTGTGCCGGACCGCGAGCCGACGAGCCCCAGCTGTGTTCGCTCCCGCTGGATTTGTGCCGTCAGGCCGTCTTCTTCTGCCAGGTACTCGCTCAGCAAATGCCGGGCCTCCCGGTCGTCAATCTGGTAGAGGAGGTCTCCGGCTTTCACCCTGTCTCCGGAGGCCACATAGGCAGCTGTGATATTACCTGAGACATCGGCTGATACTGACAGGACGTCGGCGGCAATTCGTGCGTCGGCTGTGGACACATAGTGAGAGCGATCAATCAACCAGGCACTGGCCAGTGCGATTCCAAGCAGCAATGACGCGATCGCCAGAACCAGTCTTGGCGCCAGAAGGCGCTTGCGCCAGCCAAGGGGCAGTGCCCATTTGGATTCATACTTTGTTTGGGTGGTCTTCTGGTCCATAGGTCGTCCCGTGATCTGCCGGAAATTTTACGTCGATCCTCTTTAAACAGGTGTGGCACGACAATTTGCCGCCTGCGCTTCTCAAAAGGCAAGATTGACGTTGGGGCGGCACTTTCAAGAAATCTCGCGGGACCGAACGGCGGCGGCGCTCCGAAAGGCTCACTCCGGCCGCGATGCCATCATGGAAAGTCAGCATCAAAGCCGCGGGCAATAACGCCTTTGGGGCGGGCGGCGTGTGCCAGTCCGAGGACTTCCCCGCAGTGAAGAAGCGCATGGCACGTTTCATGGCGGCGGGCTTTCTGGCGCTAGGAAACCAGCACTGAACCCTTCAGCGGCGAGGCCGTGGCGCAAAAGCGTTTGGCCGGATATCGTCGACCGGGCCGGGGTTTTCCCCGGCCCGGTCGCGATTCTGGTACATGTTTCCGGTGGCGCGTGCCGCGTCAGAGCGACAAACCGCCGTCGACGATCAGGGTCTGGCCGCAGACATAGGCTGCCAGCGGGCTCGCAAGGAAGATCGCGGCGCCTGCCATGTCGCCCGGCAAGCCCATGCGTCCGACAGGAATCGCCCGCAATGCGCCTTCGAGACGCTTCGGATTCTCCGTCGTGACCTTGGTGAGCTTCGTATCCACCAGGCCCGGCGCAAGGCCGTTCACGCGGATGCCTTCGGCGGCCCAGGCCTGGCCAAGCGTCTTGGTCAGACTGATTGCACCAGCCTTGGAGGCGGCATAGGCGGGATTGCCCACATTCGCCGAATAGCCCGAAATGGAACTCACGATAATGACCGAGCCGTGTGCCTTTGCGAGGGCAGGCTTCAGCTTCCCGGCACAATGCATCAGGCTGTCCAGGTTGACGGCCATGACGCGGTCCCAGCCTTCGCGTTCGAACTCGCCTCGCTTGTAAACCACGGTGCCCTGGCAAAGCACGAGCGAGTTGAGCGTGTCGAAATCGGCATTCGCCGCCGCAATCGCGTCAGGATCGCCAACATCGACCTGCTGGTAGGCCAGTCCGTCCAGGTCGCTGCCATCGGCCGGATCATAATCGCTGGCATTCGCGCGTGTGCCCCAGACATGCACCTCCGCGCCGCGCGCGCGAAAGGCCTGGGCGATCCCATTGCCAATACCGCTGGATCCCCCGACGACCAGCACGCGTTTGCCGGTGAAGTCCGTATCGCTTGGTTCCATACTGTTTCCTCCAAGAATTATTCGTTGCTATTTCTGCGTTGACGCGATCAGCTCGAACGAGCGCAGCCGGGAAGCGTGATCGTACACATCCGACACAATGATGAGTTCATCGGCGCCGGTCTCGTCTGTCAGCGCCGCAATGCCCGCGCGCACGGAATCCGGAGACCCGATGATCGAGCGTGCCAGCATGTTCTGTGCCTGTGCCTTTTCGGCTGCAGTCCAGTATGCGTCGATATCGTCGATGGGCGGCTGGCTGAGCGAACGGGTGCCGCGCAGCAGGTTGGCAAAAGACATCTTCTGCGTGGTTGCAAGTCGATTTGCCTCGGCGTCACTGTCCGCAGCAATGATGTTCACGCCGACCATTGCATAGGGTTCCTGCAACTGCTCGGACGGTTTGAAACGGGTGCGATAGATTTTCAGCGCAGACATCAGGTGCGCCGGTGCGAAATGAGAGGCAAATGCGTAGGGCAGGCCGAGTTCGGCCGCCAACATGGCCCCGAAATGGCTCGACCCGAGAATCCAGAGCGGCACATTCGTTCCGGCAGCAGGAACCGCTTGTACGCGCTGGCCTGGCTGCAAGGGGCCGAGGAAAGCCTGCAGCTCCATGACATCCTGCGGAAACCGTTCCGCCGCTTCAGCTGTGGTTCTGAGTGCGCGCAGGGTGATCTGATCGGTACCGGGCGCGCGGCCCAGGCCAAGGTCGATACGTCCGGGGAACAGGCGCTCAAGCGTGCCAAACTGTTCCGCAATCACGATCGGGGCATGATTCGGCAGCATGATGCCGCCGGCGCCGACGCGGATATTCTTCGATCCGGCCGCAATATGGGCAATTACCAGCGACGTGGCGGCGCTGGCAATACCGGCCATGTTGTGGTGCTCCGCCACCCAGATACGATTATAGTCCCACTCTTCGGCATGGGCGGCCACGTCCCGCGCATTGTCCATCGCGGTGCGCGCATCGGTGCCCTGTGTAACACGGACCAGGTCGAGAATCGAAAGCTTGGTCATGATGGCCTCCTGCAGGCGGCGGCGTGATCCATCACGCTGCAATCAATCCACTTGGGCATCGTTTGATCCGAAGTCAAAACCGAACGGAAATTGACGTTGCGGAATGGGCCGTCGTTGATGCAGGGCGAACTGTCCCGCCGGGTCAATTGGCGTTGATATGCGTTTTCGAACCCCGTACCAGATGGACGGCATGCCCCGCGGGCGCCCACCCTTAGACATGAAACGGAGCCCTGAATGCCCGGTACCAACGTCCTTTCCGACATCCGCATCGCAGACATGACGACGGTGATTTTCGGCCCCTATTGCACGCAAACTCTGGCCGACATGGGCGCTGACGTCGTGAAGATCGAACCAGCGGTGGGAGACGACTTCCGGAATGTCGGCAAGCCCGTGAACACGCGCAGCATGGGCCCGTGCCACCTCACGATCAATCGCGGCAAGCGCTCGGTGGTCTGGGACCTGAAATCGGACGCGGGCAAGGCCGCGATCAAAAAACTGATCCAGCAGAGCGATGTATTCATTCACAATGTCCGTGAAGATGCTGTCGCCCGGATTGGCCTGACCTATGACGAAGTCAAGGCGATCAAGCCGGACATCGTCTATGTCCACTGCACCGGGTTCGGCTCGGAGGGCCCTTATGCGGGCCGGCCGGCCTATGACGACCTTATCCAGGGCCTGTCAGGCACAGCGAGCCTCCTGCCGCGGGTCGACGGCAATCCGGCACCGCGATTCCTGCCAATGGCGATCGCCGACAAAGTGTCCGGCCTGCATGCGGTCTACGCGACGCTGGCAGCCCTGCGCCAGCGCGACCGCACCGGTGAAGCGGTTCATGTCGAAGTGCCGATGTTCGAATGCGTGACGCACTTCCTGCTGGAAGAGCATCTCTATGGCGAGACCTTCGACCCGCCCAATGGGCCTGCCTGTTATCAGCGCCAGGTCGATCCGTCCCGGCAACCGCTCCAGACGGCTGACGGCTGGATAACGATTGCGCCCTATGTCGATGCGCGCTGGATCCGCTTGTTCGATGTCCTGGAAGCGCCTGAGGAACTGCAGGACGAACGCCTCAACGACCGCCGGGGCCGGTATCACAACATGCCCTATATGATGGAACGCGTTCAGGCATACCTATCCGCCAAACCCACGCAATTTTGGCTCGATGCTTTCACGGCCGCCGATATACCGGCGGCGCGCGTGAATGATATCGGCGAATTGCGCGACGATCCCCATCTCCAGGCGGTCGGCTTCTTCCAGAAACGTACCCACCCGACGGAAGGCGACTATTGGGAAACCCAGCCGCCGGTCATTTTCCGGGGCGAAACGCGCCGTCCGATACGTCCGGCCCCGCTCATTGGCGAGCACACAAATGAGATCCTCGCGGAACTCGGTCTGGAAGACGTTTCGAAATCGGATGCGGACGCCTGAAACACGCTCAGAGTCGGTCAATTTTCCGTTATTGTTGCGAAATCGCTGGGTTTTCGATGCTAGGATTGGCAATAAGCATGGGTGTTGGCTTCCGGATGTTGCGCACTATATCGCGATGTTCGGCGGCTTGATTTATGCAAACGGGCATTTGCGGGTAATTTTAAGGTGTTCAGGCGCGCTTGCCTGCACGTCACAAGGCAACTGAATGGCACATACTGGTAGTTCCTGGAGACTGTTCGGGCCGCTCGGCTTGGTGATTGCTGTATTTGCCATGCTGATTCCAGGCCTGCCCGCATCCGCCCAGGCGCGGGCGCCGGCAAGCGTCTTCGTCGCCGAGGTGGCGAAACAGGACTTCGCAATGCGGATCGAGGCCCTGGGCACGCTCAAGGCGAATGAGCGTGTGGACCTGACACTCAATGTCGCCGACCGCGTAACGGCCCTGTATTTCGATGATGGTGAGCGCGTTGTGGCGGGCCAGACGCTGCTGTCACTCGCGCAGCGCGAACAGGTCGCGCTCGTCGAAGCGGCGCAGGCCAACTCAGACGAAGCGCGCCGGCAATACCAGCGCGCGATCCTGCTCGCCGAACAGGACGCCATTGCCCAGACCGCGCTGGAGGCAGCCCGCCGCGATCTCGACAATGCCAATGCCCAGCTCCGTGCCGTTCAGGTCCGGCAGAAAGACCGTGTGCTTGTGGCGCCGTTCGACGGCGTGCTCGGCTTTCGCATGGTCAGTGTCGGCTCGTACGTTCAGCCCGGCGATGTGGTCGCGACTCTTGTCGATGACAGTCAGATGAAACTCGACTTTCTGGTGCCGTCGACATTTCTTCGGTCTCTCAAGCCCGGCGTCGTGGTCACAGCCTCCACTGACGACCTTCCCGGCATGGAATTCTCAGGCACGATTGAAAGTGTCGACAATTCCATCGATCCGGTGACGCGCTCCGTGCAAGTTCGTGCGCTCCTGCCCAATCCCGACAAGACGCTCAAAGCCGGCATGTTCATGCGCGTCACCATCTCCGCTGATGCGCGTACAGCGCTGTCCATTCCGGAGGGCGCGATCCAGCCTCGCGGGCCTGACAATTTCGTACTTGTCGCCGTCACCGATGGCGACAAGGTGATTGCGCGCCAGCGCAAAATCGAGATTGGCCTGCGCCAGGGCGGCAATGTCGAGGTCCTCTCCGGTCTCGAGGAAGGCGAGCGTATCGTCACCGAAGGGGCCATCCGTGTGCGCGAAGGCTCCGAAATCATTGTCCGCGACCGATCCGCCATCTTGCCGGGCGCGTCCGGCAATGGTGCCGCAGCGAACGCGAAATAACGAAGATGCTGCTGTCCCACATCTCGGTGAAGCGTCCGGTCTTCGCATCGGTCCTGTCGCTCATCCTGATCATTTTCGGCCTCGTGGCCTATAACCGGCTGCCATTGCGCGAATATCCTGACATCGATGCCCCGATCGTGTCGATCGACACCCGCTATCCGGGTGCCTCGGCGAACGTGATCGAAACCCGGATCACCCGCGTGATCGAAGACCGCATTGCTGGCGTGTCCGGTATCCGGTTCATCAATTCGAATTCGACGGATGGCCGGTCGCGCATCAGTATCGAATTCAGCATCGACCAGGATATCGACGCCGCCGCCAATGACATCCGCGACCGGGTGTCGGGCGTCCTCGACCAGTTGCCGCCGGAGGCGGACCCGCCCGAAATCGAAAAGGCCGATGCCAATGATGATGTGATCATCTGGCTGAATCTGGCGAGCGAAAACCTGACAACGCCCGAACTCTCCGACTATGCAGACCGCTTCCTGGTCGACCGCTTTTCGGCGCTGGACGGTGTCGCGCGTGTGCGGGTCGGCGGCGCACGCGACTATGCCTTGCGTATCTGGATAGACCGCCGCGCGCTGGCCTCCCGCAACCTCGCCGTCAGCGATATCGAAAGCGCCCTGCGCAGCGAGAACATCGAGGCGCCAGCCGGCAGCCTGGAGTCAGATTCCCGCACATTCACTGTCCGCATCGAGCGGGCGTTCCGGACCCCGGACGATTTTGCCGGCCTTGTCATCGCGCAAGGCGATGATGGCTACCTGGTCCGCCTCGGTGACGTCGCCCGCGTCGAGCGCGGCACGGTGGAAGATCGCAATATATTCCGCGGCAACGGCGTTCCCATGGTTGGAATGGGTATCATCAAGCAATCGACGGCAAACACCGTCGACGTGGCCCGGGGCGCGCGCGAACTGGCGGAGGCACTGAACAAGACACTGCCGGAAGGCATGGTTATCGCGCGAAGTTTCGACTCGTCCGTGTTTATCGACGCCTCCATTCGCGAAGTTTACAATACGCTCTTCATTGCGGTCGGGCTGGTGACGCTCGTGATCTTTCTGTTTCTCGGAAGCGTGCGCTCCACGATCATTCCCGCCATAACCGTCCCGATCTCGATCATATCGACGTTCATCGTCCTCTTCGCCCTTGGGCTCTCGATCAACCTGCTGACCCTGCTGGCGCTCGTGCTGGCGATTGGCTTGGTCGTGGATGACGCGATCGTCGTGCTCGAGAACATCCACCGCCGTATGGACGAGTTGGGCGAGTCCCCGCTCGTCGCGTCCTATCGCGGCACGCGCCAGGTCGGCTTTGCGGTCATCGCGACGACGCTGGTCCTGATCTCGGTCTTCATTCCGATCACGTTTCTCGAAGGAAATGTCGGGCGGCTGTTCACGGAATTCGCTTTGACCATGGCTGCCGCCGTCGCATTCTCGAGCATCCTGTCGCTCACGCTGGTGCCGATGCTGGCGTCCAAGCTGCTCAAGCCAAAAGCGACAACCGGCATCCTCCGGATCATTCCCTATGTCATCAACAGTGCATTTGCGACACTCAAGTCCGGCTATGGCTGGATTCTCGATCGGCTGATTCACCGCCCCATCCTCGTTGCGATCATGCTTTGCGGAATCTTTGGCGGGGCTGTTCTGCTCTTCCAGAATATCGACGAGGAATATGTCCCGCGTGAAGATCGTGGCGGCTTCTTCATCAGCATCCGGGGCGAGGAGGGGGCATCCTTCGACTACATGTCCACCTATCTCGACGAGATTGAGCGTCGGCTGCTGCCCTATTCGGAGTCGGGCGAAGCGACGCGCCTTCTGATGCGTGCGCCCGGGTTCGGCTCGTCGGGCTTCAATGAGGGGTTTGTCATAGTCGTCCTCGACGATTGGGCCAATCGCCGGCCAGCCGACACGATTATTCAGGAGATCAACGGAAAACTCTCCGATCTCCCGGGCATCCGCGCTTTCGCGATCATGCGGCAGGGGCTGGGTGGCGGGAATGGAAAACCCATCCAGTTCGTCATAGGCGGGCCCTCCTACGAAGACCTGACCCAATGGCGCGATACATTCGTGGCGGCGCTGGAAGCTGACAATCCCGGCCTGGTCGATATCGATTGGGACTATAAGGAAACACAGCCGCAATTCCGGATTTCGATCGATTATGAGCGCGCCGCCGATCTCGGCGTGACGGTGTCTGAAGTTGGCACCACGTTGCAGACCATGCTCGGTTCCCGGCGCGTCACAACCTATACGGACAATGGCGAAGAGTATGACGTCATCCTTGAAGGCCTGCGGTCAGACCAGAACACGCCGATGGATATCCAGAACATCTATGTCCGGTCATCGCGTTCCGGTGAACTCATCCCGCTATCCAGCCTGACAACGATCAGGTCGATTGCCGACAGTCCAAGTCTCAATCGCTACAATCGCGTTCGCTCGATCACCATCGAGGCGGGCCTTGCGCCCGGCGTGTCGCTCGGGACCGCGCTGAGCGGCATGGAACGGGTGGCGCGTGATGTCCTGCCTCCCGAGGCCCAGATCGACTTCAAGGGCCAGTCGCTTGACTTCAAATCGTCGGGATCTTCGATCCTGTTTGTCTTCGCCATCGGCCTGATCATCGTCTTCCTCGTCCTTGCCGCCCAGTTCGAGAGCTATCGGCACCCGATCATCATCATGCTCTGTGTGCCAGCGACAATTGCCGGCGGCCTGCTGGGCCTCTGGCTGACAGGCAACACGATCAATATCTACACGCAGATCGGCCTGATCATGCTGGTCGGTCTGGCGGCGAAAAATGGCATCCTGATTGTCGAATTCGCCAATCAATTGCGTGACGAAGGCATGGAATTCGACGACGCCCTGCGCGAAGCGTCCCTGGCTCGCTTCCGCCCCATCATCATGACCGGCCTGACCACGGCGGCGGGCTCGCTTCCCCTCATCCTGTCCGAAGGGGCAGGGGCCGAGACCCGGCAGGCGATTGGCGTGGTGATATTGTTCGGCGTCATCACCGCTGCATTCATCACGGTTGTGTTCGTGCCGACAGCCTATGCGCTCATCGCGCGCAAATCGGGCTCGCCCGGCGACGTGGCGCGCAAGTTGGAGCAGGAGTCGGAAGCGGCAGACCTGGTCGGAGCGCCTGCGGAATAGGCCTAGCCGTAGCGTCCAGGTCCGTTCGTTAGACGCCTGGGTATCCAACTTGTTGGCACCAGACAGGCTAAGATGCCCAAGCATGCATCTGATCGTCGTCGCTTGCTCCATTTACGGAGAATTGGCTTGTGCTGCTGCTGGAACGAACAGGAAAATCGTATCTGTTCAACGATTTTCCAGCGGGGCGAAATCCATATTCATGTCAAACCTCGACACCATAAAGCCGTCCATCGTCGGGCAAAGCGTTCGGAGTCAAAAATGAAGTCGCTTGAGCAGCCCAAGCCGACAACGGCGTTGGAAATTCTGCTCGTGGACGATGACGCGGACCGCGTAAAAGTATTTGAAGCGGGTCTGGCAGGTAAGGCGGGTGTCCACCGGATCAGCGAATTGTCGACTGTCGCCGTATTGGCCGCGACTGAGAACCGCGCGGTCGACATCCTGATAATCAGCAGGCAATTGCCCGACGGTGCAATGATCAAGACCATTGAGGAATTGTCGCAAGCCCGGCCCATGCCGATCGCTGTTTTCGTTGAAACGGAGCAGGATGAACTTGCGCGACGCGCTATACGGGCCGGCGCCAGCGGATACATCGTCAAAGGACTGGCCGTTGATCGGGTTGCGACAGTCGTCGAAGTAGCGATCGAACGCTTTCGGCTGACCGATGCACTGCTCAAGGAGCTAACTAAATCGAAAAGCGACCTCGAAGCGCGAAAGCTCATTGAACGGGCCAAGGGTCTGCTTATGGAGCAACGCGGCGTCTCAGAACATGCAGCCTACGAGGCCCTCCGTAAGATGGCGATGGCACGGGGGAAACCTGTGCGGGAAATCGCTGAAACAATCGTCGCGATCGCCAACATGCTCCCTTGATCTGCAATTGTTGCTCAAGATGACGGATATCCTATTTGGCCAAGCCTGGCGCGCCGCAATGTGCTGATGCATTGAGCGGGAAGATTGTTGCGCTGCATCATTCGTGTGCGCTTGGCGCGGCAGACCTAGAAAAAGCGCAGTTTTTATTTGAAGTCTGCCATTCAGCGGTTCTGCTGGATTCAAGTTCAACGATGAACCCAAGAAGCGGCCCAGTGGCGGGTCGGTCGTGCTTTTCGCCTTTGGCGAATTCTCAAAATTCAAAACGGGATGTCAGCCATCTCGCACTGGTTTCTCCGGCGGATCGTCAAACGGTCGTCAGTCTGGGGAGGGTTCAACTATCCGCTTTAGCGGATGGGGTCGCGTTGCCTGAAAGCAGCGCAGCAACAAGGGGTAGTAAAAATGAAACATTCGTTTCGAACATATCTGATGTCGGGCGTCTTCCTCGCGGCAGGCAGTCTGACAGGCAATGCGCAGGAGCTCGCGATGACAGATGCAGTCTCCGTTCAGGAAACCGTGACTGTGACCGGCGCAAGGGGTAAGCCGCGTTCGATCGCAGATTCGCCGGTGCCGATCGATGTCCTTGCCGAGGATGAACTTTTAGATGTTCCTTTCACGGATACAAACGACATCATCAAGACGCTCGTTCCTTCATATTCGCTCAGCAGGCAACCGATTTCCGATGGCGGCACATTTGTCCGCCCCGCAACATTGCGTGGCCTGCCGACCGATAAGACCCTGGTTCTTGTCAACTCCAAGCGGCGTCACCGGGCCGCGCTGGTTCAGATCGGTGGTTCGGGCTCACAAGGGCCGGATATCGCCACTATCCCCGCCATTGCATTGAAATCAGTGGAGGTTTTGAGGGATGGCGCCGCTGCGCAGTACGGTTCTGATGCCATTGCCGGCGTTATCAACTTCATACTCAAGGACAATCCTGAAGGCGGGGCGTTCTCCGCGGAAGTCGGGGAGTATTATGAAGGTGATGGTCTCCAGACGACGCTTGCTGGAAATTTCGGCATGTCATTGGGGGGGCAGGGTTTCCTGAGCGTTTCGGGCGAATATAGCAAGGCCGACGCCACGATCCGTGGTGAGCAATATTGCGAATCCTGGTTCTGTGCTGACCCGGACAGCCCGGATTTCGATGCGACGGCTGGTTATGCTGCATTCCTGACGCCGGAATATCTTGCCGCTGTGGATGCGCAGGGCCCCGTCGTTCAACCTTGGGGGCAGCCCAATTCGGAAGCGGTTCGGTTGTTCTTCAATGCCGGCTATCAGCTCTCTGACTCAATGGAAATCTACGCCTTCGGTAACTATTCCGACAGCAGCGCAGATGGCAGCTTCTTTTACCGGTATCCCGGTAACGGAACGATTGAAGACCTTCGCCTCGAAGACGGCTCGATCTACAGCCCGCTTGAGAAGTTTCCAGGCGGTTTTGCGCCGCGCTTCTTTGGCGACGTGAAGGACATCTCCATGGTCGGCGGGCTGAAGGGCGAACTCGACAATGGCATCACGTATGATCTGAGCGGCCGGTCGGGTCAGAGCGAAATTTCTTATACGCTCGGCAATACAATCAACCCGTCGCTTGGACCGGATTCGCCGACCTCATTCAAACCTGGCGACCTGATCAACAAGGAGACCCAATTCCAGGCTGACTTTGCGAAAGAGTTCGGGCTCGGCTTGGAGAGCCCGTTGGTGTTTGCATTCGGTCTTAGCTATCTCGATGAGTCCTACGAGATTGTTGAGGGTGGAGCAGATTCCTACGCGGCTGGCCCATACGCCACATCCGATCCTTGGGGCTTTTGTAATGCCATGGCGCCCACCTCTGCCGGACTGGCTGTCATAGCGAACGGTTCGACACTCGACTGTTCAGATTCATCGGATCCAGTCTACAGGGTGGTCGGTGTAGGATCGAACGGATTTCCTGGTTATTCTCCTGAATTTTCTGGTGAGTACAAGCGGGAATCCAAGGCGGCTTATATTGATCTCAGCGCAGATGTGACAGACCGGCTATTCCTTCAGGGGGCTGTACGTTATGAAAATTATTCGGATTTCGATGCCGAAATTGTCGGCAAGGTTGCCGGTCGTTTCGAGATCAATGACAACTTCGCCTTGCGCGGATCGGTCGGGACGGGGTTCCGTGCGCCTACGCCAGGCCAACAGGGCACGACCAACGTATCGACACGCCTGCCCAACGGGTTCCCGGTTGCCACCGGTCTGTTCCCGGCAGGCGGCGTGGTTGCTCAAGCCCTCGGTGCATCGCCGCTCGACCCGGAAAAGTCGCTGAACTACACGTTTGGTGCAACGAGCACATTCGACAAGTTCACACTCACAGTCGATTACTACCGCATCGCCCTGGAAGACCGTGTGAACGCCATTTCCACCCAGTCCGTATCGACCGACCCTTCGGCCGGCACAGCTTATGACAACTATCTGGCGCTGGTCGGGGCAGGGGTTGCTGGAGCGGAATCCATTGGCGGCGTTTTCTATTTCGCCAATGCGTTCGACACGATTACCGAAGGTGTAGACATTGTCGGCACGTATACGATGCCCTGGTCGAGCGGCGCGACGACGAGCTTCACGGGGTCGGTCAACTATAACACGACCGAATTCGACGGAAGCGTAGCGGACTTGTTCAACGCGGAAGACCAGTTCGACTTCGTGAACATGGACCCTGAATGGAGAGGTGTCTTCACGCTGAGGCACGAAGCTGGACCCCTGGGGCTGCTCGCTCGTGCCAGCTATTACGGTTCGTATGAGAACTCCAACGGCAGCAGCACGATCACCGCGATTCAGGAGTTTGACCCGAAAATTCTGATCGATCTCGAAGCATCCTATAAATTCAAGGACGCCTACCGGATCGCAGTCGGCGCCCGCAACGCGTTTGATGAATACCCTGACCCGGGCACAATCGGGGAAACATGCTGTGGCCGGATCTACCGTTCAGATTCCGTCGTCGACTGGCAGGGGGGGTACTATTACGTCAAGGGCTCTGTGGAGTTCTAGCCGATGTCCGGCGTTTTCGGGATGCTTGAAACAAAGCCCCCGGTGCCCAACGGCAGGGGACGGCCAAAGCCGTCCCCTGCCTGCTTTGAACGCCACCGTCTTCCAAGCTGCTCTTCATCAGCACCTCTAATAAAATCAGGGTATTCATGTCACTATCTGAACTCGACCTGGCTCATGTGAGCCAGTTGATCGCAGTCTTGCTTGCAGCCGGCATCGTCGCCGGATTTGTCGCGGGGCTCTTTGGAATAGGCGGCGGCTTTGTAGTCGTTCCCGCTCTCCTGCTTACATTCAGCGTTTTCAATGTCGAAAGCGACATCATCGCACACCTCGCAATCGGCACTTCGCTTGCGACCATCATCGTCACCTCATCCAGATCGGTCCATGCCCATCACAAACGCGGGGCGGTTGACTTCAAGATCATCCGCGACTGGGCACCCTGGCTCATTGTGGGCGCCGTGCTCGGCATATTCACCGCGCGCTACCTGGATGGCCGGTCATTGAAATGGATTTTTTCGATTGGCGTTTTCCTTATGGGAGTGCACTTCATCGCGCCCGTCCTGCAACCGAAAAAAGCCATTGCCAAGGACATGCCCAGTGGCCCGGCCCTCGCGGGGATAGCCACATTCCTGGGGGGATTTTCGGCGCTGCTCGGAATTGGCGGCGGCACAATAGCCGTGCTTGTAATGACGGCCTGCGGCCGGCCTATTCACCAGGCCGTCGCAACTGCTGCTGGCTTCGGAGTTCTTATCGCCGTACCCGGAGCAATAGGCTTCGCCGTACTCGGGGGCGGTGTTCCGGCGCTGCCCTTTGGATCGATAGGCTATGTGAACGTGATTGCCGTTCTGGCGATTACTGCTATGTCTTTCCTGACCGCGCCCCTTGGTGCGCGGGCCGCGCACAGTCTCAACGCCGTAGCCCTGAAGCGCGTATTCGGGATTTATCTCGTCGCAACGTCCGCGATCGTTTTGTACAATTCATTCGCTTCCTGAACAGGGGAGGCCCGGACCTTTCACTCGGGGCCGCAGCCTCATCAACAACCAACCAATGACTGGGGAACAAAAAATGGCATTTGATATTTCACGACGCTGGGTCCTGACGGGAGCTGTTGGCGCATCGGTTGCGTGCGCGGCCGCGTGCACCACGTCCGGCCCAGCAGCGGCAGAGGCGGCATTTCCCGCTGACGCACCGTCGGCAGAGCCCGAATTGCTCGGCCCGCGCGGCGGTGTGGCGCTCTTGTCGCGGAACGAAAATCCGTACGGGCCCGCGCCCTCGGCCCTGAAGATGATTGAATATGCCGGCAAGAAAGGCGCCTATTATCCGGATATTGCCGGCAAGAAGCTGGCGTCCATGATCGCAGAGCGTCACGGCGTGACACCCGACATGATTGCCATCACGACCGGGTCAGGCGAGGCGCTTTGTGCCATTGCGCTGATCTATGGTCAGAAGGGGCCCATCGTAGCGCCGCGCCTGTTCTGGGACACGACCGCGCTCTATGCTGTCAATCTGGGCATGGCCGAAATCGACCGCGTGCCCCTCGCGGCTGACATGAGCATCGACCTGCCGGCAATGGAGGCAAAGGTCACCAGCGAGACTGGTCTCGTTCAGCTCTGCAATCCGAACAATCCGACGGGCATGGTACTGGACCCTGATTCCCTGAAGGCGGCAGTCAAACGCATGGCAGCGACCACCACGGTGCTGGTTGACGAGGCCTATATGGAACTCGCCAATGATCCGGATGGCAACACGTGCATCGGCCTGGTCAAGGAAGGTCACGATGTCATTGTCTCGCGTACTTTCTCCAAGATATACGGCATGGCCGGCATCCGCGTCGGCTATACGATTTCGTCGCCGGAAACGGCCGCGAAGATCCAGAGCACATCCATGTCGTGGATTTCGGGTGTGGGTCTCGCGGCTGCCATCGGCAGTTATGATGACACGGCTTTCCTCGATTTCTCCAAAGGCAAGATCGTCGAAGCGCGGGAAATGATCCTCGCAACCACCGGTGTGCTGGGTCTGGAGTCGCTGCCGTCGCAGACGAACTTCGTCTACTTCAAGTCTGGCAAGGAAGCGGACGCTGTCCAGCAGGCCATGAAGGAAAAAGGCGTCTACATCCGGGGCCAGTACATGGACTATAATGAATGGACGCGCGTCTCGATGGGCAAGGTCGAAGACGTAGAGCGCTTCTGCAAGGCCTTGCCGGAAGTCGTTTCGGCCTGACGAACAGTTACGAAGCAGGCTGCAGGGACCGGGGCGAAAGCTCCGGTCCTTGTTGTATCGATTTGGGGAGTTTCGAGCGCGGGAATCTGCTGGTGACCCCTGCAGGACTTGAACCTGCAACCGTCGGATTAGAAGTCCGGTGCTCTATCCAGTTGAGCTAAGGGGCCACGTCAGTGACGCGCCTTAGTGCGTCCATGGTTGCTTGCGGTCAAACGCGAAATTTTCGCTGTAGGACTTTACCAGGCGCTTGCGCTCGCGCGCTTCGTCGACGCGGAACGTCATGCCTTCGCGCTGGGCGTATTCGACCGCTTGTTCCTGCGTATCGAATTCCAGGCGGACCTGTCCGGACGTATCGTCAATACTGGTCCAGCCCATGACCGGGTCGGCGCTGCGCCGGGCATCCGGATTCACGAATTCAAGGATCCAGGCTTTGGTGTTGCCACGGCCAGACGTCATCGCGCTTTTATGGGGTTTGTAGATTCGCGCGTCCATCTGCCAGCCTCGTCTCTTCGAGAAAGTTTTTGGTCGGAGCGAGAGGATTCGAACCTCCGACCCTCTGGTCCCAAACCAGATGCGCTACCAGGCTGCGCTACGCTCCGGAGTCCCGTAATAATGGGAGCGCCGCCGGGCGCAAGCCCTTTTCAGCTGTTATTCGCAACAGATTTGCTGCGAATGCGAAAATCCCGCTCAAACAGGGCTTTATTCACAGGCACAACGGCTGAAAAGCTCAGCTCTTCGGCTTTTTCCGGCGCATCAGGCCTTCCTGCGCCACGCTGGCGACCAGTTTGCCGTCCTGATTGTAGATGCTGCCCCGGTTGAAGCTTCGCCCGATGCCCGCAAATGGGCTGTCCATCGCATACAGGTGCCAGTCGGAAAACTTGACTGGCGCGTGGAACCAGATCGCATGATCAAGACTCGCTGACATCAATTCCGGGCTTAACCACGACACGCCGTGCGGTCGGTAACCGGAGCTCAACAGGCTCATATCCGATGCATAGGCCAGCAGGCACTGATTCAGAGCCGGATCGTCGCCAACTTCCCGTGCGACGCGGAACCAAAGCTGGTTCACATCGCTTGCCGGTTCAGGCTTGAACAGGTCCAGCGGGGTCACGTCACGCATCTCGATGTCGCGTTCGCGTGTGAATTCATGGCGCATCTGCTCCGGCACCCGCTCGGCGATTTCGACACGGCGTTCGCGAAGACCTTTCAGGGATTCAGGTCCGGGGACTTCCGGCATGTCGTGCTGGTGTTCCCAGCTGTCCTCGGGCACCTGGAAACTGGCAGCCAGGTTAAATATCTGCTTGCCATGCTGGATCGCCACCACGCGGCGTGTCGTGAAACTGCCGCCGTCGCGGGCATGATCGACTTGGTAGATGATCGGCACTTTGGGGTCGCCGGGCCGGATGAAATAGGCGTGAAGCGAGTGGCACATCCGGTCTTGCGAGACCGTTCGTTGGGCTGCGACCAGGGCTTGCGCGATGACCTGCCCGCCGAAAACGCGCTGGTTGGCTCGTTCGTCCGGGCTCTGGCCGCGGAACAGGTCATGCTCCAGGCGCTCGATGTCCAGCAATTCCAAAAGATTTCCAACAGGATCTGACATTTCGCGCCCTCCGCTTCGCATCCGCAGCAATTATCAGAGACGCTACATCCTGCAAACCCATCTTTGCCGCGCCTGACAAGCTTCCTTTGACAATTCCGGTGATCCCGCGTTCACCTTGCCACGCTGCGGTTTTCATATGAAATGAACCGCCTGACCTTATCCAAGGATGCCTTCTTCATGAATTTCGTCTCCATGCTCGCCCGCGAAACCAAATATTTCCTCGCCGTTCGCAGACTTGCGAAATGGACCGGTGACATCAGCCCGGATTCCGAAAACCTGGTGGCGGACGATCTTGAATCGGTGGTCGACAGGCATGGCGCCAACGTCGCTTTCCGGTTTGAGGGTGCGCTCACGACCTATGACGAGTTTGATGCCCGTGCCAATCGCATCGCCAATTGGGCACTGGAGCAGGGGCTGGCAGCCGGAGACTGCGTTGCGCTGTTCATGGAAAACCGGCCCGACTATGTCGCCACCTGGTACGCGATGTCCAAGATTGGTGTCGTCACCGCACTCATCAATACGAACCTCGAAGGCGACTCACTCGCCCATTGCATCAATATTTCTAAGGCCAAATTCGTCATCACAGGCACCGAGCAGGACGACGTGATCCGCAGCTCCCAAGGCCTGTTCACCGCCAAGCCGCCTGTCTGGACGCTGGGCGGCGGCGAGGGAGGTGACCTCGAAGTGGCGCTGGCTGGCGTACCTGCCACGCGGCCCTCGCGCGAACATCGCGCCGCCCTGCGCGGCCGCGACCTTTGTCTCTATGTCTACACGTCCGGCACCACCGGCCTGCCCAAGGCTGCCAGGCTCACCTTTGCCCGAACCCAGGGCATGATGCGCAGCTTCATCTCGCCCTGCCACATCACCGAGCGCGACCGCATTTATCTCACTCTGCCGCTTTATCACAGCACCGGCGGCATGTGTGGTGTCGGCCAAGGGTTGATGACGGGCGCCTCGATCATTCTGCGACGCAAATTCTCGGCCAGCGCTTTCTGGGATGAAGCCACCGACGAGGGCGCAACCTCCATTGTCTATATTGGCGAACTCTGTCGGTATCTGCTGAACCAGCCACCTCATCCGAAAGAGCGCGCCCACAAGATCCGGACCGGCTTTGGAAACGGCCTGCGCCCAGAAATATGGGCGGCGTTCCGCGAACGTTTCAACATCCCGCACCTGTGCGAATTTTATGGCTCGACCGAGGGCAATGTCAGTTTCCTGAACTTCGACGGCAAGGTCGGCGCTGTCGGCCGTATCCCGGGCTGGCTCGAGAAGCAGTTTGCCAACATCGCCTTCGTCAAGTTCGACATCGAGACCGAAGAGCCCGTGCGCAATGCCGAAGGCTTCTGCATCCGTACGGATGTCGACGAGGCCGGCGAAGCGCTCGGGCTGATTGGCGAAGACGTGCGCAACCGGTTCGAAGGCTATAATGACGAGCAGGCGACGAAGAAGAAGATCCTGCGCGACGTGTTCGAAAAGGGCGACATGTGGTTCCGCACCGGCGACCTGATGCGCAAGGACAAGGACGGCTATATCTATTTCGTCGACCGGATCGGCGACACGTTCCGCTGGAAAGGTGAGAATGTCTCGACCAATGAAGTCGGCGAGGCGCTGTCCGCCCTGCCGGGAATTGCCACGGCCAATGTCTATGGCGTGGCCATACAGGGATATGACGGCAAGGCAGGCATGGCGGCGATCACGGTCGATGGCGACGTCGACTATGAAGGCCTGTACAAGGCGCTCGACGAGAAGCTGCCGCCATATGCGATCCCGGTTTTCATCCGGGTGCAGCGTGACGCCGAAACGACTGGTACATTCAAGTACCGCAAGGTCGAACTGGTAAAGGAAGGCTACGACCTGGAACAGGTGACCGATCCGATCTGGATGTATCATCCCGAGCGAAAGGAATACGTGCCGTTCACGCAAGACCGGTTTGACTCGCTGCGTTCAGGCGCGTTCAGATTCTGACAGCTGTCAGGTACGGCCCATGCGCTGTTCAAGGCGTGTGGAGAACCACGAGATGATGCGGCGCCATATTTCGTCCTTCATCACCGCGCCCTCGACGTCATGGTCGATGCTGGGATTGTCATTGATCTCAATGATCACGACGCCCTTGTCGGTTTCCTTCAGGTCCACGCCGTAGAGCCCGTCGCCAATCAGGCGCGCTGCGCGCACGGCGACATCGACAACATCAGGCGGCGCATCTTCCACGGGCATCGTGGTGAAGCCGCCTTCCGTCGTCTTGCCGCCGGGAGCATGCTTGACGATCTGCCAGTGGCCGCGTGCCATGCGATACTGGCAGGCATAGAGCGGCTCGCCATTCAGCACCCCGATACGCCAGTCGAACTTGGTCGGCATGAATTCCTGCGCGATGACCAGTGCCGTGTCGTCGAACATGCCTTTTACGGCCGTCCTGAGTTCGTCCAGTGATGTGGCCTTGACCATATGGTTGCCGAAGGAGCCGTCCGGCGTTTTCAGGATCACAGGAGACCCCAGCTGTTCAAATACGGCGGCAAGGTCGGTTTTCTCGTCGAGGATTTCGGTCCGGGGAATGGGAAGGCCGGCCTTCTCGAGTATCTCCTTCAGGTAGACCTTGTTCGTGCAGCGGATCATCGAGTGCGTATCGTCAATGACCGGCATGCCTTCCTGCTCGGCGCGGCGCGCGAACCGATAGGTGAAATTGTCGATCGAGGTGGTCGCACGGATGAACAGCGCATCGAACTCGGCAAGGCTCGTCAGGTCCGACGGCTCGATGATCTCGACTTCCACGCCCATCTTGGCGGCCACGTCGGCCAGCCGCTTGATCGAGGCCGGTTTCGACGGCGCGTGTTGTTCCTTCGGGTCGACCAGAACGGCGAGCGACCATTTGGCCGGGGCCTTGGTCTTCGGCGCGCTGATCCTGCCGCTCGTGTAAGTCGCCATGGACTCAAGGAAGAAATCCCGCCGCGCATCCTTCAGCTTGTGCGGCGACACCATGCGTACCCGTGAAATACCGCTGGGCGCACTGTTATCGAAATCCACTTCCAGGGCAGGGGTCCGGAACCAGTCCGACACTTCCCGCGCCAGACGCTCATAGCCGGGCACTTCGGATTTGGAGAATGCGACGAACAGGCTGCCTATTTCCGGCGCGCCCTTGGCCCGCGCCTCGCGCAGCCGCTCGCCAAGGTCGGGCAGGGCGTGGGCATAAAGCCCCTTGGCCGAGAGTTCGATCATGGTCTGCACGCTTGGGCTCACCCTGTGACCGCGCGCTTCGCCGAGCAGCGATGCGTAATAGCCTTCGGACTGGTAGGAATAGGAGCGCGACAGGTTCAGGATATAGGGCCGGCGTCCGGCAAACAGGGCCGGCTTGGAAATGTAGTCGCTCACCCGCAGCACTTTGTGGGGCGTCTCGGCCTGTGAAATGTCGCTCGCCGATTCGACGAGTATGACCCAGTCGGTCATCGGCCCGAACTCGCCGAACTGCCCAGGGGCTTTTCCATCCGCACTGCGGTCTCTCCATTCGGGTAATAATCAGCGACGCGCGCAATTACGCGATATCCGCTGCGCTCGTAAAGCAGAATAGCATGCTGGTTCGATTCGCGCGCTTCCAGTCGCATCCGGTCGCATTCTTTCTCGACCGCAGCCGCCTCACCCGCTGCCATCAATTGCCGGGCGATGCCCTTGCCCCGCAGGCCGGGGGCCACTGACAGTGTATACAGCCGGGCCACCCGGCTGCCCGTCCTGAACAGCAACACCGCCGCCCCGACAAGGGTTCCGCCTGATACCGCAACATGCGCAATCGTATTGCCGCCGAGCAAGTGCCGCCAGGTGCGCCGCGGGAACCGGTCTTCCTCGGGAAAAGCCTCTTCGAGGCGGACCAGCCCATCCAGGTCGTCCGCTGATGCCAGCCGGATGCTCACCGCTGCGGCATCACTCATACGCTCACCATGTCGTCCCGGTGGATCACGGCCGGTCGGCCACGATACCCGAGCGCCGCCTCCACATCCTCGCTCTGGAGGCCGGCAATGCGCAGGATGTCGGCGGACCCGTAGGAGGTCACGCCCTTGGCGATGACGTCGCCGCCATCCTGCCTTACCGCCACCGCGGCACCCCGCTCGAACACCCCATCCACACCCGTCACGCCCACCGCCAAAAGGCTGGCGCCGCCCCGCAACGCCTGCGCCGCACCGGCATCCACCCGGACCGTGCCTTCAGGCTTCAAATGGCCCATTAGCCAGGCCTCGCGGGCCCGCGCAGGTGTGATGTCCGCAACGATCAGCGTCGCCAGCGCGCCCTCCTCGATGGCCCGCAGCGGATGCTCCCGGTTGCCGCGCGTGATGATCGTCGAGCACCCCGCCGCATGTGCGATCCGCGCCGCCGCCAGCTTGGTCACCATGCCGCCCGAACCGACGCCGGCAGTCGCATTGGCCCCCGTCGCCATGGCGTCGTGCTCGGCAGAGAGGGCGTTCAGGACAGGGATATGCGTCGCGTCCGAGTCCGAATTCGGGTCGGCTGTGTAGAGCCCGTCAATGTCTGACAAGAGCACCAGCAGGTCGGCGCCCATCATCTGGGCCACTCGCGCCGCCAGCCGGTCATTGTCGCCATAGCGGATCTCGTCCGTTGCGACCGTGTCATTCTCGTTGATCACCGGCACGATGCCCACATCCAGCAAGGTGTCCAGCGTCGCCCGCGCATTCAGCCAGCGCCGGCGGATTTCCGTATCGCTGAGGGTCAGCAGCGCCTGGCCAACCGTGATGCCGTGCGGCGAAAACGCACCAGTCATCGCTGCCATGAGGCGCGGCTGGCCAATGGCGGCCGCGGCCTGCTTCTGGTCCAGCCGGGCAGGGGAGGGCGAGCCGAGATCGACCCGGCCGAGCGCCACTGCGCCGGATGACACGAGAATCACCTGCTTGCCCCGTGCCCTCAGGTCCGCAATGTCCAAGGCGAGCCGTGCGAGCCATTCAGAGCGCGCGGCGCCGCCGTCGGCGATCAACGCTGAGCCAGTCTTCACGACGATGCGCCTGGCTGCCTGGAATGGGTTGCCTGTCATGCGATGCCGTCCATCCTGTGCTGGCAATTTGTGTCACCGTGTGCTGTGTGGGCCGTCAATCCAGCCCCTTTTTCGACAAGGCCCGTTCCATGCCCCAATTCGACATGATCCAGATTTCGCCCGAAGCCGCAGCCCGCACGGAGGTTCTCGAACACACGGCGGGCACGCCCGTGCGCGAAGGCGGCGGGGACGAGACGTATCGCTGCGGCGGCTGCAAGACCAGGCTCCTGGTCAATGTCGGGCACCATGACGCGCACGGCGTCGTCGTGAAATGCGGCAAGTGCGGGCGGCTCAATACAGAGCCGCACCATCATCACTGACTGACCCGGCTTGCCGGTCAGGGCGCCCATGACTCGTCGTCTCCAGAGGCGTCCATCTCGGCCTGCAGGCCGAGGTGTTTCACGATCTCGAACAGGGCATCCCGCACGCCGACGCCGGTAACGCCGGAGACCAGGAGCGGCTTGCCCTTGTAGGCCTTGTTCAATTGCCTGGCCTGTTCGGCGACGAGTTCGGGGTTCAGCGCGTCGATCTTGTTGAGCGCGACGATTTCCGGCCGTTCGGCCAGTTCCGGGCTGTAATCCTCGAGTTCCTTGCGAATGGTGCGATAAGCGCCGGCCGGATCGTCCTGCGTGCAGTCGATCAGGTGCAGCAGCACCTTGCAGCGCTCGACATGGCCGAGGAAACGGTGCCCCAGCCCTGCGCCATCTGCCGCGCCTTCGATCAGGCCGGGAATGTCGGCCAGTACGAACCGCGTATTCGGGCCGAGATCGACAACACCCAGACCGGGATCCAGCGTCGTGAACGGATAGTCGGCAATCTTTGGATTGGCCGCCGTCACGGCGCTCAGGAAGGTCGACTTGCCGGCATTTGGCAGGCCGACCAGGCCCGCATCGGCGATCAGTTTGAGGCGCAGCCAGAGCCAGCGCTCTTCGCCTTCCTCGCCGGCATTCGCCCGGCGCGGGGCCTGGTTGGTCGATGACTTGAAGCGTAAATTGCCCCAGCCGCCATTGCCGCCGGTGGCCAGCAGCACGCGTTGGCCAACCTCGGTCAGGTCCGCAATCAGCGTTTCCTGGTCATCCTCGAATATCTGCGTGCCGACCGGCAATTTCAGCGTGACATCGTCGCCCTTGGCGCCTGTGCGCTGCTTGCCCATGCCATGGCCGCCGCGCTTGGCCTTGTGATGCTGCTGGTAGCGATAGTCGATCAGCGTGTTGAGCCCCTCGACGGCCTCCGCCCAGACATCGCCCCCACGGCCCCCGTCACCCCCGTCAGGGCCGCCATATTCGACATATTTCTCGCGCCGGAACGAGACGCAGCCTGCGCCGCCGCCGCCGGACTTGATATAGACTTTGGCTTGGTCAAGAAATTTCATTGGGGTCTCTTACGCGTTTCGCGCGATCCGCGCCATGTACAAGTGGTCTACCATTTCGCCCCGGCCAAGGCAGAAAACCGGATTGCGCCCGGCATTCATGAAGCCCAGTTTCTGCAGCACGCGTCCGGACCTCGGATTATCCGCGAAATGGCCCGACACAAAGGCCCGTTCGCCGCGCTGCTCCAGCCAGTCCAGCAGGGCGCCGGCTGCCTCTGTCATCAGGCCCTTGCCCCAGGCGTGGGGCGCCAGCCAGTATCCGATCTCGAAGGGCGAACCCGTGTCGCTGCGATTCGCGCCGGTCACGCCGACCAGCCGACCGTCCAGTTCGATCGCCCGGACATGATCGGTATCCCGGGCGGCGCCTGATTCATGCCGCGCGATCCAGGCCAGGGTTTGCGCCTTGGTCTGGTTGGGCGCCACCCGTGCCAGCATCCGGTGCACGCGCGGATCCTGGATGATGGCGGTGATCGGGCCCGCATCCATGGGCCTCACCGGGCGAAGCAGCAATCTCGCGGTCCTGATCTCTTCGCTCATCATCGCCTCCTCGGGGCAGGACAAGGTCAGGGGAGGGCAAAGAAAAAGGGGAAGCAGTGGCCTGCCTCCCCTTCGGAATGATCGACATGCGATCCGGCCACGTTCCCGCGGCCGCGCTGTCAGCCGCTATTCTGCTGCGTTCGCGAGCGGTACAATATTCACATACATGCGGCCGCCGGTCTTCTTGGCGAACTCGATATTGCCTTCGGTCAGCGCATAAAGCGTGTGGTCGCGGCCCATGCCGACGCCTTTGCCGGGATATTTCTGGGTGCCGCGCTGGCGCACGATGATATTGCCCGGAACGACATGTTCGCCGCCATATTTCTTGACGCCAAGGTATTTCGGGTTCGAGTCGCGACCGTTACGTGACGAGCCGCCTGATTTTTTATGAGCCATACTCTGCTCCTGTCCTGTCTGAAGGGCTTATAGCGCCCTTATGCGTCCTTGGCGAATTCTTCGGCTTGCTTGACCCACTCGTCGCGGGTGATGCGGCCGGGGAAGCTCATTTCTTCTTCCAGTTCGGCGATCTGGTCTGCCTTCAGGGCAGCGACCTGCCAGAAGAAGTAGATGCCGGCTGCATTGAGTTTTTTCTCCAGCACGGGGCCAACGCCTGAAATCTTCTTCAGATTGTCGGCTTTGCCTTCGAGCTTTGCGATACGGCCGCGGGCGTCGACTTCCGGCTTGGCGGCTGGCGCGGCCTTCGGGGCCTCGGCAGCAGCAGGCGCTTCAGCCTTGGGCGCAGCGGCTTTCTTCGGCGCGGCTTTCTTGGCTGGCTTGGTGCCGTCAGCATTGATCGACGTGATCGTCACGGTCGTCAGGTGCTGCTTATGGCCGATCGTACGGCGATATGTCTGGCGCTGGCGCTTTTTGCGCGTGAGCACCTTGGGGCCGCGCATATGCTCGGAAATTTCGGCGGAAACGGTCGCACCGGCCACGAGGGGCGCGCCAACCGTAACGGACTCACCGCTTCCCAGCATCAGGACGTTGTCAAACGTCACGTCTTTACCGGCTTCAGCATCCAGCCTCTCGATGACGAGCGTGTCGCCCTCGGAAACTTTGTACTGCTTGCCACCTGTCTTGATGACCGCGAACATGGGTCTCATCCTTCCGGCATGAAATCTAAATGAAATATGCGCGAAACCGTCGCCGGTCCGCGCCTGAACGGGGGGTAAACACCAAAGCGGACCGGCTGTCAAATGTCATCTTCAGACGATTTCAGGTGCTTGAAATCCCCGCCCAGCCAGTATAGGTCACCACGCTTCCCACCGGGGCGCGGAGAGGTGCTAGAGTGGTTGAATAGGCTAGTCTCGAAAACTAGTGAGCTCGCAAGGGTTCCGAGGGTTCGAATCCCTCTCTCTCCGCCAGCCAGTCTTCAGAGGGTATTGTCAGAGGAACCGGCCTTGAGGTGATCGATCCTGGTGTTTAGGCTCGGGACATGGCTAAAAACCCTTTCCGGTACTTCAAAACCTCACCCGAGATCATCCAGCTTGGCGTGCTGATGTATGTTCGATTCCCACTCTCGCTTCGGAATGTCGAAGACCTTCTCCACGAACGCGGCATTGATGTCTGTCACGAAAGTGTCCGCCTCTGGGTGGATCGGTTCGGGACTTACTTCGCTCACAAGATCAGGAAGCGGCGCTCAGAGTCGATGCGGCGCAGCCCGCAATGGCAGTGGCACTTAGATGAGGTCTTCGTGAAGATTCGAGGCGAACGACATTACCTCTGGCGAGCCGTGGATCATGAAGGTGAAGTTCTGGAATCCTATGTCACCAAGAAGCGGGACAAAGCTTCTGCCCTGAAATTCCTAAAGAAAGCAATGAAGCGGTACGGCAATCCCGACATCGTTGTGACGGACAGATGTCCTTCCTACCGGGCGGCGATGAAGGTGATCGGGAATGAGAGGCGCCAGGAAACTGGTCGGCACCTCAACAATCGGGCCGAGAATTCGCACTTACCGTTCCGAAGGCGAGAGCGGGCTATGTCGCGTTTCAGGCGTATGCGAAGTCTTCAAAAGTTCGTCTCTGTTCATTCGTCAGTGTACAATCACTTCAACCACCAGAGAAACATCAATAGAAGGGCCCGGTTCAAAACAATGCGCGACGCCGCACTTCGCGAGTGGCGCGACCTTCTCGTCGCCTAGGACCTGCTCGTTCGGGAATAACGGAGACCGGTTCGCATTAGACTGACACTACCATCGCCACAGCCCTGCCGGGCCTGCTCAATGCGGCCCTCGAAACGTGGGATAATTCAAGCTGAATCCCCGCCTCAATCAGACAGGTTTGCCGGGCACCGGGAGGTGGTTCCGGATACGGGTGCAGCCCCCCTTTAACTCCTCCCTTTCAGGGGGAAGAACAGATCATGCGATGTGGAAAGGTCAATGCCAGACGAAAGAAAATCCTCCCCCTGAAAGGGGGAGGCTGGGTGGGGGGCAGATACCAATGCCGCAAGCGAAGCCTGTCCCCGCGATGGCGGGGATCGAAGGACGGGCCCCGTGCGACATTGCCTGGACATCACGTCCGGCTTGTCCATGACGCGAGCGATGTCCCGCTTCCGGCGGATGCGGAGTTTGCAGAAGTTCGTCTCAGTCCATTCGTCAGTGTACAATCACTTCAATTTCGAAAGGCACGCCAACACCAGATTCCGATTTAAACAAAAACGAGACGCCGCTCTTCGCGAATGGCGCGACCTTCTCGTCGCCTAGGACCGGTTGGTCCGCGAATAACGGAGACTGGTTCGCATTCGCCTGACAGCACCCATTCCACTGTCGGTTCGCAATGTCGAAGACGTGTTACACGAGCACGGCATCGAATACGCTCGGCACCGTTCGAACCGTCCCTTTTCGGTCCTGTTAATCTCTATTTGAGAGTCATGGCGCTGAAAAATCAGCGGTTTTGGACCAACGCTTCATCGCGGGTCGGTCCACGATGTTGATTTTTCTGTAGCCTGTTTCGATAAACCCCATTGAGAGTAGACGCCGTAAAGCGTTTCCGATGGCCACTCGCGATACACCCATTTGATCGGCGAGCTGTTGTTGAGTTAGGTGGACCTGATCATTACTATCTGAGAACTCATCAAGCCGTCTTGCAAGGCGCATTGGCACAGGCAAGCATTTTTCTTCATCCAGAGCATCGTAGACAAAAGAAAGACGGTCACAGAGATAACCGAATATCCGTCGGCGAAATTCGCTATGTTCATCAATCAGACGCCACATTTCAGTGTACCCGACATGGATAAGCGTCGTTGGTTCTATAGCTTCGAAATTGTGCGAGCGCTTGCGCTTCGTAAGGAGTGGAAACAACCCAAAGGCTGAACCCGCTCCGAGAAAGTACGATGATCCCGAACGCCCCATCGTATCTATGCGGTAGCCAGACACGCGCCCCGTCACAACTATACATAGCGAGGTTGAAAAGTCGCCCGCCTGGTGAATGACTTCGCCTTTTTCATGCACCGTTTTATGCCCAACCCCCTCAAGAGCATCCAAAATATTAGCGGGCAAAATAACTCTATCGGTAGCAAGTTGATCCGAAACATCAATCGTCATTATGCGCTCAATTGCTAACTTCTTTGCATTCTTAGATTCCTGCGTCCCCTAAAACAAGATAAAAGGGAGGACCGAATGCGTATTGCCCACAACGGACTGCTATTGGCAGCCTCGCTGGCATTGATGGCATGCCAGCAAGCCGTTGAATCGGAAGCGGAAGCTCTCACACCGTCATCGCAGCTCCAGAAAATCTCGAGCAGCGACGTGTTAATTCCAGGCCCAAGAACCTGCTTCTGGTCGCGGGGGCCACATGGCGCTGACCCCTACATCAATATCGCGTACCCGGATGCGAATGTGTTCTACTGGGCATCTGCCTTTACCATACCTGAGGGTGCGAAGCTAAACCTGAAAGGCGAGTATCCGCACTCCCGGTACATGTCTCTCATTTCATATGATGAGCGCGGACGACCGATTGAATCACTCGCTGACTACCTTATTGAGCCTAGCAAGAGTGATGGGGCGGTTAATCCATACCTGCCCGGAAACCCGCGCAATTCAAATCCACGAAACTATTCCGTTGAAATCCTGAATAAGGCACCAGATGCTGAACGCGCAATCGGTGAACGCTCAACCTCTGGCGGTGGTAATGTTCTTCACACACCAGGCTATGGTCGCGCGAACCAACAGGCCATCTTGTATCGTATTTATCTTCCCGATGACGGCAAGGCTCCAGATGGAGGCGTGGCGCTACCAGAACCAGAACTGACCTTGCCTGATGGCACGGTCCTGTCCGGAAACGAAGCTTGCAATATGCTGAAAACCCGTCAGCCTCTCCAGATTACTTTGGACGCTGTCGGTGTTCCTCCCTCAAAATATCGTTCTCTCATAAACCAGCCTGACAAGCCCGATACATGGCCTTCAAAGATTCCCGCTGAATGGTTCATACAGCTCGACCGTGAAAGCCTGCTTGGAATCTATACTGGCTATATCAATCCAGAGGCACGCCGTTCAGAAGGCGGCTTTTATCCGAACCTCGACAATCACTATATCCGTACGATTATCAACCGTAAGCATGGTCCGGTCTTCCTGCTGCGGGGCAAGGCTCCTACGACACCGAAAACGCATGGCGGTGATGATGTCATGGGGGACGGCGAGCTTCGATATTGGTCAGTCTGTTCTAATCAGGGCTTTGCCAATACGCGGGTCAATGACTGCCTGTTCGACGAAGAAATCCCGCTCGATCCACGAGGCTATTACACTATTATCGTTAGCCGCGAAGAAGACCGCCCACGCAATGCGACACCAGAGTGCGGCATTGGCTGGTTACCGATGGCGGAGGATGGTGATGGCCTGTTCGACCCGGACGTGACCGTCGTTCAAATCAGACACATGCTGACAGCGCCTGGCTTTGAGCATTCGGTGCAGCGTGTCTTCCGTCAGGAAGACTTGAGTGACGTGATGGGCGAATACCTGCCGGCCTCTCGATACGGGCTTCCAAACCAAATCGAGGCTTTCTTCCCCTGCATCACAGCAAACAAAAACAAGAATGGAGGTTAAAATGAGCTCAGGAATTAGCACCAAGTTCAAGCTAGGCACAATCGGCGCTCTGTCTCAGGTTATGCTGCTTGGCTGTGCCGTTTCATCCGGAAACGCCTTGCCGGCAAAAGCCCAAACAACTCAAGCGAAACCAGCCGAGCAAATGGCCGTCAATGCTGACGAGGCAGGCCAAGAAGCCCTTGCCTATAGCTATGCTTTGCAGGCCTATCTGTACACTTATCCGCTTATGATCATTGAGCGTGAGATGCGTCGCCGGGATGGCATAACCAAATCTGTCGGTACCGCGCCAATCGCGCCCATTAATCGCCTCGGGCACATGACCATGCTTGCTGATGCAGACAGCGACATGCCCTACAGCCCGAACAATGACACGGTCTATACCGGCGCCATGCTCGATATTTCAAAAGAGCCGATCATTCTAGATATGCCAGCGATCAAAGATCGCTACGCCGTTGTTGGCGTCACCAATGCGTATATTGAGAACATGCCTTACGCCTACTCGCCTACAGCGAATGGCAATGATGCTGCGAGTTTGGTCTTCATTGGCCCGGACTGGTCAGGTGAATTGCCGCCAGAGCTGACGCCCGTTTATGTCGATACCAATCTTGCGATTTTGGCCATTCGTATCGCTGCCTCGGGTAATGAAGAACTACCAGAAGTAAGAGCTTATCAGGAACAAATGTCCCTTACCGCGCTTTCGGACTGGGATGGCAAACCCTCTGCGACTCCCCCGCCTATTCCAGCAACGCCTGTTTGGACGAAGTATTCAGGCCCGTTCGCGTATTTTCAGAAAGCTGCGGACCTACTGACAGACTTTCCACCACCGGATCGTCATCAGGCGATGAACGCATCTCTATGGCGGATCGGGCTTGTTCCCGGTCAACCTTTCGACCCCGATAGCCTCGATCCCGCAACCCGTCGCGGCGTTGAGCGCGCCCTGAAGGATGGTCCTGTTGCAATCAACTATCTGCGCCGCAACCGAGGTCGTAAGTTTCCAAGCGGCTGGGACACCGGTCGGTACGCCGACAATATCGTATTCGACTATTCCGCGCGCGCCGCGATTGCACTCGTCGGGCTGCTGGGAAATGATCCGGAAGAAGCAATTTACTTCTACACGTATTTCGATTCCGAGGGGGAGCCGCTGGATGGGTCGAACCAGTATCGCATGCGATTTGAAGCAGGTGAGTTGCCGGAGTTAAACCCACTCGGATTCTGGTCGCTTACAATGTATGACGGAGAAACCTTCCGATACATCCATAACCCAATTGATCGTTACAAACTGGGTAGCTCCACTGGGCTTGACTGGAATGAGGATGGTTCTCTGGATTTGTGGATCCAGCCGAATGCGCCATCCGCGGACAAGATGTCTAACTGGCTTCCATCCCTAGAGGGACGTCCGTTCCGAGTCACATTCCGGACCTATTCTCCAACACAGGACGTGATCGACGAGCTTTACGCGCTTGAGATGGCGCTTCCGCCACTCGTACCTGTCACGACTTCTGAACAATAAAAAATATCTGGGGAGGAAACCCATGTACAAGTCTATTCTACTCTCAGGCGCTTGCCTGGCATTAATTCCGCATGTCTCTTTCGCTCAGGAAGCAGTAGCTGATGAAGCGGCAGATCAACGACGGCTAACCACGGTCACTGTTACCGCCCAAAAGCGCGCTCAAGACATTCAGGATGTTCCGATTTCAATCTCTGCCTATGGAGCTGAATTCATTGAAGAGTCAGGGGTCGAAACTTTAAGTGATATCGCGCTGTACTCACCAAATTTCAGCATTGCGAAATCCGCGCAGGTTACCAACCAGCGGATCATTGTTCGCGGTGTTGGCTCCGTCGGAAACAGCGCGATTGAACCATCCGTCGGTGTGTTCATTGATGGTGTCTATTATCCAAGATCAGGTTCCGTCGTGGGCAACCTCATTGATCTTGAGGGGATCGAGGTGTTGCGTGGCCCACAAGGGACGCTTTTTGGCCGCAACACACCCGTGGGCGCCTTAAACATCCGTACCAAGAACGCCTCCCGTAACGAGTTTGAGAGCCTGCTCGACCTCGGCTTTGGTTCTTTTGATGCTTATACAGTGGGCGCCAGTGTTTCTGGCCCCATCAATGATGCAGTCGCTTTTCGTATAAGTGGCAAATACAATGAACGCGGCGGGTTTGGTGACAACCTTCTCACCGGCGAAGAGCACGGCGCGCAGGATAATCTAAACCTGCGTGGCAAGCTGGACTTTGACATTGCGCCAAACTTCAACCTCGTGCTCAGCGCAGACTATGGAGAAGTTAACTCAGACGGCTCAACCAATGAATTCCTGAATGGCACCGCATCCCCACGTTTTCTTGGAACCTTAAGGACTCTTTTTGGACCAGACGCGGTAAATGTCGTGACCAACGACCCTTACGATCATGACATCTATCAGGACCACCGTGATACGCTCACGGATGAACAATGGGGCCTATCGGCAAACGCCGAATATGAGCTTGATACCGGACACATTATTCGATCGATCACCTCATATCGGGAATGGGATGCAAGCCTGTTTGAAAGTGCACTACGCCTACCAGCGCAATTGTTTCCGCGTAGAACCGAATACGCGACCGAGACGTTTAGTCAGGAATTGCAGCTTCTCTCGCCTGAGGGGGAAGCGTTCGAGTATGTGACCGGTCTTTTCTTTTATGATGAGAGTTACGTCATAGATACAGACTTCGACTTTGGTGCGCAGTTCTGTGTGCCGGTTGTCGCGGCTCTTGCTGGTGGTCCTGCAGCCCAAGCCTGCGCAGCAGGACCACAGACCAGTGTGAGCGACAGTGACTTTGATCAAGACCTTCAAAGCTGGGCGGCGTATGGTCAGGGAACGTGGCACGTGAGTGACGCCTGGTCTGTCACACTGGGTGGGCGTTACACGACGGACGACAAGACCGGTGATTTCATCGACATCGTCAACAATCCACTCGTTGCCGCTCTGAGCATCCGTGTGCCAGATGCGCAGCTCGGTCTAGATGCGGGTGACTATGGTGATACCGATGCGTTCACCTATTTTGCAAATACAAGCTATTTCCCGACGGATGATATTATGGTGTTCGCCACCATCTCTTCAGGGTTTAAATCTGGTGGCTTCAACTCTGAAGGGGCCTTCCCTGCACTGACCCGTGAGCAACGTGGGTTTGGACCGGAGTCCACGACCAATTATGAGCTTGGCATCAAATCACAATTCTTCGAAAATACGCTGCAGCTCAACGCGACCCTGTTTCGTATGGACATAGAGGATTATCAGGCGCGCGCCTTCGATGGCCTTTCATTCCGCACCCAAAATGCCGGAGAACTTCGCCAGCAAGGTTTGGAGACGGATTTCGTCTGGGCACCACTGAAGCAACTGACGCTCACTGGCGGCCTCTCATACTTGGACTCCGAATTTCAGGACTTCCAAAACGCCTCATCGTTGCCGGGCGGACAACCCCAAGATCTGAAAGGTCAGTCAGCGCACTTTTCGCCCGAATGGCAGGGCTCGCTTGTGGCCGATTGGAGCGACGACTTGCCGACCTGGAATGGCGCTCAGTATTTCCTGCGGGCCGAGACCCAGTATATGGGCGAACATAATGCCGGTGGGAACACGAACCAGAACCCACAAACGATCCAAGATGCTTATCAATTATACAATGCTCGAATTGGCTTACGGGCACCAGACGGCGCTTGGGAAGTGAACTTGTTTGGAAGAAACCTGAGTGATGAAGGGTATTGCCGGACGATGTTCGCCCAACCATTCGGACCACAATTTGGCGCAACGAATCCAACCACGAATACAACGGCTATTCGTTGCGCAGTCGGTGATCCGCTGACTTGGGGCGCTCAACTGAAAATCCGACGGTAATCGATACCGCCCCCTTCAGTCCGAAGAAGCGCGGGCCGGACCATTTGGCGCCGGTGATTTCCTTTGCGATGGCGGAGAGCGAGCGGTAGGGCATTATCAGCGGAACCGGGGTTGAGGAGGTGATTTCGGGGGCGTAGCGTCAGGAAATGACAATATCACCGTTCCGCTACTTCAAAACCTCACCCGAGATCATCCAGCTTGGCGTACTGATGTGTGTCAGATTCCCGCTGTCTCGGCGCAATGACGAAGACCTCCTTTACGAGCGTGGGATCGACATTTGCCACGAAAGCGTCCGTCTCTGGGTCGATCGGTTCGGGACGTATTTCGCTCACAAGATCCGGAGGCGGCGTTCGGAAGCTATGCGGCAGAGCCCGCAATGGAGATGGCACTTGGACGAAGTCTTTGTGAATATCCGTGGGCAGACTCACTATCTCTGGCGTGCTGTGGATCACGAAGGTGAGGTGTTGGAGTCATTCGTCACGAAGACTCGCGACAAAGCTTCAGCGCTGAAATTTATGAGAAAAGCTATGAAGCGCTACGGCAATCCGCAAATCGTGGTGACGGACAAGCTTCGGTCCTATGGCGCGGCGATGCGCGAAATCGGTAATGCTCGCCGCCGCGAAACCGGCCGCCACCTGAATAATCGCGCAGAGAACTCACACTAACCATTCCGACGAAGAGAGCCCGCCATGTCTCGTTTCCGGCGGATGCGGAGTTTGAAGAAGTTCGTCTCAGTCCATTCGTCAGTGTACAATCACTTCAATTTCGAAAGGCACATCAACAGCAGAGTTCGGTTTAAGCAGAAACGAGACGCCGCTCTTCGCGAATGGCGCGACCTTCTCGTCGCTTAGGACCGGTTGGTCCGCGAATAACGGAGACTGGTTCGCATTAGCCCGACGCCACCACCTCCGATGCTAAAACCACCGGGCTTCAGCGCCCGGGATCTCAGCATTATACAGATATCTCAAAGCCGAGCCGCGATTACCCGATGTCCACACATGATAGCATCTATGACAGGCGCTACTCTCTGGTGCGTACGAGGGTCCAGAACGTGTATATCAACCCTGCGGCGGTCAGCGCCCAGGCGCCGAGCGCGATCCAGACCATCGCCGCCGAGATCGAACGCAGCGGTGGGAAATCAGCTGCGAGTGCGAGGCGTTGGCTGGCTAGCGCGTACATGCCGAGCGGGAAGACCAGGCTCCACAGCATCGGCGTATAGGTCAGCGGTATGCGGTGGATGACGTGTTTCCAGATACCAAATAGCACGAGCAAGGGAATCCACCAGGTCGCCCAGGCCCACATGATCAAGGTGACGCCATCAATGAAAGGCCGCATTGAATCCAAGAAGGCAATTCCAGTATCGGTTAGGATGAGAACAGATCCAGCATTGGTCGAGATTGCGGCGGCACCCATCACGACCCAGAGCAAGGGTGTGACGTCCTCTGGTTCGATATCAAAGAAGAAGATGCGATAGGCAAACAAAGTGATGAAGATGCCATAGAACCCGAGCCCGACGCCCCAGAACATATGTGTGAGGACCATCACGCTCTGCTGCCAATCACCAAGAGTCGGGGCAATGAGGGCACCTAGAATGACGAGTGATTCGGTGCCAACTATTGCGATTAACCATCCGCCATGAACGACATTTGCGCCATGCGCCGAGTTGAGGAATGTCAGCACCCCAAAGGCGAGATAGATCAGTACAAACCAGAGTACGAGCGCCAACACCCACAGGGCAACCGCCACCTCTGAAAACCCACGCAGATGGAGGCTGACGCCGAGCACGTCGGAGCCCGCGACGATGGTGAAGAAGCCAAATACCACTCGCGGATCGACAAGATCAGCCCAGATTTCCTGACGAAACAAGGTAAGTCGCCCCAAGGTCAGCAACCAGAGTGTTGGATACGCGAAGAGATTGACACAGAGAAGTGCGTCCGAGACGGAGCGATGATCCGCCATTGACAACGCGTTTGAGATGATGCCCGTGGCCATGACGAGCGCAAAATAGCCCGGATAGAGTGTCCTGACACCACCGATAATCCATTCATGCAGGGCGATCCGGGTTCCGGTCATGGCGTTAAGGTGCCGATCGTCCGCGGCGGGTCGCGCTGTGCGAATGACTGCTTGTACATGCCTTCTTCGCGCCTCCTGATTTTTCCTCAACCTGCAAACTGTGATTAGATCGCGGTATCTAAATAGTCACGTCACAGTCCGGTTTTTCCGACTTCAAACTCAAGCACACTGCAGAATGAACGGTCTTAGTTCTTGTTCTTGCCCCAGCGAGCATATGCTTTCTCGTTGAATAAGTTCGACATTCCCGGAAAGTATTTCTTTTCCTGCACAGTGACGGTCTAGAAGAACCACAGAACATTCTCTGTAATGACGATGAGCGGCAATGCAAATGCGAACAATTTTGGCACTCAGACCGCGAAATCCCTTTATTTCAATTGTGAACAGGTCAGGATTGAAGGGGGCACCAAAATTCATCTGGATCTACTGATTTAATGTACTGAAAAATCCATTGGCGAAACTGGCGTCGGGCAGCAATGCTGCAAGCTCGCGCACTGCCGCCTCCTCTTCGACCCCGCCGTCGAGTATTATTCGGAAAATCTGGGCCACCGCGACCATGTCACAGCTGTGTGGGGATAGGCGAAATGACGTCACCCCCGCCGCACTCAGCCGGCAGATATCGCCAAGCAAGTTGCAGTAGGTGTAGGAGAGCGTCTGCACGCCATTGATCGCCAGGAAGTCTTCGCCATCCAGCGTCTCGACCTTGAGACCATCCGGATCTTCGCCGCACACGAACTGGCAATTATCCTTGGCCAAGCCATGGACACGCGCATGATAACATCGTCCCGATATCGCCAGAGGGGCTCGTCCAAAAGCCCAGACTTCCGCTTCTACGCCGACTCGCTTTGCTGCCCCTGCAAGCAATTCGACCGAGGTGAAAGGCAGCTCGGGAGGCAGGCACACACGCACTGCACCTTGTCCTGCCAGATAGGCGAGTGTGCCTTCATTATAGACATTGATCAGTGGTCCAACGGTAAAGCGCCGGCCGCACTCCTTATGGGCGAGCATGGTCAGATCGTTGACTTCGATCTCCATCTCCTCGTTGGCAGCAAGGTCGGCAGACATCTGCCGCTCGCGCTTAAGTGTGACGAGCGCCAGCGAGGAGAGCAGGACCTCCTTGCCGCCGCGCTGCAGCCGCTCGATCGTGTCAGAAATCCGGCTGATATAGTAAGGCAGCCGCTTCGAGCAGACCACTTCGCCGAGACAAACGCGGTCGACCACCGCTTCGTCCGCGATGCGGGCGTAAAAATCGGTCCACTGGTCGGCTGTCCAGTTGAAGAGCAGGGGGCCAAGGGTGAGTGTGGGACGTGTTGTCATGCGAGGTTCGCCTCAGCGCCAGGTTTTGCGATAGGCACCAGCCGTCGTCGTCTGGCCTTCGCTCAACCGCCGTAATTCCCCTGCTGGAGCGGGATCGCCGCTCGCGAGGGCATCCACGGCGCGCCGGAAGCTCGACACCACATCGCGGATATAGGACCGGCTGCGCTGACGGCCTTCGATCTTGAGCGCGGTCACGCCCGCTTTGGCGAGCTGCGGCAGCAGGGCGGCCGCGTCGAGACTCACTGGATCCTCGAAAACATGGCCACGATAAGGGCCTGCGGAGAAACAGCCCTTGCAGAGGGTCGGATAGGGGGCGGGCTCGTGCTTCGACACACGGTCTATGGTAAATTCGCCGAGGCGGGAAACAAGTTCCCCATCCTCCTCATGATAATCGACATGGCTTGCCGGAGAGCACACGCCATTCATGTTCGGTGACTTGCCGGTGGCATAGGAGGAGAGCGAGCAGCGCCCCTCGGCCATGACGCACAGGCCGCCGAAGACAAAGACTTCCGTTTCGCAAGACGTTTGTGTATTTATGACCGCGATTTCGGCCACTGTCAGAATGCGTGGCAGAACGACCCGCTTAACGCCGAATGCCTGAACGTAAAACTGGATGGCGTCTGCATTCGCGGCGGCAGCCTGCACCGAAAGATGGCGTCTTAGGTCCGGGTAGTGCTCGGCCGCATAAGCAAGCAAGCCGATATCGGCAAGAATGACCGCATCGGCATCGCAGCGCGCGGCGGTGTCGATCGCCTCGTGCCATAATTGGACTGCGCCTGCGCGGGGAAATGTGTTGATGGCAACGAGCACGCGCGCGCCCTTAGCGTGGGCATACTGAACCGCCTCTCCTAGTTCCTTAGGCGAAAAATTGAGCCCGGGAAAGTTGCGGGCATTAGTCTCATCTTGAAAACCGCAATAGACGGTGTCCGCCCCGGCATCGACCGCAACCCGTAACGAGGCTGGCGTGCCGGCCGGGCAGACGAGTTCGAGTTGGCTTTTGCCGACCATCATCAAATCCCGTCTACACGTGTCAAGGTGAGCCCGGTGAGGCGGGTTGCCACCGGCAGAAGACGGCGGGCAATACGTTCGGCAATATTTCCTGCAGGCCCGAGCGTGGCCGCTGTTTCGGCAACGAGATCGATCTCGGCGTCATCCAGTGCGTTCCGCAGCGCAAGAACAGCCTCGGTATCACCCTCAAAGACGATGTCGCGCGAGAAGAACAGGGCATCTCCGTCCATTGCCCCGTGCACCATGCCGACCAGCGCACCGAGCGGGCCTGCAATGCGGGCATGCCAGACCGTGGCGTCATCTCGGCGCAGGGCCTGTATGGTTGGGCGGCCGGAGCGTGGAACGAGACGGAAGACGAAAGGAAGGTCCGTGGGGTCGATGAGAAAGGTCTTTTGGGCATGACTGCCAAGGCGGATAAAGGAGTCAGGCCTCCGCCTTGCTGCGGTTTTTACGACCTGATGCACTACGAGGCTCAAGGGAGCGAGCGGCAAGGGCTGCAGTATAAGCCGGATCGCAGCGGGAATTGCGGGAGTGGTTGTTGCTGAGCACATGGGTCCATGTATGCGGCGCGAAGATCAGACGTCCTTGCGCCAGCGCAACGTGTCCCATGAATTTCCCCCGCATCACGCACGCAGGCCATAAGGAGACCCCATTGTCTTTCCGTGATCTGCCACCCTTTCGAAACCTACAGGATTTTCTTGGCCATCTCTCGGCGAAGGGGGATCTTGACTGCATCAACGCGCCCGTGTCGCTCGTCCATGAGGTCACGGAAATCCATCGCCGTGTGCTGGGTGCCGGCGGGCCTGTCCTGCGCTTCGACAACACGTTCAACGCCGTCGGCAAGGCCGCCACTATGCCAGTTGTCGTCAACCTGTTCGGCACCACGGCCCGCGTCGCCGCCGGCTTTGGCTTCCGCCCTGACCGGGTTGGCGATCTGGGCGAGATCCTGGCAGGATTGCGTTCACCACGTCCCCTGAATGGTTTCCGCGATGCCTTCAAACGCTGGCCCATGCTGCGGGCGGCCCTCGGTACGCGCACCGAAACAGTTGGCAGACCGCCCGTGCAGGCGGATGTCCGTCTGGGGGCCGACACTGACCTTGGCACCCTGCCAATCCAGACCTGCTGGCCTAATGAGCCTGCCCCGCTCGTGACATGGCCTCTCGTCATCACACGTCCGCCGTCCGCTGCGCCGACAGACACGACAAGTATGAATATCGGCGTCTATCGCATGCAGGTGCTTTCCCGTCAGAGCCTGATTGTCCGCTGGCTTGCCCAACGGGGCGGCGCAGCGCATCACCGGGCCTGGGCGAGCGAGGGAAAAGAAATGCCCGTTGCCGTTGCAATCGGGGCTGATCCGGCCATCATGCTTGCCGCCGTGATGCCGCTGCCGGAGACACTCTCGGAAATGAGTTTTGCAGGCATTTTGCGTGGTGGCGAAAGGCCTCGCGTTGCGCCGGCTGTCAGCCTTCCCCTGATGGTGCCGGCCGATGCCGAAATCGTGATTGAAGGCTGGGTGTCGCCGACCGAAACGGCCCCCGAAGGTCCTTATGGCGATCATACCGGATACTATAATGCGGTTGAGCGTTTTCCCGTCATGCGTGTCACGGCGATAACCACCCGCCGCGATCCGGTCTATGTTTCGACCTTTACCGGCCGGCCGCCGGATGAGCCGTCCATCATCGGGGAAGTGCTGAACGATCTTGCTCTGCCGCTGATCCGTCAGCAGATACCGGAAATCGTGGATATTTACCTTCCCCCGGCAGCCTGTTCCTACCGGCTGGCGGTCATCTCGATCAACAAGCGCTATCCGGGGCAGGCGCGCAGAGTGATGATGGGCCTGTGGGGCATGCTGCCCCAGTTCAGCTATACTAAGGGCATCATTGTTGTGGACAATGACATTGATGTTCGCAATGGGGCAGACGTGCTGTGGGCGGCATCAACACGCATGGACCCTGCGCGGGACCTTATTGTGCTTGACCGGACGCCTATCGATTATCTAGATTTCGCCTCCCCGGAGACGGGTCTCGGCGGCAAGCTCGGGTTGGATGCCACGACCAAGATCGGCGCCGAGACAAGCCGCGAGTGGGGGCGTCCGCTCGGTATGTCTGCGCAAGTTAGTGCACGAATCGATGACATCTGGCCGCAACTCGGCCTGACTCACCTGACGGCGGGAGGGGCAAAATGAGTGCAAGAGTGGTTGTCGGGATCAGCGGCGCGTCCGGCGCGGCCATAGGGCTGCGGGTGATCGGTATTCTGAGAGAGATGAAGATCAGAGTCGATGTTGTTGTCTCCGGGGCTGCCGAGCGCACGCTTGCGCAGGAGGTCGGGCCCGATGCCCTTGCGACCTTGGACAGCATGGATATCCTGCGTCACAGCATAGACAATATCGGCGCAAAAATCGCCTCGGGGTCCTCGCCGACGGCCGGCATGATCGTTGCGCCGTGTTCGATGCGAACGCTATCAGCCATCGCCAATTCACTTTCCGACAATCTGCTGGTGCGCGCCGGCGATGTGCACCTGAAGGAGCGGCGGCCCCTTGTGCTGATCGCCCGGGAAACACCCCTTCATCTCGGCCATCTCAAGGCCATGACGGCGGTCACGGAAATGGGCGCGATCGTCATGCCGCCAGTGCCTGCTTTCTATCTCAAGCCCCGTGACACCGGTGCCATTATCGATCAGATCGCCCACCGGGCTGTTGACCTGCTCCGCATTGCTCCTCCCGCAGCACCAGCCTGGCAAGGCGTGTAAACGGCAGCGATCGCAGCACGCTTGGCTATTTTAACTGTGCGGCTGCCTCCGGCATTAATGTCCCGTCCCGTACAAAGACGATTTGCAGCAGAACATCGCCGCTACGTGCGGCCGCCCAATGGTCACCGCCTTTTGCCGGTAGGACGAGAAAGGTGCCCGGGCCGTACAGGTGTTCCGCTTCCTGATTGACGTCGTTGCCATCGCCCCAGGAATGCTCGCCGGACATGACTGTTAGCAGCCGGGTGCCGCCTTGCTCCCCATGGGGCGGCAGGAAATCGCCTTTGTCCAGCTTCAGAAGGACCACTAGGGGGTTGCCGTCGGCATCCCGCGCAAGAATACCGTGTTCGGCCACCTTGTAGACTGTCTCGAAGGGGAGTTGGTCAAGCGTCAGAGATGTCGACTCAGCAACCGCCTCACTTGTACCGCGCAGGGCGGCAATTGGAATCAGGGCATGGAAAGGTCTTTTCACGGTCTGTGTCCTTTTGGGATGAGGAGTTCAGAAATCCGGCATTGCGCCTATATAGAAAGCGTGGTCGTCGCCCGGCAGGAGGACTGCCGGATCAAGGTGAGCCAAATCGACAAGAAGGGCGAAACAAGTATAGCTCTCATCAAACAGGTTGGCTATCTCGCCAAAGCGCCAGAACTGGTCATTGGATGCATCGTTCTGGCCAACACCAAAGACTGCATAGCGATTGTTGAAAATGGGCCGAATTCATCGGCCCCGTGTCTTGTGCATTATCCATCTGGCATCCGGCTGGGCCGACCAAGGGCCGGTCAGACTGCAATCTGGCAGCCATAGAGTGACGGGCAGGGCGCACCTGCTCGACGGTTGTTGCCGCGCACCGGATCGTACCTGAAGCGGAAATCCTGGCAGTTGTGAACGAAGTGGCTAGCGGGTCGCGCAGCCAGCCTGCGTCAGCATTGTTAAAACCGAGCGATGTGTCGGTCGCGCCGCGCAGGTTGAGCTGGTCATTCTGGGTCCGAGACTCATAGTGCGCAAGTCTCCCGGGAAACCTTGCCCGGCTCAGGCGCGTCCGCGCGCATGGTTTAAGAACAGCCAGAAAAATACCACCAAACAGCAAGTGAGTTTAAAGCTGTCACTGTGGGCGCCTCATGATGCCCTAAGGGTCGGCCTGAATCGATCGGGCCGACCATTTGTTGACCATCCATCGGATATCGCTACTGGCCGACAGATCAGAGGAAGCCACCGGCAGTGGCTTTTGGTCCGGGTGGTGACCCATTGCCGGAACGGTACTGCTGGCTTGAATGGGCAAGGAAACCAGCTAAAGATGGGAGGAGCCGAAGTCGATAGGAATAGCGAGATCCTATGTCAATGGACACTCATGATCGTAGCTCGCCGCATGTCAATCGCGCTCAGTTGCGCAGTTTTGACCTGTTCAAGGCAATGTCTGTATCCGAGTTGGAGGACTTTGTTGGCTTGGCGCGCGTCCACCGGATCCAGCAAAACTGCCCCGTTATGCGGCAGGGGGATCCGGCCCGGAATTTCTTTTGTCTGCTGGAGGGACGGTTGAAGGTGGTCCAAGTGACACCTAGAGGGCAGCAAATTATTGTGCGTATTGTCAATGCCGGTGAAATATTTGGTGTGGCGAAGGCGCTGAAGCGCGCTGACTATCCGGCGACAGCAATGGCTGTGGCGGATAGTACATTCTTGGCGTGGAGTTCGAACCGTTGGAGCGAGATGACGGAACGACATCCCGCACTGGCCATGAATGCGATCCACACACTGGGCCAGCATGTGCAAGAGGCGCATGCAAGGATCACGGAGCTTTCGACTGAAGACGTCGAACATCGTTTGGCGTATGCTATTATACGGCTCGCAGCGCAGGCGGGGCGCCGGACGGAAGAGGGCATCCTAATAGATTTTCCGATCACCCTCCAGGACATAGCCGAGATGACAGGAACCACCCACTTCACTATCAGTCGGTTATTGCGTGCCTGGGACGCAGAAGGTCTGATTTCACGTGGCAGACAGAGATTGACCCTACTGAACCTCCACAAGCTCGAAGCGCTTGCCCAAAATAGGAGCTGCACGTGATTCGATCCGGCCAACGATTGTGTCTTGTGTGGACATCAGGTAATAGTGGCGCGACCTTCTCGTCGCCTGGCATCTGCTCGCCCGCGAAAAACGGAGACGGGTTCGCATTAGCCTGACACCACCATTGGGAGCGAACGTCGCCAGGAAACTGGGCGTCATCTCAACAACCGCGCCGAAAATTCGCACTTACCGATCCGAAGGCGCGAGCGGGCGATGTCTCGATTCCGGCGCATGCGAAGTTTGCAGAAGTATGTTTCAATCCATTCGTCAGTGTACAATCACTTCAATCATCAGAGAAATATCAATACGAGGGCTCGGTTCAAAACAATGCGTGACGCCGCTCCTCGCGAATGGCGCGACCTTCTCGTCGCCTAGGACCTGCTCGTTCGCGAATAATGGAGACGGGTTCGCATTAGCCTGACACCACCAACGCAGCCACGATCTGCTCAGTTGAATAGCGCTTCTTCTTCACGGGCTTCCTCCTTCAGGAAATCCGCTGGAAAACCAACATCAAATCCGGACCACTTTCACCCGGTCACGTCACGGTCACACTCAAATTAGTCGTGAGTGATATGTGTCCATAATATATTGACACAGACAATAATGCTTTGTATCAATTAGACGGTGAGCAGTTGGTAGCGCCTTCTGTTTGCCATCTGGGAGACGTGCAGAATGTCAATTAATTTTGACTTGATAGGTTGTTGAGACTTTCGACTGGTCAGGGCGAATCCTCCCCCATTTTGCAAGTCGCACCGGTACTGGCTGGCTAGATTCTTCTAGCCAGCATTTTTTGTGTTCTGAATTAATCGGTTGAATTCAAATTGGTAATGGCCTACGAGCTGGGCTCTGTTAACTTGAACAAATCCTGTCCAGATGCCCCTGAAAACAACTGATGCTACCGGCTATCATAAACTGTTGAACGACGAGCGAGTTGATCTGACTTTTCGCCTTAATCATGCGGCGCGTTTGCTCAGGGGGCGGTTCGATTCAGTGATGCTGTCGTTTGAGCTCACGCGGGCCCAATGGAGAGCATTGCTCTATATTGCGCGACTTTCTAATCCGACACAGAGTGAACTGGCGGAGGTTTTGGAATCTGGCCGAGCATCTGTTGGAGCCCTTATAGATCAGCTTGAACAACGAGGGTATGTATGCCGCGTTAAAGATAGTAATGATCGTCGTGTTTGGAGGATTGCGCTCACAAAACAGGCGATTGCCCGGCAGGAGGAAATCGAGCAGTCCGGTCTACGTGTTGTCAATGAAGTATTTGCGGGATTTGATGACAGCGAGATAAGAAATCTTGGACGATGCTTGGATAAGTTGATAAAAGGTATTGATTGAGGCGCGGTAAGGGCGCTGGGGGAAGATATCCTGAACCGCGCCGGGTTTGCCGGAGGCCATTTTCTTTAATCTCGAACTCTCAATGAGCCGTCGTGGAACCTGTCATGACAATGCCGTTGCTGAGAGCTTCTTCAACCTGCTCAAGCGCGAGCGGATCCGGCGGCCGACCTACAGGACCCGCGAAGATGCAAGGCAGGACGTGTTCGATTACATCGAGATGCTCTGCAATCCGAACCGCTAGCATGTGAGAAACGGGATGCTGTCACCCGTCGAGTTCGAACGGCAGCAGGAATCGAAGACCGAGGGCGTCTAGAAAACGCGGAGCATATCCGACAGGCCAGATGTCGAGGCCGTCACGCCATGGGTTTTCATCAGGCGATCAGCTATTTGCTGGAGCGTGATGCTCGGCAGTGCATCAATCCAGCCGATAATTTCGTGGCGGTGATCGACCAGCGTGGCATGGCGCGCCCCGCCACGCCACGCGGACCCAACTCGCTGGTCTCCCGGTAACGTCACATCAAATTGATTACAAAACTGCGGCTCGTGCCAGACACCTCGGAAGTACCCGAACAACTGGCCCCCTTGTCCATATGAGCCGCAACAGCCCGGCGAAAATCCAGCGAATACGAAACTGCCATCGACAAATCCTCCTGCAACAGAAGAATCAGAGTGCGAAGGAAATGGGAATCCCTCACAATTCCTTTTGTCGAGGATATGCTTAAAATTTCATTGTTCGCCTCGGACGCATCATTCAAACCTCACACACGTTGTGTGCTTACTTCCCCCAAACGGAAAGAATGCTCCTGAGTGCCGTTAAAAAGGCTAACGGCTGGTCGAGCATCAAGTGGTGGCGAGCTTCGGGTACGGCAATTATCGGAATGTCGCCCCCGCCTAACTCGCGGACATATTCACCCGAGTCCTGAGTGAATAGTTGGCTTTTACCACCGTGCACAATGGCTTTGCGGCCCGGCGCGTTCACCAGCCGCTGACCCATTTTCAGCCACTCATCGGGCTTATTGCTCTGCCGGAAGACCTCGGGCGAAAACTTCCATGTCCAGTTGTCCCCTTCGCGCCGCAGGGAGTGATACGCCATGTAATCAGCGAGGAAGGGCTCACCGACCGGCTGGGGCGGGGAAAGGATGTATCTCTTGCGCGCGGCTTCATAGCTGGGATAGCGTTGGTTGGGTTTGTCTGGATTACCCGACCCAGGGCTCGAGCGGCGACGGTTCCAGTATTGCTCCATCAGCTCAGGCCGCATGATCATCAGATCGCAAATTACAGCACCGGAGAACGCATCGGGCGACTGGGTGACGGCCGTCAGCGCAGCGCCGGAACCAAAACTGTGCGCGATGAGGGTGGGTTTGTGGCCATCTGCGAACATATCGAGCGCCTCCGCGATCTCACTGAATTCGCGTCCTCTGGCCGAAGGATCAGCCTCCCCACGCATCTCGCTGTCGCCCATTCCAGCAAGATCGAACGCCACCACATCGTAATCCTCCGCAAGAAACGGCGCTGTGAAGGCAAAGCAGCGGGCGTGTGCGAGGAAACCATGTGTCATGAGCAGTTTCGGCTTGCGCCGGTCGCCCCAACGGAAGTAATGCGCTTTGGCACCGTTGATCTCGACATAGCCCTCTTCGCATGGCACCTTCAGGGCCGACACAAACCACTTCGGCAGATGAGATCCGTCGCCCGCCCAGGCGGGATCAATGTCCTCGGAAAGATCTTTGATGTTGGTCAGTACGTTCATTCAGTTGTCGTCTCCTCGCTTGAGATATTTTCAACAGCGAAACCTTGATATCCTTTCTCTGCGACATCGTCGCAAAACGCCGCGTAAATCGACAGGCTCGGAAAGTTGATAAGTTGACGCTTATTGTCTGGGATGTTCGCACTCATGTACCAAGAGTCCGCTTCGGGAAACAATGTCATCTCGCCGGCCTGAGCAACCATTTCTGTCCATCCCGCTTCAGCAGTCGGATCGGCTTCGAAAAGATCCTGTCCGTTGTTCCGCATCCAGACCAGGAAGTCGCATATCCAATCGCCCTGCATCTCTGCGCTTGAAGGGCCATTTGAAAAACCCGACGGGCTAAGTGGGCCATAAGAAAACAGCATGTTGGGAAATCCCGACACGGCCATACCCAAATATGCGCGCAACCCGTCTTCCCATGCTTGCGAAAGGGACAATCCGTTCGCTCCGGTGATATTCATGTCGCTCAGCCCTCCACGCCCGGCATCGAAGCCGGTAGCGAAGACTATGAGGTCGCATTCCATATCGCCGTCCTGAGTCTCGATCGCATGCGGCTTGACCCGGACGATCGGCGTTGATCTCAGATCGATCAACGCCACGTTATCCTGCGCGAAAATTTCATAGTATCCCTGCTCAAGCGAAGGTCTCTTCGTGCCGAACGGATGCGGCGGATCGGCGGGCGCGAGCCGCTCGGCAAGGTCGGGATCTGCGATTCTCGCACGAACTTTGTCGCGCCAGAAATTGTAAGCGTGGCGGTTTGCTTCACGATTGGAAAGTAGGTCGGCAAAGTTGTGATACCAGAACCTCAGGCCGCCCCGCTGCCATAAATATTCGAAGTGAGCATTGCGCTCCTTTTTGTCTACCTCAAGGGCTGAAACCTCTAGCGATTGGCATTCAAACCCACCGCTCGTCTGCCGGCGTTTTTCGAAGATCGCGGAATAGCCCTGCTTTTCCCGTTCCTGGTTTATCTCGGACAGCTTTTCTTGCCTCATCGGCAGGGCCAGAATTGGTGTTCTTTGATACAGGGTCAGCTTCCTCGCTGACTTAGCCGCTTCTTGCGCGACCTGTACACCGCTCGCACCGGTGCCGATCAAGGCAACCCTACGGTCGGTGAGGTCGATCCCCTCTTGCGGCCAGCGTGCTGTGTGAAACCACTGGCCTTCGAAATCTTCGAGGCCCGGGATTTCGGGAAGATACGGCTTTGAGGCGAAACCAAGGGCTGGCAGCAGAAACCGTGTCGAAACGATCACGTCATCGTCGAAATGCAATTGCCACCGCTTCGCTTCCTTCTCAAATTGCGCGCTTTTGACTCTCGTCCCCATGCGCATCATCGGCCAAAGGTCTAGCGTATCGCAAACATGCCGGAAGTACGCTCTGAGCTCTTCCCAGCCTGGAAACCGCTCGCTCCAGGTCCATGATTTCCACACTTCATCTATCGAAAATTCGTAGAGCGGAACCTGCGAATCAACACGTGCACCGGGATAACAATTCCAGTACCAGATGCCCCCTGGCTGTGACGCAGCATCCACAAGAAGCACATTGAATCCAGCGTCACGCAACTTGTGGAGCAGATAGATTCCACTGAAGCCCGCACCGACGATTATAGCGTCATAATGGCGAGAAGCCTGATTGATCACGATGCAACCGTCAAACGTTCCGCGATTGCTTTCGCGGTTGCATAATCGGCCTTGCCGTTGGATGCCCGAAGGGGTGTTTTCGTCGGATGTATGGCCTTCGGCGTTTTATATCCTGCCAGCTGCCCGCGTACATGGTCCTTGATGGCTTGCTCTTCGAACGGAACATCGTGGTTGAGGTGGACGACGGCGGTGACGGCTTGGCCCCATTTTTCATCCGGAACACCTACCACCAGCGCATCACCAATGGCAGGATGGGTCTTGAGCACTTCCTCGACTTCTTCTGGATATACCTTCTCGCCAGCAGTGTTGATGCATACGCTACCGCGGCCCAGCAGGATCAGGCTTCCGTCGGCCTCTACCTGGCACCAATCACCCGGTATTGAATAGCGCACGCCATCAATTGTGCGAAATGTCTTGGCTGACTTTTCGGGATCTTTATAATATCCCTTGGGGATGGCTCCCTTGCGCGCAATAAAACCGGGTATGCCGCTTCCCGGTTCAACTTTCTGATCGTTATCATCGAAGACATCGCAAAACTCGCCAATCCCGAACTTCGCAGTGTTTGTGCCGCCCTGTGCGGTCGTGATGGACAGCCCGTAGCCGAGGCCTTCAGAAGCCCCGAAACTGTCCATCAGGACGACCTGGGGTATGTGCCTGCAAAGACCGGCTTTAACCTCCTTGCTCCACATCACGCCGGACGAGATGATGGATACGAGACTCTTGGTATCCCAGCGCCCGGGATGTTCATTAAGGGCGCGAAGCATCGGCTTGGCAAAAGCGTCCCCCACGATTGCGATACTTTCGACTTTGTGCTTTTCGACGGTCTGCCACAGTTCTTCGGCATCAAAGGACGGGTCCGAGAGAGTAACAATTGCACCGCCGGACATCAGCGCACCAATAGCGGTGATAAAGCCAGTCCCATGCATCAGAGGGCAGGAGGAAAGTGTGCGCCTGCCAGGTCCGTCATTTTCAATCAGGGCAACATTTTCTTCCAGTGTCTGCGGAACGGTGCCAAGTAGCTTCTGAGCGTCAAGCTGGGCTTTACGCATGTCGTCGTGCCGCCACATCACGCCTTTCGGCATTCCAGTTGTGCCGCCGGTATAGATGAAGAGCAGATCGTCAGGTGAGCGTTCGATACCGAGCGCCGATCCGTCTCCCTCACCCGCCAATGTCTCATAAGAACGTGCAAAAGGCGCTATTTCGGAAGGATCACCAATTTCGATGAAGGTATGAACCTTCTTCAGCCTGTCCTTGAGTTCCAGAATACAGTCGCGAAATTCAGAACTGTAGACGATCACCTCGCTATCGGAATCGTCGAAGATGTAAAATACTTCTTCGGGCCGATAGCGATAATTGATGTTCACATGCGTGAATCGACCCTTGAAGCATGCGGCCATCAACTCGCCATATTCAGGGCGGTTGCGCATGTAGAAGGCCACCTTGGCACCATTTTTTGCGTGTTGACGCAGTGCGCGTGCTATATTGTTCGAGCGCGATGACATTTCGGGCCAGGTAATAATCCGGTCGCCGTGTATCAGCGCCGGAGCGTCGCGAGGCATGGCTGGCTCGATCGCGTCGAGGATGTCACCTAGATTCCAGTCTATCATGTCGATCTTCCTTTCGGACAAGGCAGCAAGTCCCGAGGGTGCCGCCCATAATGAGTATCTTATGCGGCCTTGATCCAACCTTGCAGTGCTGCCGCCTCGGCCCGCACCAATTCGGGACCTCCCAGAACCTGCCGGTCGAATCCTATGCGTTTGAACCAGTAATGCAGACCAATCAGGTCGGTGAATCCCATACCACCATGCACCTCGGTAGACGTGCGGGCGACAAAGCGATGGACTTCTCCGGTATGTGATTTTGCGTGGCAGGCGGCGAGCGAAACCTCCTCCGGCATCGCCTCATAAGCATACGCGGCGTACCAGATAAGCGAGCGGCATGGTTCATGATGTGCGGCCATCTCTGCGCACATGTGCTTCACTGCCTGAAAGCTACCGATAACACGACCGAATTGCTCGCGCTGTCCAGAATAATCGACAGCCTTTTCGATCATGGCCTGGCCAGCGCCAAGACTGTCGGCGGCCAAGAGGATTCGTCCGGCATCGCGCAGGCGCTCGGCGGTGAAACCGCTATCGTCGGCCAGCGGCTCAGCGGTGACCCGTCCGAAGCGCAGTTCCCCAACACTCCGGGTCCGATCTATCGTTGTCAGGGGTATTTTCTCCAGACCCGATGCGTTGGCCGGAACAAGGTGCAACCGCCCAGTGGTATCAGCCACCATGAAGGCGTCAGCCCCCGCAAAATCCAGCGCAAACAACGCCGTGCCGTTGAGCTTGCCACCTCTGCAAGTTACGCCAGCACCATCGCGCGCCTCGATTGTCTCGGAAATTGCCAAACTGATACGCGCCTCGCCACTGGCGATCTTTGGCAACCATCCAACCTTTTGATCCTCACTGCCTGCCTCGCTCAGTGCGAGGGGGGCCAAAACATGACTGGCAAGGAAAGAAACTGGTGCGACTGCGTAGGCGAGCTGCTCTGCAACTAATGCAGCGTCGAGAAGGGTCATGCCGAGGCCCCCATACTCTTCCGGTATCATCATTCCGGGAATACCCAGGCCCTGCAAGGCGGCTAACACCTTGTCGCTAATTGGATTGTCCCGCTCTGCACATTCGCGGACATGCTCCAGCGGACAGGTATCGGCAAGACACTTCGCAACTGCATCACGCAGCATCTGCTGCTCTTGAGAAAGTCCAAAATCCATCAGGCTGATCCCTGTTTCTGCCGCAACATGTCTGCCTTCTCCTTCGCCGCACCCGAGATCCTCGGCAGCTTCGGTTCGCGCGGCATGTCGAGACCGCGCTCAGCGATGATATTCTTCTGGATCTGCGCGGTGCCGCCACCGATGATGAGACCTAGCTGAAACATGTAATTCCATTGCCACGTCCCCTGCATCCGCTCGCGCGCGCTACCGCTATACAGGATGCCCATCTCGCCCATCGCATCGATGGCGAGCGCCGAAATCTGGTGTGCCAGCTCGCAGCTTTGCAGCTTGACGATCAGCTTCGCCATGCCGCCTGTCTCGCCTTTGAGGCTGTTCGAAAGTATACGCATCCCGTTGCATTTCATCGCGGCCACTTCGGCCTGAAGCGCGCCCAGTCGATCGCGCAGCACGGCATTGTCGATCGCGCGGCCCTGGCCGATGCGTTCTTCCTGCATAAGTCTCACGAGAGCCTGGAAACGATTTTCCAGTGCGTCAGGATCGCCCAACATGCCGCGTTCGTGACCGAGCGTTGCATTGGCAACCAACCACCCCTGGCCCCGCTCGCCGACAATTTGTTCTACAGGCACCCGTACGTCTGTGAAGAAGGTCTCATTGAACTCCGCATGACCAGTCATCGTCTTTAATGGCCGCACCTCGATCCCCGGAGAATCCATCGAAAAAATCAGATAGGAAATGCCGCCATGCTTGGAGGCGTCAGGTTCAGTCCGGACCAGACAGAAGATCATGTCCGCCTGCTTCGCCGTACTGGTCCAGATCTTCTGGCCGTTAATGACAAACTTGCCATTTTCGACCCGTGCGCTCGTCTTCAGGCTGGCAAGATCCGATCCCGCGCCGGGCTCCGAATAGCCCTGACACCAGACGACCTCGCCTTTCAGTGTCGGCTCTACCCACTGGCGCTTCTGTTCCTCGGTGCCGAGTTCCAACAGCGTTGGGACCAACATGGATATGCCCTGGTTGGAGAGTCCGCCGGGAATGCCCGCGCGCGTGAACTCCTCGGCGATGATGCGCGATTTGAGGATGTCGGGCTCGGCCCCGTAGCCGCCATATTCTTTGGGGATCGTGCGCGCGGTATAGCCATGTTCGATCAAGAGATTCTGCCAAGCGACCGCTTCGGCGGAGGGACGAGCAGCGCGGCCGTCATCAGTCGGCGCGCGATGGCCGTGCGTCTTTAAGAATAGCCGCACTTCCTCGCGGAAAGCATCATATTCGGGTCCGTAGTCGAGATCCATAGCGTACCTATCCTTTCTCGCGCCGGTTCGTATCAGGGCGGAAAACGGGCAGGCGAAACTCTGCGCTGATAAGTTCAAAATCGAGCTCCACCGGCAGGTCCAGCTCCAGCGTGTCGGGGTCGCAATCGATCAGGCGCGTGGCCATTCGCACGCCTTCTTCCAGTTCCACGACTGCAGCAATAAACGGAAGATCTTCTGCAAAGGCCGGGTGCAGGGCCTGGTGCGTGACTGTCCAGGAAAAAAGCGTACCCTTGCCGGTGCTGCGCTCCCAAGAAAATTCTGGAGAGCCACACTTGGCGCACATATAGCGCGGCAGGTGGCGGAACGTACCGCAATTGCCGCAGCGCTGGAAATAGAGATGGCCATCCTGACACCGATTCCAGAACTCCTGTTCGATTGGGTCCTGCGGGCGCGGCAGTGGCTTGGCAGGCACCTTCTGCGCTGCAGCACGGGTGTTCGGTTGTCGTTGGTTATCGTCGTTCACGCGTACCTCCTGAGGATAGCGATGCTCCCGTCACCAAGGTCGCCCCAGCCAGTTACGAGACCAGTCTGAGCATCTATTACCTGGCGCTCGCCGCAATCATGCCGCAGCTGCCGCACAGCTTCCACGACGTGGTTGAGGCCCCAAACGTGTGCTTCGCTGAGCAAGCCGCCATGAGTGTTGATCGGGAAGCGTCCACCTAACTCAATCTGGCCATCGGCGACGAATTCAGTCTGACCCCCAGGTTCACAGTATCCGAGGGCCTCAAGTTGCAGCAATACAACATAGGTGAAACAGTCGTAGACTTGGAGAAAGTCCATCTCGTCACGGGTAACACCTGCCATTTCAAATGCACGTGGGGCGGCATATTTGAGGCCAATTTTGAAAGGGTCCGGACGCGAAGGAATGTCGTCGGCGGGATACGGATGACCTTCGGCAGCGCCAGCAATGCTCACTGGCACATGCGGCATATCCTTGGCCTGCTCTATCCGCGAGACAACGACCGCGCAGGCGCCATCGGTTTCCAGACAGCAATCATAAAGCCGGAAAGGCTCAGATATCCAACGCGCCGAATGATATGTCTCCGCGTCAAGCTTTCGGCCGAAGTTGAAGGCCTTCGGATTCAACTGCGCGTGATGGCGACTGGCAAGCGCTACGGCGGCCGTCGCGTCCGGTCCGACACCGTAGAGCTTGGAATGGCGCATCGCGAGCCAGGCATACATCTGCACCGGCAGGAACACTCCATAGGGCATGTAATAGCCCTTTATCGTGTTCGTCAGCGTGTTCATATTCATCGGCCGGGTCGGTGGTGCGCCCCGCTTTGGCCTTAGAGCAGAATATCCGTTCCATCCAAGAGTTATCAGAACATGGTCGCATAGACCGTTGGAAATCGCCATGGCTGCGTTCTGCAAAGCCGTGATTGGGCTCGCACCGCCCATATGTACTGTCGATGCAAAACGCAGGACATCGATACCTAGATTGGCAGCCATTTCCTCTGATGTGGTATAGATCGGGGGAGGCACCATACCGTCTATGTCAGACGGTTTCAGTCCGGCATCGGCAATCGCCCGGCGCGAGGCATCCAGCATCATGTCGACCGCTGTCCGCTCAGTCCCTTTGACGAATTCCGTCTCGGCGACACCGGTGATCGCGGATTTGTCGCTGAAATTGAAGGTGGATGAGACGCTCATGCGAGATGTACGCCCTGACGGCGAGCCTGGAAGTCTCGCTCAAGCGAGAGGGACCGATCCCGCACCCGAAGATAGCGAGTTGGTGGCTTGAGATTCAAAAGCCGTCGCACCTCCTCTAACGGAGTATCGAGATGTTTTTCCCAATAGAAGGTTGTAAGATCCTCGGCAGTCCTACCACGCTGCCACGCTTCGAACGCAGTGCGGGCCACCGGCAATCCTGGCGCTTGAGCAAGAGTTTTTGGAATTCCGATCGCGACGATGAAGGCGATTCCATGATTGTAGAACTGAGCGTTACCGAGCGATAGCACACACAATTCACCCAGCGCATCTCGTCCATATCCGCTCACAACGTGAAGCAGATCGTGCGAATCGCGCAGCCGCTTCCGATATAGTGAGACCTCCGGATCGGTGAAATCGTCGACTCCTGCCGCTTCACTTGCATCCACTAACCCCTCCGCGGTCAGCCCTTCTCCATAAACGAAATCAAGATAAGCACGCCCCAGCGTTCCCGGCTCGCATTCGCTCAAGCGATCACGATCACATAAGGTGCTGAGTAGATCCGCACGGTCCAAGACGATACGCTTTCCATCAGACGATGCAGCGAAACGCCGGAAATTGCGATAATAGGAATTGCCCGACAATGCCTTGACGATATGGAAAACCTGCGCCGTGTCTTCCTTATCCCGGGTAAGTCGGCGCATGGCGGCAATTGCCTCACCCGGGCGAATTGGCGAGCGCAGTTCATGTCCTTTTAGCTGCTGGTCGGCGTTGCTCATCACATGTCTACCTTTATCCCGTGTCAGTCTTACGAATTGGCGCCGGCGAGTGCAGCTTCCGCCCCTTCGACGAGTTCGCGCATTACTTCGGCTGCGGGCCGGATCGAATGGATGAGGCCAATCCCCTGGCCAGCAAAACCCGGAATCACGTCCTTGCGCTGGGCCTTGATACCGGACGCCATGACAGGCCCCGAGATCATCGACTGATAGGGCATAGGCAATGGTTCCTTGCCTGCTTCTATCCATGCATCAGCCCATTTATTGCGGATCATTCGCGCAGGTTTGCCGGTCAGAGAGCGACTGACCACGGTGTCGGCATCACCGCTATCTATGATCGCTTCTTTCTGGAATCGTTCGATGCCCGCTTCCTCGGTCGCAAGAAACGCCGTCCCGATCCACGCGCCCTCGGCTCCCAACATCAGCGCTGCGGCAACACCCCGACCGTCGGAAATGCCTCCCGCACCAATCACAGGAACACGACTACCCACCGCATCGACCACTTGGGGAATTAGCGAAATGGTGCCGATTGGCGAGTTGTGGCCACCTCCGTCGTGCCCCTGTGCAACGATCATGTCGACGCCGGTTTCGACGACCTGCTGCGCATGCTTTACCTTGCCAATGACGGCCATAACCTTGGTGCCATTGGCGTGCAGTCGGTCCATCCAAGGACCCGGATTACCAAGCCCCGCAGCATAGACGGGCACCTTTTCTTCAATCACGACCTCCATTTGCGCTTCGAAGAACTCCTTCGAGAACAGTTGGGGCCCTCCCTTACCCATCTCCGGCGCGCCAGCGGCGCGCATTGCCGATGCGGCGTCTGTTTCCGGCAGATGTTCGCGTCGCATGAAGTCGCGGGTGAACTCTTGGTATTCGCCGAGAAGCACCGCGGGACTTCTGGCCGCACCTAACTCCTGCGGTGCCGGATCTCGCCTGACAGATGCAGGAAGAAGGGTATCGACACCAAACGGCTTATCTGTCATTTCGCGGGTCTCGCGAATCCAGCTGCGCAATTGGTCTGGCGAGCATGCCGCCGCCCCAAGAACGCCCAGCCCGCCGGCATTCGATACCGCGGCAGCGAGGGCTGGAACGCTCGCCCCACCCATTCCAGCCAAAAGGATGGGGTATTCTATACCGAGAATTTCACAAATGCGGCTTTTGAGCGCCATAGTCTTATATCCTTCATTGGGCGACCCTTGCTGGCCGCAAATTTCTAAGTCTGTCCCCACCTGATCCTTTGGGAAACAAGCTCCGGACTTCTTCCAGCCAGATAAGATGCAGATCCCGACACGAGCCGGGTCATGGCCTGTCGCGCCGCCTGAGCGTCTCCCGTGCGGACGGCCTCCAGAACGCGGTGCAGGAAGCGCAACTGGACCGCCCGCTCCTGCGCCGAATAGCCGAGCGAGCACGAGAATTCGCGGGTAAGCAAATGCATGGAGGAGGTCAGAAGACCGAAAAGCGGGTTGCCGCTGGCCCATCCGAGAAGATCGTGAAAGCGGCGATTTAATTCCTCGAACTGACTTCCAGTCTCATTGCGCTCCAGCTCTTTGAGGCAATCGACCAGAGCACTGAGGTCACCCGTGGTTGCTCGCTGGGCAGCATAGGCTGCAACGTCCGGCGCGATGGCTTCGCGCAGCTCGAGCAAGCCCCTCAAATCTGCTTCCATAAAATGCAGGATGAGTGAAAGGCTGCTGGCAAAGTCGCCAGTCTGAGGACGCGCAACCACAGGCCCGCCGGATCGGCCAAGCTGAAGATAGATGACGCCCTGAAGCTCGAGGAAGCGAAGCGCTTCACGCAAGGTCGCCCTGGCAACTTCGTATCGGGCAAGCATCTCGTCTTCACGCGGCAACCTGTCTCCCGGAACATGGGCCCCGGCCTCAATGTCTCTAACGATGTCTTGCGCGAGCGAGAGCGCACGCTTGGCTTTCTTCGCGCTATCGACGATCGGCTGCATTCCGCAACTCACTCCTGTGACAATATTATTATAAGCTTTAATCAGCTTTTCTGCCTGCAATTCACTCAAGCCTGCCACGATCACTGGAGGGGTGTCAATAAAACATTATAAGCTTTCTTGACTGTACTCTTTAGGGCATTTATCATCTTCAGAAGATGACGAGTTTTTTTGAAGTGGTTGAGGGACAGGATATGAGCGTCAAATCGTTGGAGCTGGATACAGTCGAGAAGATCGCAGCCATTCCGCTTGAGCAAATTGATGTTTCGCGGCCAAGCCTGTTTCAGAAGGACACGATTGGCCTGTTCTTCGATCGGTTGCGCAAGGAGGATCCGATCCATTACTGCCGCGAAAGCAATGTCGGACCCTACTGGTCTGTGACCAAGTTCAACGACATCATGGCTGTGGACACAAACCATAAAGTCTTTTCGTCAGAGGCGAAGCTCGGCGGCATCGCCATTCAGGATATGCATTCGGTGGAAGGCGCCCTTGAACTTGAAATGTTCATCGCCATGGATCCACCCAAGCACGACCAGCAACGAAAGGCTGTTACCTCCGCAGTCGCGCCATCCAATTTGCGGCTGCTTGAGCCAACAATCCGCAAACGCGCAAGCGAAATCCTCGATGATCTACCGATCGGGGAGGACTTCGACTGGGTCGATAAGGTGTCGATTGAGTTAACCACAATGACCCTTGCGACCCTGTTTGACTTTCCATGGGAAGAGCGGCGCAAGCTCACGCGCTGGTCCGACATCGCAACGGCCGCCCCCGAAACCGGCATTGTTGAATCCTATCAGGCAAGGCGCGAAGAGCTCATCGAATGTGCAATGTACTTCAAAGAGCTGTGGGACCAGCGCCTCAAGCAGGAACCGAAAAACGATCTCATTTCCATGATGGCGCATTCTCCGGCAACACGGGAAATGCCTTTCCTGGAATTTCTCGGAAATCTCCTGTTACTTATTGTGGGCGGCAACGACACCACGCGCAACTCGATCAGCGGCGGAGTACTCGCTCTCAATCAAAACCCCGACGAATATCGCAAGCTGAATGATGATCCCTCGATAATCGCCAGCATGGTGCCGGAGATTGTCCGCTGGCAAACGCCACTTACCCATATGCGCCGCACGGCCCTCCAAGACTGGGAAATCGGCGGCAAGCAGATCAAAGAAGGGGATAAGGTCGTGATGTGGTATTTGTCAGGCAACCGGGATGATACTGTCATCGACAAGGCTGACCAGTTCATTGTAGACCGTAATAATCCACGTCATCACCTGTCCTTCGGCTTTGGCATACACCGCTGCATGGGCAATAGGCTTGCAGAACTGCAGCTGCGGATCATCTGGGAAGAGATCCACAAACGTTTCGCGAAGGTCGAGGTGGTCGGCCAACCCGAGCGCCTCTTTTCGAACCTTGTGCGAGGGATCACGAAACTGCCTGTGCGACTTCATGCTCGCTGATTGACTGCTCCAAATGCCAAAGGGGGTGGTGTCATGAGTGGACATCGGATAATTGCGGCGCAGCCCTGAGAGGCCTGTATAGTGCTGCGACCCCGGGCAGTGAAGCCCGGTGGATTTAACCGGCGAAGGTCACCATGAGCTATTTTGTTGGTCTGGACGTGTCGCAGAAGACGACCGTTATCTGCGTCGTAGGCGCGAGTGGGACGAGGATCTGGCGCGGCCAGGGCTCGACATAGTCTGCCTTGATGCGCGGCATGCCCGCGCCGCACTCAGGATGCAGATCAACAAGACAGACCAGAACGATGCGGAAGGACTGGCGCACATCATGCGAACGGGCTGGTACCGGGCCCTACATGTGAAGTCGTTCGATGCTCATCGGGCTCGCGCCCTGCTAGGTGCGCGGACGCAGCTCGTTGGGATGACAACCAGGATGTCGAACCATATCTGCGGTGTGCTCAAGACCTTCGGTCTATTGCCCGGCGCGATGCGTGACCTGAGGTTCGACCGCCGGGTCGAACAGATGCTGACTGACCAACCGGATGTGGCTCTGATTGTGCGTCCTATGCTTGTCGCCTGGCGGCAACTACGAGAGCCGATTGCCGTTTTCGACAAGGCCGGGCGTGCAAGGGTCAGAGCAGACCCGGTCTGCCGATTGTTGATGAGTGTGCCCGGGGTCGGCGTGCTGTCCGTGCTGGCCTTTGTCAGCACGATTGAGGCGCCGGAACGTTTCGCCCGCTTCAGGTCGGTTGGCGCACATCTTGGGTTGACGCCGAGGCAGTATCAGTCCGGCGAGATCGATCGAAGTGGCCGCATTTCGAGATTTGGCGATACGCTCACCCGTACACTTCTCTATGAAGCGGCAAATGTCATCCTGAGCCGGGTCAGGCGCGTCTGCGGATTAGATTAAAAGACTGGGCTCAGGCCCTTGCCAGACGTTCCGGTCCCGGCAAGGCGCGTGTCGCGCTCGCACGCAAGCTCACCGTGATCCTTCACAGCATACGGCGATCCGGTGAACCTTTCCGCTGGCCTCAGTCCGCAGCGACAGCATGAACCCTCTTTGAACGGATACATTCAGGTGGCGACCTGAATGGTGTGTTTGCCCGGTGGGGCGAAGGTAAAGGCTGACTGCGTATGAGGGGCCTGGGTCGCAGGATTTATATGTCACGAATCCGTTGTGGACATTGCAGCGCCTGCGCTTCGAACCAGATGTTGCGGCGGTACGGCCGACCGCGGAGAGAATCATGACCTGACGAGCAAACGATCCGAAACAATCAGCTTGACACAGGAGGTGAAATTAGAGAACCGCTCAGGCAATGCGCGCCGTCTCGTTTCTGTTTTAACCTTATTCAGGAGTTGATATGCCTCTCGATGTTGAAGTGATTGTACACTGACGAGTGGATCGAGACGAACTTCGCCGTTTGTACTGCCAATTCCTGCGGCTATTGCAAATTTGCATCACTCCGCCAAATTTTTTAAAAGCAGGCAAAAAACGCATTAGTAATGCATTGGCATTGTATTATACCGTATTATCCGGGAACTATTAGAAAACATCAAAGAGGAAACCCAATGCACCATTCCAGTATCCTGTCGAAGTCGGCTCTTTCAGTATCCATAGCGGCATTGTTGTTGGGCGCTGGCGCTCATGCGCAGGTTCAGTCAGAAGATACTGGCACATCGGTAGCAGAAAAGGTAGAATCTCCTCGTAGGCTTGGCGCGATAACAGTTACCGCGCAAAAGCGCGAACAAAGTCTACAAGATGTGCCAATCGTCGTAACCGCCTTGTCCGGTGAGCTTCTTAGTGATGCCGGCGTTCAGGATATTAAAGATCTGACGGTCGTTACGCCCGGTCTTCTTGTGACCTCGTCGTCGAAGCAGGCAAATACGACAGCGCGTATTCGCGGCGTAGGTACGGTTGGAGACAATCCTGGTTTGGAGAGCTCTGTGGGCGTTGTCGTTGACGGTGTTCCGCGGGCTAGGAATGGCGTCTCCTTTGGGGATCTTGGGGAAATCGAGCGGATCGAAGTGCTCAAAGGGCCACAAGGAACACTGTTTGGAAAGTCAACTTCGGCGGGTGTCATTAACATCGTTACAAAAAAGCCGTCTGACGAGTTTGAGACTAGTTTCGAGGTCGGAATCGGCAACGAAAATTTCCTTCGCACCTCTGGAGAGATAACCGGACCGCTGTCTGAAACAGTGAGCGGTCGCCTATTCGGGGTCTATGAGGAGCGCGGCGGTCTTCTCGACGTAAAGACGGGCAATGGTCCGCGTACCGAAGACGAAACGAGTCAGTATGACTTCTACTCCTTCCGGGGCCAGCTTCTTATTGAACCTTCAGGCGACCTCGAGATTCTTCTCTCGGCTGACTATACTGACCGGGAAGAAGATTGTTGCATGGGTGACTATATCGCGGTGGACCCGGCCAGAGGTCCGCTGATCACGCTGCTGGCAGGAGGCGACGGTGCCTCCGCTTTCCCAACCGATCCGTACGATCGTGTTGCCTTTGCAAATCGTGATGCCACGCAGACGACCGAAGATTGGGGCGTGTCGGCCAACATAAAGTGGCAAGTCGGTTATGGTGAGCTGACCTCCATCACAGCCTATCGCGACTGGGAAAATGGTTCTGGACAAGACATGGACTTCAGCGCCGCTGACCTTTGGTTCCGCGATTCTGACGATACTGCTGATGCTTTTGCCACGTTCAGCCAGGAACTGCGCCTTGCGGGTGCTACCGACAAAATTGACTGGCAGGTGGGTGTCTTCTATTCTAATGAGACACTCGACCGTACGGATTTCGTCACATACGGCAATGATTACTTTTTCTACTTTCAGCAATTGCTGCTGGGTGCAAGCGGTGGTTTGTTCGATCTCGCTGCACTACCTGGTGATATCTACACGGGCGGGGCTAAGGCAACCGCAGACGTTTATGAGCAGTCTGCGGATACATATGCCATCTTTACGAATAATACGTTCAGCTTAACCGATCAGTTCGATCTGACGGTAGGTCTTCGCTATACCAGAGACGAGAAGACGCTCGAATCCGATTTCGGCGGCAATGCAGGCAGCTGTACCACGGCCTTGGCTGTACTGGGCGCTTCAAATGGGTTGACCCCAACGCTTTGCTTGCCTTGGACCAACGATAACTTTGTCGGGGTCAGCGCTACGCAAGATCGTTCTGACGACGATTTGTCAGGTACAGTGAAGGGCTCATATCGCTTCAACGAGAACGTGATGTCGTACGCATCTTACTCGCGTGGTTACAAGGCTGGGGGGTACAACTTGGATCGCAGTCAGTTCGGCCCCAACGACCCAACGCCATTCCAACCGAATACTGATACCGGTTTTGAACCTGAAACTGTGGATGCGTACGAGGTTGGCTTCAAGTCGAATAATGCGGCAAATAGCTTGTTTATTAACGGAGCGATTTTCTATCAGGAGTATACCGACTTTCAGCTCAACACGTTCACCGGAACGAGTTTCATCGTGACGTCCGTTCCAGGTGTGATTTCCAAAGGTGCGGAGTTCGATGTCCGATACCTGCCTGAGCATCTTGAAGGACTGACGCTTCAGGGCGGCCTCGTCTATGCGGAAACCCAGTATGACAATTTCGAAGCGGTAGACTTTTTTGCTCCGCCGCGTCTGCCGGGAAGCACGATTTCGTTCGCGCCCCGATGGTCCGGTACGTTGGCTGCAACTTATGAGACTTCGTTCATCAGCGACTGGGATGCACGACTCAATGTGTCGAGCCGTTTCACTTCACGGTATAATACAGGGTCGAACCTCGATCCGCTCAAAGAAGTTGACGATTTGGTCATAGTCAATGCGAGAATGTCATTCTTCAATGACAATTCACCTTTCGAGCTCGAACTCTGGGCGCAGAACCTGTTTGATGAGGACTACTACGAACTGGCCTTCGATACGCCGCTCCAGGGTGACGCTGCCACTCAGACAGCACCGGGAACTGCTGTTGGCGCATTCTTGTCGCCACCCCTGACCTTTGGCGCAACAGCGCGCATTCGCTTTTGATCCGTCTGGTTCGATGTAGAGCGTTTTCATGCCGATGTATTGCAGCCAGTCACGGAGGGCCGTGGCGATGAATTCGGGGCGGTAGCACATTCGTAACTGAGGCCGGTCATGGCCGCCTGCGGCGCTTTCCGCGCGTAGGCAGGTGGGGCCATGACCGCGCCGCAGAACCTCTTACAGTGGCTATTCCAGCCACCACCGAAGAGGAGCAAACCGCCATGGTCAGGATTCATTCTATCGCACAAGATGCTGTGCTCGTCGTGATCGACATTTTCAAGAAGCGCAGCGATTTTCTGATACAGGTGCCTGGGCGCCCCGGCGACGGTGTCTTGTCGTGCTGAACCAGCGCGCCGAGCACGACCGCTTCATTGAGCGGCTGAAGGCTTTCGACCTTCCGGTTGTCACAGGCTTTGAAGCGACCAGTAATTATCATCGAGCGCAGGCCTGGCGACTGGTCGACGCCAGCGTCGATCACGGCCTTGTCTCCGGAAGCCTTCTCAGACGCCGCCTAGGACATTGTCGGCAACAAGACTTCAAAGGCCAGACTGATTGCAGACATCTATGAAACCGCAAGAGAATCAATCGGATTGCCTATTCCCCTAGACAGTAGGGCAATTGCCATGTTCCGCATGGCGCTAGAGCACCGCATGCTCACTCTGCAACATAGTTCATGGCCTTGAAGAAGTTCCAGCATTCTTCGGGTGTGAAGAGGGAGCAGATGTCGCCGACGGCTTTGACGATTTCGTCAAAGGTTCGGGCAG
>Ga0209344_10000367_pt1 | contig 83665 bp, 78 predicted proteins | sample Cruoilmetagenom6_FD_187293 | JGI IMG/M metagenome (GOLD analysis project Ga0209344, IMG submission 187293) | Oil polluted marine microbial communities from Coal Oil Point, Santa Barbara, California, USA - Santa Barbara Oil Seep Sample 6 (SPAdes)... | ecosystem: Environmental > Aquatic > Marine... | reverse complement strand
TCACACTTTCCGGCTGGCGGCGACAAGCCTGAAAATGCTGATCGACCGGACGCAGTTTGCTATCTCGACGGAAGAAACACGCTATTATCTCAATGGCATCTTCATGCATTCTATCGAAGGGGACGGTGGCTTGAAACTTCGCGCAGTTGCCACCGATGGCCACCGTCTGGCACGCGCTGACATGGAGGCGCCATCGGGATCTGAAGGCATGCCGGGTATTATTATTCCGCGCAAAGCTGTTGGCGAATTGCAGAAACTGGTCGACGAACCAGACGTCGCGGTGACGGTTGAAGCTTCCGACGCCAAGATCCGGTTCACAATTGGCTCGGTCATACTGACTTCGAAGCTGATTGACGGTACATTTCCTGATTACCAACGGGTCATCCCCAGCGGAAACGACAAGGAAATGACCATCGACTGCCAGGAATTTGCCAAGGCAGTGGATCGGGTTTCAACCATATCGTCAGAACGTGGGCGAGCGGTCAAACTGGCTCTCGATGCCGGACAACTGACACTGACTGTCAACAACCCGGACTCAGGTAGTGCGACCGAAGAACTGGCTGTCGGCTATGAAGCTGATCCGCTGGAAATCGGTTTCAACGCCAAGTACCTGCTCGACATCACCAACCAGCTCTCTGGCACCGAAGCCGTGTTCTTGCTGGCTGACCCAGGTTCGCCGACACTGGTGCGTGATACAGCCGGTGACGATGCGCTATACGTCCTGATGCCAATGAGGGTTTAGTCCGGTGCTTGTAGTAGCACCCGTATAGTTGGTGACGTGTAATTTGGACGCGGGTTGGCGCAGATTCCTGTCGTGATGACTTGGCTATGGCGGGGCTTTTGCCGTTTCCAGATGATCGGGGACCGAAATGCAGATCAGCCGGCTGATATTGACCCGGTTTCGCAATTACACTGCAGCTGACCTCACGTTTGATCATCGCCATGTTGTGCTAACCGGCAATAATGGGGCCGGCAAAACCAATCTTATGGAAGCATTATCCTTGCTGACACCCGGACGCGGCATGCGCCGGGCCCCCTATGGCGATTTGGTTCGTGCCAGCGACAGCAACGAAACCGGTGGCTTTAGCGTGTTTGCTGCATTGGACGGAATGGATGGTCCTGTCGAAGTCGGCACCGGTTTCAATCCCGGCGAAGATAGCGGGCGAAAAGTCAGGATCAACGGCGCTACAGCCCGGTCTGTCGATGAACTCCTCGACCATTTGCGGGTTCTCTGGCTGACACCTGCGATGGACGGGCTATTCACGGGTCCAGCGGGAGATCGACGCCGATTTCTGGATCGGCTGGTTCTTTCCATTGACCCTACCCATGGCAAGCGCGCACTCGACTACGAACGGGCCATGCGCAGCCGCAACCGGCTGTTATCGGAAGGTCGTGCGAACCCCTCGTGGCTCGATGGGCTGGAAACACAATTGGCGGAACTTGGCATTGCCACACTGATTGCCCGGCGCGAAGTGGTCAATCTGCTTAGCGCACTGGTAAGCCAGCAGGTACGTACCGAAGTTTTCCCGACCGCCGTACTGGTACTTGAGGGTTTTGATCTGGTTGCCGATATTGCTGATGCCACCGAAGCAGAAAGCCGCTTCATCGATGCATTGCGCGAGAACCGCTACCGCGATCAGGCCGCTGGCCGCACGCTTGATGGGCCACACCGAATGGATCTGTCGGTTACCCACAAAGCGAAAGACATTGCCGCTTCCCTTTGTTCAACCGGTGAGCAAAAGGCGTTGATGATCGGATTGATATTAGCCCATGCACGGCTTGTACGTGATATGACAGGTCATCCACCGTTGCTGCTGCTCGATGAAATCGCCGCGCATCTTGATGAAGGTCGCCGCGCAGCACTCTTCGATCTGATCGACGATCTTGGCGGACAGGCTTTCATGACGGGAACTGACCGCTCCTTGTTTGGCGCGCTCGGCGACCGGGGCCAGCGTTTCGAAGTCTCCGAGGGCCAGGTAACGGCCCTCGAATAGAAGAACGCATGTCACGGCGTCCAAAGTCCTGATTGACAGGGCGATGGGACGGGGTGTTTTCTGCCGATGATCAGACGGAGAAGAATATGGGCGAGCCCAATTCATTGGAAAAGAGCGAAATTGAGCGCTACGCACGCCACATTGTGCTGCGTGAGATTGGTGGCCAGGGACAGCGACAGTTGAAGGCCGCGCGCGTACTCGTTATCGGCGCTGGTGGATTGGGTTCACCGGTTCTGACCTACCTTGCTGCCGCCGGTGTGGGGTTCTTGGGTGTCGTCGACGATGACGTGGTCAGCTTGTCCAACCTTCAGCGTCAGATTGTCCATGACACAGCCAATGTGGGCATGAAGAAGACCCAGAGTGCCTCCATTGCACTCGAACGCATCAATCCCGAGGTCCAAGTTGTAACGCATGATCTTCGGCTTTCGGCCGCCAACGCTGTGGATCTGTTGACCGGCTATGATCTGGTCATTGACGGCTCTGACAGTTTTGAAACGCGCTATGTATTGGCTGAAGCCGCGGCGCGATGCGAAATCCCGATGGTCATGGCAGCGGTCGGGCGATTTGATGGCTCGGTGACAGTTCTGGCTCCCCACGGCAGTGGCAAGGACGGTCGACCCAACCCACGGCTTGAAGATATTTTTCCCCATGCGCCACCACCCGGAACCATTCCCAGTTGCGCAGAAGCAGGTGTTGTCGGTGCATTGACCGGCGTTATTGGCACCTTGCAAGCCATGGAAGCCATCAAGTTGATTACAGGGGCCGGAGAGCCATTGATCGGCAGGTTATTGCTTTATGATGGGCTGGGCGCGCAATTTGAGACCATCCGCTACAAGCGTAAATCCTCAACCTGATTGTTTGGATTTCTGATCGCGCAAAATACTGCCTGATCAATTGCGGAGCGGCAACACGCGATCTGGCGGGCGGTGCCCGTCAAACTGGGTGCGAATATTGATAACCACCTTGTCGCCCATATCGATACGGCCTTCGATGGTCGCCGATCCCATATGGGGAAGCAATACTACCTTGTTCTGTTCTGCCAGTCGCAGCAGGCGCTTGTTGACTGCAGGCTCATGCTCAAAAACGTCGAGGCCCGCTCCTGACAACCTTCCCTCGTTAAGCGCCAGCACCAACGCATCTTCGTCGATAATCTGACCACGTGCGGTGTTGACGATATATGCACCTGTTTTCATCACCGAGAGTCTGCGCGCTGATAGAAGGTGGAATGTGGCTGGCGTCGACGGACAATGAACCGATACAATGTCAACACGCGCCAACATCTGATCAAGGCTTTCCCAGTAGGTTGCCTCTAGTTCACTCTCAGTCGTGGGATCGACTTTACGGCGATTGTGGTAATGAATGGACAAGCCAAAAGCTTTGGCCCGACGCGCAACTGCGGTGCCGATGCGCCCCATGCCAACGATACCGAGGCGTTTTCCGCCCAACCGATGACCAAGCATCCAGGTCGGGGACCAACCCTTCCAACCTGATGCATCGCCGGTGAGAACATTGGCGCCTTCAGTCAGGCGGCGCGGTACAGCCAAGATCAACGCCATGGTCATGTCAGCAGTGTCTTCACTGAGCACATTCGGCGTATTGGTGACCGTGATGCCTTTTTTTGTCGCTGCATCAATATCAATATTGTCGACACCATTGCCGAAATTGGCAATCAATTTGAGTTGTGGCCCCGCCTGTTCGATCAGCGCTGCATCAATCTGATCGGTTACCGTGGGCACCAACACATCATATTCGCGGATAGCAGCCACCAGTTCCGGCTGCGTGCGGGGCGTGTCATCGATATTGAGTTGGGTATCAAAAAGCTCGCACATCCGGGTCTCCACTTGATCTGGCAAGCGGCGGGTCACGAAAACTTTTGGTTTTTTCTTGGCAGTCATAATTTTGGGTCCGGCGTTGAGAGGTCCTTAACCTCACTGAGCGATTATGTAGGCAGTGTCCACTTTTTCTAACAGACCTTCCGGCGTTGACAATGAAAACCCGCCCTCTGGCTAACCTAAAACATGTAACAAGCCCGGAATGTATCCGAACGCCCTGTTTTCTTCGGCGCTGCAGCATAAATATGCGCGCGCAACAGGTGGGTTCACGATAAGAATTGCGCAATGAGCGCACCGAAAAAAGGTAGTAAGTAATGCGTCGCCTTTTCCCTCTCAATCTGTTGGCAGTTGCGCTGGCCGCTGGTTTCACACTCACCGCACTGGCACCGCAAGCCCAAGCGCAGGGTGCGAGCAAGGGTGCCAGCGGATTGCCGTTGCCGCGTTTCGTGAGTTTGAAAGCCGAACGGGTCAATTTACGTGTTGGCCCCGGCCGGGCCTATTCTGTATCATGGCTCTACACCAAACCCGGTGTTCCAATGGAAATCATACAGGAATATGACAACTGGCGCCGCGTCCGGGATGCGGACGGAACAGAGGGGTGGATTTATCAATCCCTGCTTTCGGGTCGTCGTACAGGTGTTGCGGCTCCTTGGAAAAAGCCTGAAGGCAGCGAAGACTACATTTCCATGCAGGCCGACGCACGCGAAACCTCTGACATGGTCGCCAAGCTGGAACCCGGGGTTATTGTCACGATCATGGAATGCAATGGCGAATGGTGCAAAGCCGAAGCCAAGGGCGCATCCGGCTGGATTGCCCAAACCGATGTTTGGGGCGCTTACCCCGGAGAAGCCTTCAAAGACTAAAAGCCGGGGTATGGGCGGGCATTGGATCCCGGAGCGGCAAATTCAAATGATGAGAGCGTATTCTCAGGATTTCGGGCGCAGACGAATCACAACATCAACATGGGCGATTTCCATGCCTTCGGGCGGCAAAGGCAGGCTACCGACGGTGATCGTGCCGTCCGGCACGTCGAACACTTCGCTCGAACCTTCGACCACAAAATGATGATGATCGGAGACATTGGTGTCGAAATAGGTTTTGGCAGTCTCCAGTGACAATACACGGAGCAGACCAACTTCGGTAAACTGATGCAGTGTATTGTAAACAGTGGCCAGTGAGCAGGTAACGCCGGCAACAACCGCTTCTTCATGAAGTTCTTCAGCCGTGAGATGACGATCACCTTTTGCATAAAGTATCTCAGCCAGCGCCACGCGTTGCCGCGTGGGGCGCAAACCGGCTTCACGCAACCGAAATGCGGGATCAATTTCCGCACAAACTGTGTGTTCCGGGGATGACATTCTAACCAATTGGCTCCAAATCCTTCATAGACCGCAAAACATATACCTTCGGCGCGTTCACCTTTCAATAGAGGGGCTTGTTTTCAGTTTCCTTGCTTCTACCCCTTTCGCTTGCCTTGATCATCCGTTATTCGGGTTTCCGATAGGTCAACTTCCAATCGCTCCCCCCCTTGTGGTAGCGTTGACGAAAGAAGACTGATGGCAAGCTGGCAGGAATAGACCGGCGGCAACGAGGAGACGCGTGATACATGGCCGAACAAAAATCGAGCTACACTTATGAGGAAATCCTGACCTGTAGCCGGGGGGAGATGTTTGGACCGGGCAATGCACAGTTGCCGCTGCCGCCAATGCTGATGATGAACCGGATCACTGAAATATCAGAAACCGGTGGCGAAAATGACAAAGGCTTTGCCCGCGCCGAATTCGATATAACCCCAGACCTGTGGTTTTTTCCCTGCCATTTCGCGGGTGACCCGGTGATGCCTGGCTGCCTTGGTCTTGATGCGCTATGGCAGTTGACGGGCTTTTACCTCGGATGGTTGGGTGAGCCTGGCAAGGGCCGCGCCATTTCCACCGGCGAAGTGAAGTTTACCGGTCAGATCACGCCGGAGACCAAACTGGTGGAATACGGAATCGATTTCAAACGCGTCATGCGCGGCAGACTGGTACTTGGAACTGCCAATGGCTGGGTCAAGGCTGATGGCGAGACAGTATTTACCGCCTCTGATTTACGCGTTGGCTTGTTCAAAGAGAAAAATTAGAGACCAAGGGCCACTTTCAAGCCATCTTGACGCTGCATGTATTTTGCGGCGGGCTTGAGACCCGGAATTTTCGTTCTGAAAGGGCATGAACATGAGACGAGTTGTGGTGACAGGATTGGGTGTTGTCTCCTCCATAGGAAACAATGCTGAAGAGGTGACCCAGTCGCTCCGCACGGCCCGTTCGGGCATTTCCCGTTCGGAGCAATTTGCCGAACACGGCTTCAGGAGCCAGGTCTGGGGCAGGCCAACGCTTGATCCCAAGGAATTGGTTGACCGGCGCGCAATGCGATTTTTGTCGATGGGTGGGGCATGGAACCATGTTGCCATGGAACAAGCGATCGCCGATTCCGGTCTGGAACAGGGCGACGTAACCAATGAACGCACTGGCATCATCATGGGATCGGGTGGACCTTCCACACGCACCATCATCGATGCGGCAGAAATTACGCTGAAAAACAACAGTCCGAAACGTATTGGACCGTTTGCAGTGCCCAAGGCCATGTCTTCAACGGCTTCTGCCACGCTGGCAACCTGGTTCAAGATCCACGGCGTGAACTATTCGATCTCGTCGGCCTGCTCGACTTCAGCGCACTGCATCGGCAATGCTGCTGAATTGATCCAGTGGGGCAAGCAGGATGTAATGTTTGCTGGCGGGCATGAAGATCTCGACTGGACGATGTCGAACCTTTTTGACGCCATGGGCGCCATGTCTTCCAAACACAATGATACTCCGGAAACAGCCAGCCGCGCCTATGATCTGACACGTGATGGGTTCGTAATCGCCGGCGGTGCCGGTGTGCTGGTTCTCGAAGAGCTTGAACACGCCAAGGCGCGCGGCGCAAAAATATATGCTGAGCTAGTAGGCTACGGCGCCACTTCAGATGGGTATGACATGGTGCAGCCATCTGGCGAAGGCGCCATCCGGTGCATGCGCCAGGCTATGGCCACGGTCAACGGGCGAGTTGATTATATCAACGCCCACGGAACTGCGACTGAAGTGGGCGACAGCCGCGAAATTGGTGCTGTTCGGGAGGTGTTTGGCGAAGACATGCCGCATGTTACCTCCACCAAATCCCTGACCGGACATTCACTGGGCGCTGCAGGTGCTCAGGAATCGATTTACACTTTGTTGATGATGCAAAACGGTTTTATCGGCGAAAGCGCTCATATTACCGAGCTCGATCCGGAGTTTGATGGTGTGCCAATTGTTCGACAGCGACTTGAAATGCAGTTTGATACTGCATTGTCAAACTCGTTCGGCTTCGGGGGCACCAATGCCACCCTCGCATTTCAGCGTTTGAATGGGTGAGTAATATGGGCGATTTGATGAAGGGCAAGCGGGGGCTTGTCATGGGTGTTGCCAACGATCATTCGATCGCTTGGGGCATTGCCAGAGCTGTAGCCGACCAAGGTGCTGAACTGGCAATCAGCTATCAAGGTGAAGCTTTCGGCAAGCGGGTCAAACCACTCGCCGACAAGGTCAATGCCAGCTTGCTGTTGCCTTGTGACGTGGAGGACGTTTCAACCGTTGATGCAATGTTCGACACCATCAAGGAGACTTGGGGCGGGCTTGATTTTGTCGTTCACGCCATCGGGTTTTCTGACAAGAACGAACTCAAGGGGCTTTATGCTGATACCACGCGCGACAACTTTGTCCGCACAATGGTGATTTCCTGCTTTTCGTTTACGGAAATTTCAAAACGCGCAGCCGCGCTGATGGGCGACAACGGATCACTGCTCACACTGACCTATGGCGGGGCGACACGCTCAATGCCCAATTACAATGTCATGGGTGTGGCAAAGGCCGGCCTTGAATCCAGTGTCCGCTACCTGGCAGCGGACTACGGTTCAAGGGGCATTCGCGTCAATGCGATATCCGCAGGCCCGATCAGAACTCTTGCTGGTGCCGGTATCAGCGATGCACGCGCCATGCTTAGCTGGCAGCAGCGTAACTCGCCCATGCGCCGTACAGTGACGATTGAAGATGTCGGCAATTCCGCTTTGTATCTTCTTTCAGATATGTCAAAGGGCGTGACTGGCGAAATTCACTTCGTCGATTCAGGTTTCAACTCTACCTCAATGCCGTGCCTGGATGAACTTAAAGAACGTGGTGAGTAATAAAAACGCGTATTCCATATCATTGACTGCCACGCCACCTATTCCTCGAAAACCACACCGTCTGGCTCGGCGCCAAGATCCTTGAGCGCTGACTTGATGTCCTTGACCATTTTTTCGGGACCACAAACATAAAAATTCTGAGCGAAATCATCGACATGAGCTTTCAGAAATGCCTTGTCAATTCTGCCTTTTTCGCAACCTTCAGCCTCTTCCTCGCTGAGAACATAGAGTGTTTCCAAACCATCCATTGAACTAAATTCATCGCGCAGAATGATGTCGCTGGATGTTTTGTTGGCAAAAATCAGACGGTGACCATCGAGTTGACCGTCCTTTTCCAACTGGCGCAGGATGGCGATGAACGGTGTAACGCCTGCGCCGCCGGCAATAAACGTACCTTTGCCCTTGTAGGTAATCGTGCCCCACGGATCTTCGATCAGAAAAACATCACCCTTTTGAAGGGTGCCGATCTGCTTGGTCATTCCATCATGCTCAGGGTAGAGCTTGATCGTGAACTGCAGATCCGTCCAGCCGGGCAGCGCCGTGAATGTAAAAGGATGTTTGTCCTCGCGGAATCCGTCTTTATCGAGGCCAACCTCGGTCGCTTGTCCGGGTTCAAAGGTGTAGCCGGCAGGCTTTTCGAATGTGAACTGTTTGACGTTGTGGGTCACGGGTTCTACAGCGGTGATGGTCAAGCGGTGGGTCATTGAGAACTCCTTGGTTATCAACTCAATGCGCCAATCCTGCCAACGTTCCATCCAAGGCCAAATCCCGACAACAAAAAAACCCCGCCAGCAGAACCGGCGGGGTTAATTCCTGGGTCACAAAAGGGGTAATACCGCCTCTTATTCGCCGGTGATTTCTTTGCCGGTTTCCTGATCGACAACCTTCATCGACAGGCGGACCTTGCCGCGCTCATCAAAGCCCAAGAGCTTGACCCAGACCTTCTGGCCTTCACTGACAACGTCCGAAGTCTTACCGACACGTTCCTGTGCCAACTGAGAAATGTGAACCAGGCCATCACGTGGGCCAAAGAAGTTCACAAAAGCGCCGAAGTCGGCAACCTTGACCACAGTACCTTCGTAGATCACACCAACTTCAGGTTCATCAACGATGGAGTGGATCCATTTCTGGGCAGCTTCGATTTCCTTGGCGGAAGAGGAAGCGATCTTGATGGTTCCATCGTCTTCGATGTTGATCTTGGCGCCGGTCTTTTCAACGATTTCGCGAATAACCTTGCCGCCAGTGCCGATAACGTCACGAATCTTGTCGGTTGCAATGGTCATGACTTCGATGCGCGGAGCAAACTCACCGAGCTGGCCACGGCTTTCGGACAAGGCTTTGCTCATCTCATCGAGAATGTGCAAACGGCCTTCCTTGGCCTGGCCCAATGCAATGTTCATGATCTCTTCGGTGATGCCGTCGATCTTGATGTCCATCTGCAGTGCCGTGATACCCGCATCTGTTCCGGCAACCTTGAAGTCCATGTCGCCGAGGTGATCTTCATCGCCCAGAATGTCGGAAAGAACAGCATAGCGCTCTTCTTCCTTGATCAGGCCCATGGCGATACCGGCAACTGGCTTGGCCAAAGGTACGCCTGCATCCATCAGCGCCAGGGAAGTGCCGCAAACGGTAGCCATTGAGGAAGAACCGTTGGATTCGGTGATCTCGGAAACCACACGGACGGTGTAAGGGAATTGTTCCTTGCTCGGAAGCACAGGATTGACTGCGCGCCAGGCAAGCTTGCCGTGGCCGATTTCGCGACGGCCTGGTGAACCCATGCGGCCAGCTTCACCGACCGAATATGGCGGGAAGTTGTAGTGCAGCATGAAAGCTGATTTGTAGGTGCCTGTCAGGCTGTCAACGAACTGCTCGTCGTCGCCGGTGCCCAGTGTTGCCACAACAAGGGCCTGAGTCTCACCACGGGTGAAGACAGCTGAACCATGTGTACGCGGCAGAAGACCGACTTCAGAGACGATCTGGCGAACTGTTGAAAGATCACGGCCATCGATGCGGCTTTTGGTATCGAGGATGTTCCAACGAACAATCTTGGCCTGGATCGACTTGAAAACTGTGCCGATATCCTCGGCGCTGAACTTGGCTTCTTCGCCTTCAGCGGGAGCAAAATGGGCTTTGACCTTGGCCTTGACCGCGTCAACTGCCGTGTAGCGGTCAGCCTTGTCGATGATCTTGTAAGCTTCGCGCAGTTCGGCTTCAGCAACGCCGAGCATTTCAGCTTCCAGATCCGAATGGTCAGGTGCGGAATAGGCACGGGGTTCTTTGGCGGCTGCTTCTGCCAACTGAATGACAGCGTCAATCACCGGCTGGATGCTCTTATGGCCAAACATGACGGCGCCGAGCATGACTTCCTCTGAAAGCTCCTTGGCTTCAGATTCAACCATCAACACTGCATCAGAGGTACCAGCGACCATCAGGTCGAGGCTGGTTTCTTCCATTTCGTCGATATGCGGGTTGAGCACATATTCGCCGTTGATGTAACCAACGCGTGCACCGCCGATAGGGCCCATAAATGGAACGCCGGACAGTGTGAGTGCGGCGGACACTGCAACCATGGAAAGTACATCGGGGTTGTTTTCCAGATCGTGCTGGAGAACCGTGATGACGACCTGTGTTTCGTTCTTGTAGCCTTCAGCAAACAGCGGGCGGATCGGGCGGTCGATCAAACGCGAAACCAGTGTTTCGTTTTCGCTCGGACGGCCTTCACGCTTGAAGAAGCCACCAGGGATCTTGCCTGCGGCAAAGGTCTTTTCCTGATAGTTGACGGTCAGCGGAAAGAAATCCTGACCTGGCTTTGCGGTCTTGGCAGAAACGACAGTCGCAAGAACGACAGTTTCGCCATAGCTGGCCAATACGGCGCCATCGGCCTGTCGAGCGATTTTGCCCGTTTCGAGAACGAGCGGACGGCCGCCCCATTCAATTTCTACCTTGTGGGAATCGAACATGTCTTGTCCTTCAATTTTACGCTTGCACATCCGAACTTCTAATCGGGACGGCAAGCCAGTCGTTGGTGCGTACACATCACGGGCAAGACAACAGGAAGCTTTCAACGGATAAAACTGCGCAGTGCAGTGAAAGCAACCGGCAATCCTGCCCCATGACGGGCGGACGCTCTAAACCTGCCTAAGCCGGTAGGACTTCCGGCAGATCATTGTGGTGCATAGTGCCAGCACCGGTCAATTCCGGCTTGCTGTGCGCGTGCCCGCGCGCTCGGGGTTGGAGACAACCCCATAAAAATGAACGGGCCGGATTTCCCGGCCCGTCCACCAAATTTTAGCGACGAATACCCAAACGCGCGATCAGGTCTGCATAGCGAGCCTCATCCTTGCGCTTGATGTAATCGAGAAGGGAACGGCGCGTGGCAACGAGCTTCAACAGCCCGCGACGCGAATGGTTGTCCTTCTTGTGCTCTTTGAAGTGGCCAGTAAGGTTGTTGATCCGCTCAGTGAGGATAGCAACCTGGACGTCCGAAGAACCGGTATCGCCTGGCTTAATGGCATATTCAGTCATGAGCTCAGCTTTGCGCTCAAGTGTAATCGACATCAGTCATTCCTTTCGTTCGGGATGATTTTGGCGCCGGCGGCCGGGATGTCGTCCAGCGGCGGCCTTTGAATATCCGGTTGCGTAAGCGACCAGATCGGTGCGCTATAGGGCAAATCATCCGGAATGGAAAGAAAAATATGCTCGCAAGCCCCGAAACCTCGGGTCTTTTGCGCGCTCAGCAGCCACGTTTGACGTAGGCGTCTCGCACAGCCTCGACCCACGCAACGGAACTGGCTTCTGACTGACTGATATAGGGGCCATCTGCCACACAGAAATAGCCCGGGTTGAAATTACCTATAAACCGGGTGTCGAGAACATTTGCGCCTGCACCACCTCCGACACCGTGACCACCAAGTTTGGCCAGTGTATCGAAAGCTACATTGGCATCGCGCGCGCACCCCAGAATGACATACCAACCGCACCCTTCAGCGTCCTTGCCCGGGGTTTGCGCCAGTGCCGGACCCATCGCAGCGAACATGGCAACGGCAGCACAAATCATCAGAGCGCATCTCTTGGCAATCGTTTTCATACCAGTCTCCGTGCTTTCAGCCAATTTGAATGAAGCAGCCCGCACAATCAAGCTGACATCAGTTTCTGTTCTGCACAGATATGACTTGATCGGCACAGGGTTTTGGCCAAATCAGATCAAGCGCCAAACACCCGACGCGGTTGAAACTCACCCGCTGCCACCTGCCCCAGTGCAACCAGTTGCCCGGCGCAATAGGCGCCGACTTCATCACAAGCGACAGGTGCATCCCTCCCGCGCAGAACGACAGGATTACCCATCCGAATGCGCTGTGCCTGTTCATTGCTGATCTCGATGCGGGGTAACATCGACAAAGCTGCGCCGATATCAATCAGATAGGCATCCAGCGCTGCCAAACGCTCAACCTCGTCTTCCACTTGCTCCAGCTCCACCAGAACGCTCAAGGGCACCAGGTTGGCTTCCACAAATGGTGCCACAGCCGTGCGGCGCAATTGAGAGACATGACCGTAACAGCCGAGCTGACGGCCGAGGTCGCGCGCAATGGAGCGCACATAGGTGCCCTTGCCGCATTCAACCTCGAACTCGGTATGGTTTTCGTCCGGCATATCGGTGATTTCAATGCCGAATATCTCGATCTCACGGGCAGGCATTTCAATCTCTTCGCCGCTGCGCGCAATATCATAGGCGCGTTCGCCTGCAATCTTGACCGCTGAAAAACGCGGCGGCACCTGTTGGATGACACCCCGGTAACCCGGCAACAACGCTTCGATGGCTGCCCGCGTTGGTCGCTGATCGGAAGAGGCTGAAACTTCGCCTTCCAGATCATCTGTATTGCGTTCTTCACCCCAGGTGACCGAGAATCGATAAGTCTTGGAGCCTTCCATCACATAGGGCACAGTCTTGGTGGCTTCGCCAAGTGCAATGGGCAACATACCTGATGCAAGCGGATCCAGTGTTCCGGCATGGCCAGCCTTTTCGGCCTTGAACAGCCAGCGAATTTTGGAAACCGCTTCCGTAGACCCGAAATCCCAAGGTTTATCGAGCACCAGCCAGCCGGTTATTGGCCGACCTTTCTTTTTGCCGCGACGTCCCATTCAGCTATCGTCCCTGTTGTGCTCTTCGTCCTCTTCGTCGAGATCGCGCGAGACTTCTGGTGATTTCAGCAGTTCATCTATTTTTTGGTAATTGTCGAAGCTGGTATCTGGCCGAAAGCGGAATTCCGGGATGCTCTTCATCTGACGGAGATCGCGCGCCATCTGCCCCCGAATAAAACGGGCATGGCGCGCCAAGGCCTTGACCAGCGGGGTCATGTCCTTGTGGCCAAAAGCGGTCACAAAGGCTGTCGCGATCTTGAGATCCGGCGACATGCGGACTTCGGTTACCGATAGAACCACACGTTCGAGCTCCGGCTCATTGATTTCACCGCGCTGAATGAGCCGGGTGAGTGCATGACGCACTTCCTCGCCAACCCTGAGCATACGCTGCGACGGCGCTGATGATGTTGCCTTGACCATGAATTTTCACCTGAACCAAACCGGGCTGCCGGACAGATATGCCGGAATTGCCAAGAGGCCGCCATTGGCGGCCTCGAAACAGTATCGTCGATGCCAACCCGCTTAGAGTGTGCGGGTAATGTGTTCCACGCGGAAACATTCGATTACATCGCCTTCGCGGATGTCCTCGTAATTCTCGAAAGCCATACCACATTCCTGGCCTGACGGAACCTCCGAGACTTCGTCCTTGAAGCGACGGAGAGTTTTCAGGCTGCCTTCGTGGATAACGACGCTGTCGCGGATAAGACGGACACCTGCACCACGTTCAACCTTGCCATCGGTAACACGACAACCAGCGACCTTGCCGGTCTTGGAGATCGAGAAGACTTCCAGAATTTCGGCATTGCCAAGGAAAGTTTCGCGACGTTCTGGCGACAAGAGGCCGGACATGGCTGCTTTCACATCATTCACCAGATCGTAGATGATGTTGTAATAGCGGATCTCAATGCCAAGTTTTTCGGATGCATCGCGCGCCTGCTTGTTGGCACGCACGTTGAAGCCGATAATGGCTGCACCCGATGCTTCGGCCAGCGAAATATCGGATTCGGTGATTGCACCAGCGCCCGAATGAATGATGCGTGCACGCACCTCGTCAGTCGACAGCTTGTCGATCGCGCCAGTGATGGCTTCGATTGAGCCTTGCACATCACCCTTGACCAGCAACGGGAATTCCTTGACGCCAGCATCAGAGAGCTGTGTCATCATCTGCTCGAGCGAGCCGCGCATGCCGGTCTGGCGTGCAACGGATTTCTCACGCGAGAGATCCTGCCGATAGTCGGCGACCTCACGGGCGCGGGCTTCGTTCTCGACAACTGCAAATCGATCACCAGCCAAAGGAGTGCCCTGCAGGCCAAGGATCTCGACCGGCATGGAAGGCCCGGCTTCCTTGACCTGATTGCCATGGTCATCGACCAAGGCGCGAACACGGCCCCACTGATCACCCGCAACAAGAATATCACCGATTTTCAATGTTCCGGCTTGAACAAGAACCGTCGCAACCGGGCCGCGGCCCTTGTCGAGCTCGGCTTCAACGACCGTGCCTTCGGCAGTACGGTTCGGGTTGGCCTTGAGATCAAGGAGTTCTGACTGCAGCAAAATCGCGTCAAGCAAACCGTCGAGGTTCATTTTCTTGAGAGCTGACACTTCAACATCAAGCGTCTCACCACCCATGGATTCGGTGAACACTTCGTGTTGGAGCAGTTCGGTACGAACCTTTTGGGCATCAGCCGATGGCTTGTCGATCTTGTTGATTGCCACAATGATCGGAACTTCGGCGGCCTTGGCGTGATTAATGGATTCAACTGTCTGCGGCATCACGCTGTCATCAGCGGCCACCACAAGAATTGCAATGTCAGTCGCCTGCGCACCGCGGGCACGCATGGCCGTAAAGGCGGCGTGACCAGGAGTGTCGATGAATGTGATCTTCTGGCCATTCTTCTCAACCTGATAAGCACCGATATGCTGGGTGATGCCACCAGCTTCACCGGAAACCACATTGGCGTCACGAATGGCATCCAGCAATGATGTCTTGCCGTGGTCAACATGACCCATGATCGTGACGACTGGCGGCCGGGTAATGCGCTGGGTGTCATCGTCGACAACATTGAAAATGCCAAGTTCGACGTCAGATTCAGATACCCGTTTGACAGTATGACCAAATTCGGTGGCGATCAGTTCAGCAAGGTCGGCATCAATGATGTCGCCGGGCTTCATCATCTGATCTTCCTTCATCAGGTACTTGATCACATCGACAGCCCGTTCGGCCATACGCTGTGAAAGTTCCTGGATTGAAATCGTCTCGGGCAACGTCACTTCGCGAACAACTTTTTCACGAGGCTCCTGATGTTGGGCACGACGCATTTTTTCCTGACGTCGGCGCATGGCGGAAAGCGACCGGCCACGCGAATTGCCATCCTCATCAAGGGCGGCAGTCAGCGTAAGCTTGCCACGGCGACGGTCGCCCTCGGTCTTGGGGCGTGTCGGCTTGGGTGTTTCCACCCTTCCACCCGGCTTTGCACGATCGCGCGATGGCCCGCCAGTACGTCCGTTTTCATTGTCTGAATTGTTGTCGGGCTTGCGATTGCGCTGCGCAACGGCTTCTTTGGACGATGGATCCGGCTTTTCGTCAGGTTGACGAAGGGCTGCAGCACTTGCAGCTGCCAGACGATCGGCCTCTTCACGCGCAATGCGAGCTTCTTCTTCCTTCTGTCGCCGGGCACTTGCTTCCCGCTCCTTGATCCGAGCAGCCTCTTCATCAAGGCGACGTTGCTCGTCCAGCTCTGCCTGCTTGCGCTCTTCAGCTTCGCGAACACGCGAACCAGCCAGCGCGCGGCGCCGGGCTTCAACTTCATTGGCAGAAAGTTCGTTAAGCACAACACCGGTTTTGACCGGACGGCTCTGTGGGGGTGCCTGGCGGACCACTGGTGCTGGTGCCTTTGCCTTCACAGGTGCCGGTTCCGGCGCTTTCGGAGCAGGCTTGAGCACCGGCTGGACCGGATTTTCATCTTCTGGCCGGTTGATCCGCCGCTTGCGGGTTTCCACGACAACCGCCTTCGAGCGGCCGCGCCCCATATCCTGGCGCACGGTACCCTGTTCTATTGAAGGTCGCTTCAAAGAAAGCGGCTTCTTTCCAGATACGCTGATTGTTTTGTCGTCGTTGTTATCGCTCATCTACCATCCGTTTCCGGGGGTCGGCCGCACCCTTTGCGCCAACCCCGATTTCTTGTCGCTGGCTAATGCCAGCTTCCCGCCAAATTCCCATTGCCTTGTCACGTGCGATAGGCGGCGAGCCTCTTTGCGCGTTTCACTACACCTTCTCCGGCCTGCCCTGCAAGCGCAGTTGCATGGATAAAGGTGCCTTCGCCAAGGCAAGTGTTCATTTCGTCGCTCGAAAGGAGCTGAAAAACCGGAATTTCCGGTTCTTCCAATGTCAGGGCCCGTGCCTTGATGGACTGACCTAATTTTCGCACACCATCCACTGCAGCATCAGTTGCGTGGAAAAGTGCCAAGGCCGCACCACTGCGAATGGCCGCCTCTGCCTTCGTCGAACCGGTGATGAACTGACCGGACTTCCGTGCCAAACTCATCATGCCCGCCAAATCCGCCAAAAGCAAAGAATCGATTTGCTCTTCCAGCCCTGGCGGCGTGATCACCTGCGTTTTCAGCGCGCGGGCAAACAAATTCTTCTTGACCGCTTCTTTGACCGACTTGCGGTTGGTCGAAATCCAACAGCCGCGGCCCGGTAGCTTGAGCCGCACATCCGGCGTCAAAGTGCCATCGGGAGCGGCAACCAGGCGAATCAAATCGGTCCGGTCACCGCGCTCACGGGTGAGAATGCACATGCGATCATTCACAGGTTCGATCCCGAGTTTCACGCCTGACCACCCGCTCTGCGCGACCCGCCTTAAACCTCAGTCACCTCTTCAGTTTCTGCTTCGCTTTCAACTTCCTCGGTTTCGTCAGATTCGGCTTCCTCAACCTGCATTTCCTGCAACTGATCTTCAGTGATCCAGCCTACAGCCAAACGGGCAGCAAGAATCATGTTCTCAGCATCCACGCGCGGCACATCAAGCTTGGCAAACAGTCCGTCGAAACGCTTGGTTTCGCCATCTTTGCGCTCGGACCAGCCACAGAGATCATCTACAGCGCATCCGGCGAAATCTTCAACAGTCTTGATGCCGTCTTCGCCAAGAGCCACCATCATGGCTGTGGTGATGCCACCGATGGAGCGAACTTCATCTTCAACACCGAGTTCTTTGCGCTTGGCATCAAGTTCGCCCTCAAGCTTGTCGAGATGTTCGCGTGCGCGGGCCTGAAGTTCTTCCGCCGTCTCATCGTCGAAGCCATCAATGGAGCTGATTTCATCGAGGTCGACGTAAGCGACTTCTTCAACCTGGCTGAAGCCTTCGGACGCCAGAACCTGACCAACCATTTCGTCGACATCAAGGGCTTCCATGAACAGTTGGGTGCGCTCGTTGAATTCTTTCTGGCGACGCTGGCTTTCTTCTTCTTCGGTCAGGATGTCGATATCCCACCCAGTGAGCTGGGAGGCCAGGCGAACATTCTGTCCACGACGACCGATGGCCAGCGACAGTTGTTCATCAGGAACCACAACTTCGATGCGCTCGGCATCCTCATCAAGCACAACCTTGGCCACTTCAGCGGGCTGCAGTGCATTGACGATGAAGGTTGCAGGCGATGGCGACCAAGGGATGATATCGATCTTCTCCCCCTGAAGTTCGCCGACAACGGCTTGAACGCGTGAACCACGCATACCGACGCAAGCGCCGACCGGGTCAATCGAGTTGTCATTGGAAATCACTGCGATCTTGGCACGGGAACCCGGATCGCGGGCGACTGAACGGATTTCGATAATGCCATCGTAAATTTCGGGCACTTCCATGGTGAAAAGCTTGACCATGAATTGCGGATGGGTACGCGAGAGGAAAATTTGCGGTCCGCGCTGCTCGCGACGCACATCATAAACATAGGCACGCACGCGGTCGCCATAGCGGAAGTTTTCCCGTGGGATCGTCTCGTCACGGCGGATAACCGCTTCACCACGGCCCAGATCAACAATCACATTGCCATATTCAACACGCTTGACGGTGCCGTTGATGATTTCGCCGATCCGGTCCTTGAACTCGTCATACTGACGGTCACGCTCAGCTTCGCGCACCTTCTGGACGATGACCTGCTTGGCCGACTGGGCAGCGATCCGGCCAAAATCCATCGGCGGCAGTGGGTCGGCGATAAAGTCGCCGAGCTGAGCGTCTGGGTTGCGATCACGGGCAAGTTCAAGCGGGATCTGTATGCCGTAATCTTCAGCGTGTTCAACCACTTCCAGCAAGCGTTGCAGCTTGATTTCGCCGGTTTTGGCATTGATATCGGCGCGGATATTGGTTTCCGACCCGTAACGCGAGCGCGCGGCTTTCTGAATTGCATCGGCCATGGCTTCAAGAACGATCTCGCGATCAATGTTCTTTTCGCGGGCGACTGCATCGGCGATTTGCAGAAGTTCAAGCCTGTTGGCGCTAACTGCCATTGTCTTCTCCATGTTCAGGCCCGGCGTTGCGGACCGTCTCCGAGTTGGGCCTGCTCAGGCCTGTCCAGTTCAGCCGGGGCGCAATGCCCGAGCGATAAATTCAGTTCTCGTCATTCGGATCGGCGACGGCGTCACCGGTTTCTTCGTTGCCGGTTTCAGCCTCTGCGGCTTCAGCTTCAGCGCGGGCCTTCATGGCGGCCTTGTCGGCGCGCAGTGACTCGCGGATCAGATCATCTGTCAGCACCAGCTTGGCTTCGCCGACTTCCGAAAAAGCTATCTTGGCTCGGTTTTCTTCGCCATAGGCAGGCTGATCACGCTCGACCACAAAGCCGCTCTCAGTCACATCGCGCAGGTAACCACGGAAGCGCTTGCGTCCGGCGACGATCTGTGTGGTGTCGAGCCGAACCAGATAACCTTCCCAGCGCTTGAAATCGGAAATTCGAACCAATGGCCGATCGATGCCAGCTGACGAGACTTCCAGATGATAGGCCTTGTCGACAGGATCTTCCACATCCAGCACCGGCGAGATGCCGCGCGAAATGGCTTCGCAGTCAGTCACGGTCATGGTGCCATCGGGACGTTCGGCCATGATCTGCAATGTCAGACCGTTTTGCGCCGACATGCGAACCCGCACAAGACGGTAACCCATAGAAACAATAACTGGCTCAATGATCGCAGCAACCCGCGCGTCAGTGCCTGTTTCGGTGATAATACGTTCTTCCGTCACCCGGCGATCCGTCTTCCCGTTAAATGGCTGGCTTTAGGCTGTTTATCGGCGGTTTTCCGCTGCCTGAGCCTGCTTCAGGTAACAAAAAAGAGCGGGTCCGGTGGGGCCCACTCTTGTTCATACCGATCAAGATTTGTCGTTGATATAGTCGGATTCGACGGCAAGCGCAAGGGTGGGGGTGGGAGACCTCGGATTATAAAGTTCAAATCGACACTACAACTGCCGCAGCTATCACAATCCAACGCTCTCTTTTGCCGCCCACAGGCTTGCGTTGATATCCTTTCCGGGCATTCAATTTATTCTTCATTTTTGTACCTGAGATAATAATAGCGTGCAAACACTTACCCCACGCTGCCCGGTATCACCGGAACACCTCCCTTCCTGATCCTTGCGACCCGCCGGTTCATCCAGTGGCGTATGATCAAACGGTAAAACCGCCCGTGCAGACCGGTGAGTTGCATGTGGTTCCTGTAGAACTCATCGGGCACGTCGAAGATACCGAAATCATGGTTGATCCCGGTGCGTTGAATATAGGTGTTCTGCCCGCGCCAATCGACATCCAGGCTTTGGAGATTGTCCGTCCCGACTCCGTAAGCGGTGAGGCGGCTCTTCCCAGGGAAATTGGTCTGCAAAGCTGACAACACGTTCTGATCGAGGATGAACCCTTCCAGCTCGAGCCATTAGTCCTGATAGAAAACTTCGACCCGTAAATGGAGAATGTTCCGCGGGGCGATAGGGTAAGCCAGTTCTGGCACCACACCAAGCTGTAACCCCTTGTCGATGGTAAAGCCATGGAGGCGATGGAGATGTTGATGCAGAATGCGATGCCGATCAATCCGGAAGCCTGCGTGTGTGTGTGCGCCTTGATATCGTGGCTATCAAGCAAAGCCTGTTGCACCAGATCGGCGATCAGTTGGAAGTGTTCATGCGCTTGCTCATCCGTGACAAAATTTACCGACAGCAGAGCGGCTGACTTCGCTGGACATGAAGTCCACGCAAAAATGATTGGGGCGTTCGGCCCAAAGGTCACAAAGGCTTGGGATGCCACAAGAGGTCCGAACGTGATGGCCCTGCATCGTGTTTAATCGAAGAATACACATGATATTTAAGCTATGTATATTCGAGCGAGGGTAGTGTATGGTCTATCTGCTTGAGCAGTTGGACTTTTTAGCTTTCCGAAAGCGAACAGCTTCCGGCTCCAAGCAGTGTCTGTTTGATTTTCGAACGTCCAATGCCAACCGGATTTGGCCTTATAAAGGCTGGGTTATTTGTCCGATAACGAAATAGCGACACCACAATTAAACACGAAAAATCATTGTGGCGATGCGCACAAATTCATTGTGAACGGAGATACCATGACCCGATTTTTGGCAATATGTTTGGTCGCGATCACCTCTTTTCTGATACCGTCGGTGGCAAACGCCGAGAGAATAACGGTCAGCTCCGATACCGGTGACAATTTGATCGACGCCTGTGCAGGCATGCCGGATAGGCGGATCATCAGCACCACCAGTGGCAACTACAACGGATGCTGTTCAAAAGCACTGGGTTACTGCGTTTTATGTCCAACTGTCGGGCAATGCTATAAATTCTCCCATGCGAGATCCTTGAACAAATTTTTGAAGGACTCCGCGCGAGACAATAATAAGGTCATTGAAGAGAAGCCTACACGGCCCTCCGGCATCATCAAGAAGTCAGCTCCAAACACCAATAAGATCGTCAAATAGACTATTTTATGATCCGACGAGGTCAGGCTATCGCACGCCCCCTAGGACGCTTGCGCTGATTGGTTTTCCTTTGTTGGTCTTCTGATTGCGCAGTACCGGCAAGCAATCAGCCCCGGTTGCCGCTCAAACCCGCTCGAAGGTCAAATAGGCAGGGGTTCGGCCTTCGCGAAAAGCCTTGGCTTCATAGCGGGTGCGGGTCCATCCCTCATAGGGTGTCTGCCAGTCGCTGGCTCTGGTGGCAGTCCAAACAAAATCCGTGCGGGCTGCGATGTGTTGCAGCGTCCAGTTCACATAGGTGTCAATATCTGACGTAAATCTGAAAATGGCGCCGGGTTTCAGCACGCGCGCGAAACGATCGAGATTGACCTCATTCACAAAACGCCGCTTCCAGTGCTTTTTCTTTGGCCATGGGTCGGGGTAGAGAAGATCGATTCCATCCAGCGAGGCGTCCGGCAGCCAATCGAGCACCTGGACCGCATCATCATCATAAAGACGAATATTGCCGATGTTTTCATCAGAGATCCGCGAGGCCAGTTTGGCATAGGAATTGACAAAGGGTTCAACGCCGATAAAGCCTGATTCAGGTTTGCGGTTTGCATGATGGGCAAGATGTTCGCCGCCACCAAAGCCAATTTCCATGATGATTTGGACCGGCGCATGCGCGAACAACTCGGCCAACATGGTCGGTGCCGGAATGGTCAAATCAAGCTTGAGTTCGAGCGAAGCCTGTTCAAGCGCGCGCTCCTGGGCGGGCTTGAGCGGCTTGCCCTTGCGGCGGCCATAAAAGGCTTCGGTTGAACGTTGGCGATGTTGCGGCGTCATGGCGTTATGTTTCTGGTACCCGCCTGAAGAGCCGTTCGCTTAGGCGCGGATCGCATTCTTGAGCGCCTTTACCAGGTTGGTCTTCTCCCAGGAAAACGACCCGTCGCGGCCACCCTTCCGGCCGAAGTGGCCATAAGCTGCAGTCTTGGCATAGATCGGCTTGTTGAGATCCAAATGGCGACGAATACCGGATGGTGAAAGATCCATCGATGTACGGATGGCCTTTTCCACATCTGCGTCAGCAAATTTGCCCGTGCCATGCAAATCAACATAGACCGACAATGGCTGCGCCACACCGATGGCATAGGACAACTGTATGGTGCATTTTTCAGCCAGACCAGCGGCAACCACGTTCTTGGCCAGATAGCGTGCGGCATAGGCCGCGGAACGGTCGACCTTGGTGGTGTCTTTGCCAGAGAATGCTCCGCCGCCATGGGGGGCTGCACCGCCGTAGGTATCAACGATGATCTTGCGGCCGGTCAGGCCTGCGTCGCCATCAGGTCCGCCAATGACAAACTTGCCCGTCGGGTTGATGTACCAGACGCAATCAGCTGCAACCGGCAGATCGCCGAGCGCCTCAAGGATGTAAGGTTCCACAACCTCGCGAACCTTGGCCGAGTTCCAGCTGTCATCCATATGCTGGGTCGAAAGCACGATGGATGTCACCTCGGCTGGCTTTCCGTCAACATAGCGAACCGTGACCTGGCTCTTGGCGTCGGGACCAAGCTTGGCAGCCTCGCCTTCACCGCTCTTGCGGGCAATTGCCAGAAGTTCGAGAATTTTGTGGGCGTAATAAATCGGAGCCGGCATCAAGTCCGGTGTTTCCATGCAAGCATAACCAAACATGATTCCCTGGTCGCCTGCACCCTCTTCACCCTGACGGTCAGCTGCGTTGTCCACGCCTTGGGCAATGTCAGCGGATTGGGCATGCAGCAGCACATCGATCTTGCAGGTTTTCCAATGGAAGCCGTTCTGCTCATAACCGATATCACGAATTGCGCGGCGGGCGGCAGAACGGAACCGGGCCGGGTTAACCATCGGGTTTCCGGCAGCATCACAAACCTGGTTTCCGGACTTGTCCTTTTTCAGGAACACTTCTGGAACCCGGACTTCGCCAGCGATAACAACGCGGTTGGTCGTTGTAAGTGTCTCGCAGGCAACCCGAACCTTCCAAAGCTGGGCATCGCCCTCTTTGCGCGCTTCTCGGTAGATCATGTCAACGATCTCATCAGAGATACGGTCACAGACCTTGTCCGGGTGCCCCTCTGATACGGATTCAGAGGTGAAAAGATAATTCGAACGCCCCATGGCCAGGCTCCAAAATGCCGGTTGCAATGCCGGTCTGTTTAGAGAATGACGCGACGCCTGACAAGAGTCAGAACGATATAAAGATATCTTGATGTGATTCTTTTTCCGACAAATGGACCGGCGTTGAAGCTGAAACGGCCGCCAAGCAAGCGGCCGAGGTTTAATTGCTGTGGCGACAAGTTCACCATATCGAACCGGAAATTAATTCGGCAACACGTTCCATTGTCTGCCAAACTTCAAGCTTGGCAGACAATGGTTCGGTATCTACGACTGATGTATCAAATGTTCTTAGTCGGCTTCATTGTCGCTCTCAGCGGCAAGCGCCTTGACGAGATCAACGAGTTTACGCCGAACTTTTGGATCTCCGATTTTCACAAAAGCCCGGTTGAGTTGAAGCCCCTCTGACGAGGACAGGAAATCCACGACATAATTGGAGGAATTTGCTTCAGCCATCCCTGACTGCCCGCCAGCAACGTCAGTTGGTGCATCCTCAAAGAAGAATGAGACGGGAACATTGAGTATCGTGGAGATGTTCTGAAGGCGACTTGCGCCGACCCTGTTGGTTCCCTTTTCGTACTTCTGGATCTGCTGGAATGTGATTCCGAGTGCTTCACCAAGTTTCTCCTGGCTCATTCCCAGCATTGTTCGCCTCAATCTGATACGGCTACCAACGTGCACATCTATCGGATTTGGCTTTTTTTTATTTTCGATCATTACAGTATCCTGCAAAGGACGAAAGACGCCCCCATGTTTCAGTTTGCTCCGACGTGTTTGCCATATGTTTTATAACCCCCAACATATGACATCGAACGCACGGAACGCGGGTTGACCAGATGACTATGCAATTTTAGGGGTTTTACGTCAATCTCACCTACGTCACTTACCAAAACGCGAAAAAATACCCATCGACACCATTATGGCGAAAAACAACCAGAAGTTAAGTTCTCTTTTCTCATAGGTTGCTTTTCCTCCCGTACTTATCGTCAAGCGTGCATTAATGATGCCTTTTTCGCCCAGCGGTAGCAGATGGTTGAGCTCGCCGTTGGGTGCAATTACAGTGGATATCCCGCTATTTGCTGCCCTCAACAAAGGTAACCTTGTTTCGACGGCGCGGAGTTGGGCTTGCCGCAAGTGCTGATAGGGGCCCGGCGAATTCCCAAACCAGTCATCGTTGGTTACATTCAGAAGCAAGTCGCCTTGCTCGCCTGCAACTTCCATCATGGCCGGAAAAATTGCTTCGTAACAGATCAGCGGCAATGCTTTGATCCCGTTGGGCAACGGCAACAGTGTCCGGTTATTTGCGGCTGAAAAACCCCCAAAACTCTGCGCAACGGTTTTCAACCCAAGCCGTGCCAGCAGATTTTCCAACGGGAGATATTCACCAAAAGGCACCAGGTGCGACTTGTCCGATGCGGCAACAATCTCACCTTCGTCATCAATCACATAGATCGCATTGTAATAACGGGTTTGCGGATCACCCTGTTCACCTTCTGCTCTGACGGCGCCGGAGATCAACGTCTGACCGATTTGAAGTGTGTCTGCGATTTGTGAAAGAGCAGCGGGGTTTTCGGTAAGGAGGAATGGAATTGCGGTTTCCGGCCAGATGATGACGTCAGGCCGCATTTCGCCGTCGGTCGGTGGGCGAGCGGTCAGCTCAAGCAAATCCTGAAAGATCGTTTCACGGTCCCCTGGTTGCCATTTGACAGATTGGTCGATGTTCGGCTGAACCAGGCGAACCATTAAGATGCCGCTCGGCTCAGGTTGGGGTTGCTGCATGGAGTAGAAACCGTAGCCCACATGCAAAGCAAACAGTACGGCTGCAAGAATTCCACCCGGCAACCACCCTCTGCGGGTACCAATCAAGGCCGGCATCGCAAAGACAAACACTGCTAGAAGATTGAGCCCGCCAAGACCAAAAAACGCTGCGGTCTGCATCATCACCGGTACCGGAGCGATCGTATAACCTATGGCGTTCCACGGAAATCCGGTCAGCAGAAATTGACGGGCAAATTCCACCAGACCGAAGGCCGCCGCGAGCATGGCAATTCGCCCGAACCCGTCGCTCCAGAACAGACGCGCTATGGCAACGGCAACTCCATAAAAAAGCGCAAGGAAAGCGGGCAGACCGAACACCGCCAAAGGCAATGCCCATGCAAACTGCTCCGCTTCGACTAACAATGCATTGCCAAGCCAAAACAATCCGCCTGTAAAATAGCCAAAACCAAACCACCAACCGGTAACAAATGCTGGACGCATGCGCCCCAACACACCCGCGTTGGCGCTACCACTGGCACCATCGATCAGCCAGACTAGAACCGGCAGAGAGATAAACATGACGGGAAAGAAATTGACCGGTGGCAACGCTAGGTCAGCCATAAGCCCGGCCGCGAAAGCAATGAATGCGCGACGCCATCCCCAGGACAGCATGATTTTTTCTGCCAATCGCTCCACCGCAAACCCCGTTTTTGCCGAACGAAATCCGGCCCCGAATCATTTCCGGCAGTCTTTCAGATAACGGGAGATTTTACGATGGATTAGAAGCCTTACCAATCAGCGCTAATCTGCTTCCAGCCGCAGTGGAATTTTAATCCAAAACCATACAGCGGTGATCAGTCTGGATGCGGAGGTCTTGATCGGTTCAGATCAACTTTGAGAATTTCTGGAATCGGATGTTTGTTTGAGATCTGTCGCCTCAGCACGGGTCAGCCGACGGCGCTGGGAATGACGGCCCCGCACAATCCGCACGCGCTTTATGCGACGCGGGTCGGCATCAAGAACCTGAAATTCAAAACCAATGATGGTTTGCACCACTTCGCCACGCGCAGGCACCCGACCCAACTCGGAGAAAATCAGGCCACCAAGCGTATCAACGTCTTCGCCCTGTTCGGCAACGTCAAAGTCCGGGCCGATCTCGCGTGCGATATCTTTCAACTCAGCCTTGGCATCCGCCAGCCAGACATCTTCGCTGGCGCGGGTGATCATGTTTTCCTCATCGAGGTCATGTTCATCGGTGATATCACCGACAACCATCTCAACAATATCTTCCAGAGATACCAGTCCGTCGGTGCCGCCATACTCGTCTATTACCAAGGCCATCTGAATGCGCCTTGCTTGCATGTGCTGCATCAAATCCGATGCAAGCATGGATGCAGGGACAAACAACAACTCTCGGACAAGGCCGGATTCCTGGAGCGTCTTTGTTAGATCAACCCGAGTGAGATCAAGCACTGAGGCAGCTTGTGGTTTCTTGTTTGACGATCCGTTGCCATTGCCGTTGCGCGAGGAAGCTCTTTTTCGAGCGCGCGACTGCTTGGTCAACCAGCCCAGAATATCGCGAATATGTATCATGCCCCGCGGATCATCGAGCGATTCGCTGTAAACCGGCATCCGCGAACGCCCTGATTCCTCGAACAACTGCATCAAGGCACCAATGGAGATGGATTGCTCCACGGCCTCGATGTCAATGCGGGGAACCATGATGTCATCAATCCTAACTTCACGCAGTCTCAGGATATTGTTGAGCATCGCACGTTCGCCAGGGCTGAAAGCCTCGTGCAATTTACCGCCATGCTGGAGGGCATCGGTGAGATCTTCGCGCAGCGCTTCGCCATCGGACGGCGGAAAGAAAAGGCGGCTCAACCGTTGCCACAAACTGTCATTGATCTGACTGTCGATGTTGGAATCATAGACCGTAGGCAAATTACGACTGTCGCCTTCTTCGCCTGTTGACGCAGAAGGTTCTGATCGGGTGTCTTCTGAAGTAGATGTAGGGCTCACGTCATTCATCGTTTTTTAAGTCAATCCGGCTCCATGCCGTTATAGGGATCAGATAGGCCAAGTTTGGCCAAAATGCGAGTCTCAAGGTTTTCCATATCGCGCGCTTCGTCGGGGTTGATATGATCATATCCGAAAAGGTGCAAAAATCCGTGAACCAGCAAATGGGTGATGTGATCTTCAACCGGCTTTCCCAGGTCTCGCGATTCCCGTTCAATCAAACTGCGTGAGAGCACTATATCTCCCAGCACCGGACCGGGTTTGTCACCCGGAACAATCGGATAGGCCGGGAATGACAGCACATTGGTGGGTTGATGTTTCCCTCTCCAGTGTCCGTTGAGCTCAGTCATCGGGCCATCATCAGTAAATACCAGCGAGACCTCGACTACCGCATTTGGGAAAGGCTGACTTTCAAGACTTGCCAGATAATCAGCAGCAGTCGTGAGAACATTTTGCGCAGCACTTGTCAGAACCGCCTCATCTCCCCAATCACCAGCCTCTATAAGGCCGGCGCATTCAACCAACTGACGAGTCATCGCTCCGCCTGATTATGCGGCTTTTCCGTTCCTTTACTCTCATAAGCCTCAACGATGCGCTGGACCAACGGATGGCGTACAACATCAACGGAGCGGAACCTGCAGATCACCGCACCCTCTACATCATCAAGCACTGACAGAGCCTGCACGAGACCTGAATTGACACCGCGCGGCAAGTCGATCTGACTTGGATCGCCGGTAATCATCATCCGGCCGCCTTCACCCAGGCGGGTCAGGAACATCTTCATTTGCATTTCTGTTGTGTTTTGCGCTTCATCCAGAATGATCGCTGCATTGGAAAGGGTGCGTCCACGCATGAATGCCAACGGTGCAATTTCGATGACACCTGCTGCAATGGCACGTTCGACCTTTTCGCCGGGGATCATGTCGTAAAGCGCGTCATAAAGCGGTCGCAAATAGGGATCGACCTTCTCTTTCATGTCACCTGGCAGAAATCCGAGACGCTCACCGGCCTCGACCGCAGGACGAGTCAGTACGATGCGCTCGACAGAACCGCGCTCCAGCAACTGGGCGGCGTGGGCAACAGCCAGATATGTTTTGCCAGTACCGGCCGGACCGACTCCAAACACAAGCTCGGCGCGATCCATCGCGCGAACGTAGGCGTCCTGCGTCGGCGTGCGGGCGGTGACCGTCTTTTTGCGGGTTGTAATTTGCGCAAGCGCCAATCTGCCCTTCTTCTCGAGGGTCGGCAGCACAAGTTGGTCATCGGCAGCGATCGCCATCCGGATGGCACCCTCAACATCGGATGCTTCAACCGCGGCCCCCTTAAGCAGGCTATCATAAAGATAATCAAGCGTTCGCCGCGCTTGATTGGTGGCAATGGCATCACCAGTCAAGGTTACAGTATTGCCACGGGCACGCGCATCAACTTTCAGCTTCTGCTCAATCAAGGCAAGATTCTGATCGAACTGGCCAAAAAGCTCGCTGGCCAATCTGTTGTTTTCAAACGTGAGGGCAATGTGGGTTGCGTCGGATGCACCGGCGGCTTCAGCCCTTTCAGTGGGCTCAGACAGTGTTTGTGCTGCCAAACGAACTGGCTCCTGACTTTTCGGTCCGTTCACCCTGCCATCCTATTCGGCATATAGGCTGTTGGTACCGGCATGCGTGATTCGCACACTGACAATGTCACCTATTTTGCCAAGCTTTGCATCAACAATTACCGGCTGCAACCAAGGAGATCTACCTATCAACTGCCCGGGCTCCCTTCCGGACTTCTCCAGAAGCAGGTCTATCTGGCGATCGATACAGCTATTTTGAAAGGCCCGTTGCTGATCACCCAGTAACGCCTGAAGTCTTGAGAGGCGCTCTGATTTAACGTCCTCGGGGACATGATCTTCCATATCGGCACCGGGTGTACCGGGACGAGGCGAATATTTGAATGAATAGGCCTGACCATAACCGACAACTTCGATCAGCCGCATCGTATCGGCAAAATCTTCGTCAGTCTCACCGGGAAATCCCACAATGAAATCTCCCGACAAGGCAATGTCCGGATTTGCTTGACGGATCCGTTCAACCAACCTGATATAATCAGCCGCAGTATGGCGACGATTCATGGCCTTGAGAATGCGGTCGGACCCAGACTGAACCGGCAGATGCAAATAGGGCATCAGTGACTTGAGATCACGGTGCGCAGCAATCAGCCGATCATCCATGTCACGCGGGTGGCTGGTGGTATAGCGCAGACGCTCGATACCGTCGATTTCGTCAAGCCGCCAGAGCAGTTCACCCAAACCCCATTGCTTGCCATCGGTGCTTTCGCCATGCCACGCATTGACGTTCTGCCCCAGAAGCGTGATTTCGCGGACACCGCTTTCAGCCAAACGCTCGGCCTCGGCAATAATCTGGGCAACCGAACGGGAGACTTCCGAACCACGCGTATAGGGAACAACGCAAAATGTGCAGAACTTGTCGCAGCCTTCCTGAACGGTCAAAAAGGCACTGACACCACGATTGCGGATGGCGCCGCGGCTGGCCTTTGGAAGCACGTTGAACTTGTCTTCGGTCGGGAAATCGGTTTCGACGACCTTTTCACCGCCACGTGCGCGGGCGAGGGCTTCGGGCAACAGATGATAGGTCTGCGGGCCGATAACCACATCGACCACTGGTGCACGACGGGACAATTCGCGACCTTCTGCCTGCGCCACACAGCCACTGACTGCGACCATCAAGTCCGCACCATTTTGCTGCTTGTGTTTTTTCAACCGGGCAAGTCGGCCCAACTGCGAATACACCTTTTCAGCAGCCTTCTCGCGAATATGGCAGGTGTTGATGAGCACCAGATCCGCATCTTCCACAGTATCGGTCGACTGATAACCGTCACGGCTCAGTGCATCACTCATCCGCTCTGAATCATAGACATTCATCTGGCAACCATAGGTCTTGATGAAAACCTTGCGCGCCGCACCAACGGTCTCATCGGCTATTGGCACCGACCGCTGCGGTTTTTGTACTTCTGTATTTGAATTCTGCGTCATGGGCCGCCTTTTACGCTTGCCACCGCACACATGCAATGCGGATTCAGTTTCGGCTGTCGCCGCGCAGGGCACGGGTCAACATCCCCGATATTTCTTTCTCTATCGCTCGCGCGGCCTGTTTTCGGCTGGTCGTCTCATCAAAGATGACCGGCTTACCGAATTCCACCTCAACATCCAGCGCGCCTTCGCGAAGGACCCGCCACAGGTGAGGCCCCAGAGCCACATCGCCGGGCCAGGCAGCTATGGGACGATGATACCGGCCCATCGGCAGACCATATTGGCCAACATAGGCGATGGAAACGGGCTGAACATGAACTTGGCGGCCGGGGACTTCCGGAATTGCTGATGTTGCCGCGCCAAAAAGAGATGTCTTGAACGGCAGAGTGAAATTTCCATCAGAGGTGGTCCCTTCAGGAAACAGAACCACGATTTCGCCATCCTTAAGCCGTTTGGCCATTTCGCCAATCTGATCTCCGGTGGAACGTTTGCGCTCTCTTTCGACAAACACCGACCGCTGCAACCGCGCCAACCAGCCAAATACCGGCCAGGATCGGACTTCGCTCTTTGCCACAAATACAACGTCAGCGACGGCGCCGAGCACTATGATGTCTTTCCAGGAAATATGGTTGGCAACCAGCATCAGCGGGCGGTCCCCGGACACCTGGCCAGCCACCGTGATCCGAAAACCCATCACCCGCGCCATGATGCGGTGCCAGCGTCGCGGCAGATGCCGCATCAGGTCGTTGCTGAAGGCAATTGCCGTCAACTGAACCGGCAGCAGAGCCAGTGTCAGAGTAATAAACACCATAATGATTGAGATGACACGAAGCGCGGAAATCATTGGTTTCTCAAACCACAAACATCGTCAGATCCAAACAGATATCCGCCGCCGCTTGTTGTCCCGCGCGGTTCATTTCGCATCGCCGGTCCCGGCCCTATTTGTAGGCCGATCTTTTCCCGCCAGATCACGCCGCATAATCCAGGCAGCGGTGCGGACCGCCCCTTCGCGCTCATAATAGGCTTTGCGCTCACCAACTTTTGCAAATCCGAGCTTCTTGTAAAGTGCGATTGCAGCCTGATTGATCTCATCAACCTCAAGGAACATCTCTTCTGCGCCCCGTTGGGAAGCCTCGCGCATGGCCGCTTGCATCAAACGCCAGCCAAGGCCTGATCGCTTTGCAGTCGTGCTGACGGCTATCGAGAGAATTTCTGCCTCTGCGGCAGCTTCTCGCACCAGAACGAAACCGGCAGCCTGGGCACGGCGGCGAGATGGGTCAACGATCAGAAACCCAAACACCGCAGGCTGGCTCAATAAAGAGGCAAACTCGCCATCGCTCCAACCACGCGAAAATGCTTCATCGTGCAGCCTGGCAGCAATGGCTGCGTCGGCGGTTGCCATGGGTGTGATTTCAAATGTCTGTCTGGAACTGAAAAATGCACTGAACATCAATCTATTCCGCAGTTCTGGCGACTGCAAACCCGGCTTGGGGCTTAGCGTCGGGTGATCGCAAATAAGCAGGCTCCGCAGGGTGATCGGCCGGGTCAGCAATTGCTGTCATTGCCGCAACGCTTTCAATATCTGGCGCAGATCGCGTTGTTTCTTCGTCCAAGATCAATTCGGGATCGAGATCGGGATCAGCCGCCAGTAGCAAAGGCGAAGCGGAGCCAACAACAAGGGCACCTTCAGCCCGCGCAATGGTTGCGGCTCCCTGTGCGGTGTGTTCTGCGGGCGCGGCCAACATGCTGCCATCGGCGGCAACCATTGTCGCCCAAACACGGTCACGTTTTGCATCGATTGCCGCCATAACAGCGCGAGATCGTGCGGAAGCCACCGGGCAGGCAATGGCAAGCAGACTTGATACGCCCAAAACCGGAATTCCCAGCGGAATGGCCAGACCACGGGCAAAGGATACGCCCACGCGGATGCCAGCAAACGAGCCAGGTCCAATGGTCACACCGATTCTGGTAATATCGGAAAATGTGAGGTCAGCATCAGCAAACAATTCACTGACTATGCCCGCAAGCAACTCTGCATGGCCACGACCAATATCGGGACTACGGGATGCGATCAGCTTTCCAGCCGCTTCGTCATAAAGAGCGGCAGAGCAAAATCGCTGAGCACAATCAATCGCAAGTACCGGCACAGATCCCTCAAATCGCTGTCATGTCGAACCGGCATAAAACCATAATGCTTGCTGTGGGAATAGCTTGCAGGCAGTTGCAGGTAAACTCAGACCGCTTCAACTTCGCGAACTTCAGGGACAAAATGGCGAAGAAGGTTCTGAATGCCATGCTTGAGGGTTGCAGTCGAAGACGGGCACCCGGCGCATGCGCCTTTCATGTAAAGGTAAACCTTGCCGTCCTTGAAACCGCGGAAGGTTATGTCGCCTCCATCCTGGGCAACTGCAGGGCGAACGCGGGTATCTAGCAATTCCTTGATGGTTGCCACAACTGTGCTGTCGGCGTCATCAAAAAACTCTTCGTCAGGCAGCAGGCCCTCACCTTCATCGTGTGCCATTACCGGCGCGCCAGACATGAAATGTTCCATGATGGCCCCGAGAATGGCGGGCTTGAGGTTCTGCCAGTCCGGGCCGTCCTTGCTCACGGTGATGAAATCATAACCATAAAAAACGCCAGTAACACCGGGTACGGAAAACAGCTTTGACGCCAGAGGAGAAGCAGAGGCGGCTTCATCGACATTGCGAAATTCAGCAGTGCCCTCTTCCATGACCACTTTGCCCGGCAGGAATTTCAGGGTCGCTGGATTTGGCGTCGCTTCGGTCTGAATAAACATTTTCGCTGTCTCCTGAATCGCACCGCCGGTCTAAAAACCGTTGCAGCCTGTAGTTTAGAATTCTTCAAAAGAAGATAAGCCCTCCAATGATCGCAATCAAGTGGGCAGAATCATTTGTCTACCTGTGTTGGCCGAACGTCAACTCAGCGCATCAATTTCCTCGTCGGCCAGATTATCAGGCACAACGGTCACAGGAATCGGAAAAGCAGCGCCGCGTCCGGCAATAGAGGAAACCAGCGGGCCGGGGCCATCCTTGGCGGAACCGGCTGCCAAAACCAGAATGGCGATATCGCGGTCTTCTTCGATAACGCTGTGGATTTGCTCCGTCGCCAAGCCCTGACGGATACATGTTTCGGGATCAATGCCGACGCTTTGACGCAATTTCTCGGCTGCTTTGGCAAGTACGGACTCAGCTTCCTCCATTGCCTCAGCTTTCATGATTTCCTCAACACCTAGCCAGTGCTGGAAGTCACTTTGTTCGATCACGTAGACCAGAACCACAGCGCCATTGGAGTTTTTCGCACGCATTGCGGCATAGCGCATGGCTCGATCACACTCCGGCGTGTCATCGACCACAGCCAGAAATTTGCGCCGATGGCCGGCTTCGCGGGACAATCGTGTTGATACCATAAGCGGGACTTTGCCATTGCCGCCGCCGACCCGCAAGCTGCTTTTATGCGCAACACTGTGGATGGCCAACGCGATGCCATCTACAGCAGGCCGACGATCTCCTTGAGATCTGCCATGGTATTTTCCGCAAGCGCATTGGCGCGGTCACTACCAGCCTTCAAAACCCCATCTATGTGAGAAGGATCGTCCATCAGGCGCCGCATTTCACCATTGATCGGCGCCAAAACGGTTACAGCCAGTTCCGAGAGCGCTGGCTTGAAAGCGGAAAACTGTTGCCCACCGAAATCGGCCAGTACCTTTTCCCGGCTTTGGTCGGCCAGTGCAGCATAAATGCCAACAAGATTCGCCGCTTCGGGTCGCCCTTCCAGCCCTTCGATTGTATCAGGCAAAGGCTCGGCGTCGGTTTTGGCTTTTTTGATCTTGCGTGCGATGGTATCGGAATCATCGGTCAGATTGATCCGCGAGAGATCGGACGGGTCGGACTTCGACATCTTCTTGGTTCCGTCCCGCAGACTCATGACGCGGGTCGCGGGGCCATCGATCAGAGGCTCGGTCATTGGAAAATAGCCGTTGATTTTCTCATCACCGACCATCATTTCAATTCCCCGACCACTCTCGGCAATACGCTGTGAAAAATCGATATTGAATTTCTGGGCGATGTCGCGTGTCAGTTCCAGATGTTGCTTCTGGTCATCGCCAACAGGAACATGGGTCGCCCGGTAGAGCAGAATGTCGGCTGCCATCAGACTTGGATAAGCCAACAGACCGAGCGACGCATTCTCACGGTCTTTGCCGGCCTTGTCCTTGAACTGCGTCATCCGGTTCATCCAGCCGATGCGGGCAACACAGTTGAAAATCCACGCCAATTCAGCGTGCGCAGGTACGGCGGATTGATTGAAGACGATATGTTTGACCGGGTCTATGCCAGAGGCCAAATAGGCAGCTGCAATGCCTCTGGTCTGGCCTTTGAGATCATCATGGACCAGTTGCGCTGTCAGCGAGTGCAGATCAACGACACAGAAGATGCAATCCATCTTGTCCTGCAAAGCGACAAATTTCCGGATTGCACCGAGGTAATTACCCAGTTGCAGGTTGCCAGTCGGTTGAATACCGGAAAAGACAAGTGGTTTGAAAGCAGACATCACGCAAAAACTCCGTGCTTGTGGAGGGCCGAATTTCGAGCGGCTTATGGACGAGCCTGAATGGGATGGCAAGTGGACTGAAGCCGATCAAGCCTTCTTAGAGCGTTTGAAGAGCCCGAAGAGTTGCTTTCGGTCAACCGCACCGGTTGCCAGAACAATCCCGAAATAGACGACCATGGCGATCACAACGAGTCCCAATATGCTGCCAAGCAACTGAAGAAAGCTTTCTGAAGAGAGGTATCCAGCCAGCCAGATGCTGGAAAAATAGAGCGCCACGCCCATGACCGTTGAGGCCACAACGATCAATCCGAGCCTGCGCATTGTCGTAGCCGATGGGCGGTAGAGATCACGGCGCCAGAGACTGTAAACCAGAAGAAGGAAATTCACCCATCCTGAAACCGAGGTGGCCAAGGCTATGGCCACATGGCCATATTCTGGAAAGTACACCAGACTGAACACGATATTGATGATCACCGCGACGATCGAATAGTACATCGGTGTTTTCATGTCTTCGCGGGCGAAGAACGCGGGTTGAACCACCTTGATCAGCACGAAAGCCGGCAGTCCGATGGCGAATGCTGCCAATGCAGCGGCTGTCATCTGGGTGTCAACTGCGGTGAATGCGCCACGTTCATAAATCAGCGCGATCAATGGCACCGGAATAATCATGAACGCGACAGCGGCCGGAAGAGATAGACCCAAGGAGAACTCAAGTGAACGGTTTTGCAGATGCAAGGCGTCTGCCGTGTTCCCGGCTTTCAGCGATCGCGATAGCTCGGGCAACAGCACGACGCCAATGGCAATTCCAATAACTCCCAGCGGGAGCTGGTTCATGCGGTCGGCAAGATTGAGAAAGGAAATCGCCTTGTCCTGAGTCGACGCAATCATCTGACCAACCAGAAGATTGATCTGGGTGACGCCGCCTGTCAGTGCGGCCGGACCCATAAGGATCAACAGGCGTCGGACAGCCGGTGTCATTTTGGCTCGGCGGATGACCATTGAAAAGCCGGTGCGACGCACACCCCAGTACAGAAAACCAAGCTGTATAAAGCCGGAAGCAAAGACGCCCCAGGCCAGCCACCAGCCAGCTTCGACACCATCCAGTTCCAGATATTTGGCTGAAACAAGCACGCCAATGAGGATGATGTTGAGCAGAACAGGTGTGAACGCTGCCAGAAAATAGCGCCTCATGGAATTCAGAATGCCGGAAAACATGGCAACCAGCGACATGCAAAACAGATAGGGAAACATGATCTTCGTCATGGTGACAGTGAGATCATATTTCTCCGGTGAACTTACAAATCCGGGAGCGATAATGGTAGCGACCAACACTGGCATGGCAACAACTGCCAGGCCTGTCAGCAGCAGAAGAACAGGAACCAGAACCGACAACACATCTTCGGCAAATCGGCGGGCCGCACTTTCACCCCCGCCCTCCAACTCGCGCGCGAACAAAGGAATGAAAGCTGTATTGAACGCGCCTTCGGCAAACAGCCGGCGGAAAAGGTTTGGAAAGCGGAGTGCGGCATAAAATGCGTCGGTCACCGGACCGACGCCCAGCACACCTGCGATCAATGCTTCTCGGACAAACCCCAATACCCGGCTGGCCATGGTGGCCGAGCCGACACTGGCAAATTTGGAAACCAGACTCATGCAGAGGTCTTTCGTGAGGGTCTGCGGATTGTTCCGGAAGGCGCAATCAAGCCTGAAGGCATGTTATCGCGCACTGCATCGACCTTGTCAGCAAGAACGGCTGTCAGGCGCGCAATAATATTGGCCTGTCGAGTTTCATTCGTAATCTTCATGCCTACGAGGTCCTTGACGTAAAAGGAGTCGACCACCTTCTCGCCAAATGTGGTGATATGAGCTGACGAAATATCGAGCGACAAATCCGACAAGACCGAGGTGATATCTGACAACAGCCCGGGTCTGTCGAGGCATTCAACCTCTATGACTGACAACTTGTTGGACAGAGAATTGGAAATGGTAACCTGCGGCTTGACCGAGAACGCTTTCGAGCGCCTGCGACTGGTGTGTTTGCGTTCAATCTCCTCTGGCAGAGAGGATACTCCGGCAAGCGCTTTTTCAATTATCCGGCCAATGGAGGCGGCGCGTCGCAATTCGTCTTCATCGGCATCGAATGCACGGTTGATCAAAATGGTATCAAGTGCCCGGCCATCACGTGTGGTGTAAATCTGCGCATCAGCGATGTTGGCACCTGCAGCAGCACAGGCACCTGTGACCACGGACAAAAACCGTGGATGGTCAGGTGCCAACAGGGTTATTTCGGTAATGGCATGAAATGCATGGGTGCGCACCATTGTCGCCAGCGGTTTTTTCGCGCGGTCTGTCTCACGCACAAATTCGGCGTGACGAATCTGGTCTTCATGGGTAACGGAAAGAAGATAATTCTCGTAAGGCAGACGGATATAGGCCTTGCGTTCCTTCTCACTCCAACCCGCCTCTGCCAACGCTTCGATAAGCGCAACTCGGGCATTGCGCGCGCGCTCCTTGCGTGAAGCTTCGGAAAAACCACCAGAAATAAGAAGCTCAGTTTCATAGTAGAGCGTGCGTAGCAACTGCCCCTTCCAGCCATTCCAGACACCGGGACCTACGGCACGGATGTCGCATACCGTCAAGATCAACAAGAGCTTCAGCCGATCAAGGGTTTGTACGCGCTCTGCAAAATCTATGATGGTCTTGCGGTCGTTGAGGTCGCGGGTCTGAGCCGTCATCGACATGGTCAGATGTTCTTCGACCAGCCAGGCGATCAGTTCTGTCTGTTTGGCTGTCATGCCCAACCGCGGGCAAAGCTTGCGCGCCACTTTCGCACCGGCGACTGAATGGTCTTCGGGACGTCCCTTGGCAATGTCGTGGATGAAGACCGCCAAAAAAAGCACTTCACGATGTTCGATGGCGGGCATCAGCTTGGTCGCCAGCGGCACTTCATCACTGCGCTCACCTTTTTCGATCAATGAGAGCGCTGATACCGATCTGATCAAATGCTCATCGACCGTGAAGTGATGATACATGTTGAACTGCATCATTGACACGATCTTCCCGAACTCGGGAATGAACCGGCCCAGCACACCGGCTTCATTCATGCGGCGAAGAATGTCGGCGGGGTCTCGAGGAGAAGTCAGGATCGACATGAACAGGCGGTTTGCCTCTTCATTGTCGCGCAGCTCGCTCTTGATCAATTTGAGTGAGCGGGTCACCTGTTTGAGCGTATCGGGGTGAATATCAAGCGCACGCACATCGGCCAGATGGAACAGTCTGATCAGATTGACCGGATCGCGCGAGAAGGCATCGCGCTTGTCCAGTGTGATACGGCCCTTGTCATCAATAAAATCGAGGGTACCGGGGATTTTGCGCGGTTTGCCGGAAAACCGGCCAATCACACCATTCAACAGTCCTGGTGCCAATTTGGCTTGCTGATCTTCAAGATCAGCACAAAGAATGCGGGTAAGATCACCAACATCTTTGGCGACCAGGAAATAATGCTTCATGAAGCGCTCTACCGCCGAGAGACCGGGGTGATCATGATAGCCGAGCGCTTGAGCGATTTCGCGTTGGATTTCGAAAGACAGGCGCTCTTCTGATTTTCCGGTAAGAAAGTGCATGTGGCACCTTACCGCCCAAAGGAAATCCTCCGCCTTGCGGAACAAATTGAGCTCGCGCCGGGAGAGAACGCCTACTGCGTGCAGTCCATCAGTTTGCTTCAGACGATAGAAATAGCGGGCAATCCAGAACAGCGTATTGAGATCGCGCAAGCCACCCTTGCCTTCTTTCACGTTTGGTTCAACGAGATACCGGGTATCGCCAATCTTGCGGTGACGCACGTCACGTTCCGCCAATTTGGCTGCGATGAATTCAGGAGCCGTTCCCTCCATCACATCTGTCTGGAAACGGGTTTCCAGTTCAGCAAACAGTTTGTTTTCGCCACATATCAATCGTGCTTCGAGAATTGCGGTTCTGATCGTCATGTCGGTGCGCGAAAGCCGGACGCACTCATCGATATTGCGTGTGGCGTGGCCGACTTTCTGGCCGAGGTCCCAGAGTATGTAGAGCATCCATTCTGCTACCTGCTCTGTCCAGGCAGTCTTGCGATAGGGCAGTATGAACAGAAGGTCGATATCGGAACCCGGCGCCAATGTTCCACGGCCATAGCCGCCCACAGCAGCCACGGCCATACGCTCTGAAGTCGAGGGATTATCGATCCGGTAGACATGACGATTGGCGAAATCAAAAAGGGCCGAAATCATGGTGTCTTCAAGATAGCAAATTCGTTGGGCACACAAAATCCCGCTGCCATCGGCATTCAACATCTCACGCGCCTGAGCGCGGCCAGCAGCATCTACTTCCTTCAGGGCGGTAAGAACCGCCTGACGCGCTTCCGGTCTTGCGCCGCCAAGGGTTTCAGCTATCGCATCAAGTGTCTTTTTCAGGGTGCGTGGTTTGACAATCTCCGAATAGCGTAAATCGTCTTTTTTCTCTGCAGCCATGAAATTCCCGTTTCTCTCCCTAACAGCGCAAACCATTTGCAAGCGCTTCCAGCCGTGTGGACCGACCGGCGTGGCTATAACCTGTTTGTGGAAAAGGCAAAAGGGCTGGTCGCAATGTCCATCAACTGATCACACTGCCTTTTGGCGGCAGTGACCCACCTGAGAAGCTGACACACAAGTTTGATTTGATTATTCAATAATTCTTGATATATCGATATTAATAAACTTGGGTAGGCCACATGAAGGAGTCATGTCTGTGGGAAAACCAATCTTTAATGTGCTGTTTCTTTGTACCGGCAACTCAGCACGCTCCATTCTCGCGGAAGCAATTCTGAACAGAACAGCCGCTGGCCGTTTCAGGGCTTTTTCCGCCGGTTCCAACCCGACAGGCACGGTTAATCCGCATACGCTGGCCCTGCTTGAGAGAATGAATTTCGATACTTCCTTTGCGCGTTCAAAGGACTGGAGTGAATTTGAGAACACAAACGCACCAAAGTTCGATTTTGTTTTCACGGTTTGTGACAACGCAGCCAATGAGGCCTGTCCCGCATGGCCGGGCCAGCCGATGACCGCTCATTGGGGCATACCTGACCCGGCTGCCGCCGTAGGGACCGAGGCAGAACAGCGACTCGCTTTCGCGGAGGCTTACCGCATGCTCGAAGCCAGAATTTCGATTTTTGTAAATCTGCCTCTGGCAAGCATCGACCGGCTTTCCCTGCAAAGACGGCTTGATTCAATCGGACAATCAAAAGTGGACTCCTGACACCGGATTGGGTAACTCCAACCAGATCAACTGGTGACCATCATTGACGGTTTGGCGCGCTGCCAATGCTATGTTTTCGGCGCCTGATGCATTCTACCAACAAACACAAACAATGGCCTGCGCAGCCGCGAAATCGATGAAATGACAGAACGGATTCCTTTGACTGACCTCCCCAACATTGACCCCGACTTCATGCAGACGGTTGATACCGCGCAATTGGTCGCACCCGGAGATCCTTCTCATCCGCCGAGAATCCTTTTGCTTTATGGTTCACTGCGAAAGCGGTCATTTTCCCGTTTGGTTGCGGAAGAATCCCAACGGCTCTTGCAATGGCACGGCTGTGAGACACGCATTTTTGATCCCCGGGGGCTTCCGCTGCCAGATGCGGAAGAGCCAAGCCATCCGAAAGTTCAGGAACTGCGCGAGCTGGCCATGTGGTCGGAGGGCATGGTGTGGGTGTCGCCTGAGCGTCATGGCGCAATGACCGGTATCATGAAAGCGCAGATCGACTGGATACCCTTGTCAGTCGGTGCCGTGCGTCCAACACAAGGCAAGACACTTGCTGTGATGCAGGTGAGCGGCGGCTCGCAGAGCTTCAACGCTGTCAACCAGATGCGGATTCTGGGCCGCTGGATGCGCATGATCACTATTCCCAACCAGTCGTCAGTTGCCAAGGCTTTCACGGAATTTGATGACGATGATCGCATGAAGCCCTCACCGTTTTACAACCGGATCGTCGACGTGATCGATGAACTGGTGAAATTCACGTGGATGACACGGGGTCGGTCGAATACTCTGGTTGATCGTTATTCGGAGCGGATGGAATCGGCCAAGGAGCTGTCAAAGCGGGTCAATCAGCGGGCAATTTGACTTTGAAATTCGGCGCTTATTGTTGAATTCCGGTTGTGGTGGACCCACATGATTGGAATCAAAAAGGAGCCTTACCCCGATGATTATTGAAGCCGCACGCATGGGTGCTGCAAACCTGCTGATCCCCGCTTCACGTTCCGCTCTTTGGAAATCACTGGGAATCACGCTCCTCATTATCGCCGGCATCTGGTTCGGGTTGGGCAGCGCTTTTGAATCCATCGCCATGCCCCTGCTTGACCAATTCATTCCGGGCTTGCCAGGATGGGCAGGCTGGTTGGGCACGGTCGCAGCCATTGTCGCAGGCTTGGGTCTGGCTTTGGTTCTTGGTATGTTGATCGCGCCAATTACCGCGATTGTCGCCGGGCTTTTTCTCGACGATGTCGCCGAAGTCATTGAAAAAACTGATTACCCTGAAGACCAGCCGGGCCGTGCCATGCCACTGGGTGATGCGATCCTTCAGTCTGCAAAATTCATGCTCGTGGTGATTGCGGGCAACGTCGTCGCCTTGTTCATGTTGCTTATTCCCGGCGTCAACATTGCAGCATTCTTCATCGTCAACGGATACCTGCTGGGTCGGGAGTATTTCGAATTTGCCGCCATGCGGCATCACCCACCGAAGGAAGCGCGTGCCATTCGTTCGCGCAATGGGCTGAATGTTTTCCTTGCTGGGCTGGTGATTGCGGCCTTCCTTTCGGTGCCCATTCTCAACCTGCTGACCCCGATGTTTGCGGCCGGCATGATGGTGCATCTCTACAAAATGACAGCGCGGCGAATGACACCTTCAAATGCGTCCACATATCGCGCTTGACGGGCGGGTTTGATCCGGTTGGATCAAACCCCAAATTCCTGAGCGGGCATTTCGGCCAGAGTTGCGGGAATATCTGTCGTCTTTTCACCTGACTTGCAGAGATCGGCGACAACACAGCGCTCGCATTCGGGTTTTCGCGCCTTGCAGCAATAGCGACCATGCAAAATCAACCAGTGGTGGGCATGGAACAGGTAGTCTTCCGGAATTATCCGCAGGAACGCCGCCTCCACTTCATCCGGCGTCTTTCCTGGCGCCAGCCGCATCCTGTTACCTAGCCTGAGAACGTGGGTATCAACGGCAAGTGTGGGGATGCCAAATGCCATCGACATCACCACATTTGCGGTTTTTCGCCCGACGCCGGGGAGCGTGGTTAATTCTTCGCGGGTTTTGGGAACCTCGCCGCCGAAGTCATCAAGTAGCTTTTGAGAAAGCGCGATGACGTTTTTGGCCTTGTTTCGGTAAAGTCCGATTGTCTTGATATAATCGCGAACCCTGTCTTCGCCGAGCGCCAGCATTTTCTCTGGCGTATCAGCAACTTCGAACAAAGCACGTGTGGCACGGTTGACGCCAACATCAGTCGCCTGTGCCGACAATGCCACGGCAACGACCAGCGTGAACGGATTGACGTGCTCCAATTCGCCTTTCGGCTCAGGGCGCTGGACGGAAAAACGACGAAATATCTCGCGGATTTCATCCTTCGAATATGGGTTCCTCGGACGGCGGGCAACGGTTCCGGTTCGCTTACCTGAACGGGACTTGTTTTTTGGGCTCGGATTATCCATCATTTTCTCTATACTTCGTGGTTCAATCCAAATGCAATTGCAGTTGACGTCATGACCGAAAAACCTGTGTTCGAAGCCATTTTGTCACCACACCGGTCGCTCGGCCGCACCGGGTTGATCATTCTGGTCTCCCTGACAGCCGGATTGACAGTTTTCCATGCCATCATGTTCGCTACCGTTCGCGCCTGGCCGGTCGTCGGGTTTTTCTTTATCGATCTGTTGTTGCTCTATGGCGCATTCTGGTTGAGCTATCGCTCTGGCCGACAGCGCGAGTTCGTTTCTGTTTCACGTACCAGTCTGGCTATCCGAAAAGTGGCACCATCAGGGAAGGATAGTGCTTTTGAATGCAACCCGTTTTGGGCCAGATTCAATGTCGATCGCCATGAAGAAATCGGAATTACCAAGATGCGGGTGGTCGAGCGCAACAGGCATACCGATATCGGCGCGTTCTTGAACCCGGACGACAAAGAAAGCTTTGCATCCGCGTTTTCCAACGCGCTGGCAACAGTCAAGCGTGGCTAGAGTACCGAAACAATGGTGAGTTGCCGGAATCGGGTGGAACCACTGTCACAACCATGTTTGATGGGAGGCAAGGAGAAATGCCATGAACATGCCTGCCCGCCTGGAACGCGACATTACCCCCGAGGGTTCAGACTACGATCTGATCCGCCGGGTGATTGAACGCATCACGCTTGATTACCGCTCGCAACCATCGTTGGAAGCCATTGCATCCGAAATTGGGGTATCACCCGGAAGGCTGCAAAAAACCTTCACGTGCTGGGCTGGACTGACACCTAAGGCATTTCTGCAGGCAGTCACGCTTGATCACGCCCGGCGACTTCTGGGTCAAGAAGGGTTGCCATTGCTCGACACAAGCTATGAGTTGGGCCTTTCGGGGCCCAGCAGGCTGCATGATCTGTTTGTTACCCACGAAGCGATGAGCCCTGGTGATTTCAAAAGCGGCGGAGCCGGTCTGGTTATCAATTACGGATTTCATCCGTCACCTTTCGGGGTGGCACTGGTAATGGCGACCGAGCGAGGGATTTGCGGTCTGGCTTTTGCCGATGATGACGGCGAAGCCGCGGCGCTGGAAGACATGACACGGCGTTGGCCGGGTGCAATTTTCAAGGCCGATCCGGAAGCAACCGCGCCTTATGTGGGGCGCATATTCTCGCCAGAGAGATGGCAGGCAGACAAGCCTTTGCGAATTGTGATGATTGGCACCGATTTTCAAGTGCGGGTTTGGGAAGCGCTGCTGAAAATTCCGCTTGGCAAGGCACAAACCTATTCCGATGTGGCAAAGGCCATCGGTCAGCCGAAAGCGTCGCGGGCAGTGGGTGCTGCGGTCGGTCGCAACCCGATTTCGTTCGTTGTGCCCTGTCACCGCGCATTGGGAAAATCAGGTGCACTGACCGGGTACCATTGGGGACTTACCCGCAAGCGTGCCATGTTGGGCTGGGAAACAGCGTGTGCAGCCGGATCGTTCAGCCAAAAGTGATCGACACCCGGTTTGACCGGGTGCCGCATTTTGGCTTAGTGCGCAGCCGACATATCGCCCAACACTTCCTTTGAAGCCACGGTCGAGTCTGCCTTGAGCTTGTAGACCATCGGCACACCAGTCGCGAGATTGAGCTTGGTGATCTCATCCTGCCCCATTCGGTCGAGCACCATAACCAGCGAGCGCAGAGAATTGCCGTGGGCAGCGACCAGAACAGTCTGACCAGCCAGGACACGCGGCAGGATCTCGGTCATGTAATAGGGCCAGACGCGGGCACCAGTATCTTTCAAACTCTCGCCGCCCGGCGGTGGGACGTCATAGGACCGACGCCAGATGTGAACCTGCTCCTCGCCCCATTTTTCGCGGGCATCGTCCTTGTTCAATCCTGCAAGATCACCATAATCGCGCTCGTTGAGTGCCTGATCACGGATCGTCTCCAGCCCCGTTTGACCAATGTCGTTGAGAATGAGATCGAGCGTATGCTGAGCTCTCGTAAGCACCGAAGTAAATGCAACATCGAATTTGAGCCCGGTTTCTTTCAGCGCGGCCGCACCGGTTTTGGCTTCCTCGATACCTTTTTCAGTCAGATCTGGGTCTTTCCAGCCTGTAAAGAGATTTTTGAGGTTCCATTCACTCTGGCCATGACGGACGAGGACGAGGGTTCCGGACATTTTTGTCTTCCTTGGCTATATTTGGCTGATCAACTGCTTAGTTCGGGTCAAAGACCCAGTACATCGCGCATTGCATAAAGGCCCGGTTTTCGATGCCGTCCCCATAATGCAGCCTTGACTGCGCCACGGGCAAAAATACTCCGATCAAGCGCCTCATGGCTTAGTTCGATAATTTCGCCTTCACCGGCGATGCGAATATGATGTTCACCTATCACCGATCCGCCGCGCAAGGTGGCAAAGCCGATGGTGCCCTCTTCACGCGCACCGGTAACCCCATCGCGCGAGCGCACCGAATTGGCCTCGAGATCAATATCGCGGCCTTTCGCTGCTGCCTTTCCAAGCAGAAATGCTGTTCCTGAGGGCGCATCAACCTTGTGCTTGTGGTGCATCTCGACAACTTCAATATCCCAATCGGCGGCGGCCAACGCACGAGCGGCCTGTTCCACCAATACCGCCAAAAGATTGACACCGAGGCTCATGTTTCCCGACTGGATGATACAGGCATGACGGGCTGCAGCGGAAATGCGATCTTCAGTCTCAGTACCCATACCGGTAGTGCCAAGCACATGAACGATCCGCGCTTGGGCTGCGAGATCTGCGAACTCCATCGATGCAGCAGGGCTGGTGAAATCGAGCACACCATCGGCACCGGCAAATGCTTCCAACGCGTTGTCGGTGATGAGGACACCGGACGCTGGCAGACCGGCAAGTTCCCCAGCATCGCGGCCGATGAACTCCGAACCTTCGCGCTCGATTGCCGCTGAAACGTAAACACCTTCAGTCTCGTCGACAACACGGACAAGCGTGCGACCCATACGCCCAGCAGCTCCTACAACAACAAGACCCATTGCTCCGGAATCAGTCGTCATTTGCTTCGCCCTTTCTTCACCGCGACACGGACATTGTCTGTCACTGGATTGGAACTACTATTGTCGCCGTCGAGTTTCTGCAACCGGGCATAAACACCGTCTCCGGTCTGTGCAAGTTCCTCATGGGTGCCGGTTTCCACAACTTTGCCTCTTTGCATGACGATGATTTTGTCAGCTTTGTAAATGGTGGAAAGCCGGTGCGCGATGACAATGACAGTTCGCCCTACAATTGCTGTTTCCAAGGCCTTTTGAACCAGCGCTTCGCTCTCATTGTCGAGTGCGGACGTCGCCTCATCAAGCAGCAGGATTGGCGCGTTGCGAATGAGTGCACGGGCAATTGACAACCGCTGGCGTTGGCCGCCGGAAAGATTGGCTCCGTTTTCGCCCATCGGCGTATCGTAGCCCTTTGGCTGGGTCAGGATAAACTCATGAGCCTGTGCCAGACGCGCGGCTTCTTCGATCTCTTTATCTGTGGCGTCAGGTCTGCCGTAACGGATGTTGTCACGAATGGTACCTTCAAACAGGTATGGCTGCTGGGATACATATGCCATATTGGCCCGCAAGGAACTTTTCGACACTGTCCGGACGTCAACGCCGTCAATCAGGATTGACCCGGAATCGGTATCGTAAAAGCGAGGCAGCAGCGAAACAAGGGTGGATTTTCCCGCGCCTGAAGGCCCGACAATTGCCGTCATTCTTCCTGGCTCGGCTGTAAAACTGACCCGGTCAAGGACCTTTTCACCCTCGGCATAGGCGAAACTGACATCGACAAACTCAATTCGGCCAGTTTCAACCTTTAGGGCCCGCGCGTCCTCAGGATCAGGCTGCATGGGCTCTGTATCAAGGATTTCATAAATCATCCGGGCGTTTACGACGGCACGTTCGAGATTAACCTGCAGGCGAGCCAAGCGGCGAGCCGGATCATAGGCAAGCAATAATGCGGTGATGAAAGCGATAAAGGCACCGGGTAACACGTTGCCATAGATCGAACGATAAGCGGCATAGGCAATCACACCGGAAATCGCGATACCCGCAACGGTTTCGGTCAAAGGCGAAGTGCGTTCGCTCAACCGGGCAATTCGGTTGTTGCGTTCTTCAGCGGCCTTGATCAATGCACCCGTGCGTCGCGAAAGCTGCTCCTCCATGGTGAAGGCCTTGACGATGGTGATCCCTTGGACTGCTTCCTGCATGGCACCCACCACGCGACTGCCAAGTTCAACCGCCTGACGCGTAGCGCCGCGCAATCGTTTTGAAATGTAACGCAATGACAACAAGACGGGTGGACCGATGAACAATGCGATCATCGACAGGACCGGGTCCTTTATGACCATTACGAGCAACAGTCCGATCAGGGTGATGAGGTCGCGGGCAAAAGAAGTCACTGTCATGTTGATGACGTCACGAATACCGGCCACATTCTGGCTGATCTGGGCCGCGATCTGCGCCGAGCGATTTGTCGAAAACCAGGAGACGTTGAGCGCCATGAGGTGGTCGATAAGGCGTTGCTGGTAACGAGCCACGATATTGTTGCCGATGGCAGCCAGAGTGACGGCCTGTACGTAAGTGGCTATCCCACGAATGACAAAGGAAAGCAGAATGGCTCCGCAGATGAACCAGATGGTCGTGCTTTCCTTTTTGGTGAAAGCCTCGTTGACGACGTCTTCCATGATCCAGGCAGTAAAGGCCGTGGTGACAGCAACCAGCACCAGACAGATGACAGCTATCACATAACCACGAATATACTCCCGGCCAGTTTCGCGCATGATCCGCGCGATGACCGAGCTCAGGGTCTCAAATGCGATCGGTCGCGTATTGCCTTTGGTGATTTTGCTCAATGAACCGTCCGTAGAGTTTTACCATTGCCACCGGGCCAACTTGACGACAAAGGTGTATTTGGCCGGTTCTATAGACGTTCCAGACCGGTTTGCCTATGCCCTCCAGCGGCGGTCTTCGGTCGCAACACCGAAACGCACCGGTGTACGGGCAAAGGCGGCAAGTCCGCTGAGAGCGGCCAATGGATGTGTGACCACGAAGGTCGGTATCTTGCGCATGATTTCGCTGTGCGGTGCCTTGTCCTCAAAAGCAGCCCGAAAACCGGGCTTGCGCAGGACAGGCAGAATGATTTGGGCAATGCCGCCGGAAAGATAGACCCCGCCCCGTGCCATAAATACCAATGCCAAATCGCCTGCCACGCGGCCAAGATATGTACAAAAAAGTTCCAGTGTTTCTACAGCTTCCCTGTCCATACCATCCAGACCGGCGGACGTAATCTCGGCAGGTCCTGCGGCGCGTATTTCTACACCATTCGCCTTGCAGACAGCTTTGTAAATATTGACCAGACCCCGGCCACACAACAATTGCTCGCCGGAAACCCGTCCATCAATCCGCTCATAGTGGGGAAAAACCTCAAAATCACGCTCACTGCGCGGCCCGATATCCATATGACCGCCCTCACCGGGTACCGGGAACCAGGTGTGACGAGCATGTACCAACCCGGAAACACCCAATCCCGTGCCAGGCCCAAGCACCACCCGGGACGCAGCCAAGCGCACATCACCATCGCCGATTTTTTCAAGATACTCGGCATCAAGCGAAGTGGTTGCCATCGCCTGGGCCTCAAAGTCATTGATCAAAATGACATCCTGAAAGCCGAGTTTTTCAATCATTTTTCTTGGCTGAACCACCCACTTGGAATTGGTCAGTTCGATCGCGTCATCCTTGAGTGGACCGGCAACAGCGAGAATCGCGGTGCGCGGCTGCAATGAAGTCTTGTCAAGTACCGCCTGCTGAATGGCCTCATCAATGGTCGCGAAATCCGTAGCTGTGATAACGGGAAACTCTTTGGGATCAGCATAGGCATCGACAAGAATTGCAAACCGCGCATTTGTGCCGCCAATGTCTCCTATAAGGATTGGAAAGGCGATCGCCGCGTTGGTGTCAGAGGCAGATGTCATTGGTTTCGGTTCCGTTCGTCCGATTTGTCGCCGATTTCCGGCGCCTGTAATTCATATTGTTGAAGCATGCCAACAGCCGTGGCCTCGTTGAGCGCCATCGGGATGTCATAGACAATGGCGAGACGCGTCAGAGCCTTGACGTCAACATCATGAGGCATTGATGTCAGGGGATCGACAAAAAAGATCAACATGCCGACATCACCAGTCGCGATCATCGCACCAATTTGTTGATCTCCACCAAGCGGGCCGCTTTTCAAGCGAACCAGATCGAGATTGGGGCAAGATTGGAGAATTCTGCCACCTGTCGTGCCGGTGGCCACGATATTGTGTCTGGTCAGAATCGCCTCGTTTTCGAGGGCGAATGCAGCCATTTTTTCTTTCATCTGATCGTGGGCAATCAGGGCAATTGACAGGCCGGACTTCATAACTGACTCAGTTCGAATTTCGATTTAAACCGATTTGAATTACGGTTTGTTCGATTTTGAGAGGTTTGTAAAGAAGTTCGCTCACTTCCGGGTCGTCCCAATAGCGGGATTCGGTGTCAATCAATTGACAGGACGCGGCACGGGAATTGGTATCTCTTCAGGCAAGACCGAAGGTGCCGCAAGGATGGCGGCACGAATGGTCTGGCTGCTGGTTAGGCCTCCATAGCCGAAGGTTGCCGCGGCTTCAGAAGCAGGAGCCGGGGCGTCTGCAACAATTGCGCAGGCTGCGGGGAGCTCGGAAAGCCGAATTATTCGCTTCTTCTTGGGCTTTTCATCAGGTTTTGCGGGCTTGGCCGGCTTCCAGGGTTCATCGGTAAACCACCATGCAAGTGATTTATCACAGCCATCACCTGAACCAACGCCCTGTTGCGGCTTGCAGTTCACTGCGTCCTTGGGACAAGACATGCGAATATGGAAATGGTAGTGATGGCCCCAGTAGGGTCGGATTTTGCTGAACCCGGAACGATCCCCCTTCCAGCTATCACAGAGTTTCTTCTTGATGCCGGGATGAACAAATATTCGCTGAACCTGGGAGTAACTGGCCGCCCTTACCAACAGCTTCGCGTGGGCACTGGTCCAGATATCCGGATCAACATTAAGCGTATTGTTTTTGAGCATCGATGTCGCAGAAATCGATTCACGCTCGCTCGCGCTCAGCGTTCTGTTGGGCATTGGTGTCAACCAGATATCGGCATCCAGACCAACCTGATGCGAAGCATGGCCGGAGAGCATCGGGCCCCCTCGGGGCTGGGCAATGTCTCCGATCAGAAGCCCCGGCCAACCGTCATACTGCGCGGCCTCGCGGGACAGTCGCTCAACAAGTGCGATCAGATCCGGATGTCCCCATCGGCGATTTCTCGATAGTCGCATAGCCTGCCAGGTCGGCCCATCGGTCGGAATGGCCACCCCTCCCGCGAGGCATCCCTTCGTGTAAAAACCATAAGATTGAGGCTGAATGGCTGCCGGGAGCGGTGTGTTGCCGAACAATTGTTTGGCGTCCGCGTTTTTATCAGCACCATGAGCAGGAGAAAGCAAAGCGAGCAGGCCGCCAATTGTAATTGCGAGACGGCACAGCCGGACGATCTTATTGCTGATGGTCACCGCTCATTCCTTCCATGGTCGCAAATCAATTGGTTCAGAATAACCCGGAGCCTCTGACTTTCAAAGCCATGAGATACTTGGTTCACGGGAACTCAGCGCGCGACGCGAAAGAGTTGCAAAGCCTTGCCAGATGTTGCTGCAACTGGTTGCAGGAAGTCAGGTACTTCGCCGCTTGCAAGTTTGGCGTAAAGACCGCCGGGCGCTTTCGTAGCAATGGATTTCGCCTGAGGGTCAGACGCACAGAATGCGACCAGCGTCACGCCAACCTGATGAAGGAGTTCGATGGCATCCTCCGGCTCCGCAAGGCCGATCTTGAGATCTGCCAGCATCCCACCCTGGTTTCGATGATAGGGTGCTGACAAGGCCCGATGCTTGGTGAACCGCAGAATGTGGGAACCCAGATTGGAAGCTGCCACAACCACTCCCGTCGGTTCGTTCGCCAGCGGTGCCATCGCCTCGGCGTTGATACAGTTGGGCTTATCAGCATCGTCGGCAAAAATGCTGTTGCCCGGATGGCCTGTATAGCTGTGATATCCGGTCGATAGCATTGCCCCGCCAAATGCCCAGATAAACGGAACAGAAGCAAAAGCGGCGGCAATAAATGCCAGCCCCTTTCGCCCGTTCTTCGGGTCGGCATTAGAGCGGGCGCGCAACTCTGCCACTATCGGCGCCATCACAAATATCGAGAGCAAATTCGAGAACACCGCGCCACGAACCTGGACCAACGCAATGGCATAGGAGACGCCGATAAGCGCCATCATGATCATGTGCGCTTCAACAGCTTTTCGCTGGCGGATTTTGGATACCCCGAACCAGATCGCGATCAGCGGCACCGCGTAGAAACCGGCAGCCGTCCATGGATCCACATTGATCTGGCGAAAGAACGGTTGTGCTTCCGTGACTGAATTGAGCCACATGTCGACCAGCAATGGGTCGAGATTGGCCAGGGGGTTTCCCAGGCACTGCGGCGCTATCAAGATGGCCAATATTCCGGTGGCAGCAGCAATGGCAGACAGTCCCGATGCTCTCAAAGCAGTAGATCGTTTTGAAAGCAATGCGGCGGCAAGGAACAATCCGCCAGCGCCGACCACACCGAGCACATAAAAATTTGCTGACAAAGCATCGCAGGCCACCATGGTATAACGAGATGGTGGAATGGTGAGATAGAACACCCCGGTCAACGACAATGCCATGGACAATGAAAACGCTGATACCGCTTTCTCCACCGCATGGCCCCGAACCAGCCAGAGTACAGCAACAACCGCGCAAACAACGGCAATATGAGGAGTGGTTTCTGCACCAATGGCGATGGCCATCGCGCTCAGAAACCCGGCGAATGCAAAAGTGCTTGTGCGATATCCAGGCTGAACAAGACATGCCGCTATCGTTGCCATAATCGCCAGTTGCACATTGTGATGGTCAATTGCGCCGGGACGAAACCGATTGATCGACAAGACGAACAGAAATGCCGCCATTACTGCGATGACGCTTGCAGCCTTGCCGTGTTGTGGGCCAGCCAGCGCGCGCGCGCCTGCAGCCGTGGCATAAAACACCAACAATGCGGTCAGAACCGGCCAGACAAACAGTGCTGCAGCTTCTGCGTTCGTTTGTCCCAAAAATAACGAGAAGAATGCGATCAGGCCGGCGATTGGCAAGTCAATCAGCCGCGACCAATGCATCAGCGTGCCTCCTTCGAGACCCAGCCGCGATTGAAACAGATCGAACCAACCTTGTCCGCCCAGAAGATCACGTACCATGACCAACCGCATGACATCGTCATTGTCTTTGCCGACATAATCGACATACCAGACCGAATGCATGACAGCGATGAGCGCGATCAAAATCCCGAAGGCCGCGAGTACAGGGCGATGAACAAAGGCAAAGAAGCCCGATGTTCCAGCACCGCGCGGCGTACCGTCGGAAGCTGGCTCTGCAAGTTCTTTTTGTTCTGTCAAAGGGTGCTCCGGGCAGAATTCGCTCAAAGAGCAACCTAGCCTTAACCTTCTCAAGAAATAGTAAAGCGCGCGCGCATTGCGCCATCCCTTTCGATGGAGAACCCCATGAGCGACGGCCTGTTGGACGACCTTGAAATTGCTATTGTTCTGCCTTGCTACAACGAAGCAATGACAATCGCCGCTGTTGTGGAGGGTTTTCGCGCGGCGCTGCCTTCGGCGAGCATATATGTTTATGACAACAACTCATCTGACCAGACAGCGTTGCGAGCCGCTCTCGCCGGTGCTCGGGTAGTGCGTGAACCCCGCCAAGGCAAAGGTCATGTGGTCCGCCGGATGTTTTCTGACATCGAGGCTGACATCTATCTGATGGCCGATGGCGACGGAACCTACTCGCCCGAGGACGGAGCAGAACTGATCCGTACCTTGTTGACTGAACGTTGCGACATGGTGGTAGGAACCCGCCGCGGGGTGACCGACGACGCCGGTCGGCGTGGCCATGCGTTCGGGAATTCGATTTTCAACCGCATTTATCAGACTATCTTCGGCAAGGATTTCACCGATATTTTTTCAGGCTATCGGGCTTTCAGCCGGCGATTTGTGAAAAGTTTTCCGGCCGTTTCCGGCGGGTTTGAAATCGAAACAGAAATGAGTGTACATGCTTCAGTGTTAAAGCTGCCGGTAGCCGAACTTGAGTTGGATTATGGTCGCCGTCCGGAAGGGTCAGAATCCAAATTATCGACCTTCGGCGATGGGGGCAAAATTCTTTGGATGCTTGCCATGTTGATGAAGGAAACAAGGCCATTTTACTTCTTCAGCTATGTCAGTCTGGCGATCATGACCCTTTCGATGGTTTTCATGGTGCCAGTACTCAATGAGTATTTCCTGACCGGGCTGGTTTCCAGAATGCCTTCATGGATGTTGGCCATGGCGCTCATGATGATGGCGTTGATGGTTTTTTCGGGAGGGGTCATTCTGGACTCTGTTTCTCGCGGGCGAACCGAGCAAAAACGTTTCAATTACATGTCGCTACCGGCACCACGTGGCGAACGGAAATTCGGTGGGTTCGCCTTTGAACAGCCCAGTTCCGGTGATGCGTCATTGCAATCGCAAGCTGGAACAATCACTGCGGAGGCTTGCGTAACGGGTCCGGAGTGCGATAAGCCAACCGCCGCAGCAACAGCCAAGCCAAGATCAGCCGGCAAACGTCGGTCGGCGCCAAAGGCACGAAAGGCGGCATGAAAAAGCTTTTATTTTTTGCGATTGCAGGCGGAACCGGCTTTGTGGTCGATGTCGTCGTGTTGTTCATCGCGCTTCACTACACGCCGATCGGCCCCTATTTCGGCCGCATGCTGGCAATTGCTGCAGCAATGGCCTGCACATGGTATATCAACCGGCGGTTCACGTTTGACGCTTCCGGTCACTCACTGGCCGCCGAAGGCGCGCGCTATTACAGCGTCGGAATGACGTCAGCCGGGATCAATTATGTCATCTATTCTGCACTGCTGCTGTTTATAAGCGGCATATCGCCGTTCATCGCTCTGGTGCTCGGCTCGGCATCAGCGACAGTGTTTTCCTATCTAGGCTATTCCAAATTCGTATTTGGCGGCGGAAATGATGAAGAAGAGCAGGTTGAACAACTCGCTCCGGTCAGCCAACATGCCAATCACAAGGATTAATAACCGGTCGGGAAACGGTCAAACCTGTTCCCAACCATCCTTGTCACCAGCTCTGAAAATGGCATCAATCACTTTCTGATTGAGGACCGATTGTTCTAGTGTGAACACGGCTCCATCGCCACCGGTAGCGTGGCGAACAAAAGCCTCTACTTCAACGCGGTACTGACGTACGCCAAGAAACCGGAATGTTTGGGCTTCGTTGTGAGAGGCGTTGTTGAGAATAACTTCCGTCATACCGTATTTGTAATCGTTGAAGGGCGCAGTGATTTCGATAAACCCCTTGTCGCCATGAAAAATCATGGATTGGCGCGCCGCCATTTGCGTCGAACAATAAAAGCCAAGATGAAAATCACCAAAATCAACGGTAACATCGGCGTAAATATCAGTTCCAAATTCCGGGTCCCGTTTGACTGTAGCGCGCACACGATTCGGCTCACAGCCGGTCGCAAAACGGGTGGAAACAGTCGGGTAGACGCCGATATCCAGAAGCCCGCCACCACCAAGTTCCTTGACGTTGCGCATGTTCCCGGGATCAACATTGTAGTAGGCGAATGCTCCCTGTACGTGGCGCAGGCGACCAATTGCTCCTTTGCGCAGCAGCTCGCGAACCTTGAGCCATTGCGGCTTATAGGTGACCATATAGGCTTCGGAGACCAAAACTCCCGCTTTGTCGCGCGCTGCGATGACCAGCGCAATCTCGTCAGCCAGCAACGCGATGGGCTTTTCGCACAGCACATGCTTGCCTGCTTCGATGGCCTTGATTGACCATTCAATATGCTGGGACGTGGGCAACGGAATGTAGACGCCATCAATTGCGGGGTCAGCAAGCAATTCCTCATAGGACCCATAGGCGCGCGGTATCGCAAACTGCGCTGCAACTACTTTCGCCCGGTCAAGATTGCGGCTCGCGATAGCGGCAACCACACCGTTCTCACTGTCCTGAATGTTGGGAATCAGTTCTTCCCGACCGATTAATGCTGTCGACAAAACACCCCATTGGAACATGTTTTCTCTCCGGTAATTTTCGTCTTGGCGAGCTTATTGAAATCAACCCTCAATGGAAGTGCTGACAACAAATACACCCGCAGAAACCCTAAACAGGCCTGTTGTATCAGGACTTGTGGGCGCGATCGCGAATTTCAGTGAGAGTCCAGTCAACCAGCAATTTGCCATTTTCCCAAACCGGTTGCAGCAGATTTTGCCGCCCAGCCAGATCTTTCAACGGTACTGAAACGGGCCCGTTGTTTTCCATCACCACCGCCTGCCGGTATCGTTTTGACGCCTTGCCAGGGTCGGTTTTGGGGTTTTTGTTAATCCCGTGCCAGTCACCGCCAATATCCAGCCGTGCATTGGCTTTCATGGCAAACCGCAAGGTGTCACGATTTACCTTCTGCAGAAGTCCGGCACCCATGCCGAAGGCGATGTTTTCAGCCGACCACCCGTGATCTTCGAGCCGCCCCAGAATAATCCGGATCGTCTCAGGCGTGATACCATCACCCTGAATAACCCTGACCACTGGGTTGAGAACCCGAAAACCTTTCTGGTTGACTGTGTAACCAAAAATCTCGCCAAGCATTTCCACGGTATCGATTGGCACGCGGGTGGCGTCGCCAGAATCAGGACGCACCACAAGCGTCCCGCCGGTCGCTTCCACCTCGCCCTTGAGTTCCTCACCCCAGATTTTTTTGACGGCGCGGTAGAGATCGTAGGAGTCAGAGACCACGGCGACCAATCTTCCGGGTCCGCCAAACTGGGTAAGCATGTTGCGATAGGCTTCGGTTTCCCGGTCTTCGCCCCAGCTCGTCATGGTTGAATGTTCAGCGGCAGGAATGGAAAAACCGGCCATGGGTTCATGGTAAAATTTTCGAGCCGTAACCAGCGCTGCCACCGTATCGGTTCCCAGAAAGCTCACCAGATGGGCCACACCGCCTATGCCAGCCTGCTCGGCACTGGTGGTGCCGCGCGCGCCGAAGTCATGCAGACGAAAAGGCAGAACCTCTGAATAATCATCACAGGTGCGCTCAAGTGAGGCGGCGATAATCTTGCGAACGCCATGGGAAACTGTCGCAACTGTCGAAGGATACCAAACGGCGCGCAGAAGAGCCGTCTCAATAAAGGTTGGAAGCCAGAAAAAATCAGGATCCGTATTTCGGACTTGCACCAGGGGTGTACCGGCTGGGACCAATGAACCTTCCGGCAGTGCTTCGATCAGCAACGGCATCTTGCCGCCATGGCGGGTGACCAGTCTCTCCCAACCGTCGCGGTGAAATGGAAGTCCATGAGTGGTGATCATCTCCTCGGCTTCGTCGACATCAGCCATGGTGACGGTTTGGGAGAGATATTCCTTGAGGAACATCTGAAGCCCGAAGAACAAGACATTCTCATAAGTTCCACCGCGCCGCGCCTCGATATAGGCGGAAATTGCCTCTGTTTCGGGCGGATACTGCGCGAAGTGGGAGTATTTGTAGCTATCAGAATTGAGGATCAGGTTCATTGGGAATGGTCTCACATGCGGTCTAAACGTTTTATAGACCGGCTGAGCACTGCTCGCCTACCTCGCACTTCAAATTTTCGTAGTTGCCGTATGTAAAATTGGAAAGTCAGCGCCTTTTTTCTGAGTTCCTGCCTTTTGCCTTGCCTATCACTGAAAACAGAGCTAATTGATGTTATGTTATTACATTACTGCAACCACTTCGACAGAAACCAAGGTGAAAACATGCATTCGAAATTGATTTTCAAATCCGGCAAAATTTTTGGACTTGGCTTGGCGCTACTGGTAGCGGCGCTTGTCCAACCGAATGGCGATGCGATGGCTGCTTCGAAGACAACCGACGGCCACTCAGTCGAGCAATCTCAAGCAAACAATGACATCTATAACGGATATTTCGAGGATGATCAGATCAAGGCCCGATCGCTCTCTGATTGGGAAAACGATTGGCAATCTGTTTATCCCCTGCTGGTTGAGGGGACACTGGATCCTGTTTTGGCTCAAAAAGCGGAGAAAGGTGACAAGGGAATCGAAGAATACCGGGCATACTACGAGACCGGATACAAGACTGATGTCGAACGTATTGTCATTGATGGAGACAGCGTCAGCTTCTATCGGGACGGCAAGCCAACCGAGGCGCATTACCAATCAGACGGGCATGAGGTGCTGACATACAAGAAAGGCAACCGCGGTGTCCGTTATATATTCAAGAAAGTTGGCGGCGATGAAAGCGCGCCCCTGTTTATCCAGTTCAGCGATCATGGAATCGCGCCGACAAAAGCGGCCCACTATCATCTCTACTGGGGCAATGATCGCGCCGCTTTGCTGGAGCAACTCACGAACTGGCCTACTTATTACCCTTCATCTCTGAGTGGAAACGATGTGGTACACGAAATGATGGCCCACTGATTGCCCTAAGACTTGAAACCAAACAAATCGGCGGCGGCTCCGATTATGGAAAGCGCCGCCGAACAAAGTCTATCCACGATGTCTCGCCCAACCGGGAGGGCACCTGGATCACCCCCTCAACACCCCGCCTGTCGACTTGGCAACGTTGGCTATGATTGCGCTTGAGATTTTTTCAAGCACCTCATCGGTCAGCGTCTTCTCGCGTGGCTGAAGCGTCACTTCGATGGCAACCGACTTCTTGCCTTCACCAAGGCTTGGGCCTTCAAAGATGTCAAACACATTGACCGCTGTGACCAGCAGCTTGTCAGCGCCCGTTGCCGCCTTGACAATATCGTTGGCGGCCACGGCCTTGTCGACCACAAAGGCAAAGTCACGCCGCACGGCCTGGAACGGCGAAAGGTCCAACACCGGTTTGGTGCGGGTGGCTTTCTGGCGTGGTTCGGGAATGGCATCAATGAAGACTTCAAAGCCGCAAAGCGGGCCGGAAACATCCAACGCCTCAAGGGCAGTTGGATGGAACTCACCGAAATGACCAAGCACCATTTTGGGACCGAGCTTGATAACGCCCGAGCGACCCGGATGATACCAATCTGGCGCACCGTGTTCGACGGTCAACCGGTCGACCGGGGCACCACAAGCTTCAAGCACGGCAATCGCATCGGCCTTGGCATCAAAGACACCGACTGCGGGCGCAGCACCATCCCAATGTCTGCCGGCTCCTTCGAGTGTTGCAGTGCCGCGGCGAACGCCACCGGCAACCCGACGCTGACCCTTTATTGTATCGTCTTCATAGATCGCAGCCACTTCAAAAACCGCTGCATCGCCAAAGCCGCGGTCGGCATTGCGACCCGAGGCAGCAAGCAGACTTGGCAGCAGCGATGGCCGCATGTCGGACATGTCTGCGGAAATAGGGTTTGCGAGCCGAAGATTATCCTTTCCACCGCCAAAGGCACGGGCGTGAGCTTCCGGGATAAATGACCACGTGACGGCTTCCAGCATTCCGCGCGAAGCCAATGCACGACGCGCAAGCCGGGTACGCACCTGAAGCGTCGTCAGGATTTTGCCGCCAACTGCACCCTGACTTGGCAACGGCGCAGCCTCAATCTCATTGACCCCATGAATCCGCATGACTTCTTCAACCAGATCAGCCTTGCCATCCACATCCGGTCGCCAAGTTGGTACCTTCACGTCAACGACATCACCATGACCTTGTGGTTCAAAACCGAGACGCGAAAGGATTTCGTGGCATTCAGCTTTATCCACTGTCAGGCCAGTCAGGCGGCCAACTTCGGACACCGGGAACGATACGACTTTCCTTTCGGGCGCCTGATAACCCTTGACAATCAGTTCGCTTGGCGTACCGCCGCACATGTCAATGACAAGCTTGGTGGCAATTTCTGCACCCGGCACCATGAATTCCGGGTCAACGCCGCGCTCGAACCGATAACGCGCATCAGTGATGATACCGAGATCACGTCCGGTACGGGCGATGTTCATCGGATCCCAGAGAGCGGATTCAATCAGCACATCGGTGGTGTTTTCATCACAACCTGAATGCTCGCCACCCATGATACCGGCGATGGATTCGGGGCCATTGTCATCGGCGATGATGCAGTTATCAGAGGTCAATTCATATTCGCGGGTATCAAGCGCTAGAATGGTTTCGCCATCCTGCGCCCGCCGCACCACGAGATTGCCCTTGACCTTTGCAGCATCAAAAACATGAAGCGGGCGACCGAGATCAAAGGTGACATAGTTGGTGACATCGACGAGCGCCGAAATGGGTCTGAGACCAATGGCCATCAGGCGTTTTTGCATCCAGGCCGGCGATGGTCCGTTTTTCACACCGCGCACCAAACGCAAAGCAAAACCAGGACAGAGGTCTGGAGCCTCGATGGTGAGGTCAACCGGACAGGCCCCCTCGCCGGAGATTGTCGGAATTTCGGGTTGCTTGAGTGTGCCGAGACCGGCAGCAGCCAAATCACGAGCAATACCGTAAACGCCAGTGCAATCGGGTCGGTTGGGGGTCAGGCCAATTTCGATGACTGCATCATCCAAACCGGCATAAGTAGCAAATGATGTCCCCACAGGAGCATCATCAGGCAATTCGATAATGCCGTCATGGCTATCGGACATTTCGAGTTCACGCTCGGAACACATCATACCAAAGCTTTCGACGCCGCGAATGGAGGCAGCACCCAAAGTGACATCAATGCCGGGCACATAAGTGCCCGGGGGAGCGAACGCTCCGATCAATCCAGCCTTGGCATTGGGGGCGCCGCAGACCACCTGCACGGGATCGCCGGAGCCAGTATCGACCTTGAGCACACGTAGTTTGTCAGCGTCAGGATGCGGCTCGGCAGAGATCACACGCGCGATAACAAAAGGCTTGACGCCAGCCTTGTCGTCGACGGCTTCGACCTCGAGGCCGATCATGGTCAGCTTCTCGCAGATTGCTTCGAGTGTGGCGTCGGTTTCAAGGTGATCCTTGAGCCAGGAAAGTGTGAATTTCATTGGTGTCTTCCAGTCATTGTGCGGTCAGACGATTTCAATTCTGTTTCGGTGTGGATTCGTGAGGGATATTGATGCCTGAAACCTCGAGCGCACCAGTTGGTGACTGCCCAAGATCTTCAAGATCAGTGAGCACCGAAAATGCGCCGTCAGTTTCGAGAACAATCGCTTTGACTTTTTGCAAATCGCTTATTCCGTGGTTGCGGACAACGTAATGAAGCTCATCTACGGCGATGCGTTCTTGCTTGAGGACGCCATACAATGGACGGCCTTGGTAGAACAACAAAGTTGGCTGAGAACGGATCACCTTCTGGAAAATGCGATAGCGAGAGACCAAAAAGCTCGCCAGTGCTGACAGCCCCAACAAAACTGTCAGAGCAACAAGTCCTTCCGCCACGGTGACTTTGCTCGAGATTATCATTGTCGAAAACAACGAGCCGACGGTAAATGCAATCACAACATCAAAAGCATTCAGCTTGGCAAGCAAACGCTTGCCGCCGATGCGGATCAGAAAAACCAGTGCCACAAAACCAATTGCGGCCTTGGCGGTGATCACAATGAGTGAGTTCCAGTCATCGAACCACATGGATTTGCCTCTTCACTTCCTGCAAAAGATTTTGGTTCTCATCACCCACTCAAACCGGCAAACAGGGTTGGCATGTCGAGCGGGCGAAAGCCGTAGTGCTCAATCCAGCGGACATCGGCATCAAAGAAGTCACGCAGATCCGGCATTCCGTATTTCAGCATGGCGATGCGGTCGATGCCCATTCCCCAGGCAAATCCCTGATATTCTTCCGGATCGAGTCCAGCCATACGCAGCACATTCGGATGGACCATGCCGCAGCCGAGAATTTCCATCCAATCATTGCCTTCGCCAAATCGGACCTCGCCGGGCTTGGACCGATCGCACTGGATATCAACCTCAAGGCTCGGTTCGGTAAACGGGAAGAATGACGGGCGGAACCGCATGTTCAGCGACGGCACCTCGAAGAAAGTCTTGCAGAATTCCTGCAGCACCCATTTCAGATTGGCGACATTGGTGGTTTTATCAATAACCAGCCCTTCAAGCTGATGGAACATCGGCGAATGGGTGGCGTCAGAATCCTGCCGGTATGTCTTGCCCGGGATGACAATACGGATCGGCGGCTTCTGGGCTTCCATGGTGTGAATCTGAACCGGCGACGTATGCGTACGAAGCAGTTTTCGCTCGCCTTTTCCATCTGCCGGGAAAAAGAACGTGTCGTGCATTTCACGCGCCGGGTGGCCCTCTGGGAAATTGAGCGCCGTGAAGTTGTAATAATCGGTTTCGATATCAGGACCTTCGGCCACCGAAAAACCCATGTCTGCAAAAATCGCGGTGATTTCGTCAATGACCTGGCTGATCGGATGAATGCGACCACGCTCAGCGGGCGAGGATCGCACAGGCAAACTGACATCGACGATCTCATTTGCCAGACGCGCGGAAATGGCCGCGTGTTTGAGCTCGCTCTTGCGGGCGTTGATGGCGTCCGAAACCCGAACTTTCAACCCGTTGATCGCAGGACCGGCGGTTTTGCGTTCATCGGCGCTCATGGCGCCCAAACCCTTCAACTGCTCGGAAACCGAGCCTTTCTTGCCAAGGGTCGCTACACGAACGGCTTCGATTGAAGCCTCATCGCCCGCTTTTTCGATGTCGGCCATAATGGCCTGTTCAAGATTTTGCAGATCGTTCATTTCAATCTTTCGGTCCGTCGCCTTTTGGCTCATCTCAATAACGCCATATCGCGGGTTTCTCTATCATGACTTCATGGTTCTTGCGGCATTTTCTACTTGCATGAAGGTGATGGTAAAATGCAAGAATCCCGCGCCAGCCGTGCCGACGCGGGATCCCAATTGGTCAAAATGTATGCCTTGAGGGAAGCGCCGGTTATTGGACCGCGCTTGTAAACTCGTTTGGCATGCCATTCTTGAGGTACTCAAGCGAATTCTTCGAAGCAGCAACCAGAGCGCCGAATGCATCGGGCTCGTGGATTGCCATGTCGGAGAGAACCTTGCGGTCAACCTCGATGCCGGCCTTTGTCAGGCCGTCAATGAAGCGGCCATAGGTCAGGCCGTGCTCGCGGACAGCAGCGTTGATACGCTGGATCCAAAGAGCGCGAAAATTCCGCTTGCGGACCTTGCGGTCGCGGTATGCGTACTGCATCGACTTGTCGACAGCAGCCTTGGCTGTGCGGATGGTATTCTTGCGGCGGCCGTAGAAGCCCTTGGCTTTCTTCAGGACCTTTTTGTGCTTTGCGTGGGCTGTGACGCCCCGTTTTACGCGTGCCATGTCATGATATCCTTGTTCTCAGGTCCAAATTGCTCAGCGGCCGTAAGGCATGAACTTCTTGACGATATTCGCATCCGGTTCTGCCAGAACCATGGTGCCGCGAGCGTCGCGAATAAACTTGTTGGACCGTTTGATCATGCCGTGGCGCTTGCCTGCGGCTGCGGATTTCACCTTGCCGGTTGCGGTGATCTTGAACCGCTTCTTGCACGACGATTTCGTCTTCATCTTGGGCATTTCGCTACTCCTTACAAGCTTTTGGTGGCGTACAGGACGCTTCTTCAAAGCCCATTTGTTTGATTGAGATGGCTGAAGGAGACCATCAAGCGTTTCGAACGGCCTCGGCATGCCCTGCCGGACTGTTCGGACGCGGCCTTATAGGGGGAACCAGAAAAACTTGCAAGCCCGGTTCTGTATCAATCACCACAAGGGGAAACGTGTGGTGTCGGAATCAGGTCCAGAAACAAACAAAGGACCGCGCCAAACACGCGGTCCCTGATTTGTTCGGCACATTATTGGCCGATATCGCTCGTCTGGTCTCTGTGGCCGTCAGCGCGGAGCCAAAACCATCATCATTTGCCGACCTTCAAGCTTCGGTTCGGCTTCTACCTTGGCAATCTCCGCGGTGTCATCCTTGACCTTGTGAAGCAGGTTCATCCCCAGTTCCTGGTGAGCCATTTCACGCCCACGGAACCGCAATGTCACCTTGACCTTGTCACCGTCATCAAAGAAACGGCGGACAGCTTTCATCTTCACTTCGTAATCATGGGTGTCGATGTTCGGACGCATCTTGATCTCTTTGACCTCGACAGTCTTTTGCTTCTTGCGTTTTTCGGAAGCTTTTTTCTGGCTCTGGTACTTCAGCTTGCCCAGATCGACGATCTTGCAGACTGCAGTGTCGCCGTTGGTCGTCATCTCAACGAGATCGAGACCGACGCTTTCAGCACGTGCAATCGCATCTTCTGTACTTACGAGGCCCTGGTTCTCGCCATCTTCATCAATGAGCTGAACTTTGAGAGCACGAATATCTCTGTTGGCGCGTGGTCCGTCGTTGGTCGGCGGGGGCGCCCTGAAAGGTCTGCGAATGGTCTTGTTCTCCTGAACAGTTGATCGGATATGCGGATAATAGCAATCAGCAGTGATTACAAACTGCCAAATGTCGCTCTATTGCGATTGAGTCAATAGCATAGCCCCAGGAAAAAATCACCTGTCTTGAAAGCGGTGTCGACAGATAGGTTTAAACCCTTAAAACTGGGCCTGATTTCAGATCGGAGAAACCCATGAAGCAAGTCACTGACCATTGTATCCCAGTCGGCAAAGACAACACCAAGCGCGAAATTGCAGTCAAGGTCCGCCCTGCATCTGAAGGCAGCAAAACAATGGCTGGTACCCTCTGGCTCGGCGGCTATCGTTCAGACATGACAGGTTCCAAGGCCGAGGCAATCTGCGTCCATCAGGGCAACAAAGGTGCTGCCAGCGTTCGGTTAGACTATTCCGGTCATGGAGCATCAGGGGGTGCCTTCATTGATGGCACCATTTCGCGCTGGCTTGAAGAGAGCCTCGCCGTGTTTGACAGCTTCTGTGAGGGGCCACAAATCCTTGTCGGGTCATCCATGGGGGGCTGGATTGCGCTGCGTATGGCACAAGAGTTGAAAAAACGCGGCCAAGAAGAGCTTATCGCTGGAATGGTGTTGATTGCGCCCGCGCCTGACTTCACTATGGAATTTATGGAGCCAGAACTGGGTGAGGCTCAGAAACAGGCACTTGCAACGCAAGGATATTTCGAAGAGCCAACACCCTATGGGCCGGAACCAAATATCTATACCCGGGCTCTGTTTGAAGATGGTCGCAAGAACCGCGTTCTGGATGCCATCATCGATATCAACGCTCCGGTTCGCATTATACAGGGCATGGAAGACCCCGATGTGCCATGGCGTCATGCGCTCAAACTGGTCGATCACCTGCCGGCTTCCAATGTGGAGCTTACCTTGATCCGCGATGGTGATCACAGACTTTCGCGACCAGAAGACATCGCTCGTATTCTTAGTGCAATTGACCAGATCACCATAGCCGGATGAGGTAGAACTCTTGCCGAAATTTTGGTCCGGTCAATTTACCCACTGAATGTCTCCCTTCGCACTCCAGCGGTAACCATAACCACACCCGATTGGTCAGGTGCGATTGACTCTCGGGCCCGTTCCGAAGTTAACTCTTTATTAACGATCGCAGGATCGGACGGGAGACTTGGCTTGAGATGAACCACCTTTGTAAAGCGTTACTGATTGGCACCGGAGTTTTGACCGGTGCGATAGCTTCCCAAGCCTATTCGGCACCGGGTACTGCGGGCATTGCTGATTCGCGCACCATGAAAACCGGCCGCATCACTTCACAGCCCATCGGGCATTACGAGTTTTGCAAAATCCATCGCAATGAATGCATGGCGGTCAGCAAACCCGGCCCGGCGCCACGTGTGACCGAATACGGTTGGACTGTTGTCAAGGACGTCAATACCAAGGTCAATTTCTCGGTAATGCCGAAAACCGATATGGAAATATTCGGTCGGGAAGAGGTTTGGGCCTATCCCGATGTTGCTGGTGATTGCGAAGATTACGTTCTGCTCAAGCGTTATATGCTGATCGAACGTGGGTTTTCAGCGGCGGATCTACTGATTACCGTCGTTCGCAAGCCTGACGGTGAGGGTCATGCTGTGCTGACCCTGAGAAGTACTGATGGTGACTACATTCTCGATAACCTCGAGGATACGGTCAAACCTTGGCACGACACGCCTTATCGTTATCTCAAACGTCAATCATCGGACAATTCAGGCCGCTGGGTCACGATCGAGAACCATTCTCCAATGTTTGTTGGCTCGGTCCGCTAAGCGTTTCTGACAACCGCTCGTTTTCATATATCCAGTTGTTGTTGACCATCGACACCGTGGATCGCACGCCGCTCGACAAATACAAGCGCACCTGCGGATGCCAAGCCGGTAACGGCCATCGTCATCAGCATCACAAAAGCCCCGCCTGCACCGAAACGGTCAATCGCAACCGCTGTCAAAAAAGGTCCGGCTGCAGTGAAAACAAGCCGAATCCCCGACAGATTACCGGTGATTTTTCCATAAGCTTCCGTTCCAAACAATCGCGCAGGCAGCACTGCGCGCGCGACAAAGGATAGCCCCTGCCCAATGCCGAAACATATGGCAAACAGGATGATCGGGACTGGGCCAGCCACGACCCACGCCAAGGTGAGGAGACAAAGGCCAGCCAACAACACGGCGCTTGAAAAAAGGCCGACAACCGATGAGGCTACCCGGTCGCTGGTGACAAGCTCAACTAGTCGGGCACCGACCTGCATCGGGCCGATGATTGCGCCTGCCATGGCGGCAAGTGCGGCGCTCCTGCCAATCGACTCCAGCAAGAGAAAGAATGACGTATGAACCGATGACATCAAAAATCCGCTCGAGGCGAATGCAAGAGCCATCAAAATGAAAGGTGTCCGGTGGGTGCCTGGTGGCAAAAGCCCTGCTGCGCGATTGGGTTCAAATGTCGTCTGGCTGGCCATGGCACCGGTTCCCGCTCCGACGCCTGTCCCGATTGTTGCCCTGGAGGGCTTCCTCGTTTTTTGTCCCTTCGATGGCAGCAGCGCATGAATGGGCAACGCAATCAGAATGTTGATAGCGGCCAGAATCAGAAACACACCGCGCCAATCCATGAACCCCAGCAGCCAATGAACCAACGGCCAGAAAATGGTCGACGCAAAGCCTGCAACAAGTGTGACATGGGTAATATGACGACGGGCAGAAAGACCGTGCATGGCTGTCAGCGCGGTAAAACCCGCTTCATACAGAACCATGCAGCTGATTGATTCAGTCAACAACAACATGGTTATGAAACCGGCTTTTCCTGAAACTTGCGAAAGCCCTGTGAGTGCCAGCGCTGCCAGCAACGAACCGATTGTCAGCAATTTTCGCGGGCCGAAGCGGTCGAACATTCGGCCTACCAGCGGCGCCACAAAGGCACTGGTCAACAATGCGACCGAAAAGATGCCAAACACGAAGCTGTCCGACCAACCGAAATCCCGCGCCACTTCCGGACCAAGTATGGCAAACGGATAGTACAGAGTTCCATAGCCAATGGTCATGGTCACGCCGATACCCAAGGTCATGGGGGCCATTACTCGGTTTAGAGATAAATTTGGCATGGCAGGCGGATGCAATCTGTGGGTGGCTGAAAAAAGCGGGATTATTCTGTCAGGGCAATTGTGGTCGGCAGGCCAGCGCCTTGGAAACCACAGCTTCAACCCGTTTGCGCTCAGCACCGGAAAGCGGCAGCCGCGGCAACCTCACCCGGTCGTTGGAACCCGTCACCAAGGCTTCCACGAGCTTGATGTTCTGAACCAGACGGAGCGACACATCGAGATCAAGAAGTGGCCGGAACCAACGATAAATCTCGCGTGCTTGTTCAAATTTGCCTTCTTTGGCAAGCCGGGTGATGGCGACAGTTTCTTTCGGAAAGGCAACCACCAGACCTGCGACCCAGCCCTTTGCGCCCATCATCAGGCTTTCGAGCGCCAGATTGTCGACACCGGTGAAAATATCAAAGCGGTCACCAAACCGGCTGACGACTTCGCTTACACGACGCACGTCATCGGTTGATTCCTTCATCGCAACGACCAACTCGTTGCGCGCAAGTTCCTCGAACATGTCGAGCGTGACATCAACACCGTAAGCAACCGGATTGTTGTAAATCATGGTGGGCAACTGGCAGGCCTGAATGACGCCATTGAAATGAGCCAGCGTTTCTTCAGGAAGCGATTTGTAGGGAACGCCGGGCAAAACCATGATCCCATCAGCGCCATTGGCTTTGGCCTGATTTGCAGAATTTGCAGCGCGTGCGGTTGAACTGTCGCAGACCGTCATCAAAACGGGAAGCTTGCCAGCAACCGAGCGGGCAATGGCCAAGCTTACGAGTTTTTCTGCAGGCTCCAGCGCCATCGCCTCTCCCAGCGATCCACAGACAATCAGCCCGTCAACACCCGCATCAACCTGAAGTGCAAAGCAGCGCTCCATTTCGGCGGCATCCAGCGTACCGTCTTCCTTGAACTTGGATGTTACTGCCGGAAATACACCTTGCCACATGGTTTTACCCTGCATTGAATTTGATGGGCGCAGACTATGCCTGCCCCGCTTTCGTTAGCAAGCGCGAATAACAGTGAACAGGCAGGTTCGTCAGGCGTTGCCGATCAACATACCTGCTGCAAAAACCAGCGCACCACCCAGGACAACCTGAAATATTGCCCGATTCCAGGGCGTTTCCATAAAGCGATGCTGAATCCAGGCAATGGCCCAAAGTTCGATGGCCACAATAACAATAGCCACGGAAGTGGCTGTGACAAAATGCGGAATCAGATAGGGCAATGCATGGCCAAGTCCGCCTATTGTGGTCATGATACCGGATGCAAAGCCGCGTTTAACCGGCGAACCTCGACCGGAAATGACACCGTCATCATGGGCAGCTTCTGTGAAACCCATGGAAATGCCTGCGCCAACGGACGCGGAAAGCCCCACCAGGAAAGTGGTCCAAGTATCGCCGGTCGCAAATGCCGTTGCGAATATCGGAGCAAGCGTGGACACTGAACCGTCCATCAAGCCGGCCAGACCGGGTTGCACGTAAGTCAATAGGAACTGACGGCGGTCCGTTTCATCTTCGTCCTGCTTGATGTCTTCAGGGGTATGTTTTTCGCCCAACCTGCGGGCGAGCGATTCATGGTTTTTTTCCTGAATGGCGAGATCGCCAAGCAATTTTCTGGTTTCGGCATCCTCCGAGCGCTGGGCGGCAGCCAGATAAAAGCGATGGGCCTGACTTTCCATTTGCTCGGCCTGCGCACGTATTTGCTCCAGTGGCAGGTTTTTTGCCAGCCAATCCGGTTTGCGCTCATAGTAGCCACGCACGTTTTCACGGCGGATAAGCGGAATGCGATCTCCAAACCTTTTTTGATGTCGCTCGATCAAACGGGCGCGATGGACGTTCTCCTCCTCGGCCATCTCTTCAAACACTTTGGCAGAGTTTGGGAAATTATCGCGCAGCTGATCAGCGTAAGCCAGATAGATGCGGGCATCATCTTCTTCAGACGATATTGCCAGCGCGAGGATCTCCTGTTCGCTCAGCGAGGAGAACGGTCGGCGGGTGAATCCAAAAAATCGCGACAGCATAGCAAACCTCTTTTAGAATTATTCTAAACTAAATTCTACATCACTGTTGGTCAAGTCGCCTTGAACTGGATCAAACGGGTCTTGAACTCGTCGCACGAGACAGGCATGAATACACGCATGACGGATAAGATCCAGAAATCGGGCGGCACTTTGCTGGACCGCATAGGCGCGATGCTGGCAGCGTGGCTTGATAGCCCCAGTTCTGGATACGAACCCTATACACCATCTGACCCGGTGACCTTGCGGCGTACATTGGAGCCTGGTGACATTCTGCTGGTGGAAGGTAACCGGCGAATTTCCAAATCGATCAAATATCTCACCCAATCAACATTTTCGCACGCTGCACTTTATGTTGGTGATGACCTTCGCCAGAGCCCGGAGGATGAGCATTGGCCTATGCTGATCGAAGTCAATCTGGGTGAAGGCTGCGTGGCTGTTCCATTGTCGAAGTATGAAACATACAACACCCGGATATGTCGCCCTGTTGGACTGACGCCAGAAGACCGTGACGAAGTTGTTGCCTTCATGATCGGCAAACTTGGCCTGAAATATGACCTGAAGAACATCTTTGATCTTTTGCGCTATTTTCTGGCTACACCGCCAGTGCCGGTTCGCTGGCGCCGCCGGATGTTGGCTTTTGGTTCAGGTGATCCAACCCGGGCAATTTGCTCTTCGCTGATAGCCCAGGCATTCCAGAATGTCGGATATCCGATCCTGCCCGAGATTACTCTCGCTCCCGGCCGTACCGCGGCAAAGTCGGATTATTCGCGCCGAGAAATCATGCACATCAGACATCACTCATTGTTCACGCCGCGTGATTTTGATCTTTCACCGTACTTCCGCATCGTCAAACCCACACTTGAATATGGCTTTGACTACAAGGCGATTGAATGGGCTGACCAGAGTCCCGATTGACAAACCCTTTTTCGACGCGCGAAAAGTATCGCAACGAACGGGGGCGATATGGCGAATCAAAGGTATGACGCGGATAAAATTCGACTTCGTGATCGCGCATTTTATCCAAAATTGCTTACCACACTTCATGGTTATGACCGCAACACACTGACCGCAGACCTGGGCGCAGGATTGACTGTGGCAATGGTAGCCTTGCCTTTGGCCATGGCAATTTCGATTGCCTCGGGCGCACCCCCCGGCGCCGGACTTGTTACTGCGATTATCGCAGGTGTTCTGATTTCCACATTTGGCGGCAGCCGGGTGCAGATTGGTGGTCCAACCGGCGCATTCATCGTTGTGGTTTATGATGTAATCGCTACCCATGGCTACGACGGACTCGTTCTGGCCACATTCATGGCTGGCATCATTCTCATTGGAGCAGGATTCTTTCGTGCCGGGCGGCTGATCAGACATGTTCCCGAACCAGTCATCAACGGCTTTACAATCGGAATCGGTGTCATCATCGCCGCCAGCCAGTTGGCGGATTTCTTCGGCATCTCCGCCGGTAAACTGCCTGCTGACTTCATCCCGAAGCTTCAGGCTTTGTGGAGCGCGCATTCCACGTGGTCGCTCGACAGCACCCTGATCGCATTGGTTACGATGGTTCTGATCGTTCTGTTCAGGAAAGTCGCTCCGCGCCTGCCAGGACTGCTGGTAGCTGTGGTCATCACATCTGCGGCTGTGTCAATTTTTGATCTGGATGCGCAGACGATTGCCGGCCGCTTTGGTGAAATTCGTGCAATGTTGCCAGCGCCGACCCTGCCAGAAATGGATTTTGACAGGGTAATCGAACTGCTGCCTTCAGCGATCATCATTGCTTTTTTGGCAGGTGTTGAATCACTGCTGTCAGCGCTGGTTGCCGACCGCATGGCGGGTACTGCACATCGCTCCAACACTGAAATCACTGCACAGGGATTAGCTAACTGCGCTTCGGCGCTATTTGCAGGTTTACCGGCAACCGGAGCGATTGCACGTACCGCAACCAATATTCGTGCTGGAGCACGCACGCCTGTGGCTGGCATTGCCCACGCCGTGTTCTTGCTGGCATTCATGATTTTTGCTGCACCGCTTACCGGAAAACTCGCTCTTCCCGCGCTGGCTGCCGTTCTTGTGCTGACCGCGTGGAACATGGCCGAGCCCCAGCACCTGATGGAACGGCTTAAAGGTCATCGCGCCGACGTATTCTTGTTGTTGATGACATTGTTGCTGACTGTACTGGCCGATCTGACGGTCGCAATCGGCGCGGGTGTAGCTGTCGGCCTTGCCTTGCGGTTGGTACGAAGAAAAACGCCAGAGCCGGATTGGAATGTTCCGGACCGTTAAGTCGACCAGACAAGGTTTACAACCATCTCACCACCCTACACCTATCCGTTCAGAATCCGATTTGAACAAATGCCTAACTGCAAGGGATCATTTGGACGTGGTGGAGATTGATGTCCATAAGCAGCACGTTCCGCGGGAAATATAAATCAAACTTGTTTCGTGTCGGCATAAAGGATGTGGCGCCAACCGGCGGCGGCGGATTTTCGGTTCACATCTGGCAGATGTCGCTCCGGGCTGGTTTCCAACCGCAGAAATTACGATTGCCGATGCATTCACCTCTGCGGCCAATCCGGAAAATCGTTGGTGGCGTCCTGTCGGATTGCCGATACACTCCGCAATGACCCGCGCGGATGCGATGCGGATTACCCGAGCGCTTGAACCGCAGTGCCGAGAATCGGCTCTAACGATAGACTGGATGATTGCCAGAAGCTATATTTGGAAAGTTCGATCAGTCTTAAAGTGTTGCGTCTTTCTTCTACCTTTGCAAGAAGGAATGATCCGAGTCGCGTTAAGCGGTTTTCTCCTCAGGAGTATTCATGGCCGTTACCCAGAAGCTCAAGACCTATCTTATTAATCTTGACCGCGCACCAAGTCGTCTTGCTTTTATGGAACCCCAACTGAGCGAGATCGGAATACCCTTTGAACGATTTTCAGCGATTGACGGCACCAAACTCGTGCCGCCCTATCCAAACTTCGACGCTCAAGGTTATGCTACACTTCATGGGCGCAGCGAACACCCGCGGGAGATCGCTTGTTATCTGAGCCATATAGGTTGTTTGAAGCGCTTTTTGGAAACCGATGCAGAGTACGCACTGATACTCGAAGATGACGCGCTACTGCCTTCTGAATTGCTTGATATTCTGGAGGCAGCTTTCAACCACGCACAGGACTGGGATCTGTTACGGCTATCTACGGTCAACTCGGGAATTCGTATTCCCTATGCACGACTGACTGCAACCACGCATCTGGCCATCGCATTGACCCGGGAAAAAGGTGCAGGCGCCTATGTCATCAATCGCAAATGCGCCCGGATATTTGTTGAAAAATTGCTTCCTATTAAACTGGCATGGGATATCGCATTCGACCTTGAATTTCTTTACGGTTTAAAGGCAACTTTCGTCGAACCACCACCGGTAAACCAGCAGACTGATCTTGAAACCCAGATCCAGATCGATATAAACCAATATAAATTGCCCCCAACCCGCTACTTCACAGTCTTTCCCTTCCGCGCAATTCTGGAAAGTCGGCGCTTTCTCACACGTGGTTTTCGCCTGCTGGTTCACATAATTGCACGCCAAGTCACGACAGGCTGATCGATCCATCATGAACAGCGCAAGAAAGTGGTTTCAACAAAGTCTGGTCAAGCGACGCCATATTGACCCTGTGCTGCTGAGCTTAGCGACGGCAGGCATTTTGCTGCCGTTCAATATCGGCACAATTATTTTTGCATTGTTTTTTGGGGTGGGCCTTTATCTGATCGTGCTGCGTCCCCGCAGTGCACGTCCAATCGATCCTGTTTATGCGATCGCTACAGTTGTGTTTGCTGTTGGCTCAATTTCCATCAGTATTGCAAATGGCAGCCTTGCATCCGACGGAAGATGGGCAAGTTACCCGGTTTATTATTTGGCTACATTACCTCTGGCAGCCGGTGTTTGCCTCATTCGCGATCCATTGCGGCAAATTGTGATCGGAGCGCGAATCGGCATTGCTATTCTCGCAGTATGGTCAGTGGCCGCGCTTTTATTGGGACATAGCCGCTATGGCTTTACCTTCAACATGGCCAATTCGGCCTTTGTCATCAGTTTCATTGCGGTCATTTCACGAATAGAGGTCAAGACACCTCCACGCTTTTTAAATAATCACGTCGCCTGGTTTTATCTCGCCCTATTTCCAATTCTGACAACAGGAACCCGGGCAGTCTTACCGGTATTCCTGGCAGCAACTATCATTGATGTACTCGGTTTGGTGAAAAACAAAACTGGTTACCGGGCAGTCAACTGGCGTAACCAGCGCAAGGCAATCGCAGCACTGGCTGTGGTTATTCTTGTGGCCGGCGGGTTGCTGGCGCCAAATATACAGCAACGCGTTGTTTCCACATTCAATGAAATTAAAAACATTCAAGCCGCCCCCGATCCGAAAAACGGCGGGATGTCGATCCGACTGGCGCAATGGCGCGCGGCTCGTGCGGTGATATCTGACAACTTCTGGCTCGGCATCGGCGGAACCGCAACAAGAGAGGCCATCATTGAAAAAAGCCCCCCTGACTATCGCGCTGAACTGAGCCGATATTCTTTTGCCCATAACGCTGTCCTGGATGAATGGATGCAACGGGGAATTTTTGGCGTTGTTTTGACAAGCGGATTTTTCATTTTCTGCTTCGGCTATATTTACAGAAAGGGCACCGCGACGATGCGGAACAGTGTCATTTTACTGGTGGTTTTAACGGTCACATTTGGCTTGCTGCACTATCTCCTGCTGGTGGATCGTCATGTCGCCCTCTTCGCGCTATACTTCCTGTTCATGACAACGGCCATTCGCAACGGGCGAAACAGACAGCCTTGTAAACACGCGAAGCAGTAAAAGCTGCTTCCCTTTAGCAACGAAGTGCTCTACATCCCCGCAAATGACCGATACTCCACTTTCTCACATCCGCAACTTCTCCATCGTCGCCCATATCGATCACGGCAAGTCGACTCTTGCCGATCGGTTGATCCATAACTGTGGTGGCCTTGCAGACCGTGAAATGAGCCAGCAAGTGCTCGATTCGATGGATATCGAGAAAGAACGCGGCATCACCATCAAAGCCCAAACGGTTCGACTGCACTATACCGCCAAGGACGGCGAGATGTATGTGCTTAACCTGATCGACACGCCTGGCCATGTCGACTTTGCCTATGAGGTTTCACGGTCACTGCGAGCCTGCGAAGGTTCATTGCTGGTGGTTGATGCGTCTCAGGGTGTCGAGGCGCAGACCCTGGCCAATGTTTATGCAGCGCTCGATGCTGACCATGAGATTGTGCCGGTTCTCAACAAGATAGATCTTCCCGCCGCCGAGCCGGACCGGATCAAAGAGCAGATCGAAGAAGTGATCGGGCTCGATGCATCGGATTCCGTAATGATCTCGGCCAAGACCGGCATCGGCATACCGGACGTGCTGGAAGCCATTGTCACACGCCTGCCCGCACCTAAAGGTGGCACAACCAAAGACCCGCTCAAAGCGATGTTGGTGGACAGTTGGTATGATACCTATCTCGGCGTTATCGTTCTGGTTCGGGTCGTCGACGGTGAGTTGAAAAAAGGCCAGCAGATCCGGCTGATGGGAACAAACGCGCGCTATACGGTCGAGCGGGTCGGCGTCATTACTCCCAAACTGGTGGCCATGGAATCTTTGGGCCCCGGAGAAATCGGTTTCATCACCGCTTCGATCAAGGAAGTGGCCGATACCCGCGTGGGTGACACCATCACCGAAGAAAAACGGCCAACAGCCAATCCACTGCCCGGATTCAAACCGGCGCAACCAGTGGTGTTCTGCGGATTGTTCCCGGTCGATGCCGCCGATTTCGAGGAACTGCGTGCGGCCATGGGCAAGCTCCGGCTTAATGATGCGTCCTTTTCCTTTGAAATGGAGACGTCAGCCGCACTGGGCTTTGGTTTCCGCTGCGGTTTTCTTGGTTTGCTGCATCTGGAAATCATCCAGGAACGCTTGGAGCGCGAATTCAATCTTGACCTCATCGCCACAGCACCATCGGTTATATACCAACTCAACATGACCAATGGTGATGTCGTCGAACTGCACAATCCCGCTGACATGCCCGATGTGGTCAGAATTTCCAGTATCGAAGAGCCGTGGATCAAGGCTACAATCCTGACGCCCGACGAATATCTGGGTGCCATCCTCAAGCTCTGTCAGGAACGGCGCGGGATTCAGACGGACCTTTCCTACGTCGGCAAGCGGGCGATGGTGACCTATTCGCTGCCGCTCAACGAGGTGGTGTTTGATTTCTACGATCGACTGAAATCCATCTCCAAAGGTTATGCCAGCTTCGACTACCAGATCACCGGCCACGAAGAGGGTGACCTGGTGCGGATGTCCATTCTGGTGAATGAAGAGCCTGTGGATGCGCTCTCGATGCTGGTACACAGGTCTGCCGCAGAAAAGCGTGGCCGTTCCATGTGCGAAAAGCTCAAGGAGCTGATCCCGCGCCACATGTTCAAGATTCCGATCCAGGCAGCCATTGGTGGCAAGGTCATGGCGCGTGAGACCATCTCAGCCATGCGTAAGGATGTGACTGCAAAGTGCTACGGCGGTGACGCCACACGTAAGCGCAAGCTGCTCGACAAGCAAAAGGCGGGCAAGAAACGCATGCGCCAGTTTGGCAAGGTGGAGATTCCACAAGAAGCCTTTATCCAGGCTCTCAAAATCAGCGATTAGCAGAATTCGGTGTGGTTGACCTCCCTATCACCATCAATAATGCCGAACCGGTAAAATTAATCGGTCAAGCACGAGTTCTGACATTGACATGACTGGCTTCTACCCCTAAATCGCAGCGGATTGCCCAGATGGCGGAATTGGTAGACGCGCCAGCTTCAGGTGCTGGTACTCGCAAGGGTGTGGAGGTTCGAGTCCTCTTCTGGGCACCATCAGTTTCCTACTACCAATGGAAACAAAAACTTAAGCCCTAACAGTATGTTGCGCTCCTCAAACTGTGTTACAGTGGGGTGAAACATGCTTTATCGTTTGGGGCAACCAATGCGGCGCAAGGGAACTCAAAATCAGCAGTTCGTAAAGCGAATCCCGTCCGATCTTGGGGATCGGATGGTGGGTATAACGCTCAGATTTCCACTTGGGAACGGAATTCACTCCGTCGACATCACCCGCTCAATGCAATCCATAAGGTTTTCCCTGAAAACTTCTGAGCCCGGTGAAGTGAAAATTCGGGAAGCGACAGCCCTCGCCTACTTTGAGACCGTTTGTAAAGGTCTTAAGGCGAACACGCCCATAACCCTTGAACACCGTCAGACGGTTGCCCTCTCCAAGATTCTTTTTGATTCATGGAGTGCTGATCCGAACATTCTTGGCAGCATGGCTATCGAGTATGATGAAAATACCAAAACGTGGAGCAGAGTGCCGACCGATATCAAGGATATTGGCCGAGCAGCGAAACTGACAGCAAAGCGACTTCGAATTGCACTCGAAGAGGATGACAGCGAAACTGCGGAAAAGATGGTTGGTCTGCTGGTCGACAGAGTCTTACTTGAACGAGGAATCGGAACCGTCACATCAGAATCGCGCAATATGCTATTGGTTGAGTTTGTGCGGGCTTTAGCCGATGGCATGGAGACCCTTACAAGGAAGACGCTCAAGGGCGATTACACGGACGATCCTAAAACAAATCGCTTTCCTGAGGCGGCGGACATTGTTCCAAATTCCACTCCTAAAGGTGCTGTCAGTTTACAACGCTTGGTCAGTAAGTGGTGGCTGGAAGCGGAGGCAAGTGGCATATCAGTCAGTACACATGAAACGTATGAGCGGGCATTTGAAAAGCTTGCCAGCTTCCGCGGGCATGATGATGCCGATCGAGTGACGCTTAAAGATATTAGTGCCTTCAAAGATTGGAGGCTGCAACAAGTCTCACGCGCCACGGGAACGAATATCTGCCCGAACTGTAAAATACAGCGATGTTTCGGCGTTTAGCAGTGTCTTCACATGGGCAGTAGACAATAGAATACTAATATCAAACCCAGTTGATGGCTTCAAAATGAAAGCCTTAAAGCCATTAAAGTTACGGGATGAATACTTCGAAAGCGATGAAGCTAAGACCCTACTTTTAGCGAGCCTTGAGACTACCCCCCAAGGAAACCAGCCCTATCAAAGATGGGCGGCTGGGCGGTGGGTCACTCGTCCAACGGTTTCTCTATACGGTCATGGAAGGAAATTCACTCGCAAGGCACTTCAGCACGCATTGGAAGAGTTGCCGCATCTTATCTGGCACTCATTGTTGCAACAGAGCGGCGTCAGTTTGGTCGCCAAACAGTCCAAATCAATTCGTGATCAATTGGCCAACTCTTACATTTCCGAATATAGGGCTCATTGTCCGATCCAACACGCGAATTGTCCCTCAGCGCTGCGGACAAGAGGACAACTGCCTCATCAGCGGAAGCAGGATTGTATTGTTGTATGACCAGACTGTCCCGAGCAGGACGGGGTTCGTGAGATAAGAGTTCGGCTCGTTAGGAATCCGGTGCATTTGATGTGACAGAACCAGCCACCCTCAGCGCGAGGAAAAAATCTGGTAGCGTCATTTTCCGATCAATTTATCGACCGATTCGACTCAAATTGGTCAGCGAAGATGCATTCAGCTTCAAAAAGTTCGAGTTCGCCTGGATCTCAACGATTAGTCGAATATGGAACCAAGTGTGGGGCTGGAAATAAGCACATTAAAATAATTGTTTTGAAACAATTATTTCCAGAAAAATGGCAGAGAGGAAGGGATTCGAACCCTCGATACCATCGCTGGTATACTCCCTTAGCAGGGGAGCGCCTTCGACCACTCGGCCACCTCTCTATGCGTCAGTTGCTTCACATCATCCCTGATTGGCAGCCAGGCCATCAGGTAAAACGCAATTCCATGAACGCGCGGCGACTATAGTCAGAACGGTTCCGTTGGCAACCGCTATTTGATAACTTCGTGATCGGAAATCGATAAAGCGTTATCGTTGGCGGCGTTGCGCTTTGTTCAACCCGGTCCTATGTCATGAACTCAAGAGATTTTGAGGTCAGGAGACCTGTGATGCGATTCGTATTGAGACTGATCAGTCTGTTTTTTCTGGTAGTCGCTGTTATTGCCGGTGTGGTTGATTCCATTGAGACGGTATCTGCGGGGGCATACACACCTACCATTCTCGGAGAAGCCTGGTTTCAGTTCAGTCCCGATACGCTCAACATGATGCAGGCAACCATACAGCGGTATGTCCATCCTGCCCTGTGGGATCCGGTAATCCAGTGGATTTTGCTGAAACCGGCAGCACTTGTATTTTTGGCCTTATCGCTGATTTTCTATCTGCTTGGTTATCGCCGGAAAAATTTGGCTGGCCGGTTTGCTGCCTGACACAACGACAATTCAGGAGTTGTTTCGATGTATCTGATTGACATGTTCAACAAGAAAACCAAGTTGCCCAGCGCGGCTGAAGCTCTGCCAGGCCGGACCGAACCGATAATACCGCCGGTCACGCATTACGTGCTTGGCACCCCTGTAGGCGGTGAAATTCCTGCTGGTATGGAAACTGCCTATTTCGGCATGGGGTGTTTTTGGGGTGCCGAACGCCTTTTCTGGCAAATGCTCGGAGTCTACTCTACGTCGGCTGGTTATGCAGGAGGCCAGACACCGAACCCAACCTATCAGGAAACGGTGACCGGCATGACCGGGCATACAGAAGTTGTCCGTGTTGTGTTTGACCCGATCAAAGTTTCCTATGACGCTTTGCTTCAGACGTTCTTCGAAGAGCACGACCCAACACAGGGCATGCGTCAGGGCAATGACATCGGCACAACCTATCGCTCGGCAATTTACGCAACGACTCCAGCGCAATTGGAGGCTGCAAAAACAGCGGCGACTGCCTATCAGAGCGCCTTGAAGAAGGCTGGCCACAGCGGGCGGGTGACCACAGAAATCATTTCAGCGCCGGAATTTTATTTTGCTGAGGATTATCACCAACAATATCTGGCCAAGAACCCCAGCGGCTACTGCGGCCTGCGCGGCACCGGCGTGGCATGCCCGGGAAGCCCTGCTGAAACTGACTGAACACTGATTTGACCATTCAGTGCAAAAACGACGTTGGATTCTCGCCAAAGCCGTGCAAGGATACTCTCAACCGGCTGTTTTAGGTCGGTCTGAGCTATGGAAAAGGCCGTCGGCATGAACAGTGTCGCACCTTCGAGATGGCGGGTACAAACAGTAACAACAACAACAAAACAGGGCTGCAGAACATGAAACGCACGCTTATGGGTCTACTGACCATGGCCGCCATGACGGTTACGGCTTTTGCTGAAGACATCAAACCAGCCATTATCTACGATTTGGGTGGCAAGTTTGACAAATCCTTCAACGAAGCCGCTTTCAATGGCGCTGAGAAATTCAAGGAAGAATCCGGGATTGAGTATCGCGACTTCGAAATCGCAAACGACTCGCAGCGCGAGCAGGCGTTGCGCCGGTTTGCCAAGGATGGCAACAACCCAATCGTAATGGCTGGCTTCTCTTGGGCGGCTGCACTTGAGAAAATTGCGCCAGACTATCCGGAAACAAATTTCGCGATCATCGACATGGTTGTCGACCTGCCAAATGTTCGGTCGGTTGTTTTTAAAGAACAGGAAGGTTCCTACCTGGTCGGCGTCATGGCTGCATTAGCATCCAAGTCGGGCACTGTCAGCTTTGTTGGCGGCATGGACATTCCTTTGATCCGCAAGTTCTCATGCGGCTACAAGGGCGGTGTTTTGGCCACCAATGCTGATGCAAAGGTTCTTGAAGCCATGACAGGGACCACCCCAGACGCATGGAACGACCCGGTTAAGGGCGGCGAAATTACCAAGTCGCAAATGGATCAGGGCTCGGACGTCATTTACGCGGCAGCTGGCGGTACCGGTCTTGGCGTCTTGCAGGCAGCGGCTGATGGAGGTGCACTCGGCATCGGTGTTGACTCCAACCAAAATGGTATCCAGCCGGGTCACGTACTCACATCAATGCTCAAGCGCGTTGACGTTGCAGTTTACAATGCGTTCAACGACGCCAAGGAAGGCTCGTTCACCTATGGCTTCAACTCGCTTGGCCTGAAAGAAGGCGGCGTGGACTATGCCATGGATGACAACAACAAGAGCCTGGTTTCGGAAGACATGCTGAAGGCTGTTGAGGCTGCCAAAGCCGACATCATCGGCGGCAAGATTGAAGTTCACGACTATATGTCAGACGAAGCTTGCCCATATTGATCAAGTCGCGACAAGGGGACTGTTCTCCTTGCCTGACGTTGAAACGGTCGGGATTTTCCCGGCCGTTTTTTGTTGCCTGTCGCATGGTTGAGACTTCGCACACAAAGGCGCGACATTTGCCTCGGGCACGAATTGGTCTATAGCCGGGCGACGAGTTTAGCCGAAGGACCAACCATGACCGAGATCAGATTGCACACAGGCGATATCAGCCAAGCCGATGCGGCGCGCTATACGGGCGACATCGCAATAGATACCGAAACGCTGGGCCTGATACCACGCCGTGACCGGCTCTGCGTCGTTCAACTGTCACCGGGTGATGGCAGTGCGGACGTGATCCAGATTTCGGCTGGACAGACCGCAGCCCCCAACCTTGTCGCCATGCTGGGTGACAACAAACGTCGCAAGCTGTTTCATTTCGGCAGGTTTGATATCGCAGTCCTGTTCAATGCTTTTGGCGTCACTTGCCAACCGGTTTTTTGCACAAAGATCGCATCAAAGCTCACCCGGACCTACACCGACCGCCATGGGCTGAAAGATGTGACGCGGGAGCTGTTGGAGGTAGACCTTTCGAAACAGCAACAATCGTCTGACTGGGCAGCGGAAACGCTTAGCCCTGCTCAACTGGAATATGCGGCATCCGATGTGCTCCACCTGCACGCACTGACGGAAAAACTCACTGGTCGACTGGTGCGTGAGGGACGAGTAGACCTCGCTACAGCCTGTTTCGAGTTTCTACCGACCCGCGCCAAACTGGATCTTCTGGGTTGGGAAGAAAGCGATATTTTCGCCCATAGTTGAGTCGTATACGGACAGGTTGACCAAAACCGAACCTGTTTGCCCTCAATCCCAAATCACGTGCAAGAAAAAACCCGCCGGATCGCTCCGGCGGGTTTTGTTTTTCAAGCTTGGTCAGAAGTGGTTGGCGCGACTACTCCTCGTCGCCGCCCTGCTTCTTGAGTGCTGCGCCGAGAATATCACCCAGCGATGCGCCTGAGTCTGATGAACCAAACTGCGCAACGGCTTCCTTCTCTTCGGCGATTTCAAGCGCCTTGATCGAGAGTCCAACCTTGCGGTCTTTCTTGGAGAAGCTGGTGACGCGAGCGTCAACCAACTGACCTTCAGAGAAACGCTCCGGGCGCTGCTCATCACGGTCACGGGACAGATCGGAACGACGGATGAATGAATTGACATCCTCATGTTCGACCAGAGCAACTTCCAGACCACCATCGGTGATCTTGGTCACGCGGGCAGATACGATAGCGCCCTTGCGCAGATCGCCTGAAGCTGCGGCATCGCCGAGTGCATCCTTGCCGAGCTGCTTGATACCGAGCGAAATGCGTTCTTTCTCGACATCAACGTCAAGTACAACAGCCTTGACCATGTCGCCCTTGTTGAATTCCTCAATGACTTGTTCGCCTGGACGATTCCAGTCGAGGTCCGAGAGGTGAACCATGCCGTCAACATCGCCCTCGAGGCCGATGAACAGACCAAACTCGGTCTTGTTCTTGACTTCACCTTCAACTTCGGTGCCGGTCGGATGGCTCTGGGCAAAGATTTCCCATGGGTTTTCGAGGGTCTGCTTGAGGCCAAGCGAAATGCGGCGCTTGTTCGGATCAACCTCCAGAACGACCACATCCACTTCCTGAGTGGTGGACAGGATCTTGCCCGGATGAACGTTCTTTTTGGTCCAGGACATTTCCGAAACGTGGATCAAGCCTTCGATGCCTGGCTCCAGCTCAACGAAAGCGCCGTAATCAGTGATGTTGGTCACAGTACCAGTAATACGCTTGCCGGAAGGATACTTCACGCCAATGCCATCCCAAGGATCGCTTTCCAGCTGCTTCATGCCCAGCGAAATACGGTGGGTTTCCTGGTTGATCCGGATGATCTGGATCTTGACAGTCTGGCCAATCGACAAGATTTCGGTTGGGTGGTTGACGCGACGCCAAGCCATGTCGGTGACATGGAGAAGGCCATCGATGCCGCCGAGATCGACGAATGCGCCGTAATCGGTGATGTTTTTGACAACACCTTCAACGACCTGACCTTCTTCGAGGTTCTGGACGATTTCGGAACGCTGTTCCGCACGGCTCTCTTCAAGAACGGAACGACGGGAAACAACAATGTTGCCGCGACGCTTGTCCATCTTGAGGATTTCGAATGGCTGGGTGATGTTCATCAACGGTGTGACATCGCGGATTGGGCGAATGTCAACCTGGCTGCGCGGCAGGAATGCCACTGCGCCGTCGAGATCGACTGTAAAGCCGCCCTTGACCTGGTTGAAGATAACACCTTCGACGCGTTCGGAGTTGTTGAACTTGACTTCCAGGCGAACCCAACTCTCTTCGCGGCGTGCTTTTTCGCGCGACAGAACGGCTTCACCGAGTGCATTCTCGATGCGCTCTACATAGACTTCGACTTCGTCGCCAACGTTCAGAGTGCCGTCTTTCGACTTGGCACCAAATTCCTTCAGTGGCACACGGCCTTCGACCTTGAGCCCGACATCAACGACTGCCATGTCTTTTTCAATGGCTGTGATGATGCCTTTTGCGACGTAACCTTCGGCCAAATCCTGATCTGCTATGGATTCAGCAAAAAGGGAGGCAAAGTCCTCCATCGCGGAAACTGCTTCTGACATATATTCTCCTGGAAACCGCAAATATGCGGTCTGAAACGCCGGGCTGGTGTTAATCGGACCTGCAATCCCGTCTGCTCGGCCTGTCTCTTTTCGGACGGCGGAGCCAATTTGGCGCGGTGACGGTGTCGCTGGCTAGTTCTTGTTCAAGGCTGCATCGGCAATAGCGCAAGCTGCCTCGAATGCGGCTTCTATAGACATTTCGGTGGTATCTATCAAGTAGGCATCCTCAGATGGCCTTAAAGGAGAATCCGATCTGCCAGAATCCCTCTCATCCCTTTTTCGGATATCAGCCAGAATTTGCGCTTCATCAGCGGGTTCACCATTGGCAATTATTTCAGCCGTTCTTCGCCGCGCACGGGTTTCCGGCGATGCGGTGACAAACAGTTTTACCCGGGCATCCGGACAAACGACGGTGCCAATATCCCGGCCATCAAGGACAGCGCCCGGAAGTCTGGTCGAAAAACGCCTTTGAGCTTCCACCAAGGCACGCCGAACTGCGGGCATTACTGCCACCTTGGAGGCCGCTTCGCCGATATCATGCGCCGAGAGCACAGATCGATCGAGGCCGGAAAGATCAATTTTGAGTGCTGTTTCGGCTGCCAAAGCTCCATTATCGAGCGGTTCGCCTGCACTTAGAAGCGCATGGGCAACCGCACGGTAAGTCAGGCCTGTATCGAGATGATGATAGCCGTAACGGGCAGCCAGCCTTCGGGCAAGAGTGCCTTTTCCGGAGGCTGCCGGACCGTCAATTGCTATTACATCACCCATAACAGTTCTCATTACACTCAACCTTCTTTCCGCCAAACACCACGGTCGACGCTTGAACGCCGGGTAACAGCCTCTTCCTGCGAAGCATCAAATCTTACGTTTGACGCCTATTTCGATATCATTGAGTGCCATATACGGATCACGGGTAAAAAATTCAGCGTCGCCGAGACGCGCGGTCAACATTGGCATGGCGTCCACCCCCCAAAACAATTCGCCACCACTGCCGGTGGACTTTTCAGAGGTATGAAGACCAAAACTCGGCACACCAAAAACGCCTGCAGCAATGGCCTGATCGGTATTGGCACGCAGGGCGGCCTTGGCTGCATCATCCTGAGTAAGCGCTACCGGAAGTTCGAGAAAGGCTGCAAAGGCGAGCAATTCATCCTCATTGTCTGGCGCGCGCCCCTCAATAAAAACAAAGTCGAAAGCGCGGCGGACAATTGCCAAATCAGCTTTACCACCAGCCAGAATGCGCATGGCAGCCAATGAATTGAACGGATGGCGGGGTGGAAATCGCATTTTCAAACCCGCCTGCTGACCAAGAAAGGTAGCCAATCGATAGGTATGAAGGCGCTTGGCGGTAATTTCCGCCGGTCCTTTCTGTCCCCAATGAGCAAGAATTGGGCCGAGCAAAACGGGAATTGGACGGATATCCACACCTGTTGGTAACTCCGCGAACTTGGTCAATGCCACATGAGCAAAAGGTGAGATTAAATCGTAATAAAAATCAACCGTTTGTCCCATAATCTCATCTCCATAAGCGCCATTTTTCTTATTATCAGACCGGTTTCAAACACTAATTGTGTTGTGGGCTTTTTCATTCAGAAAGACCGTAAAAACCCGGTACAGGCGAAATCAGTATTCCTCAGCGTTGACAGATCAATTATCGAACGGCAAGAAATAGTCTGCATTTGCTCCAGAGGAACTAGCACAGCCTTTAGATGGCGTCATCTGGCGGATGTGGAATTGACGGTG
>Ga0209344_10000366_pt1 | contig 83709 bp, 82 predicted proteins | sample Cruoilmetagenom6_FD_187293 | JGI IMG/M metagenome (GOLD analysis project Ga0209344, IMG submission 187293) | Oil polluted marine microbial communities from Coal Oil Point, Santa Barbara, California, USA - Santa Barbara Oil Seep Sample 6 (SPAdes)... | ecosystem: Environmental > Aquatic > Marine... | reverse complement strand
TTCCGATCTAAGGCAACAATGCAGCTGCCAGACGGTAGCCTCAAATACTGGCTCGGCGAGTACACCGAAGTGGACGGCCCGAGCCGTCTCGCCCTCACAATCTCCGATGAACCGTCCGAACCGGCTGGCGACGCTGTCACCGTCGACATCACCGCGGTCGAGAACGGGACCGAGATGACGATGGTGCAGTCAGCGGAAGGCTTCGACGACGCCGGAAAGGCTGCGGTCATCGCCGGCTACACCGCCTTCTTCGATGACATGGAGAAACTGCTCGCCGGTTAGTCCCGGCCGGCGAACCGGCGCCACCCTAGGCTACTCCCGCACCGAAACTGTCACGGTGAACTTGCTGTTGCGGCCGGCCTGGCGGGTGGGGCCAACGGTGCGGTTCAGGTAGTCGCGATACCCGAGGTGGGTGTTGAAAACCACCCACAGTTCGCCGCCCGGTTTGAGCACGCGGCGGGCGTCAGCCAGCATCCGCAGGGCAACGCCCGCGTGCACGGTGGCGCCGCTGTGGAAGGGCGGATTGCAGACAATCAGATCAGCACTGGCTGTCGGCCGTTCGGTGAGGGCATCTTCACGCACGGCCTCAACGCGGGCTCCGACACCGTTGGCGTCGGCCGTTTCGCGGGTCGATGCTACGGCGGCGGCGGACTGGTCAATCGCCACAATGGCGAGATCGGGGCGGGCGAGAGCGAGCGACGTGGCGAGCACTCCGGTGCCGCTGCCGAGGTCGATCGCGGTGGCGGCATCCGGCTTCATCTCGGGCAGGAAGGTCAGCAGAAAACGCGTGCCGATGTCGAGAGCGGCGCCGGCGAACGCGCCACCGTGGGCGCTGACCGTGAGTTCGTCAACGGGAAGCTCAGGCTCGCGCAAGACCGACGTCGTGGGAAAACGCAGTTCGCTGTTGTCGTGCCCAATACCGAACGCGGTCAGGGTGCGCGACTTCTGCCGTGCGCGCCCCGCATTCACCTCATTAAAGGAACGGCCCAATACCTCGTTCATTGCGAGCGTCATGTGCTTGATGCGGCCACCCGCAATCACCGTCACATCGGGGGCAGCGTACCGGGCAATCGCCTGGGCCCACTCGTCGAGTTCGGCAAGGATGCGCGGCAACTGCATCAGCACCACGCGCGCACCCGCCAGCAACGATGCATCGAGCGGGTGCGATTCGTAATGAATAGAGAGGTCGCCCGCATTGGCGGCCAGCGCCAGCTCAGACACGAGAGAATCCTGAAAGACGCGGATGCCGCGGCACCCTGCCAGCGTGGCTGCTCCGAGGGTGAGCGCCCCATAGTTGTCACCCATTACTACTAACTCGCCGGGCTGCAAGCCCTCGAGCCGGGCCGCGGCCTCATCGAGGACGAGACGGTCGCTGGCATCCACCGCAAAAAGGTTGGGGGCTTCCACGTCGGGCCAGCGTCGCAGAGTGGCGAACAAGTGCTCAGACATGGGGAACTCTTTCAGTGGCGCGACACCGCCACCAGCAGGTGCAGCGATGCCCCCAGCGTAGCCGAGCCCGTTAACGCAGAGCGCGAGCAGCCCCGGCACTAGTGGGGCGGCTCGCTCACGGGAATCTAGTTGTAGCCGCGCGTGATGTGGGGCTCGTCAATGCACAGAGAACACTCCTCTAGATGCGCCGACGGGATGCAGTTGCACATTAGCTGTTAGGAACGAGCGTGTACTTAGTGGAGAGGTACTCGTGGATGCCTTCGGAGCCGCCTTCGCGACCGATGCCGGACTGCTTCACGCCGCCGAAGGGGGCGGCCGCGTTGGAAAGCACGCCCACGTTGAGGCCCATCATGCCGGTGTCGAGAGCATCGATCATGCGGTTTCCGCGAGCAAGGCTCTCGGTGAAAACATACGAGACGAGACCATATTCGGTGTCGTTCGCGAGGCGCACACCTTCCGCCTCGTCGGTGAACTCCACAATGGAGACAACCGGGCCGAAGATTTCTTCCCGCAGGATGTCGCTGTCGGCGGGAACGCTCGACACGATCGTGGGCTCATAGAAGCTTCCATCGCCCTCGACGCGCTTGCCGCCGGAGACGAGAGTCGCGCCACGTTTCACGGCATCCTGAACCAACTCGTCGGCCTTGTCCACGGCCTTGTCGTTGATGAGCGGGCCAATGTTGACGCCATCTTCGGTGCCGCGACCGATCTTCATGTCGGCGACGCGAGTGGCAATCTTCTCGGCGAACTCGGCGGCAACCGAGCGGTGCACGATGAAGCGGTTGGCGGCGGTGCAGGCCTGGCCGATGTTGCGGAACTTGGCCGCAATCGCGCCGTCTACCGCCTTGTCGAGGTCAGCATCGTCGAAGACGACGAACGGGGCGTTGCCGCCGAGTTCCATCGACGTGCGCAGAACATTTTCGGATGCCTGCCTGATGAGAGCCTTGCCCACCGGCGTGGAGCCGGTGAACGAGAGCTTACGCAAACGCGAGTCGGCAATGATCGGCTCGGATACTTCGGGGGAGCTCGTGGTCGTGACAACGTTGAGCACGCCGGCGGGGAGGCCGGCCTGTTCGAACAGCTTCGCCAAGAACAGGGTGCTCAGCGGGGTGAGTGCTGCGGGCTTCACGACGACTGTGCATCCGGCGGCCAGCGCTGGCGCAATCTTGCGCGTCGCCATCGCGAGGGGGAAGTTCCAGGGCGTGATCAAGAAGCACGGACCCACCGGACGCTGCGACACGACCATGCGACCGGTGCCTTCGGGGGTGTTGCCGAATCGACCCGAGATGCGCACGGCCTCTTCGCTGAACCAGCGCAAGAACTCGCCACCGTAGGTGACTTCACCGTTGGCCTCGGCAAGCGGCTTGCCCATCTCGACCGTCATCAGCAGCGCGAGGTCATCACGGTGCTCCTGCACGAGGTCGAAGGTGCGGCGCAGAATCTCGCCACGTTCACGAGCCGAGGTCGCAGCCCACGAATCCTGAGCGGCAACCGCAGCGTCGAGAGCCCGCATGCCGTCCTCAGCCGACGCATCCGAGATGCTGCGGATGATCTTGCCGGTAGCGGGGTCGGTCACGTCGAGCGTCTTGTCGCCCGAAGCGGCTACCCACTCACCGCCGATGAACAACTGGTTCGGCACGGCCTCAAGAAGCTGGGTTTCGGTGGAGTTCGTCATACGGTGTGCACCTTTCGTGGTGGGAAATTGAAGCTATGCCTTGGCGAGGGCGTCGCGGATGACGTCGAGTCCGTCAGCAATCAGTTCATCTGAGATCGACAGCGGGGGCAAGAAACGGATGACGTTGCCATAGGTTCCGCAGGTAAGAACGACAACACCGGCGGCGTGCGCTGCAGCCGCAATCTTCGAGGTTAGGGCCGCGTCAGGCTCTTTCGTGGTGGGATCGACGAGTTCCAAGGCGATCATGGCGCCACGGCCACGAACATCTCCGATGCGGGGGTCGCCGGCGCGGAGTCCGTTGAGGCGACCACGGAAGGCGGTTCCGATCTCGCGGGCACGCTCGACGGCGCCTGATTCTTCGAAAGTGCGGATGGTGGCGAGTGCCGCGGCGCAGGCGATGGGGTTTCCCCCGTAGGTTCCGCCGAGCCCACCGACGTGAGCGGCATCCATGACGTCGGCACGGCCGGTGACAGCCGAAAGCGGGAGGCCGCCGGCGATGCCCTTGGCGGTGACCATGATGTCCGGAACGAGGTTCTCGTGGTTGGACGCGAAGAGGTCTCCGGTGCGGGCGAAGCCGGTCTGCACTTCGTCGGCGATGAAGATCACATCATTGGCGGTCGCCCATTCGGCAAGTGCTGGGAGGAATCCGGGGGCCGGCTCAATGAAGCCGCCCTCACCCTGGATGGGCTCGATGATGATCGCGGCGAGGTTGCTGGCGCCGACCTGCTTCTCGATCTGCAGGATGGCGCGGGCCGCGGCATCCTCACCGCTGATTCCGCCATCCCGGAACGGGTACGACATGGGGGCGCGGTAGATCTCTGACGCGAACGGACCGAAGCCGCTCTTGTAGGGCATCGACTTGGCGGTCAGGCCCATGGTGAGGTTGGTGCGACCGTGGTACGCATGGTCGAACGCCACAACGGCCTGCTTGCCGGTGAAGTACCGGGCGATCTTGATCGCGTTCTCGACGGCTTCGGCGCCCGAGTTGAAGAGCGCGGTGCGCTTCTCGTGGTCCCCGGGGGTGATCTCGTTGAGCTTCTCGGCGACCTCGATGTAGCTCTCGTAGCCGTTGATCATGAAGCAGGTGTGGGTGAACTGGGCGACTTGAGCGGTGACGGCGTCGACAACGGCGGGTGCCGAGTTTCCGACACCGGTCACAGCGATTCCGGAACCAAAGTCGATGAGAGTGTTGCCGTCGATGTCACGAACGACTCCGCCGCCTGCTGCTTCGATGAAGACCGGCAGCGTGATGCCGATGGCGGCGGCAACTGACTGCTTCTTGCGGTCGAGGAGCTCGAGCGAGCGTGGTCCGGGAATTGCGGTGACGAGCTCACGCTTCTGCGGGAGGGTGGGGCCGCCGATCGGGGCCGTGGGGGCAAGTGCGGAAGTAGTCATGGCCACCGATCCAATCTGTAGGGAAATTGTTTGGTTCAATCTAGTCCGCGGGCCTGCGGCACAAAAGGCACAAAGTGGCAGGGATCCCAGCAAATACTGACAGAATGGCAGCAGGAGGATTGCTATGCCCACACCCCTCGCCGAGATCATCGCAACCGAGCATCTCGCGCTTCGCCCGCTCACCAGTTACGAGACTTTCGAGCGCTCTGTCACGTGGGTGCACAACTCCGATCTCGACGACCCGACGCCATTTGTTTCCGAAGGCCAACTGCTGCTCACAACGGGTAGTCAATTCGTCGTTGGTGCCGATTCGACCGCGACCCCCGACTTTGTTTCCTACGTCGCTCGGCTGGTCAGTGCCGGTGTGGCCGCCATCGGTTTCGGCACTGAAGTGATCACCCACGGAGTGCCAGCCGGGCTCGTTGCGGCCTGTACCACCGTCGGGCTCCCGATCTTCGAAGTGCCCTACCGCATCCCATTCATCGCCATCAGTCGTCTCGTCGCCGACAACGAAGCCGAACAAACCCGCGCCGAATTCGACCGCGCTCTCGCCGCCCAAAATGACATCGCTCGGGCCGCCGTGGGCAAAGGCCGCCTGAGCGCCGCCGCAATTAGCGCCGCCGAACACCTGAACTGCCGGGTGTGGATCTTCGACGCCGACGGCGAGCTCGTCAATGAACCGGATCGCGACAGTCAGGCGAGACGAACGCTGAATGCCTCGTCCAGCATCCGTCCAGCGGTCACTGACCTGCTGGGTCGTGCCCGCCGCGCCCGCGTCGCCGACAACACGCACGGCGAATACCGCGTCGTGCAAACCCTCGGCTCGACCGGGAGGCTGTGCGGCGCAATCGCCTGGCAGCGCGCTACCGAATTTGGGGCGCTCGATCGTTCCGTGATGACGGTCTTGGCGGCGCTCGCCGAAGTGTCACTCGAAAAGACCGAAGATCTTCGAGTCGGTCACCGCGCAATTATGGAGCAGCTCTTCCAACTTTTGAAGGATGGCAGGGTTGCGAGCGTTCGTCGCGCGGTGCAGGTCGCCGGAATCGAACTACCCGTCGAGCGATTCGCGGTAGCGGCCCTTGACCTCGGCGAAACAAGTGCGACAGTGCGTGATGTTCTGGAGCGACGGGCGGCCCGAGCCGCCAGCCGCATTTTCGCGGTCGCTGATGGTCGGCATCTGCTCGTGCTGATCGATTCGAAGCAGCTCACCGCCGAGCGCCGGTTTTTCGAGAGCAGCAATCTCACGGTAGGGCTCTCGGCTGAGGTTGGCTGGGGCGAGCTCACCGCAGCGATCACGCAAGCGGTGCGTTCCCTGGAGGCTGCGCCTGCCGGTTCGATCACCGAGTTCGCCAGCCTGGTTGGAGAGAGTTTTTTTGGTCTGCTCGCGTCAAGTTCCGTTGCCGATATTGCCAACGCGCGGCTTGGCAGCGTGCTCGGTTCCCCCAACGGCCTCGCGCTGCTGCGCAGTGCGCAAGTGTGGCTTCGGCACAATGGGCAGTGGGACCCGGCGGCACGAGAATTGGGCATCCATCGACACAGCGTCAAGACGCGGATGCAACGGCTCGCCGAGCAGACCAATCTGAGCCTCGATACGTTCCAAGGACGCGCCGAATTGTGGGCGATGCTGGCGGCGATTGACCTCAATGACACTGCCCAACCAACCTGACCGGATGAGTTCAGTAAGAACTCTGACTTCCACGTTTTAGGCTTTCGCATGTAGCCTACGAACAATTCTCGGCGGCGTCGCCGGTCCTTTTCGAGCAGCGAGGAACCTCTTATGAAGACCTTTCAAGTGATTAATCCGTACACCGGTGAAGAGGGTGTGAAACACCCCGCAGCCACCGACGAGGCCATCGAGCAGATGGTGGCCGCAGCATACTCCGAATATGCCGGCGGAATGGGTCGTGATCAGGTAAAAGAGCGCGCAGCCATTGTTTCCAAGGTTGCCGACCTTCTCGTTGAACGTGCCGCTGAGTTTGGTGAGATCATCGTTCGCGAAATGGGAAAGCCGCTGGCCCAAGCCGTGGGTGAAGTGGAGTTCTCCGCCGACATCTTCCGCTACTTCGCTGACAACGCCGAGGAGTTCTTGGCCGACGAGCAGATTCCCGCCGGCGCTGGCACCGCGTGGATCCGCAAGAGCCCCATTGGCCCAATTCTGGGCATCATGCCGTGGAATTTCCCGATCTACCAGATCGCGCGCTTCGCCGGCCCCAATATGCTGCTCGGGAACCCGGTCCTGGTGAAGCCTGCACAGCAGTGCCCCGAGTCATCGGCGGCGCTTGAGAAGCTGATTCGTGACGCCGGTTTCCCCGTCGGCGGATACCAGAATGTGCTCGCTGACAACGACCAGATCGCAAAGATAGTTGATGACCCCCGCATTCAGGGCATCTCGCTCACGGGGTCCGAACGCGCGGGAAGCATTGTTGGTGCAGCAGCGGGGGCAAACCTCAAAAAGAGCGTGCTCGAGTTGGGCGGCTCAGACCCGTTCATCCTGATGTCAACCGACGACATGGATGCCACCGTGCAGGCTGCGGTCGACGCCCGTATCGACAACAACGGTCAGGCCTGCAACGGGGCAAAGCGGTTCGTCGTACTTGACTCGCTATACGAAGAGTTCGCCGACAAGTTCAGCGCCGCGATGAGCGCGATCACCGTGGGTGACCCGATGAACGACGACACAGAACTTGGGCCGCTGTGTTCCGTGGCCGCAGCCGTAACGTTGGAAGAGCAGGTTGCTGAAGCCGTTGCCGCCGGCGCGACTCTTCGGGTGGGAACCGGAAAGCGCGATGGCACGAAGTTCGCGCCTACCGTGCTTGAGAACGTCAGCCCAGAAAACCCGGCCTACACCGTCGAATTCTTCGGTCCAGTGGCTCAGCTCTACCGCGTGAGCAGCGAAGAAGAAGCCCTTGTGCTGGCCAATGCGACGCCATTCGGTCTCGGTTCCTACGTCTTCACGACCGACGCCGAGCAGGCCGACCGCATTGCTGACGGGATTGATGCGGGCATGGTCTACATCAACGAGGTCGGTGCGGATGCTCCCGAGCTGCCGTTTGGTGGAGTCAAGAATTCCGGCACCGGTCGTGAGCTCGGCTCCACCGGCATCGACGAGTTCATGAACCGCAAGCTGGTCAAGCGCCCCTAGCGTCAGAGTTACACAGGCCCCGATCGTGCTGCGCTCTGCTAGCACGGTCGGGGCCTCAGCGTGACGGGAGATCTTCCCCCGCCTCGTATGCCGTTATCGTTATGCATCCTCGGCGAGGGCGCGTGCCGCCGCAGCTTCGGCGGTGCGGCCGAGCTTCTCGAGGCTTTCGGCGAGATCGTACGCGGTGAGTTGACGCAGGCGCTCGTGGTCGACCGCCTGATCCATCACGGACTGCAGCACGGCTACCGCTTCGTCATGGCGACCCTCACCGGCGAGAACGCTGGCGACAAAACGCTCGCAGTTGGCGCCAGCTAGGGGGTCTCCCGCAGCCCGGTATTCGTCGGAGGCGGTGAGCGCGAGCGCGACCGCTTCTTTTGGCCGCCCGAGACTGGCGAGTGCCCGCGCCTTGGAATCTGTCACGTCGGCATGCAACCAATCGGCGTCGTGCTCGGAGGCCAGCGCAAGAACCTCGTCGAGAGCCACCAGCCCATCGGCGTTGCCTGATTCTGCCGCAGCGCGACCCGACTGGTGGAGCACGCGCACCAACAGGTTGAGGTTTTCTGGGGTGGCACGAGCGTGGTCGACCGCGCTAGCGAGCAGTGCTGCGGCAGCCTCGTTGTCACCGTGCTGCGCGTGCAGGCTCGCGCTGTCAGCGAGCGCGCGTGCCGCGCTTTGGGTGTCTTCGCCTTCGAGGTAGAGCGCGGTGGCGGTTTCCCACGCGCCGACCGCTGAACCGGGTTCGTCGGCAGCCACAAAGCCGTGCCCAAGCCAGAACAGGGTCTCACCGCGGCTGCCAGGAGGTGCACCGGCAGCGGTCTCCTCTTCGTATAGCGAGAGCAGAATGTCGATGGCTTCCGCCGATTCGCCACCCCGCACGAGTGCTCGACCGAGAGCGTAGCGGGCACCATCGGTGTCGATCTCGAGGCGTTGAGCATAGCGAACACCGAGGCGGAATCGACTAGCGGCATCCGTGAACTCTTCCGCTTCGTCGTAGAGGCGACCAGCGAGGATCGTGGTGTCGTGCAGCGGCCCGGCGGCACCGATGGCGTGGGCGCAGTCGGCCGCGGCGTCGGCACTCTTCGCTCCGGCGGCGAATTGACCGGCGCTGCCCAAGATGCGCGCGCGCAAGGAGTGCGCGTGGGCAAGGACACCACGATTAGATGACGACTCGATGAGGTCGTCGAGGTAGCCGAGCGCACGGTCGGCGTCTCCTGTAGTGGCCGCAAGGTCGGCGAGGTATCGAAGCGCGTGGCCGCGCAGAAGAGGAACGTTGCCGGCTTCGGCGTGAGCGAACGCGCTAGCGGCGAGTTCCGTCGCAGCCGATAGATCGGGTTCTTCGCTGCGGAGGATGAGACTCAACAGCGACAACTCGAGATCAGCAACTTGCGCTGGGGCGAGTTCGGTCGATACGTTCACGGCAACGCGCAGCGCATCGAGATCGTCTTGTTCTGCCCGACCAAATAGCGATAGCCCCAGCAGTTCTTCGAGCGACGCTTGAGCAACATCGCCGTGCTCGCGCAATGCAGGGATTCGCTCGGCCAATGCTGCTTGTGCAGCGTCGAGATCGCCGGTAGCCACGAGCCCCGCGATCAGCGCGCTGAGGGCAGCAGTGCGTTGGGTGCCCTCGGCCAAAGCTGCCGCCTTGCGGGCGGCGGGGATCGCGGTGGGGAACCAGCCAATTGCGGTCAGTTCCTCGGCGCGTAGCACCCAACCCGCGGCATCCGTCGGTTCGTCGTCGGCGACAGTGGTGAGACCAAGAGTCTCACTCGTGAGAGTCAGCGGAAAGCGCTCGTACTCCAATTCCTTGGCCTTGTGAATGCGCGTGGCGCGGTAGTGGTTCCCAGCTCGTTGGTCGAACTGGTCGCCGATCCGTCGCGCAGCAGCCCAGGTGGCGCTGGCGAGTTGTTCGGCGGTCCAGGGGCCTTCGTGCGTTCCGAAAAGCTCAACGAGTTCGCTGCTCTCGGCACCCCTGACGCTCTGCTCTCCGAACCCGGCGGCGGTCACAGCGTCGAGGAGCACGCCGGCGGCGACAAGCCCGGCGAACTGCCCGTCAGCGTTGAGCTGGTCGTGAATGAACCAGGGAAGGTGGCGTTCGAGCATTGCTAGGCCGCGTGCTTCGTTGCCGGTCACAGCGCAGAAGATGAGGTGGTTGGCGACGATCCCTAGGTTGTCGGGGTTGTCCCTAGCGAGCGTGTAGCTGCGGAAATGGGCTGCCTTGGCATCCTCGAGACGCCCGGCGCGAAGGTAGGGCAGCAGGGCGCGCGAGAGGGCATGTTCGGGTTCGTCTCCACAGTTGTAGCCACCTTCAATGAGCTCGTCGAAAAGCACAATGGCTTCTTCATCGCGGCCAATTTCAGAAAGGAACCCGCTGGCATCGCTGCGGACGCACGCGTCGCAATGGCTGTAGTCGTCGCGGGGGGAAGCGATTAGTTGGGCGCGCAGTTTTTCGGCCTGCTCGAGTTCGCCGAGACGCCAGGCGCTGGCGAACTGGGAGGTCAACACTCCGCTCTGGCCGATACCGGCGTCGCGGTAGTGCGATTCCATGTCCGCGAGGGCACCCGCAATGTCGTCGGTGCCGAAGATGGGAGAACTTGCCAGCGTGGTGGCAATCCACTTGAACTGCCACATCAGTCCCGCACCACCGTTGGACACGTCTTCCGGAAAGCGCACGGGGTCGGAATCATGTTTGGCCAGGCACCACGCAAACGACGACAGCAGGGTCTCGGTGTCTCCGAGCATGTTTGCGGATGCCGAGAGCCGAACGCGCGCGCGATACTCGAGCTCTTCGTCGCCGATTTCAACAGCAAGCGCGATTGCTTCATCGACGCGAGCGCGCTCTTCTGCGCCAAACGCCATGGAGTCGATTTCGCTGAACAGTTCTTGGATGCGGGCCACGCTCATAGGGCGGAACTTTCTGGGAGGTTATCGCCAAGAGCAACGCTCATGGCGATGAGATCTGACAGGGAATTGGTCATCATGGCGCGGTCATGCACGGTCAGGGGGCGTTGGCTGGTGAGCAGCGCTTGCACGTACAGCAGCTCGACGGTGCGAGAAAAAACGGCATCGTCCTTGAGCGTAGCGAGGGTCGTAACGACGGGGTTGTTCCAGTTGAGACACAACCGGGCCATGGCCTTGTTGGTGTCTTCATTGGTGAGGCGTTCCTCCGCGAAGGCATCGATCTTGCCGAGTACCTCTTTCCACAGCCCCGGCTTGCTGATCTCGCGCGCCGCGCGGCGGTCAATGGAACGCAAGACTTCTGGGTCGGCCAGGTAGAGGCCCGTGACCTCAACGGCGGCGACTCCACGCACGACCACGGAGCAGCTGGCATCGGCGAGCACGGCGCTTGCCCGATCTTCCAGTTGCGCGACGATACTGCGTGCCTCGAGCGGGGGCACCTCCAAGAAGTCGAGCTCGTCGAGCACGCTCACCCGGTCAACGGTGAGGCCGTCGACAATGGTGGGCAGCAATTGGGCGATCTGGGTGTCGTGGATGTAGCCGCCATTGATGACGGGCCGATCGGGGCTCGCGATGCTGGCGATCTGTCGAAACTCGTCGACGGTTTCGGCATACCGCAGGTGCGTGCGACCGCGAGTGAGGTTCTCTAGCGTCATCCGCCCAAGGGTGGTCTCGACACTCAGCCAGGGGGTGATGAACTTCGCGAGCTCTTCGTCGTGAATAACGAGGGCCTTGAGCGCCAGAGAGTGGATCTGAACAAAGTCGTTCAGTTGTCCCGGATGTCGGGCCGCAAGCTCCAACACCCATTGCCGCAGGACCGCCCCGATCGCCGTGCGGGTGTGCCCAAGGATGTCGTCATCGACGAGCGATTCGCGGCTTGCTGTCGGAGTGAGCGCGGTGCTGTTCAGCACGACGCGCACGAAGAAGGCCCAGTCGGGAACGAGTCCATCGACGCTTTCGCTCAGCAGCATCCGGCCCAGATAGACACTGTTCGTCTGGCGGGTGCCCGGTGGTGGCGCACTGGGGAGAACGTAAGCGACACCGGTTGTGTTGGTGCCGGGCACGCTCAACGGGATAGCAGCGAAGGGCTGAACTCCCACCAGTTCCTGCCCGAATGTCAACAACTCGGTGGGTGAGGAATTGTGCGGGTCGAGGAAGGGCGCATCACGGCTGACTGTCTCGGTGCTGCCGCCGGGCAAATCGACGCGAACCGCCACGGGGAGGAACTCGGCGAAGGTCTTCGCCAAAGACAACACAGTCGGCGTGCTCAGCAGCTCGTGCTGATCAAATCGAGGCTTGAGGCTGACGGTGGTACCGGTGGGCAGATCGCCGTCCAGTTCGCGCACGCTGAACGTTCCGTCGCTGTTTCCAATCCACTCAACCGGCGCCGAGCCGTCAGCGCTTCGTGACTGGATCACGATCTGGTCGGCAACCATGAAACAGCTGAGCAGTCCAATGCCGAACTGGCCGAGGTAGTCGCTGCGCGGGAGATCGAAGATGTCGCGTTTGGAGGAACGTCCGACGGTGGAGAGCAACTCGGTCATCTCGTTCGCGGTGAGCCCGATGCCATCGTCACGAAACTGGAAGGTGTCGTTGCTGTCGCTGAGCGGAGTAATGCGGATGCCGCGGTTTGGGTCGCTGCCGTCGCGTTCGGCGCGTGCAGCCAGCGCATCGCGCCCGTTTTGCAGCAGTTCGCGCAAGTAGACCCGTGGGCTGGAATAAATGTGTTTGCTCAGGAGGTCAACGACCCCGGTTAAATTCACCTGAAACGAGTGCAGGTCGTCTGTGGGGTCGGCATTCACCGTGACAGTCTCTCACTTGATGGGAGTTCTCTGTGGGCGCACGGGGTTCGCCTAGTCAGTGGCGTGGCGCGGGTATAAACTTGAGTCGTATCAACTCAACTTTGTGAAGGGTTTGTAATGGCGAACATGCAGGGTGCCCCAAGTACTGATGAAGAGCAGAAGAGTGCGCTCGAACAGTACGGCGTCAATCTCACGGAGATCGCACGCAGCGGCAAACTCGACCCCGTCATCGGTCGAGATGCCGAAATTCGTCGTGTCAGCCAAGTTCTTACCCGCCGAACAAAGAACAATCCCGTACTGATCGGAGAGCCTGGCGTCGGGAAAACCGCCGTGGTCGAAGGGCTTGCCCAGCGCATTGTTGCTGGAGACGTCGCCGATTCCCTCAAGGACAAACAACTCGTTTCCCTCGACCTGGCCGCTCTCGTCGCCGGGGCGAAGTACCGCGGTGAGTTTGAGGAGCGGCTTAAGGCCGTTCTGAAAGAGATCAAGGAGTCCGACGGCCAAGTCATCACCTTTATTGATGAATTGCACACCCTCATGGGTGCCGGCGGTGGCGACGGCTCGGTGGCAGCCTCCAACATGCTCAAGCCCATGCTGGCGCGTGGGGAACTGCGCCTGATTGGTGCAACCACGCTCGACGAATACCGCCAGTACATCGAAAAAGATGCGGCCCTTGAACGACGTTTTCAGCAGGTATTCGTGGGCGAGCCTTCCGTCGAGGACACCGTCGCAATCCTCCGTGGGCTCAAAGAGCGTTACGAAGCTCACCACAAGGTCACCATTGCCGACTCGGCTCTCGTATCGGCAGCAACCCTCAGCAACCGCTACATCTCAGGGCGCAAGCTGCCGGACAAGGCAATCGACCTGATCGATGAGGCTGCCAGCCGGCTGAAGATGGAGATCGACTCGTCGCCGGTGGAGATTGACCAGCTCAAGCGTGCGGTCGACCGTCTGCGCATTGAAGAACTCGCCCTCAAGAAAGAGAAGGACGACGCCTCAAAAGCACGCCTCGTCAAACTGCGTGAGGATCTTGCCGTTCAGGGCAAGCATCTCGCCGAGCTGGAAGCTCAGTGGAAGCTCGAAAAGTCCAGCCTCACCGGCGTCGGTGACCTCAAGACACGGCTCAACGATGCGCGTATCGAACTCGACCGCGCCATGCGCGACGGTGAATACCAAAAGGCATCCAAACTCAACTACGAAACGATCCCCGCCATCGAGGAGGCGCTCGCCGCAGCCGAAAGCAACGAGCCTACCGGCCCTCGCATGGTGAACGATCAGGTGACGGAAGAAGACATCGCCTCCGTTGTCGCCGCCTGGACCGGCATTCCGGTCGACCGTCTCACCGAGGGCGAGACCGAGAAGCTGCTTCATCTCGAAGCGGAACTCGGCAAAAGACTCATCGGCCAGAAGGATGCCGTTCAGGCCGTCTCCGAGGCGGTCCGCCGCACGCGTGCCGGGATCTCTGACCCGGATCGTCCCACCGGTTCATTCCTGTTTCTTGGCCCCACCGGTGTCGGCAAGACCGAGCTCGCCAAGGCTCTAGCCCAGTACCTCTTCAACGATGAGAAAGCTCTCGTCCGAATCGACATGAGCGAGTACGGTGAAAAGTTCTCCGTTTCGCGACTCGTCGGTGCCCCTCCGGGATACGTCGGTTATGAGCAGGGCGGTCAGCTGACCGAAGCCGTACGTCGCCGTCCCTACTCGGTGATTCTGCTTGATGAGGTCGAGAAGGCTCATCCGGAGGTCTTCGACGTTCTGCTGCAGGTGCTGGATGATGGACGCCTCACCGACGGTCAGGGTCGCACGGTCGACTTCCGCAATGTCATCCTGATTCTGACCAGCAACTTGGGCAGTCAGTTCATCACAGACCAAGAGCTGCCCTGGGATGCCCGCAAGTCTGCCGTCGAAGACTTGGTGCGCAAGTCGTTCAAGCCGGAATTCATCAACCGCCTTGACGACATTGTCGTGTTCCAGCCGCTGTCGACCGACGATCTCAGCCAGATTGTTGAGCTAGACATTGATCGACTAAGTTCGCGGCTGACGGGTCGCCGTCTCGAGTTGGCGGTGACCCCGGACGCTCGCACGTGGCTTGCGGAGCGCGGCTACGACCCGATCTACGGCGCTCGCCCGCTGCGTCGACTCATGCAGCGGGAGATCGACGACAAGCTCGCCAAAGCACTGCTTGCAGGAGACGTTCGGGACGGGGACACCGTGATCGTCAGGGTGGCCGCCGATGGTGATGGATTGCGGGTCTCCCAGCTGGAGCCCACCGCGGAGTAGCCCGTGACTGTGCCGCGAGACTAGAGGAACATGGGTCGATCGTCGTCGTTCTCGGTCTCGATCGCGAGATCGACAACGACGGGCACGTGGTCGCTGGGGCCGTCGCCCTTGCGCTCTTCGCGGTCGATGGAGGCGTCGGTGACGAGATCATCAAAGGCGGGCGAGCCCAGAACAAAGTCGATGCGCATGCCTTCGTTACGGGGGAAACGTAGACGCTGATAATCCCAGTAGGTGTATCCCTCGATGCCGCGACTACGAAGCGCATCGATGAGCCCCACCTCTTCGAAAGCAGCGAACGCTGCACGCTCGGGTGCACTCACATGGGTCTTGCCCTCGAATGCTCCGATGTCCCAGACATCGATGTCGAGCGGAGCGATATTGAAATCGCCCATGAGCGCGAGTGGCTGGTGCGGATTCTCGTTCAGCCACTGTGAGGTTTGGGTTGCCAGATTGGCCAACCATTCAAGCTTGTATGGGTAGTGCGGATTGTCGAGTTCACGACCATTCGGTACGTACAGGCTCCACAACCGTGCGCCCTCGACCGTGACCCCAAGCGCTCGCGCCTCGATGGGCATGGTGCCGTCCTCTAGTGCCGCACCAAACCCGGGCTGGGTTTCAAACCCGACGGTGACCTCATCCATGGGCAACCGGCTGGCGAAGGCAACACCGTTCCATTGATTGATGCCGTGCAGTTCGACGTCATAGCCCGCCTCGGTGAAAGCGTCGAAGGGAAACTGCTCAGGCTTGCACTTGATTTCTTGCATTGCCAGAACGTCGATATCTTCCCGGAGGAGCCAATCGACCACGCGGCCGACTCGAGTTCGAATTGAGTTCACGTTCCAGGTGGCAATGCGCATGGTTCAACGCTAGTAGTTCTACCCCCGGATGGGGCAACGACAGGGGTGTACTGATCAACGTAAAGTCTCAGAGTGCACGAGCGAGCCTTTCATGATGATGTCGCGGAAAAGGCCGACCGCCTCGACCGCCGTAACGCAATAATTGTTTCCACAGTGGGGGTATTTGGCGTCACCGTTGCGGGGGCGTTGCTGGTCCTGACGAACGCCGTCCTCTGAACGGTTTCCTACAGTGGGTATTCTGTAGGGGTGACCGACGCCAAGAAGCAGCTCATTGAGCACATTTCCGCCGATGCCGTTTTCCACGGCGATTTCACCCTGACGAGTGGAAAGAAGGCCAGCTACTACGTCGACATGCGTCGCGTGAGTCTTGACCACCGTGTGGCACCCCTAATCGGTCAGGTAATGATCGACCTCATCGCCGACGTGCCGGACATCGTCGCCGTCGGTGGGATGACGATGGGGGCTGATCCTATCGCCGCCGCCATTCTTCACCAGGGTGCATCCCGCGGCCTCAGCTACGATGCCTTCGTTGTGCGCAAAGAGCCCAAGGATCATGGTCGAGGTCGTCAGGTCGAAGGCCCCGAGCTGGAGGGCAAGCGAGTGATTGTGCTCGAAGACACGTCTACGACCGGCGGTTCGCCATTAGCCGCCATCGAGGCGCTCGAAAAGGTGGGCGCCATCGTCGCCGGTGTTGCCGTCGTCGTTGACCGGGATACCGGTGCCAAAGAGCGAATCGAAGCCGCCGGCTACCCCTACTTCTCCGCCATTGGGCTGGGTGATTTGGGGCTGACTCCGTGACGCCAGGAGGCAACGGCAACGGCAACGGTTTCGACAATGACGAGGGGCGCGAGCCCCAAAAGCCCGCCTTCAACTGGGGGCTGACTCCCGCTGAGCCTGAACCGTCAAAGCCTTCGCCACCGAAAGACCAGGGCTTTCCCCCGCTTCCGGGTGAGCGCTCGAACTCGCAAGAGCCCGAGCAGAAGCCCAAGCAAGAGCCCGTGGAGTCGCAGGCCACGGAAGCGATCAACGTCGCCGATCTTCCCACGGGCGCGATGGATATTGCCGATCTACCTACCAGCGCAATGAACGTCGCGGACCCGGCGACCGTCGCGTTCAACCCCGCAGACGTTCCGACGGCCGCGATCGATGCGCCCACTCGGCGACAACGACGCATGCCCGCGGCCGTGGATCCCTCCCTCGAGGGGGCAACCGAGGTGTTGGGGGCACATTCGCTGACCGGGGCAACGCCAGAAGACGAATCAGTCGAACACGATGCGGTGAGCTCGCTCTTCGGCGAGGATCAGTTCGTTGAGTATGACGACGACACGGTTCGGGCTCAAGTGCCTGCCGTGATCGCTCGACCGAGAGGGCCGCAGCCACCGCGCCCACCGATCCCGCGGGGTCAGGTCATTGCACTGGCGATCGCCGGTGGACTCGTGGCGGCTCTTGCACTCGTCGCACTGTTTCTGGCCGGCGTTAAGATCGGGGAGTCGACCGAAACCACGCCAGTGGCATCGCCCACGCCGAGCGCCGAACCTACTGCGGTTGTGCCGGTGGTGGGTCCCGTCGCTCCCGGCACATACTTGTGGAACGAGCTTGCCGGTGGGGAATGTCTTGAAGCGTTCGCCTCAGCTTGGGAGCAGGAGTATCGGGTGATCGATTGTGCCCAACCGCATGCCGCCCAACTTTTGGCCATCGGCCAGTTTGACGATGCAGTGTCGGATCCGTATCCGGGAGTCGACGAACTCGCGTCGCGCACCGCAGCCCTGTGCTCCAGCGACAACGTGATCGACTTCTCGGCAGCGAAGTCATTCGCGGACCTCGAAGTGGTCGCGAGTTTCGCGCCAACGGCGGAGGACTGGTCAGCGGGGAACCGAGACTATTACTGCTTCGCTACCCGCACAGGTGGCGACGAGCTCACCGAGTCAGTGGCGCAACCCCAGGTGCCGTCCGAATAGTTGCCCTGAGGCCCACCCACCGTGGAACGGCCAGGCCGTGGCAGGCTAGTTCAGCAGGTCGGCAACGCTGTTGAGGACCTCATGCGGGCGGAACGGGTAGCGATCGATCTCCTTCTGATCGCTGATTCCCGTGAGGACCAACACGGTGTGCAGTCCGGCCTCGATACCGGCGACGATGTCGGTGTCCATGCGGTCACCGATCATTCCCGTCGTCTCGCTGTGAGCGCCGATCTTATTCAGAGCAGAGCGGAACATCATTGGATTCGGCTTGCCGACGATATACGGTTCCCGGCCGGTGGCTTTGCTGATGAGAGCGGCAACGGCTCCCGTCGCGGGTAGGGGTCCGTCGGCGCTCGGGCCGGTGGCATCCGGGTTAGTGGCAATGAAGCGGCTGCCGTTTCCGATGAGACGGATCGCCTTGGTGATGGCCTCAAAGGAGTAGTTGCGGGTCTCGCCGATCACGACATAGTCGGGGTCGGTTTCCGTCATGATGAAGCCAGCCTCGTGGAGCGCGGTCGTGATGCCAGCCTCACCGATCACAAAGGCGCTACCGCCGGGAATCTGCTCTTTCAAGAAGTCCGCTGTAGCCAAAGCCGACGTCCAAATGGACGACTCGGGAACGTCTAACCCTGATGCTTTGAGGCGTGCGCTCAAATCGCGAGGGGTGAAGATCGAGTTGTTGGTGAGTACCAGGTAGGGCTTGTCTTCGTCGCGCCACTGTTGCAGCACCTCGGCTGCTCCGGGCACGGGCTGGTTTTCGTGAACGAGCACACCGTCCATGTCGGTGAGCCAGCATTCAATTTCGCCGCGTTCTCTCATGCGCTCATAGTATCGAAAACGGTCTCGGTAGAGAGGCGACCCGCAATGACGTCGATTGCGGCGGGATTCTGTTCGACAAGCATCACACGACGACCCAGCGACTGTGCAACGGCGCCAGTAGTGCCACTGCCGGCGAAGAAGTCGAGCACCCAGTCGCCGGGCTGGCTGGATGCTTGAATGATGCGCCGCAGAATGCCCTCGGGTTTCTGGGTGGCGTAGCCAGTTTTTTCTTTGCCGGTGGGGGAGACGATGGTGTGCCACCAGACGTCGGTGGGGAGCTTGCCGCGCGCCGCCTTCTCGGGTGTCACCAGCCCGGGCGCCATGTACGGTTCGCGGTCTACTTCTTCATTGTTGAAGTAGTAGTTCTTGGGGTTCTTGACGTACACAAGGATGGTGTCGTGCTTCGCTGGCCACTTCTTGGTGGCGCGCGCCCCATAGTCATAGGCCCAAATAATTTCGTTGAGAAAGCTCTCCCGCCCGAAGAGCGCGTCGAGGGCAACCTTCGCGTAGTGCACTTCACGAAAATCGAGATGCAGGTAGAGAGTGCCGCGATCGTCCAGTAGCCGCCAAGCTTCGTGAAGACGCGGTTCGAGAAACTCCCAGTAGTCGGCGAAGGTGTCGTCGTAGGAGTAGAGAACTCCCTTGATGGTGTCGTAGGTATTGCCGCCGAACCCGGTGCGGCCGCCCTCGGCGGATCGCTTGGTGGCAATAGCTTGTCGTGATTGTGTGCGCCCCGTGTTGAACGGCGGATCAATGTAGATCAGCCGAAAACTTTCGTCGGGTAGGCCTTTGATGACGGGAAGGTTGTCGCCGTGCATGACGAGGTCGGGTCCAGTGGGGGTCCAAGGCGACTGCATCTCTTGAGATTAACAGCAGGTGAGCCAGAGCAGACAACGGCGACTATCGTGGGATGGTGACTGAACCGAACCCCAGCGTCGAGCTGTCGACCAACGGGGTGGGGCCGTGGCAGGGCGAATGGCCCAGCGAACCCCACTACGACCCCGTGCTGCTTGAACGCGGCGATAGCCGCAACGTGATCGACCGGTATCGCTACTGGAAGATGGACGCGATCGTTGCCGATCTCGACGAGACACGGCATCCGTTCCATGTTGCTATCGAAAACTGGCAGCACGACATGAACATCGGCTCGATCGTGCGCAGCGCAAACGCGTTCGGCGCCGACACCGTACACATCATTGGTCGTCGGCGCTGGAACAAACGCGGTGCCATGGTCACCGACCGCTATCAGCACGTGATTCACCACACGGATGTCGCTGCATTCGTCGACTGGACCAGAGCAAACGAATTACCGATCATCGCGATCGACAATGTGCCCGGCAGCGTCATCATCGAGACTTTCGACATTCCGAAACGCTGCGTGCTGCTCTTCGGCCAAGAGGGCCCCGGGCTTTCTCCCGAAGCAATCGACGCCGCCACGGATGTCGTGGAGATCAGCCAGTTCGGGTCCACTCGTTCGATCAATGCTTCGGCCGCGGCCGCCGTTGCGATGCACAATTGGATTACCCAGCACGTCAATTTTGCGAAGTAGGGTCGGCCGCGATAAAACACGGGTGCGCTGCCGAGGACTAGTCTGAGGGCACTGTTCTGCAAGGAGTGTGTCTGTGTCTCAACCAGCCCATGTCACCATTGTTGGTGCCGGAATCGTTGGCCTTTGCACGGCCTGGTTTCTTCAGGAGCGCGGCGTCAAAGTCACCGTGCTTGACCGCACCGGTGTCGCCGCAGGTGCGTCATGGGGTAACGCAGGCTGGGTTGCTCCGGCTCTGACCCTACCTCTGCCGGAGCCGTCGATCTTCAAGGTTGGCATCAAGGCTGTTATCGATCCCACCTCGCCCGTGTATGTTCCGGTTGCCGCTAACTCGACCCTGTTGCGCTTCCTCGCCGGTTTCGCGCGTCACTCGACGCCGAAGATGTGGCGCCGAAACATGGTCACATTCGCCGAGATCAACAAGTGGAGCCTCGAATCCTTCGACCGGATGGAAGACGGGGGAGTCTCCGCCGCCCTCAAGCGCGCCGAACCGTTCCTTGCTGCTTTCACCAGCGACGCTGACCGCCAGGTCATCACGCACGAGTTCGATGAGGTCGCGGCCGGAGGCGGACACGTGAGCTTTGAGAAGATCACGGGCGACGAGCTGCGTGAGTTTGAGCCAAGCGTCTCGAAGCGTGTGACGCACGGGCTGCGGGTGGATGGTCAGCGCTTCATCAACCCGCCCTCGTTCATGGAGGTGCTCGCGGCCTCCGTGCGCGCTCGCGGCGCCACGATTGTTGAGGGCGCGAAAGCAACCGGCATCCGCGATCTCGGTGCTGCCGGCGTTGCCGTCGATGTTGAGGGTCAAGACACCGTTCTCAGCAACGAGGTAGTCATCGCCACCGGAACCTGGCTCGGCGATCTCGCCCGCCAGTTTGGTGTGCGACAAGTCGTGCAGTCCGGTCGTGGATACAGCTTCAGTGTGAAGCCGCCCGTGATCCCCACCCACCCCATCTACCTGCCAGCACAACGCGTTGCTTGCACGCCGTTGGGGGACCGGCTGCGAGTGGGCGGGATGATGGAATTCCGATCGGCCGAAGCGCCCGCAGATGCTCGCCGCATCCAGACCATTGTGAATGCCGCGAGCCCCATGTTCGATGGCGTCGACTGGGAGGCTCGTGAGCAAGAGTGGGTCGGCTCGCGCCCCTGCACTCCCGACGGTTTGCCTCTCGTCGGCGGCACGCGCTCGCCGCGGGTGCATGTGGCTGGCGGGCACGGCATGTGGGGGGTCACCCTCGGACCGCTGACGGGTCGAATACTCGCCGACTCCATCACCGGTGGCGACAAACACCCTCTGCTTCACGCCTTCGACCCACTGCGGTAGAGACAGTGCGGCGACGTCTAGCGCTCGCCGTTTGGTCGGTCAGGCTCCGGATCCCGCGGTTGTTCATTGGCCGCACGCACTCGGTCGACAAGTTCCCGCCACGGTCCGACAAGTTCTTGTTCGGGGATCACGGCTGCGTGCGGTTCGCAGTGGATCTCATAGACGTAGCGATCGGGCATCCTCAGTACTGCATGCCGCTCATCCCACGGCAGCTCCGAAATCAGCACGTACCACTGCTCGGGGTCGGGCTGTTCGTCGACGACGACATCCCACTCGACGCGTCGTCCGAGGAGGCCGCCACTGCGCCACACCTTCACCTTCACACGTGCATGGTACCCCCGCAGCCTGCTATTCGGCAGGGGTAATGCCTACGAGTGACCAACCGCCCAGTACCGCGTCGTATTCGGCAGAACCGTGCCCGAAGCGGGCGGTGGTCGCCTGAATTGTGGCGGCCGCGAAATCGCGAAACTCGCTTCGCGGTGTGAGGTAACCGCCTGTCATGGTGTCATACCAAATCTGGCCGGCACGCTCCCACGCAAACCCACCAAGGGTGTTGGCAGCGCTCCAGAATGCACGGTTCGGGATTCCCGAGTTGAGGTGCACGCCGCCGTTGTCATCCGTCGTGACGACGTAGTCATCCAGGTGCCCCGGTTGCGGATCTGCGCCGAGGACGCTGTCGTTATAGGCGGTGCCAGGCGCTTTGAGGGAGCGTAAGGCGCTACCTTCGACCTGACTGGTGAAAACGCCCTCGCCGACCAGCCAAGACGCTTCGGCCGCGGTGTGACCCGCGGCGTACTGCTCGACGAGAACCCCAAAAACATCTGAGACGTGCTCATTGAGCGCACCACTCTGGTTGCGATACACCAGGCCAGCGGTGAACTCCGTGACGCCGTGGGCTAATTCGTGGCCGATCACGCTGAGTGAGCGGGTAAAGCCGTCGAAGATCTCGCCGTCACCATCGCCGAACACCATCCGGGTGCCATCCCAGAAGGCGTTGTCGTAGCGCACACCGTAGTGCACGGTCGCTTCGAGCACTCCAGCGCGGCCATCGATGGAGTCACGTCCGAATGCCTTCCAGAAGAGGGCGAACGTGTGACCTAAGCCGTCGTAGGCTTCCGACACGGAAACATCCCCCGTTTCGGGTTCCCCCCTCACCTCGCACCAACACACCGGGCAGAGTTTCGAGCGTCTTCGCGTCATAAATGGTGCGCCCGATTCTTCCTCGCGTGCGAGGCGCCTGAGAAAAAAGCGACATCGGCGGAAGACCCTGTTCGCAGCGGCCGTGATCGGGGACAAACGAGATCAGTGACTCGCGTGCCGAGTGGGCGGCGCGTTCGAATCGCGGATCCTCGGCCGCGGCGATCCGCGCCAAGAGGAACGGCGGCACTATCGCGCAGAACGCTCGCGGCGAATCTGCGGCAGAGACATGTGACTGCGAGATCCGGAACATGCTCCATGCTCACACGCGCCACTGACGCTGGCGAGGCTGACGCAGGATTCTCATGCAGTCTTCAGAAAACTCCGCCACGCGACAAATTGGCTGCGATCAGCAAAAGTCTGCTCTCGGGTAGACTGAGGTGTAATCCCCCCACATTTTCGAAGGGATCCACCATGCCAGCAATCGTCATCATCGGCGCCCAATGGGGCGACGAGGGCAAGGGAAAAGCAACCGACCTTCTCGGTAGTCGCATCGACTACGTCGTGAAGTTCAATGGCGGCAACAACGCCGGCCACACCGTTGTCGTCGGCAACGAAAAGTATGCATTGCACCTCCTGCCGTCGGGAATCCTCACCGAAGGTGTCACACCGATCATCTCCAACGGCGTGGTCGTCGACATTGAGGTGCTCTTTGAGGAGCTCGATGCGCTCATCGCCCGCGGCGTTGACGTCTCGAAGTTATTGGTGAGCGCCAACGCGCACATCATCACGAACTACCACCGCACCCTCGACAAGGTAACGGAACGGTTCCTAGGCAAGCGTCAGATCGGCACAACCGGCCGCGGAATTGGTCCCGCCTATGCCGACAAGATCAACCGTGTCGGCATCCGTGTGCAGGACCTCTTCGACGAGAACATTTTGCGCCAGAAGGTTGAGGGCGCTCTCGATCAGAAGAACCACCTGCTCGTGAAGGTATACAACCGCCGCGCGATCGAAGTCGATGAGATCGTCACCGAACTGCTGAGCTACGCCGATCGTCTGCGCCCGATGGTGGCCGACACCGGCCTGCTGCTCAACCAGGCACTCGACAAGGGCGAAGTTGTGCTCTTTGAGGGTGGCCAGGCCACGATGCTGGATGTTGACCACGGCACCTACCCGTTCGTGACCTCATCAAACTCCACCTCGGGTGGTGCAGCTACCGGTTCGGGTGTTGCCCCTAACCGCCTTGAGCGCGTCATCGGAATCGTGAAGGCCTACACGACTCGTGTCGGTGCCGGACCGTTCCCGACCGAGCTGTTCGACGAGTGGGGCGACTTCCTGCGCGAGAACGGTTTCGAGTTCGGAACCACCACAGGCCGACCGCGCCGTTGTGGCTGGTATGACGCCCCCATCGCCCGCTACTCGGCGCGTGTTAACGGTGTCACCGACTTTGTGCTCACCAAACTTGACGTGCTCACCGGGCTCAAGACGATCCCCGTCTGTGTTGCGTACGACGTCGACGGTACCCGCCACGACGAGATGCCGGTATCGCAGTCGGACTTCCATCACGCGGTGCCGATCTACGAAGAGTTCCCCGGCTGGGATGACGACATCACCGGTGCACGGACCTTCGAGGATCTTCCGAAGAACGCGCAAGACTACGTGCTCGCCATCGAGAAGATGAGTGGCGCCCGCATGTCGGCAATCGGTGTTGGCCCGGGCCGAGACGAGATCATCGTTCGCCACGACCTAGTCGACTAAACCTCGGCAGACTACCTCGCACTCAAGCGGCACGCACTGGAGCGCTCCAGTGCGTGCCGCTTCTGCGTTCGTGGGGAAGCCAATCGGGGATTGCTGGGCTGAACCTCCGAAAACCGCGCGTGCGAGCTGGCGATGTGGGCTTAGGGGTGCAGAGTGAGCGCACCGCGTAAAGCTAAAGATTTTCTATGAAACTGACGTAAGCGCGTCGGGTTGGGGCACTCGATGGTGAGCGGTCTGTGACACATTCTCGAATGTCCTCCCCGTATCTTGCCCGCCGAATCGGCGTCGGCGCCGCTGCGCTCGGCGTCCTCGCCGGCGTGATCGCGCTCATCGTCGCAATCGCGTCCGTTCCCGACTCCTCGTCGAGTTCAGATGCGGATGCCGCGGCTGGTTCCTCCGGAATCCCCGAAGTCCATGCGCTCAGCGCCACCACCGGCTCCCTCGTCGGCGGCGAATCCATCACCATCACAGGGGCTGCCCTCGACGATGTCACGCACGTCACCTTCGGTGGAGTCTCCGCCACCGACGTGGTGGTCGCCGACAGCGGAACCCTAACCGCGACGGTGCCTTCCGCCGTCGACTATCAGCCCGCGACGGTGGCGATCACAGTCGTTGCCGATGGGGTGACGGTCGCGGGCGCGACAGACCTCGACTACACGTACGAAACATCAACCGCCGTTGACCGTCAGATGGAATACCTGCTCACCCACTGGAACGACTACAACGTCGAGGAGTACGGCGACCTCAACTCGGTCGGCGGGGATTGCGCGAACTTTGTGAGCCAATCCCTGCTCATGCGCGGCTGGGAAATGACCGAGGAGTGGTTCAACTACGACGCTGCCGCCAACTGGAGCGCAGCATGGGGCTACGTCCCAAGTTTCGAGAACTGGCTCACCGCCACTCCCGAGCTCGGCGCCACGCAGCTGAGTTTCGACGAGCGCGATCAGGTCAAGATCGGCGACCTCGTGGTCTTCGACTGGAACGACAACGACTACCTCGACCACATTCAGGTCGTCTCCTCGGTGGAGACCGTTGACGGCGAGATCGTCATCACAATGGTCGGTCACAACCTCGATACCGACTACCGTGACCTCGACGAAACCATCACCGTCGACCACCCGGGAGCAACCGGGCACTTCTGGAGCATCCCGTAGCGGTCAGGCGGTGTCATTCCGGGAGCGCCCAGCTCGGTTCCCGCACGCAAGTGGTGGCGTCAGTGGTGGCGTTGTCTAGCCGTTGAGGGCAGCGTCGACAATCGCCTTCGCTTCGGCCTGCACACGACGCAGGTGCTCGGCGCCTTTGAACGACTCGGCGTAGATCTTGTAGACGTCTTCGGTGCCGCTGGGGCGCGCGGCGAACCACGCAAACTCCGTGGTCACCTTCAGGCCGCCGATCGCGGCACCATTGCCCGGCGCCTCCGAGAGCTTGGCCGTGATGGAATCCCCCGCGAGTTCGGTGGCAGTGATCGCAGCCCCTCTCAACTTGCCCAGCTTGGCCTTCTGCTCCTTGCTGGCGACGGCATCCACGCGTTCGTAGGCGGGGTCACCAAACTCGTCAACAAGCTCCGCATAGAGAACGGATGGCGTCTTGCCGGTGACCGCCAGAATTTCGGCGGCCAGTAGGGCCAGCAGGATGCCGTCTTTGTCGGTTGTCCACGCGGTGCCGTCTTTGCGCAAGAAGCTGGCGCCCGCGCTCTCCTCACCACCGAACGCGACAGAGCCATCGACCAGTCCCGGCACGAACCACTTGAAGCCGACCGGCACCTCGACAAGGTCGCGGCCCATCGCGGCAGCAACCCGGTCGATCATGGAACTGGAGACGAGCGTCTTACCGATCGCGGCATCCGGGTTCCAGCCTTCGCGGTGCGTGTAGAGGTAGTGGATCGCGACGGCCAAATAGTGGTTGGGGTTCATGAGGCCGGCGTCGGGGGTGACGATGCCGTGACGGTCGGCGTCGGCGTCGTTGCCGGTGAGGATGTCGAACTCGTCACGGCGGGCCACCACGGAGGCCATGGCCGACTTCGATGATGGGTCCATGCGAATCTTGCCGTCCCAGTCGAGTGTCATGAACGCCCAGGTCGGGTCCACACCGGGGTTCACGACCGTGAGGTTGAGGCCGTACTTCTGCGCAATGAGCTTCCAATAGTTGACGCTCGCGCCACCCAGCGGGTCAGCACCGATGTGGATGCCTGCCGTGCGAATCGCGTCGATGTCGATGATGCTCTCGAGGTCATCGACGTAGCGCCCGCGAAAGTCGTAGCTGCCCGCCGCCGTGTTCGCTCTTCCCTCGTCGCCCGTATGCTTCACGGCCTGATTGCCGTCGGCGATGATCGCGTTCGCGCGGTCGGCGATCCAGCCGGTCGCATCGCTATCGGCGGGGCCACCATGCGGCGGGTTGTACTTGAAGCCACCATCGCGGGGCGGGTTGTGGCTCGGGGTGATGATGATGCCGTCGGCCTGTTCAGCGTTTCCGGCCGCGTTGTACGCAATAATCGCATGGCTGAGCGCAGGGGTCGGAACGAAATCGTCGAACTCGTCTTTCAACGCCAGCACACCATTGGCGGCGAGCACGTCGAGGGCGGTGTCCTCGGCTGGTTGCGAAAGCCCGTGAGTGTCGCGACCGATAAACAGCGGCCCCGTGATGCCCTGCGCGGCGCGGTACTCCACAATCGCCTGCGTAATGGCGGCGATGTGCACTTCATTGAAAGCGGTGTCGAGTGAGGAACCGCGGTGGCCGCTCGTACCGAACACAACGCGTTGCTCGGGGATCGACACATCCGGAACCAGCGCATAATACGCGGCCACCAATTCGGTGACATCAATGAGGTCGGATGCCTGAGCTGTGGTGCCTGCGCGATCGTTCATACAAACCAGTCTTCCACCTTCACCGGGCGCCGCACGCGTCATGTGGCAAACACGCAGCCTCCACACGCTCTAAAGTCGTTGTATGGCAGCAGGAGATCAGGCTCACAACGACAACGTCGACCCCGAGGTGCGCGAGCAGCTCCTGGGGGCCCGCCGCAGCATCGACAACATCGATGCGGCACTGATCCATTTACTTGCCGAACGCTTCAAGTACACGCAGCAGGTCGGTCGACTCAAGGCCACCAAGGGTCTGCCCGCGTCAGACCCGAACCGTGAGCGTGACCAGATCGCCCGCCTCAAGTCGCTGGCCGAAGAGTCGCACCTCGACCCGGCCTTCGCCGAGAAGTGGTTCAACTTCGTCGTCGCCGAGGTGATTCATCACCACGAACAGCTCGCGTCGGGCAGCGAGCCCGAGTCCGCCAACTAGGCAAACAGCAGGCTAGACCGCGCGGATGCCGTGGTGGTCGAGCACGTCGAGGAACGTTCTCGGCTCTGGCCGCACCCGGTGATTGTCGGTGTGCTCGGCCCAGAGCACTGTTCCGGTGGCGTCGGTGATGATCACGGTCGGTACGACGGTGTCGCCGTTGGCCGGGGCTCCCGCGCTGAAGATGACGGGCGTGCCGCCGGACTGCACGATGTCGAGCGCGGCGGCGGCCGAGGCATCCGCATCGATGTAATAGGTGACTGGAATGTCGAAGCGTTCGGAAAGTTCGACGGTGTCTTCGGGCTTTTGTGGGCTGATGATCGCGACGGCGACTTCGCGGCGGTCGAGCTCGCGGTACTGGTCGGCGATCTGGCTGATCTGGGCCATGCAGAACGGGCACCAGTTGCCGCGAATGAACATGATCACGTGCGGTTGCTGGGTGAGCACGCTGCTGTCGACGACAGCGCCATCCACGGTGGTGAGCGGGAACGGCGGTAGCGGCTGCCCGACCGTGACCGGCCCGCTAGAGACGTGCTGCACGGAGTACCAGTAGTTGTAGCCGAGAATTACGGCTAGGCCGAGGGCGGCCACGAGCACGGCAAGCGGCCCGGAGACGATCGACGCACCGACACCCGCGACAGCGACGGTGAGTTGAACCCACGGATGCCGACGCTGAACGACAACGACCCGTGTCATCAGTAGACCCAAATAGAGCGCATACGCCACCCACGGAAGGGCAGCAGCGAGCCACCAGGGTTGCGACTCCGTGATGGCACGCACGACGACGAGCGCGATCACCCCGAGGGCGAGCGCGGCCGTAACCTCGCCGTAGACCCTCTTGATGGCTCGCACGTTAGACGCCGAAAGCCTCCGCGAGCGTTCCGCGGTGTGCTGTGAGTAGTTCTTCGAGGGTCAGCGTGAACTGGTCTTGAATTTCGAGCGCGGGGGCGGCAGCATCGGTGACTCCGATGCGGATGGCCGGGTAACCGCGGCCTTCGCAGAGTCCGCGGAACTTCACGTCGTCTTCGCGCGGGATCGACACGATCATACGACCGGTGGACTCGCTGAAGAGGGCGGTGGCGGCGTCGATTTCGTCACGCTCAAGCAGTTCGCCCAACCAGATGCGGGCGCCAACGCCGAAACGCATCACGGACTCGGCGAGGGTCTGAGCGAGCCCGCCGTCGGCGAGGTCGTGCGCGCTGGCGATGATGTTCTGCTCGTTACCGGCCTTGATCAGGTCGGCAAGCTGGCGTTCGGCGGCGAGATCAACCTTGGGCGGCAGACCGCCGAGGTGCTCGTGAATGGTGCCAGCCCAGGCCGAGCCGTCAAGCTCAAGCGAGGTGGTGCCGAGCAGGTAGATGTTGTTGCCTTCGTCTTGCCATCCACTCGGGATGCGCTCGGCAACGTCACGGATCAGGCCGAGCACCGCGACCACGGGGGTCGGGTGGATGGGCACATCGCCGGTCTGGTTATAGAGAGAGACGTTTCCGCCGGTTACGGGGATTTCCATCTCGAGGCAACCGTCGGCGAGACCTTCGACGGCGCGGCTGAACTGCCACATCACTTCGGGGTTCTCGGGGCTACCGAAGTTGAGGCAGTCGCTGACGGCGACCGGGTTGGCGCCGGTGGCGGCAACGTTGCGGAACGCTTCCGCGAGAGCAAGTTGGGCTCCAGCGTAGGGGTCGAGCTGGCAGTAGCGGCCATTGGCGTCGGTCGCGACAGAGAAGCCGAGGCCGCTCTCATCGTCGATGCGCACCATGCCGGCGTCATCCGGGAAGCCCAATGCGGTGTTGCCAAGAACGTAGCGGTCGTACTGGTCGGTGATCCAGCTCTTGTCGGCTAGGTTCGGGCTCGCGAGTAGTGTGAGCACCTGATCGCGCAGTTCGGCGCCGTTCTTCGGACGGGGAAGGTCGGATGCGCCGTCGGCCTGAAGCTTGTCGATCCACTTCGGGTACGCAACGGGGCGGTCGTAGACGGGCCCATCGATCGCTACGGTGCGCGGCTCAACGTTGACGATTTCTTCGCCGTGCCAGTTGATGACGAGGCGGCCGGTGTCGGTGACTTCACCGAGCACGCTGGTTTCGACATCCCACTTCTCGACAACCTTGAGGAAGCCTTCGAGCTTTTCGGGCTTCACGATTGCCATCATGCGCTCTTGGCTCTCGGACATCAGAATTTCTTCTGCCGTGAGGGTGGGGTCGCGCAGCAGTACCTTCTCGAGTTCGATGAACATTCCACCGTCACCGTTCGACGCGAGCTCGCTTGTCGCGCAGCTGATACCGGCAGCGCCGAGGTCCTGGATACCCTCAACCAGATCACCCTGGAAGAGTTCGAGGCAGCACTCGATGAGTACCTTCTCGGCGAAAGGGTCACCAACCTGAACGGCGGGGCGCTTGGTGGGGCCGCCCTCTGAGAAGGAATCCGAGGCGAGGATGGATGCGCCACCAATGCCATCGCCACCGGTGCGGGCACCGAACAGCACAACCTTGTTGCCGACACCGCGAGCGTTAGCCAGGTGCAGGTCTTCGTGGCGCAGCACTCCGACGGCGAGTGCGTTGACGAGTGGGTTGGCTTGGTAGACGGAGTCGAAATAGGTTTCGCCACCAATGTTGGGCAGACCGAGGCAGTTGCCGTAGAAGCTGATGCCCGAGACCACGCCTTGTGCGACGCGCGCGGTGTCGGGGTTGTCGATGGCGCCGAAGCGGAGTGCGTCCATCACCGCAACGGGGCGGGCGCCCATGGAGATGATGTCGCGCACGATTCCGCCAACACCGGTCGCAGCACCTTGGAAGGGCTCAATGTAGCTGGGGTGGTTGTGGCTTTCGATCTTGAAGGTCACAGCCCAACCTTCACCGACGTCGATAACACCAGCATTCTCGCCCATGCCGACCATGAGGTTTTTCGACATGTTGTCGTTAACCTTCTTGCCGAACTGGCGCAGGTACGTCTTGGAGGACTTGTACGAGCAGTGTTCGCTCCACATGACGGAGTACATGGCGAGCTCGCCACTGGTGGGGCGGCGGCCCAGAATTTCACGAATCTTTGCGTACTCGTCTGGTTTGAGGCCGAGAGCGCCGTAGGGCTGCTCTTTTTCGGGCGTAGCCATCGCGTTCGATACCGTGTCGGCAACATGCTGGCGGGAATTGGTTGAGACGTCAGTCACGAGGGGCTTCTCCCAGAAGATTATGGATGCCGGGGCGCACACGCCGGCGTGCTCCAGTCTACCTAGGCGCGCGGGCGAGTGACGCGGGGCGGGGGAGCAGCGAAGTGCCGCGCGCACGCCGCCTAACGGATCGTGCGCGATGCGTACGTAGTTCAGCGCGTCACAAGGATGGAGTGCTGCCAGCCATCGCCATCGTGTCGAATGCTGCTCGTTGTGCACTATTGGCTGCTGATCACTGCGAAGATCTCGGAGATCGTAGCCACCGGTTACGAAAGAATGAGGGTGCGGCTACTCGTGCCGACAGTCAGCTTCTGGCCCCACCCGACGGTGAAATGGTCGGCTTCAATGCCGTCGCCAAAAAGAACGAGGGTGTCTGACTGGACAACAAACTCGAGACGTACGGTGCTGGTGAGAGTTCCGTCGGTGAGGTCGCCTCCGGTGGAGGGTGAAGGTCAAGTTTCTCGGATATACCAGCGCAGCTGGTCCTATCCCGCAGTGGGGAGGATGGCGGTCAAGCCGCGATCCGCGGCAATGGAGATCGACCATCCGTGCTGCCGGTGCCGGTAGCGATGATAGCGCCCGAAGGCGACTGTTGCTCGCGGGTGCCGCGGGGAACCGTGATCGCATACCGCGACGATTGGTGGCCGCGGTGGCCAAAGTGCAACTCGTTGAGGGCCGAGAGCCGCTGCCGGTCGTCGAGCACCCCTTCGACCAAATTGCGCTGACTAGATTGCAGGCTGCGACGGGCAGTTGCTTGTACGAGCTTTAGGGCATCCGAAGGGGTAAACCTGACAAGCGCCCGAATTGGGTGCAAGTTCGGGATCGGTGCCGATCACGGGTTGCCTCGTGAGGTATTTCGCGACGAGCACGTCTTGCTCGATGAACACCACGATGTTCTCGGGCGGGAAGGGGTAGCGGTCAGGATCGGCCCGCTGGACCCGTGTTTGCCACAGTTCTGCTGGCAGAGCTGTCGAGACTGAGGTCAGAGCGGAAGCAAGAACTTCGTGTCGCTCTCTAACTTCCTCGATGCTGCGACCGCACGATGCAGGAAAGAACTAGGCTTGCCCGACGGTAGGCTGCCGTTGAAGTGATTCTGTCAAACCGGTGCGTCGATGAACGAGCACCACCCGGGCGCGAGCGCCGTCGCTAGTCTTTTTGCGCGCCTGCGATGCGACTCAACGCTTGACTCAGAACGTAAGGGGACCGGTTCAGGGCCCTGATTTCGGGGCGGTTTTCTGCCAGCGGATTCGCGGCGAGTGCAAGCAGGACTTCGGATTCGATTCCATCAAATGCTGCAAGCCGCACCTTCTTCGCTTCGGCTGCGGCGGCACCCGTGACGCGGACGTTTTCCGCAGCGCTCTCCGATCTCGCTTTCTCGGAGGCAGCCGCTTCTTTCGCGCGTTTGAGTGCGTTGGCGACCTCTTGGCCGACTAAGAGTTCTTCACGCTTGGCCAGTCCGATTTTGCTCTGCATCTCGTCTTCAGCGATCGCTCGTTCGCGTTCGACGGCCATAGCTCGGAGCTCGAAAGTCGCTTTGTCGGCATCCTGTTGTGCCTGTTCACGAACTGGGGTTTCCAGGACCGAGGCGAGTTCAGCTTGCGGTTTGATACTCACGACGCGCACGCCAATTACGAGAATAGATGTCTCCGCCAGACGCTGATCGGAGAGCCACTGGCCTGTTTCAGTGTCGATGGAGAAGCCGATGCTGCGGGCAGCAATGCTGGGATCTGCATACCAGTAGGTGATCGTGGCGCCGACGGCGACATCCTGAAAGTCAGCAGTGCGCGCATCGAACACGAGTGGCAGCTCATTCTAGGCGGTGCGCACCTCGCCAATGGCGGCGGGCAACGCGCGAAAGTAGAAGGCAATGCCGACGCCTTCATGGGCCACTGTGCCCTCTTGAGGTGAACGATATGTGCCGTCGGTGTGCTGCGTAGGTGTTGGAAGAAGCCATACTGACGGATGTAGGCCATGTGAGCTCCCCTGCAAAAGTCGAGTTATCATCGGTCTTCTACCTTGGGGGAATAGCTGCTTCAGGGCCCAAGGGGTTTGGCGTACTTTCGTTTCCGAGCGCGAGCGAGGAGCTGTGCCTCAGGCGGCTAGGCTGCGTGAGGCCACGCCGCCCAGCCGCGGGCGAGTTTGCGGAGGATGGGTTTCGCAGCCGTGAGTTTCCCTGAAGGGATTCCGTTCACGACGGTTCCGCCGCTGCCCCGCCGTCCGGGTAGGTCGTCAACACGGAGGTGAGGACACCGCACGATGGGTTCCTGGACCGTATTCTCACGGCGCGAAGCGCTCCAGATCTGAGTTTTTATTGAACAGGTGTCTTCTGGTGGCCCCGCAACGCATCGGTTACCGTATTCGATGGCCTGCCCATCGCCGTCGAGGAGCGTGGGCACGTCGATCGCTGGTCTCTGGAATTCACCTACGACTTTGTCCTTTCGAGCGTCGTTCGCAGACTAGTCCTTGGCGGGGCTGTCGGCGGCTTGTGCGTCCAGTAAAGCCACGGTCTTTTCACTTGCGTCACGGAGGCGATGCAGCGTTCCGATGGTGTTGATGCTCGCAAACAACACCACGAGAACGAGAGCTGCCAATTAGAAATTCGGATTCATACAAGACAGTCTCTCAACTTCTTTCTTCTTCCTCTCTCGGTTCTTGAAGGTGCTTACTCGCGCAGACGGCGTACCATCGGACCAACTCAAGCGCGTGTGCCGCGAGACCCCGCCTTAATCGTTGCGAAGTTCGTCAGCGTAGCGCCACGCTTCTCTGGATGCTGTTCTGCAGTCACGACGAAGCGGAACCGTTCGAAGAATGGCCTGGCTGTGATGCTCACGTCGGCTGTCAGTGCGTGCGCTCCCGATTCGCGTGCCATGGCCTCCGCGTGTTCGAGGAGTCGACGCGCAACCCCTCGCCGTAGAAAGTGTGGCGCGACGAACATCATGTCGATGTACCCGCTGGCGCTCGCGTCGGAGAACCCTGCGATTTGTTCGCTGGCCGGGGGACGAAACTGTTCCGTGCTGCCATCCCGCGGCCCCACCACCGCAGGCTGCGGCCGTCGATGTCTGCCCAAGCCGGCGTCTGCTCGGTGGCGTGGTAAGCGAATGCCGGTTCGGTACCGCTGCCCCGAATGACGATCGCAATGACACGTCTTATTCCGCGACCACGCGCGACCACATGGTGGGCAGATTCCCCTTGGTTCAGCGTCTGAATATCGCTCAGAGAGCCGCTTGCAGACGGTGATGCTCCGCACGTAAGAGAGCCCAACAAGCGGCCGTTGTGGGGTGCATCATGTCAAAGCTATGGCGGTCAGACGAGGAGGGCGAATGCAGTGCGCCGGCCGTGGTGCGCGTTTTCCACTCATGACGGTTCAGCGCCGATCACGTGAGCAGCGACAGACAAGACGCCGACCGGCTGCGTCCAATGTTCCCCTGCTCGCAATGATGTTGCGATGAGACGTTCGAGACTAGTGCGGGGCACAACTACACGGGGGTCGAGCACGTCAGCGAGTGACCGCTGGAAAGCGAATTTCGCGACCTCGGCGCTCGCCGCAACGGTTGGTTGGGCATTGCCCACTACTGTGAATCGCTTCGCGAATGAGGCGATTCGGGAGTCCGGAAGGGCAATCGGCAGTCGCGAGTCCAACAGCCAGCTCGTGCAAGAGAAATCGTTCGACCCAGTGAGTAGCGCGGCGGCAGCCAGTGAGGCACTGACGGACTCGGGCACGAGCGCACCGGTCTCGGGGATGTGCAGCGCGTGGCCAAGATCACCCCGCCGGCGCTCCACCTGCAGACGACCCACCTCGACGACATCACCGCGCAGGATCCCAAGAAGCCACGGTAGTACGGTATCCGCACCGTACAAGCAGTGTTTGCGGCCGACGTCGCGAAGCGTGTTAACCGTAACTGCCGTGGGGATTCCTTCGCGTCGATGTCGGTCGAGTGCGAGCGGTGCTGTCGCGGCCAGCGCGCGCAGCACAGCGTCCCCAGAAGCGCCTCCGGTTTCTATGTGTTTCGGCAGAGGCTGGTCATCCTGCACGAGGGCGCGAAAACGCTCCACGAGTTCCGGTTCGCCCGGCCCGACATCGGGGTCGATGTCGAGTAATGCGGTGGTGCTGCTCATTGTATGTGCAGTAGCCCGAGAAGTCGGGTAACCTCATCGGCGATCGCGGCGCGACCGGGTGAGACGTACTTGCGTGGATCCACGCTGGTGGTCGAATCTGTCAGTGATTGGCGGACCGCGCCGGTGAAGAGGGCGTTGAGGTGCGTAGAGATGTTCACCTTCGTCATGCCTGCCTGCACAGCGAGCCTCAAATGTTCGTCGGGGAGACCGGAGGAACCATGAAGAACGAGCGGTGACGTCACGTCGCTGCTGAGGCGGGCGATGAGGTTATAGTCGACCGCGGCATCGCGCGTCGTCATGGCATGGGACGTGCCAACCGCGACAGCGAGCCAATCGACACCTGTCGATTCAACGAACGCGCGCGCCTCAGCGGGCTGAGTGCGCGCGCCGGGCGCGTGGACACCGTCCTTTCCGCCGATTTCGCCAAGCTCTGCCTCGACGAGAACCCCGCGGTCGTGACAATAGCTCGCAACCTCACGAGTCAACGAGACGTTGTCGGAGTAGGGGAGGCTGGAGGCGTCGAACATTACACTGTCGATTCCCAGATCGACCGCTTCATGCACTAGGCCGACGTCGTCGGCATGGTCAAGATGCACCAGACCCGGAACATCCATTGACCGCGCAATGCTGAGGGTTGCGAGCGCAATGGGGGCGAGGCCGCCGTGGTAGGTGATGCAGTTCTGGCTGATCTGGAATATCACGGGACGTCGGGCCCCGGCTGCGCCGGAGGCGATCGCTTCCGCGTGTTCGAGCAGAACAACATTGAAAGCTCCGATGCCGGTCTGGGCTTTGCGTGCCTCCGAGACAATGTCGAGGGCTAAGGGTGTGATCAAGTCGAACTCCGTTTCGAGGGGTTAGGGGGCGTCGGTCCGAGCCGTTGGGAAAGTTCGGGGAGAAGGCCGACGTCGATCTCGCCGGCGATGGGGTTAAGGACCGCAGCGGCTCCGCAGAGAGCGGCCCACCGGAGGGCGGTCGAGTCGGACAGCCCCTCGGCGAACGCGGCTACGAGGCCGGCAGTCGCCGCATCGCCGGCACCTGTTGGGTTGCCCGAGATGTCAGGCACGGCGGGCTGTTCATGCAGGTATCCGTCGGCGCGTACGAGGATCGAACCCAGCGCGCCCCTGGAGACCATGACGCATGCCCCCTCCTGCGATAGCGAGCGCGCGCCCGTCCAGCAATCGCGCTCACCTGTCGCCTCGACGACCTCTTCTTCGTTGGCTTTAACGAGATCAGCGCGTGAAGCAACCGCAGTCCACAGAAATGGTCCGCTCGTGTCGACGGCGACGAGTGCCCCTTTGCTGTGTGCCGCGGCGATGAGGAGGGCGAGATCCTCGGGTCGGGATCCGTGGGGGAAGGAGCCAGCGATCACAAGCCAGTCGCCGGCACGCGCTGCATCGGCGAGTGCGAGTCCTAAGTGTGACCATTCGGCGGGCGAGAGGGTTGGGCCGGGCTCGGCCAGCAAAGTCGGGTGAACGATATCGTCGACGATTGCGACGGTAGTTCGGGTTTCCCCCGCTATCGCACAGTCGAGGACGGGTATTCCGCGTTTCGTCAGCGCGTCGGCAACCCAACTCCCGCTCGCGCCGCCGAGGGGTTGAAGCGAAGTAACGTCGCGGCCGAGCGCGTGTAACGCACGGGCGACGTTGATGCCCTTGCCGCCGGGGGCCCGCCGCACCTCGCTCACACGCATCGTTTCGCCGATTCGCTGATGAGTGACACGGTAGGTCACGTCAACCGCTGGGTTGGGTGTCAAGGTCAGGAATCGAGCCATTGTCCGTTCCTCATGGTCCGTAGTCGAGTGTCGGCGCTGAGAGCAATCATGTTTGCCGGGTCACCGCGGCGGAGCGCTGGCGCGTCCAGTCCCAAAATTGTGCCGGGGCGCACGGAAGCTGCGGCCGCTAGGATCGTGGCATCCACCCCTCTTCTCGCGAGCGTAGAGACGACTTTTCCCAGTGGCATGGTGCTGCCCGCGAGGGAGCTACCGCCTGTCAACTGGGCGACGCCACGGTTGACTGTGACCTCCGACCCTGCAAGCACGTACTTACCGTCGCCGAGTCCCGTCGCTGCCATGGCATCCGAGACCAGCAAGAGCCGGTCAGAGGCTGCGCTTAGGACGAGATCTATGATGGTTTCGTGCATGTGGTGCCCGTCGGCGATGAGTTCGACAGCGACGTTGCTGTCCGCGAGAGCCTGCCCGATGATGCCGGGTTCACGGTGATGCAGGGGGCGCATGCCATTGAAGAGGTGTGTGATGACCCGGGCGCCAACGTCAACCGCATGCGCCGTCGTGGCGGAGTCTGCATCGCTGTGTCCGATGGCGGCGACAACGCCCGAGTCGACGAGTTTCTTGATCACGCGCACGGCGCCAGTCAGTTCGGGCGCGATTGTCACCATTCGAATAGTGCCTTCACCTGCGTCGAGCAACGCGTCGACGTCGTTCATGTTCGGTAGACGGAGGAGGTGGCGGGCATGCGCGCCGCAGCGGAGCGGCGACAGCCATGGGCCTTCAAGGTGCAACCCGCCGATCATTCCAGCTTCAACAAGCGGGCGCAGTTCACGGACGCGCGCGACCATGTCAGTCATCGGCGCCGTCGCGAGTGTCGCGATGACGGTCGTGGCTCCGGCTGAATGGTGGTGTGCGATTGCGCACTCGGGGTCTACGCCCAGCTGTGAGAAATCAACTCCGAGCGCACCGTGCAAGTGGCTGTCCACTAGGCCAGGCATGACGGTGTCTAGTTGCGTCACGCGCAGTCGCGTCGCTAGGTTCGCTGGAAGCTCGCCGCTGCCGCGCTCCGCGATGGTGGCCTGATCTACCACGAGCCAGCCAGGGCCGTCGTCATCGCTCAGGTCGACAATGCGTCGCGCCGTGATTGCTTCGGCCTCTGGTGAGAGAGTCACCGCGTCGCCTGCGTCAGGATGGTGGCCCCGAGCGCCGACGCGCGGTCCCCAAGGGTCGCTGTGCGGAGCTGAGGATGGCGCAAAGGGCCAAGACGCTCATGCAGTGCTCGCTCGAGTGGCCGTGTCAGTGTGTCGCCGGCGAGCGCGACGCCGCCGCCGAGAATAATTGCTTCGAGTCCGACTGCAGCCGACATGCCTGCCAGCGCATCGGCGAGCACATCGATCGCGTCATTCCAGATGTTGATCATCGCGGCGTCGCCAGCGTCGACGAGCTCAGCGACGGTGCGCGCGTCGGCAACTCCGGCACGACGAGCAATTCCCGCCGCCGAAGCGAGATCCTCCACCCGAGCGCCGGTATGGGTTCCGGTGGCGATGGTGACCTGGCCAATCTCTCCAGCCCACCCACCTGCGACAACTGGAGTGTCGTTCACCAGGAGCGCGGCGGCGAGGCCGGTTCCGATCGGAACGAAGGCTATGGCGCCCGACATTCCAGCGGCAGCCCCCCAATGCGCCTCCGCACGGGCTCCCGCACGAACGTCGTGGCCGAAAGAAATGGGTCGTTGTAGGCGTTCCGTTAACATATGTGCCAGCGACAGATCGCGCCAGCCGAGATTGGCCGAGTAGATCGCTAACCCGCGTGTCTCATCGACGATCCCTGGCACAACAACGCCCACGGAGATGTGTGCGTCGTGGCCTAGGGCCGTCACGAGTTCGGCCACGACCTCGACGACACCCTCTCCCGACGGGTCGGGCGAGGGTGCAGGGAGGCGACGTTCGTCCAGAACACGTCCGTCAACGTCGACGAGAACGGCCTTCACAGAGGTGCCGCCAACGTCTACCCCAAGGGCGATGGGATCATTCACGTCAGCACGACGGAACGCGTCAGCGATCGAGGCCGGTCCGGATCGAGTCCCTTCGCCTTGGCGACTGCGACCGCGAAGCGCTGGGCGACGATAAGCGCAGCGAGCGGATCGATATCGTGAGAGACGAACCGGGCTCCCGTTGCTGTGACAACCTCGTCGAGGCCTTCGGGCGTACCGCCGAGGCTCCAGACCAGCCGTGCGGGCTGGGCGATAGCGATCGGGCCATGGCGGTAGTCCATGGCGGGGTAGGACTCAGCCCAGAATTGAGCGGCCTCGCGCGTTTTCAACGCGGCTTCATAGGTGAGCCCGACCGCCCACCCGGAGGCGATGAACGTGCATTGGTCGACCGCGGTCAGTTGGTTAATATTGATCGCGAGCGCGGCGTTCGCATCTTCGATCACGGGGTCGAGTTCCTCTCCGAAGTTGCGGCGTACGAGCGCGAGCACGCTTGTCGCGAAGCGGGTCTGGACGACGGACTGCTCGTCGGCGAAAGCGAGGTCAATGACCCCGTCGGCGTGGGCGGCCGCGGGGGAGTCGGCGACAGCGGTGATAAGAGTGGTCGCACCCTTCAATCGAGCGAGCAGGTCAATGATCTCCGTCGTGGTTCCTGAACGCGAGATGGCGACTACGCGGTCGTAGGCGCGCCCCATTGGAAACTCGCTTGCCGCGAAGGCATCAGTCTCCCCGAGCCCTAAGCTCTCGCGACGTGCGGCGGCGGCCATACCGACGAACCAGCTTGTCCCGCAACCGACGAACGCGACTCGTTCGCCCGGGGCGGGCAAGAGGTTACTGACCCGGTCGGCAACTCGCGCGGCCTCCGCCCAAGTCTGTGGCTGAGACGCGATCTCATCGTCGATGAATGTGGGGGTCATGTGTCCTTCTCCTCGCCACGTAGATTGTTACTGAGCGTTTAACGAGTATTTGAGCAGATTCAATCACTATCGTCAACTCGTTGTGTGGGACGATGGGGCAAGAAAGGTCAGAACATCATGCAACAACAGCAACGGCTCAATCTCGTGCTCGAATTAATCAGCGAGCAGGGAAACGTCTCGATCGCGCAGATCGGAGAGCTCCTGAGGGTTTCTACGGCGACAGTTCGCCGAGATCTCAACGCGCTCGCAGAACAACGGCTCGTGACGCGCACTCATGGTGGCGCGTCCGCGCTCGGTTCCGGCTATGAGCTGCCGCTCCAGTACAAGATCGCTCGTCAAGCGGACGCGAAGCTAGCGATAGCGCGGGCAGTCGAGGGGCTGGTCGAGCCAGGGGCGACCATCGGAATGAACGGCGGAACGACAGTCACCGAGGTGGCGCGGGTGCTGGGTAGAAGTGATCGGCTTCGTTCGATCGCGAGTGAGCCGGGTGCGACCATCGTTACCAATGCCCTCAACATCGCGTTTGAGTTGTCCGTGCGCGACAACATAAAGATCGTCGTGAGCGGTGGTGTCCCTCGGCGCCAGTCGTACGAGCTGATCGGGCCACTCGTTGCTGCATCGCTGCGTGACTTCAGCCTGGATGTTGCGGTTCTTGGGGTAGATGGGCTGACTGCCGAGTTCGGCGCGACCACCCTGCACGAAGGCGAGGCAGACGCAAGCAGGCACATCGCTTCCGTGGCCCGACGGGTGGTGGTCGTTGCCGACCAGACGAAGGTTGGGCGTAGTACTTTCGCGCGGATCTGCGCGCTCGAAGATATCGACGTGTTGGTCACTGACGCTGACCTCCCGGCGCGTATGGCAGCGAGGTTTGAGAAGGCTAACGTCGACGTCGTCGTTGCATCCGCGACCGCTGATTCCAGCGAGCACTGATCGCTAGAATCCGACGCCCTGGCGTGAGAAATGGGCGCCGTTTTGCGTGCGCGATGTGATCGATTAAGTGGCTAAATCGACTTGCATCGCGATTTGGTGGTTGTTCTTGCTTGATCCACCGCTCTGGGTGACAAAAGCGAGCAAATACTGCATGATGGTGATCGATCACAGAGAGATGAGGTGCCATGAACCGCGTAGCTGACTGCCCGACCCCGGATGACGTCCGCGTAGCCGTCATCGGCGTCGGGGCTCGTAGCGTTATTGCACATCATGTTCCGGTTGCCTTGCCGGGCGCGCGCGTCGTGGCGGTTGTTGAACCGTCGGAGGACGGGCGTGGACGTGCCGCGACGCTCTTCCCCGGAGTGCCTGTCTATCCGGATGTTGCTGCCCTCATCGAGGCGGGTGTCGTCAATGCTGCCATCGTGACATCTCCCGATCACACTCATGCAGACATCGCAGAGACGCTCCTGCGCGAGGGAGTCGCGGTCTACCTCGAGAAACCTCTCGCTACGACCCTCCGCGACGCCGATCGGGTGCTCACGGCGGCTGCCGAATCGGGGACAGTGCTCTACGTGGGGCACAACTTCCGTCACGCGGGCGTCGTCCAGCTCATGAAGACGATCATCGACCGGGGCGACATCGGTCAGGTTAAGACCATCTGGGTGCGCCACTTCGTCGGCCATGGCGGCGACTATTACTTCAAAGATTGGCACGCCGACCGCTCGCGGACGAACACGCTCTTGTTGCAGAAGGCGAGCCACGACCTCGACGTGGTGCACTATCTCGCTGGCTCGTATACGCGCCGTGTCGTCGGAATGGGTGACCTGATGGTGTACGGCGATGTCACCGACCGCAGTGAACGACCTGGCGAAACGATGCCCGACTGGTTCTCTTTGGAGAATTGGCCGCCGGCGGCGGCGACCGGCCTCAATCCCGTCGTTGATGTTGAAGACGTTTCAATGGTCCTCATGACGCTCAGCAATGGCGTCTTGGCGAGCTACGAACAGTGTCACTTTTCGCCGGATTATTGGCGCAACTACACCGTCATCGGAACCGAAGGTCGAATGGAGAACATCGGCGACACTTCGGGGGGTGTTGTAAAGGTGTGGAACCGGCGCCATGAGTGGGTTGAGTCTGGAGACGTCGAATACCCCATCGAAGGCGTCACAAGCGGTCATGCGGACGCAGACCTTGCCGCGATGCGTGAGTTCCTAGTTCACCTCACCTGTGGTGCGTCGACTATCGTGTCTCCGATTGCCGCTCGCGCGGCGGTCGCAGTGGGCGCACTCGGTGCGCAGTCCATTCGTGAAGGCTCTTGCCCTATGGACGTGCCGCTGCTGCCCTCACACGTACTCGATCACTTCCTATTGCCTGACGAGTCTCTGTCACACGAGTCATCGAAAGAATCTGCCAATGACCCACCGGTTGAGCCCCACGCACTGAGATAACGCACGGGCATCCGGCTTCTTGCCCACAACGTAGGAGCTTGGCCACGGCAAGATTCCTGAAGAAGGTCTCATCCCTCGCTGATTGAGCGATCACATTCGTCAATCACCCTTGAAAGGACATTGATGTTTTGAACTCTCCCTATACTCACTGTCACCACCATGTCTGCGGTCGACTTGCTTGTCGCCTGATGGTCTTGACCCCAACGAACAGGTCACGCTCGACTTCGCATTCTGGGGAAACGTCAAACAGAAACAGCCGTGGCAACCTCCCGGGCGTCATGCAGTTCGGCTACCAGTTCGTGCGCGGGTATTCAGGCAGCAGCTTGCTCCATGGCCTTGATCCGTACCTCGGGAATGCGATTGATGCCTCGAGTCTTTCTTCGCGAGTGCGAGACATCGGCGTCATCGATGACGAGACCGTTGGTGTTGTCACTCGTCCCAACACATGGGCATGTGGACGAGTCGGCCGCTCGCCGGGGAGCTCAGGGTAAAGGAGTTCGTAGAGGGCGATTGGGTTGACCACAACGCACAGATGGCGGAAGTAGTTGCCGCGTCCGGCGTTGAAGTGCAAGGCGGGATCGACTGCACACGCGCCACTCAGAACTTTGCTCTCCCGCTGCGCGCCGAAGGTGGAGAACTGTTTAGAGACGATGACGAACCGGGCGAGGTCAACTCCGCCGCGGGCATGGGCGCCTCTGTGCCGGTGAAAACGAGCTGATATCGGGTATCCGCGACCCTATGTGTCGCTGACCGCGGCTGCAGCTGCCGCGTAAATGTTCACCCCCAGTTCTCTTGAGTTATTCAAAACAACTGGTACCGTCGTAGTAATGGAAACAATGACGGATGAGGCGCTCGCCGACACCCTGCGCGGTGCCGGTCTGAAAGTGACCGAGCCCCGCGTCGCTGTGCTGACCGCGCTCACCGACATCCCCCACTCTGACGCCGACACGATCTTCAGTGCAGTGCGTCCGAGTCTGCCCGGCACCTCCCTGCAGGCTGTGTACGGCGTGCTGGCGGCGTTGACGACGGCGGGCTTGCTGCGCAAGATCGAACCGGCAGGATCATCCGCTCTCTATGAACGCCGCATTGGTGACAACCATCACCACCTCGTGTGCACCGAATGCCGCGCCGTGCGTGATGTCGACTGCGCGGTCGGTGCAGCGCCGTGCCTCACCCCGTCCGAGGCCGCCGGCTTCGCCGTGCACACCGCCGAAGTGAACTTCTGGGGCATCTGCCCCGACTGCCAGAACAATCTCAACAACCCCCACACAAAGGAGACATCGTGACGAAACCCACGACTACCCAAGCCGGCGCACCGATCGCGAGCGACGAACATTCGCTCACCACAGGTCCTGACGGCGTAACCGCACTCCACGACCGGTTCCTAGTTGAGAAGCTCGCGTCGTTCAACCGTGAGCGTGTGCCGGAGCGCAACCCGCACGCCAAGGGTGGTGGAGCATTCGGAGAGTTCGTCGTCACTGAAGACGTATCGCAGTTTACGAAGGCCGCCGTCTTCCAGAAGGGTGCCAAGAGCGAGACGATTCTGCGGTTCTCGTCCGTCGCCGGTGAGCAGGGTTCGCCCGACACCTGGCGCGACGTTCGTGGATTCGCACTGCGTTTTTACACGACCGAGGGCAACTACGACATCGTCGGAAACAACACCCCCGTGTTCTTCCTCCGCGACGCCATGAAGTTCCCCGACTTCATCCACTCGCAGAAGCGCATGGGCGACTCCGGCCTGCGCAACGGCGACATGCAGTGGGACTTCTGGACTCTCTCGCCCGAGAGCGCCCACCAGGTCACGTACCTCATGGGTGACCGCGGACTTTCCAAGTCGTGGCGCCACCTCAACGGCTACGGGTCGCACACCTACCAGTGGATCAACGCTGCCGGAGAGCGCTTCTGGGTGCAGTACCACTTCCACTCCCGCCAGGGTGTTGAACTGATGGAAGCCGCGGATGCCGAACGCATCGCTGGAGAAGACGCCGACTACTACCGTCGCGACCTCTTCGACTCCATCGCCAACGGCGACTACCCCACCTGGGATGTCTCGGTTCAGGTCATGCCCTACGAAGATGCCAAGACCTACCGCTTCAACCCGTTCGACATGACCAAGGTCTGGCCGCACGCGGACTACCCGCTGATTCCGGTTGGCCACTTCACGCTCAACCGCAACCCGGAGAGCTTCTTCGCGCAGATCGAGCAGTCAGCGTTCTCGCCGTCGAACATGGTTCCCGGCACCGACATCAGCCCAGACAAGATGCTGATGGCGCGTGTGTTCTCCTACCCGGATGCCCAGCGCAACCGCATCGGAGCCAACTACAACCAGCTGCCGGTGAACCAGCCGCACGCCTCCGAGGCACGCAACTACCAGCACGAAGGCGCGATGAACTACAAGATCGGCGACGCAGCTGACCGCGTCTACACGCCGAACTCGTTCGGTGGACCGGCAGCTCAGCCCGAGCTTGCTGGCGAAGGCGGCTGGGCAAGCGACGGTGAACTCATGCGCAGCGCTCAGACCCTGCACTCCGAAGACGACGACTTCGGCCAGGCCGGAACGCTCTACCGCGACGTCTTCTCCGCAGAGTCGAAGGCACGCTTCATCGAAACCCTCACCGGACAGGGCCGCGGCATCACCGTTCCCGAGATCCTCGAGCGTTTCTATTGGTACTGGGGCAGCGTGGATGCCGAACTCGGCGCCACTCTGCGCAAGACGGTGCCCGGCAATGGCGACACCGCCAACGAGGAAGCCGACCCGGTAGGAGTCGGCCCCGCCGAGTAACACTGAGTCGAAACGGCAGCGCTAACGCGAAGTCGAACTCCGGATGCCCGGTCCCCGAACGTTGGGGCCGGGCCTCCGTGCATTAGCGGATCAAAGAGCGAGCGCGCCGTCGATCACCGCGACCGTGCCGCCCGCATAGGCGACGATGATGACGGCGATTCGGGCTGCGCGGTGGCTGACGTGGCGGTTCAGCACTTCGCCGAGAGTGAGCCCGACGAGCAGAGACGCGACAATGGCGATCCAGCTCGCTGCATCCAACTCAGGAAGCTGGCCGCCAGAGAAGACCGTCTTGGTTGTGAGGGCTGCGGTTCCTGCGAGCACGAAGTACGGCTGAAGGGTTGCGGCGAAGTTCACCTGAGGCCACCGCATGATCACCGCATAGATGCTGAGGGCAGGACCGCCGACGCCAGCCGCGGTGTTCATGAATCCCGAAGCGGCGCCCGCAACGATCGCCGCTGGCCGTGCCGGAACGATGTGTTCGGCCCGGGTAATGAGCAGTGTTGCCGTCAGGGCGACGATGACAAGCACTCCGATGCCCAGTTGCATAATCGCGCCGGGGAGCCGGGTGACGAGCAACGAGCCGGGCACGATCGCGATGATCGCGGGAATCGAAAGCCACGCCAGCGTGCGCCACTCAATGTGCCGCCACACCCGAGGGATGATCAGTAGCGATGAAACGACGCCACACAAGTTAACGACAAGCACGCCGTCGAAAGGCCCGAGCAAGATCACGATAAGGGGCGACGCGACGAGCGCGAAGCCCATTCCCGTTATTCGTTGTGAGAGTGCTCCGACGACAACGGCGAGGGCGACAAGAGCGAGCACCGCTCAAGCCTAGGGGCTGCAGGAGAAGCTAGAGCGTCTTCGCGTAGCAAACGCTCAAGGGCTCACCGGCGTAGGCGCCGAAATTCTCGATGCGAGAGTAGCCCTCGCGCTCGTAGAAGCGCATCGCATCGGGCTGAGCTGTGCCCGTTTCGAGCACGAGCTGCTGGGCGTCCTGCGCCCGAGCCCACTCCTCTAGGCCCTTCAAGACGGCGATAGCGATGCCCGTGCCGCGTTGTGCGGGGGTGACGTACATGCGCTTTACTTCGAAGTCTTCGTTGTCGAGTTGGTGAAGACCGCCGCATCCGGCCGGGACTCCGTCGACATAGGCGATAAGGAACACGGTAACCGAATCAGCATTCGGCTTGATTCCCGGTTCGCTGTCCGCGGTTCCGTACCGCGCCGTGAGCTCAGCACGCTGCGCGGAACGCAGCATCACCGAGTCGGCATGCTCAAAGGGAACGCTACGGAGTTCGAGTTCGTAAGAGTCTTCCACGTCAGAAGCTTAGTCTGCGCGTCGCCGAGAGGCGGCCAAGAGCGGTGCAGGCTGTTAGCGAGCGCTGGGGAATGTGCCTTGGTCGCACACCATCCAGCTCATATTGTCTGGGGTGATGTCGCTCATGTCGGGCAGAGCGAATGTCGTTTCGCCATCGCCGCCGTAGGTGGTCCCCAGGAGCGAAAAGAGCGCAGTGTTGTTTGAAATCGGGAGGAGGCGACCATCCGCGACGAGCCCCACGCCAGCATACGAAGCTGCCGTCAGAACGAGGCTGCCCATCACGCAATAGTTGACGACGCTGTCCTGGGCGCCACCAGTGTTGGTGCCGTAATGCGCGGCAAGAACTGCGTCGCCCGCCGGCCCTTGCGGACCTGTAGCACCTGTGGCGCCGACCGGTCCGGGCGCACCCGTGTCACCCTTGGGGCCGTCTGTGCCGTCGGCGCCGTCGGCACCATCGGCACCGTCGGCACCATCTGCGCCCGCTGGCCCCGTTGCGCCGATTGCCCCGTTGAGTCCGTTGGCGCCGTCTGCGCCGTCGGCGCCATCCTGACCGTCCATTCCGTCAGCGCCATCGGTGCCTGTGGCGGTAGCGTCCGTCGTGAACACAGCCTCGACGAAGCCGGCACCGCACGAGTCAGTTGCGGCGATGAGTTTGATCGCGGAGGCGGTGGTGTCCACACAGGCCTTCTGCAGAGAATCGGATGAACTGTCCTGGCTCGTGCAGCCGACCAGCAAGAAAACGGCGACGGCGGCTCCCGCAAATAGTCGCAGTGAACGTGATGGTGTGTGCGAAGCTGAAGTCAAAAGAGGATCCAAACGGTCAAGATGGTGCGAGGGGCCGTCACTAGTCGCTATAAGGCTAGCGAACTCGCTCACGCGACTGAAGAGTGGTCTAGCTCACCCGAAAGGCGGGATCGGGCGGGGCGTCGACCCGACGATTCCCAGCGGTCAGAGCGGGTCCGCGGTTAGAGCCAGCGATGGTCAGTGGTCGCAACACGCGCAGCTTCCGCAAAGCGCGCGAACCGCTCGCGCTCAACGGCGTCGTAGTCTTCCGCGGCCACGGAGGCTACCAACCGATCGATTTGCTCGGACACCGCCCGGGACTGCTCGATGCGTTGCGCACGGTACCCGACCTCCTGCAGCAGTTGGAATAAGCGCTCAACCACTCCAGGGTCGCTCGCTCCATAGCGCCGCGGTTGGGTCATCGCGATGTCGAGCAGGCTCGCGAAATCGTGGGGCTTGATAATCACGCGCACAATGTCGTCATCGTCCGAGAGCCCGCGCGATTGGATCTCAAGGTCGGCAATTGAGCACATCGTCGCCGAAATGTGGCCGAGCGTGTGCACGGCCGTTGTCGGATCGTTGACTCCTGGAGAGAGGGCGCGGGCGGTGATATCGACGAGTTGTCGGATGCCGAAACCGATATCTTGGCTGGCCGTGCGCTCATAGGCGAGACTGACCGCACCGACCAGGGCGCTGTTGATGGTGTCACGCTCCTCGTCATCCAGATGTCGCAGCGGGTCGCGCGGCCACCAACGCAGCACTGGCGTGCCGCTGACCACGTGGTGGCCAACGGTGTGCTCTTCGCGCGCAACGATGTCGTGCCTAATGGCGATTGTTAGCAAGCGGGAGCGATCGGTGGATCGGACAAAACCGGAACGCTTCGCGAGGCTTAGCTCGATGCGTTCGGCTGGCGGCCATGCGGGCAGTTCGACCTCACCGGTCGCCATCGTGGAGGCTACTAGGTCGATTGTTTTGCTGGTCTCGACGTAGACCTGCCTCATGGTTGTTTCGATGCGCAGTTGCCTCGCGAGGTGTGCAAGAAACAGCGTGAGCATGACAACGCTCGCTAAGGTCAGCAGCGACGCCACCGTCACGGCGAGTCGCGGAACGATCGGGTCAACGCTCTCGGCGCCATCCTGAACCGTGCGCAGCACCGTTAGGGCGTAGGCGAAAGTGCCCACGAAGACCGAAAGCGTCCAGTGCACGGTCTGGTCTTTGAGGAAGGTGCGCAGCACTCGCGGCGAGGCTTGGCTGCTCGCCAATTGGAGCGCCACAACGGTGAGGGAGAAGGTGAGGGAGGTCGCGGTGATGAGCGAACCAGAGATGGCGGAGAGCACGGCTCTGGCGCTCTCGGGGCCACCAGCGAACAAGATCCGTTCGAGCCCAGAAGGCAGTGACGAATCAACAACGCGATCAATCAGTGGGATCACAATACCCAGAATCACGGCGAGAGTGATCGCCATCGTTGGCAACGGCCACAACTCAGCGGCGATGCCCTCGCGCACTGTGGCGAACCAACGGCGCAGGGAATTACGGCGGGTACTCCGGGTTGCTCGCTCGTTCATCACATCCCTCTCGAATCGCCCTAGTCAACCACGTCAGGCTTAGTTGCGGTGCCTGCCCCTAGGGTGGAATAACGCGAATGAAAGGAAATCACTCGATTGTTTGAATGGGTATCGTGGCTCGGACTTGCCGTTGCCGTACTGATTGCGCTGGTTGCTGTTGTGCTCGTGGTGGGGGTGATATCCCTCATCGTGAAGGGGATCGCACGCTTGCGCCCCGGGGTGTTCAAGGCGCTGGCCCAGGCGCGGCAGCGTCTGCGCGTCTTGATGGCGTTTCTCGCGGTGTGGGCAGCGATCTCAATCACTCTCCCTGTAGAAGATCTCCGTGGTCTCGTTGATCGCGTCTTCCTCATCGCCGTCATCGCAGCTAGTGGTTGGTTGCTCATCGCGATAGTCAATCTCTTGCTCAACCGAACCGTTGCTCGGTACCCGGTCGATGTCCCCGACAACCGCGCGGCCCGTCGTGTGCGCACCCAGGTGCAACTCATCCGTCGAGTACTTTCGGCCGTGATCGTCATTCTCACGATTGGCGCTATCTTGCTGACGCTTCCGGGGGCGCAAGCGCTCGGTGCGAGTGTTCTTGCTTCGGCGGGCCTCGTCAGCGTTGTGGCCGGTATTGCTGCGCAGTCGGCCCTTGCCAACGTCTTCGCGGGAATGCAGCTTGCTTTCAGCGACGCCATCCGTGTCGATGACGTCGTGATTGCCGATGGCGAGTGGGGTCGCATCGAGGAAATCACCCTCACCTACATCGTGGTGAGCATCTGGGATCAGCGTCGCCTTGTGCTGCCCTCCACCTACTTCACGACCACCCCATTCCAGAACTGGACCCGCAATGCCACCGAGCTTCTCGGTGAGATTAACTTTGACCTCGACTGGCGCGTCAACATCGACCAGATGCGTGCGCACCTCAAGAAGATTGTTGCCGAGTCTGACCTGTGGGACGGCCGCACCGCCAACATCCAAGTCGTGGATGCCACCGGTGGTTTTGTGCGCGTTCGCGTGCTGATCAGCGCCGCTGACTCCGGGGCGCAGTGGGATCTCCGCACGCATGTTCGCGAAGAGATGGTTGTCTGGCTGCAAGCGAAGAACCCGGCCGGTCTGCCGCGTACTCGCGTGCTCATGGTTGAGAACGAAGCTCGTGGCCGCAGCAAGGGTTCCGCAGGACCGCAAGACCGTGGCCTCTTTAGCGGAAGTGCCGAAGCGGATGCTCGCCGTCAAGAGTTCACGGGAGCGATCCCCGTCCAAGAAAACGTGCCCGCGGACGCCGCCGCCGACACCCCCGCTGGTGAGCAAGAGCTCACCCCAGCAAAGGACTAACACGCATGCTGGCCGCCGACAGCGCTATCGCCGCACCAACCCTCAACTCACGCAGTTGGGGGTTGGTGCCCGCAGCGCTGTTGAGTAGCTCGGCGGTGTTCCTGTTCTCCCTGCGGTTACCGCTGCCCGGCTACATGCTTGTGGCTGTGGCGCTCGCCGCAGCCTGGTTCACTGACAGCCGCAAGCTCAGTGAGGGTCTCGCTAAAGATTTGCTGCTAATTGCCTCCGGAATGGTCATCGTCTCCACCATTTCGGTGGAGGCTGACATCAGCTGGGGCAACTTTTTTCTCATGGGGTTCGTGCTGTCGGCGGCCGTAGCGGTGCCGTATGCACTGTCACGTTTCGTGTTTAAGGATCGCCTCATCCGTTTTCCGTGGCGGGGCGGATGGCCGTGGAACCGCGTTCAGTGGGGCTACCTGTTTCTCGTGCTCTTTCTCGGCTGGCTCATTCTGCCGTTCTACTTCATCACCAGTGGGGTTTACCTCAACTGGCCCATCGTCACGACGCCCGACGAGATCGGCCGGCTCTTCGTCGGAGTGAACGCGGTCGGTACCTGGGATGAACTGTTCTTCATCCTTACCGTCTTCGTGCTCCTCCGCCGTCACTTTCCGGTGTGGCAGGCGAACCTGTTACAGATGGTGATCTTCGTGGCGTTCCTGTGGGAACTCGGCTACCAGTCATGGGGGCCGCTGTTGACTATCCCATTTGCACTACTTCAAGGCTGGATCTACTCCACCACTAAGTCGCTCGTCTATGTGCTGAGCGTGCACCTACTGTTTGACGCGGTCGTATTCCTCGTCATCGTGCACGCCAGAAACCCGGGAGTGATCCCGTTCTTTCTGCTGTAGTCACGCGTTTTGTGGCGGTAACGGCGCGGAGTTACTCTTTGCCGCCGGGAGGGCCCGCAATGAGCAGCACGACGTAGAGCAGCACAACGGCGCCAGCGATCAGGGCGACCAAGATGTACGGGTGGTTTAGGAACCAACGCATGGTGCGGTCGACCCACCCGGCATCACGCGGATGATCGGATGCTTCCGTACGCCAGTCACCCTTCAGGCGGCCCGTGCGTGCAAGCCACAGCTCGACCGGAATAGTGGCGTAAGGGACGACGGCGCTACCGATGGTGAGCGCTGCGGTGCCGACGCTCCAGCGCTGGTTCACCGTCAACAACACTGCCGTGGCGCCGTAGGCGAGGAAGACGAACCCGTGGATTCCGCCACCGATCGACACCGCAACATCCAGCCCCGCCGTCGCGCGCAAGATGAGGCCCGTGATGAGGAGGGTCCACGTGACCGCTTCAGCGAACGCGAGAACGCGAAACAGCGACTTGGGGGTGGAAAACATTACGCGTTGGCGAGCAGCGAATTGATCGCGCTGGTGAAGAACGTGAGACCGTCGGTGCCGGACCGCATCGCGGCGCGAGTATCGGGGCCGAAGCCAGGCTCGATGGCGTGTTCCGGATGTGGCATCAAGCCAACAACGTTGCCGCGCGCGTTTGAGATGCCCGCGATGTCGTTCGCCGAACCGTTGGGATTGACCTCAAGGTAGCGGAACACCACCTGGCCTTCACCCTCAAGCCGGTCGAGTGTTTCCTGATTGGCGATGTAGCCGCCTTCACCATTCTTCAACGGGATGATGATCTCTTCGTCTTCCTTGAAACCATTGCTCCACGCGGTGGAGACATTCTCCACGCGCAGCTTCTGGTCGCGGCAGATGAAGTTGCCGTGATCGTTGCGCACTAAACCACCGGGAAGCAAGTGTGACTCCACGAGAATCTGGAAACCGTTGCAGATGCCCAGAACGGGCATTCCGCCATTGGCGGCCGCAATGACCTCGCTCATGATGGGCGAATGAGCGGCAATAGCTCCGGCGCGCAGGTAGTCGCCATAGCTGAAGCCGCCGGGCAGAACGATGGCATCCACGTCTTTGAGGTCGTGGTCGCCGTGCCAGAGAGCTACCGGCTCACCGCCTCCCAGCTTCACGGCGCGCTGAGCGTCACGATCATCGAGCGAACCCGGAAAGGTGATTACTCCGACGCGCACTATGCGCCCTGAGCGGCGTCGGTGGGGCGGGCCTCACCGACGTAGATCACGTCTTCGATCACCGTGTTGGCGAGAAGGTCGTTCGCGATCTCGCGTGCCTCCGCCAATAATTCGTCGGTAATCGGGCCGTCAACGGTCAGCTCAAAACGCTTACCGATGCGCACCGAAGTGAACTCGCTCTTGTCGAGACGGACAAGGGCGCCAGCAACAGCTTTGCCCTGAGGATCGAGGATTTCTGCCTTGGGCATTACCTCGACAACGATTGTTGGCACCGAATCACTCCATGATTTCGCGCGGGTGGATGTCCATAGTCTAGCCGAGGGTGCACCAGACTGGAGTCATGGACATCGAGCGCGCAGTGCAATCTCGCATCATCCGTACCCTCGTTGCCGGACAGGTGCTTGCGGGCCTCGGTTTGGGAGCAACGGTGGCGGTTGGCGCGATTTTGGCGGCCGATCTCGGAGGCGAGGCACTGTCTGGTGCGGCAGCGACATCCAGCACGCTGGGAGCCGCGCTCATGTCGATCCCGTTGGCGCGTTTAGCTCAGCGGTGGGGGCGGCGCCCGGCGCTAGCGCTCGGCGCAGGGATTGCCGCCGGCGGCTCTGTGCTCACGGTGCTCGCGGTCGGGGTGACGTTCTTCCCCCTGCTCATTCTGGGGTTTGCGATGCTCGGCGTCGGCACCGCTGTTGGGTTGCAGGCCAGATTCGCGGCAACGGATGTGGCTGCCGCCGAACACCGCGGTCGGGACCTGTCTCTTGTGGTGTGGTCGACCACGATCGGAGCTGTTGCTGGTCCCAACCTTGTCGGCCCGGGTGAGGCGCTCGCGCAGTGGCTGTCGCTACCCACTAATACTGGATCGTTTGTGTTTGCGATCGCGGCCCAACTGGCAGCGATGGCGTTGTACCTCATCGAATTGCGACCCGATCCGCTCGTGCTTGCGCGCGACCGTCCTGTGGCGCCGGCAACGACAGTGGATGATGGGATCGTTCGAGGCAATGCCCCGCTGATCTTCGCGATTGCCGCTATCGCCATCAGTCATGCGGTAATGGTCTCAATCATGGCGATGACCCCCGTACATCTGGTGCAGCACGGGGCCAGCCTCACCATCGTCGGCTTCACGATTAGTCTGCACATTGCCGGCATGTACTCACTGTCGCCCGTGTTCGGATGGGCCAGTGACCGGTTCGGTCGCATCCCGACGATTCTCATCGGGCAGGGATTCTTCGCGGCATCGGTCATGGTCGTTGCCCTAGGTGAACTCAGCAACACTGCCGTCACGGTCGGGCTGGTATTGCTCGGTCTCGGTTGGAGTGCATCAACCGTTGCCGGCTCTGCGCTCGTGGCTGACCTTGCCACTGGAGCAACACGCCTGCGGGTTCAGGGTCGAAGTGACACGATCATGAGCCTCGCCGGAGCGATCGGCGGCGGATTCGCGGGACCGCTTCTGGCGTTCGTCGGCTACGCCGGACTCGCGTGGGGTGCTGGGGTGCTGGTGCTTCTCATCATCGCGGGAGCGCTTGTAGTGTGGCGCAGCGAACCATTGGTCGTTTCTGAGCCGCAACTGATCGACGACAGTCGGTAGGTTCGCAGTATGGACACCACAGGATTCGACGAGCTCCTCGACGGCTAACGTACTCTGCTCAGCGAGCAGCGGTTGCTACTCGAATCTGGTTGGCCCAAGGGTCACCGCACCCATCGCGGTGTCGGCGGCGAGAAGCTCGGTCATGTTCGATGCAACGCTGCTTCCGAGTCTGATATTCAGCGAAACCTGGGCAGTGGCCATGCTGCGTGGTGCCCCGTTGCGCGCGGAAAGGGAAGTCTCAGGAGACTCTTTCGCAAGTTGTACTTACATGTTACATTGGCTTGTAATAACAGGTTTGTGTGGCCGCAATGCCGTGAGCTACGCGACAGAGTCGTCGAGGAGACCGAATGTCTGATTTCCGTGCGCAGCCCCTGCTGCCTTTTGCCATCGCCTTCGATCAGGACAATTTGACCCTGACTCCGGAGGGGCCAACGTTGACGCGTCGGATGTCCGATCTCGAGGGGCTGTTTCTGGATGCGGACGGCTGGAAGGTGGCCGCAGAGGGCGATGACCCGGTGGTCTACACAGTGAGCTCCTCCCCAGTTCCCGAGCTCGACCGCGAACTACCGCAGTCCATCACCACCATTCAGCCCGGCACAACCGGAGGCGAGTTGTGGATGACAAAAGGCCACCAGCACCCCAATCACCAAGGTGAGATCTACCTCGGGCTGAAAGGCACCGGGGGGCTGCTGATGTTTGACGGCGAGCGCACCGAATGGATCGACATGACCCCCGGTACCATCGGCTACATTCCGCCAGGGTGGGCCCATCGCTCGATCAACGTCGGATCAGAGCCTTACTCTTTCCTTGCCGTCTACCCTGGAGGGGCCGGCCACGACTACGGCTGGGTTCTTGAGAACGGAATGGGCAAGCGAGCCTTCGCTGGCGACGACGGAATCGAACTACGGCCCTACGCCGGCTAGCACCATGATTATCGCCCACGACCTCGGAACCACCGGGAACAAAGCATCTCTGCACACCGACCAGGGGCAGCTTCTCGCCTCCGTAACGGTGCCGTACGGCGCACACTTCGCCGCGGGAGGCATCGCCGAACAGAACCCCGACGACTGGTGGAATGCTGTCGTCGAAGCCACACGCAAACTCACCGAATCCTCTGGTGTAGAACCGAGTTCTGTCGAAGGGCTCGTCGTTAGCGGTCAGATGATGGGTGCGGTGCTGCTCGATGCCGCCTTCGAACCGGTACGGCCGGCAATCATTTGGGCGGACACCCGCAGCGGACGCCAGGCTTCTCAGCTCGCAGAGGCCCTCGGCAAGGATTACGCGTACAAGCTGCTCGGGCATCGCCTCGACCCCACATACTCCGTCGAAAAGATCATGTGGGTTCGCGATGAAGAACCGCAGGTATTCGCTCGGGCTCGGCACTTCGCTATGGCAAAGGACTACATCGCCCATCGCCTTACTGGCCGTCTCGCTACAGATCGTTCGGACGCCTCCGGAACGAATGCGTACGATCAGTCGGCTGGTACGTGGTCGAACGAAGTGCTCAACGCCGCAGGCCTTGACCGTGAACTGTTCCCCGAAATCCTCGAATCGACCGACGTTGTGGGCACCCTCACCTCTGACGCAGCAAGCCTGCTCGGGTTGGCCCGCACAGTGCGAGTGGTGATGGGAGGCGGCGATGGCCCGATCGCGGCCGTCGGTTCGGCAATCGTGGCCCCCGCTGATGGTGCCTACGTGAGCCTAGGAACGTCATCGTGGATTTCGTTTGTCAGCGCGGCCCCCGTGCACGATCCGTCGATGAGCACTTTCACCTTCGACCATGTTGTTCCTGGACTGTACGTTCCAACGGCCACCATGCAGGCCGGCGGTGCATCGATCGCGTGGATCAACGAAGTGCTCTCACCCGATCCTGCACGTCCCGACGTGCGAGGCATCATCGCCGACAGTGATGGGGCTCGAGACGACACCGCGGGTCTCTACTTCCTCCCATACCTGCTCGGTGAACGATCGCCATGGTGGAACGCGGATGCCCGTGCGGCCTTCGTGGGGCTCAGTCGCCACCATGGGCGCGCGCACCTCACGCGGGCCGTGCTTGAGGGCGTCGCGTTCAACCTCTTTAGCTGCATTCAAGCCTTCCGCGATGCGGGGGCGACGCTCGATCGAATCGACGCGATCGGAGGAGCTGCGGCAAGCGACAGCGTTCTCCAGCTGCTGGCAGACGTTTGGGGTGTGCCGGTGCGTCGCCGCACCGTCGTTGGAGAGGCAAACAGCCTCGGCGCTGCGGTAACTGGTGCCGTTGGTCTAGGGCTCGCGGATTTCGGCGCGGCCCGCGACTTGAGCGAGGTCATCGCAGAATTCGTTCCGACCGCTGATCGCCACAGTGAGTACGTCAGCCGCCACTCTGAATTTGTTGATGCCTACCGGGCTCTTGAGCCATGGTTCGCTAAGGGGAGTAGCTAATGGCGGTTGTGCTCGTAACAAGTCGTTCGTTCTCCGCTGGCGCTCTCGACCTAGTCGCCCGGCTCGAAGATGCCGGACATTCGGTTGTTCGTGGGCCGGCCGATCATGACTTGCAGTCCATCGTTTCCGCGCTTACAACAGCCGATGCGTGGATCGCCGGAACCGGCCCGGTGTCAGCCGAGCACCTGCGGGCCGCCCCGAAGCTGCGGATTGTGGCCCGCTATGGCGTTGGCTATGAAGCGGTGGATGTGGATGCCGCCAACCGCGCCGGTGTGATCGTCACCAACACTCCCGGTGCCAACTCTGACGCCGTCGCCGACCACGCAGTCGGGCTGATGTTGGCCGCGTTGCGGCACACAGTTGATGGTGACAAACGTGTTCGTGCTGGTGACTGGGCAGTGCGTCGAGGGCGTGAGCTCGGCGCCGCAACGGTAGGGATTGTCGGGTTCGGCCGCATCGGACAGGGTGTTGCTCGGCGGCTCTCGGGATTCGGCCCGTCGATCATTGCCGCTGACCCGTTTCTCTCCGTCGAGCAGGTTGAGGCACTCGGTGCTACTGCCGGAGACCTCGCCTCCGTCGCCTCCGACTGCGATGTTGTCTCACTCCACGCGCCGGGTGGTCGAGTCATTATCGATGCGGAGTGGCTAGCGCATGCGCGGCCCGAATTGATTCTGGTCAATACTGCTCGACCTGATCTGATCGACGAAACCGCGCTCGCGGATGCTCTCCGCTCCGGCAAGATTGCGGCCTACGCCGCGGATACTCTGAACGGCGACACCGCGGCGTCACACGATTCGCCCTTGCTGGCCGACGACCTTAGCGACCGCGTCATCATCACTCCGCACCTTGGTGCTCAAACAGTTGAAGCGGTAGACGGGATGGGTTCACTTGCCGTCGACGACGTTATTGCTGTACTAGCTGGGCATCGTCCCGCTCGACTCGTGCCGTCTTCCACGGTCGACACGAGCGATCTAGCCAGCTCACACCCGTAACCTCCCACACGAAAGCAGCCCATCATGACCGACCGCCTCAACCGTCTCCGCGATTCAGCGGTTCTTGCCGTGCTTCGTGCTCCTTCTGCTGATGTTGCCCTGGAGGCATCCGAAGTTCTTATTCGAAACGGTATCGTCGGAATCGAAGTCACGTACTCGACACCGGATGCCGCAGCTGTGATTGCGGAGCTCGTGAGCCGCCATGGTGACAGCGCCTACATCGGTGCGGGAACGGTAACCACCGCGCAGCAGGCGGCGGAGGCCGCATCCGCCGGCGCAGAGTTCTTGGTCAGTCCGGGCACCTCGGCGCCGCTTGCTGCCGCAATGCTCGACACTGGTCTGGTGGTGATGACGGGCGCTCTCACCCCGTCTGAAGTGATGGAGGCCGACGCGCTGGGGGTAGATGTCGTCAAGATTTTCCCCGCCTCGCTAGGCGGCCCCTCCTATCTTGGTGCTCTTCGTGGCCCGTTCCCGGAGGTGGCGCTCATGCCAACCGGAGGGGTGAATCCCGACAACGTGAGTGACTGGTTCGCTGCCGGTGCGATTGCCGTCGGCGCCGGAGGTGACCTTGTGCCATCATCGGCGCTAGTATCCGGTGAACTGAGCGAGATTGAGATCCGAGCGAAGCGATTCGTTGATGCGGTCGCAGCGGTTCGAGTTGGGGGTGCCAAGTGAGCGGCTACATGGGTTTTGTCGGGGTAAGCACGGGATCGTCCTCGATCATGCAGGTCTTCCCGCGCTGGGCGGAGCTGCTCGATCTGCCCACGAGACAGCTGGTGGGACACGACCTGCCAATGGATGCATCACCCGCCGACTATCGAGCTCTCGTCGAACAGATTCGTGACGACCCCGACCACCTTGGGGCGCTCGTCACCACTCACAAGCTGGCACTGTTTGGCGCAGCCCATGATCTGTTCTCCGAACTTGATCGCTTTGCCTCGCTCTGCGGAGAGATCTCCAGCATCTCCAAACGCGACGGCACGCTCGTGGGGCATGCCAAGGATCCGATCACGGTGGGGCTCGCCCTTGACGAGTTTCTTTCGCCCACCCACTTCGGAGACACCTCCGGTGAGGTCATCATCCTCGGCGCCGGTGGTGCGGGCACCGCATTGAGCTGGCACCTTGTCGAACGAGCAGACACTCCGAGTGTCATTACCGTCGTAGATACGAGTGACGCACGGCTCGCCCACCTTGCCGAAGTGCACGAGCGTCGCGGTACGCCCGACGGCGTCATTCGATACGTCAACCCAGCGGGGGCCATGGTAAATGACCTGCTGGATTCCGCTCCGGGCGGGAGCCTCATCGTGAACGCGACGGGGCTCGGCAAAGACCGCCCAGGCTCACCCATCGACGCGAAGGCGGTATTCCCGCGCGACGCAATTGTTTGGGAGTTCAACTACCGCGGCAGCCTCGACTTTCTGCATCATGCGAGAGCGCAGCAGGAGTCGCAGAACCTTACTGTTGTCGACGGCTGGCGGTATTTCATCCACGGTTGGACGCAAGTGATTGGCGAAGTATTCGGGGTCGCGATGACTCCGGAGGTCATTGACACGCTCGCTGGCGCTGCGGAATTCGCGAGAGCACCACAGTGATCCGCACGGTGCTCGGCGATATTCGCGCGTCCGATCTGGGCGCGACGAACTATCACGAGCATCTCTTTCAGGTCAGTCCGCTGCTGATAGGGGATGAACTCACCGACGAGGCTTCCTCGCAGGCCGAAGCGGCTTCGCTCCGAGACAGCGGTTTCGCGGCGATGGTTGACGCGACCCCCATCGGGCTGGGACGTGACCCTGAGGGTCTTGCGCGTATCAGCGCAGCCACAGGACTCACGATCGTTGCGACAACCGGTGCTCACCGCGATGCACATTACGCCTCCGATCATCCGCTTCGCTCGCTCTCGGTCGAGGCGCGCGCTGCGCGTTTCACTGACGACGTGGAGCGGGGGATGCCGCCAACCGATGACGTAACGCCGACCGCGGCGCACCCGGCTACAGCGCTCACTCCCGACGGTTGCCCGGTGCGCGCCGGACTCATCAAAGCGGGCATCGACTATTGGGCGATTTCCTCGTTCGAACGCGAAACGCTTGACGCCGTTGCCCTCGCACACGGCCGGACCGCTCGCCCGGTTATGGTCCACTTGGAGTTCTGCACGGCCGCGCACGAGGTGCTCGACATTCTCTCGGCTCACGGCGTGAATTCAGATCGAGTGGTTCTCGCGCATGCCGACCGTGTCATCGACGTCGGACTTCATCTTTCGCTGGTTGAGCGGGGTGCGTGGCTTGGCTATGACGGTATGGCTCGAACCAAGCAGTTCTCCGATGAGCAATTGTTGGGCCTGACCGAACAGGTCGCGCGCCGTGGCGGCGCCCACCGAATATTGCTCGGCGGCGACGTCGCTCGCGCCAGCCGCTACATTGCTTACGGCGGTATGCCAGGCCTCGCCTATCTCGGAGATCGCTACCTGCCTCGGCTTCGCGAACTAGTCGGAGACGAGACTGTCCAGCAACTGACGCTCGGCAATCCGGCGAAGTTCCTCAACGTTCACTGATCGCCGAGAGCGAGGCACTGCACGCTGCGCCTTGCGCGCGGTACACGTCCGTGCGGCAATCGCGGGAGACACGAAGGAGCCCCTCCACCTTTCGGTGGAGGGGCTCCTTTTTGCGAGTTGGACTCTACTGGTAGAGAACCGCGGCGATCTCTGGATCGTCGATGTTGGTTGCGTCGTACCAGTACGATCCGGTGTCGGTGAACGGTTCGAGGGTCTCACCCATGTACGCGTCGTACGCGGCCTGAACAACGGATGCTCCGATGCCGATCGGGTCCTGAGTAATCGCGCCAGCCATCAGACCGCTCTTGATCGCGTTGATCTGAGCAGCACCGGAGTCGAATCCGATGATGGTGAGTTCACCGGGCTCCAAGTTGAGCTCGGTTGCGGCGTTGACGATACCGATAGCCGAACCCTCGTTGGTTCCGTACATTCCCTTGAGGTTGGGGTTTGCGGCGATCATTGCCTTCGCGATGTCAGCAGACTTCAGGTGGTCACCGTCGCCGTACTGGATGTCGACAATGGTGATGTCAGGGTAGTCAGATTCGATCTTCTCGACGAAGCCGTCGCGACGGTCGATACCGGTGGAGTTAATCTGGCTGTGGCCAACGATGGCAACTTCGCCCTCGCCACCGATGAGTTCAGCCATGTGCTCTGCCGCGAGGGCGCCAGCCACATTGCTGTCGGTAGCGGAAAGGTTCTGCGAGTAGTCACCGGCACACGGTGCGTCGAACTCGACGATCGGAATGTCTGCAGCTTCAGCCTTTTCGTAGAGCGAAACACATGCCTCGGGGTCGAGGGCGGCGTAACCGATGGCGGCAGGGTTCTTGTCGATTGCTGTCTGCAGCATCTGCAACTGTGAATCAACTTCAGTCTCGGAGGCGGGGCCATCGAACGTGATCGTAATTCCCAGCTCTTCTGCCTTCTGCTCGGCGCCGAGCTTCACAGCCTGCCAAAACTGGTGCTGGAAGCCTTTGGAAACGAGTGCGATGTAGACATCGTCCCCGGAACCGCTTGACTCTCCGCCTGTGGTGTCACCAGCCGAGCAGCCAGCGACGCTGAGAGCGGCGACGGTGAGTGCGGCGATTGCAAATTTTCTGCCGTATTTCATTCGAACTCCATTGTTGTGTGATGCCGACGAGGTCGCCGGCGGTGGGACAGGTCCTACTCTGGTGAACTACGCGCTCGTGCGGTTGCGGAGCGTGTCGAAATAGACGGCAATGAGAATGACAATGCCGACTACTACGTTTTGCCACTCGGTTTGGATCGACATGATCCGCAGACCGTTGATGACGACGCTCATGATGAGCGCGCCGATCACGGTTCCCAGGATCGAGCCGCGCCCTCCGAGAAGTGAGGTACCGCCGATGATGACGGCAGCGATGGCCTGCAACTCGTATCCGACACCCAGCTGAGGCTGTGCTGAGTCGAGTCGCGAGGCAATGATGACACCGGCGATACCGGTGAACAGTCCTGCAAAGGTGTAAATCATGATCTTCCACCGTCGGGTGTTCACACCCGAGAGTCGAGTCGCTTCCTCATTCGACCCGATGGCGAAGGTGAAGCGGCCGAGAACGGTCTTGCCGAGCACAACATAGGCGATGAAGGCAACCACAATGGTGATGAGCACCGCGTTCGGGAAGCTGGGGATCAGGTTTCCGAGAGCGATCTGGGAAAACTCAGGCGCGACTCCGGAGAAGTAGATGGGGCGAACACCAGAAATAATCAGTGATAGTCCCTGTGCGATCAACATCATTGCCAAGGTGGCAATGAATGGGGGAAGCTTCAGATAGGCGATGTTGAGCCCGTTGACGAAGCCCATCAGGCCGCCGGTCGCAATGCCTCCGAGTACACCTATCCAGACGGGTGCCCCAAAGTTGACGATGAAGATACCGGTCATTACGGCGGCTAGCGTCATACCGGTACCAATCGACAGGTCGATTCCTCCGGTAATGATGACGAAGGTGGTGCCGAGCGCCAGGATGCCGATGACGGCGGTTGCGAGAAGAACTCCGGAGATGTTCGGCCATGTCAAGAACGCCGGGCTGGCGATCGAGAAGAACACGACGAGGACGAGAAGCGTTCCGAAGGCGAGCGACTGTTGCGCCTGACGTTTAAGGAAGCCCTTAAAGCCGCCTCCCGAGTTGTCTTCCGAGAGCGCGATTTCGATCATCGCGGTTGTGTCTGGTCCGGAATTCTTTGGGGTGCTCATTCGTCGCCTCCACCGTGGGTCGCTAGGTGCATGATTTTCTCCTGACTGGCTTCTTCGTTGGGCAGCTCGCCGGTGATCTGTCCGCCGGCCATCACGATGATGCGATTGGCGACACGGAGAATCTCGGGGAGTTCCGACGAAATTACGATTATTGACTTACCGTCGTGCGCGAGCTGCTGAAGCAGTCGATATATTTCTTCCTTCGCCCCGACGTCGATCCCTCGTGTGGGCTCGTCGAAGATCAGCACATCGCAGTCGCGGACAAGCCACTTCGCGATGACCACCTTTTGCTGGTTGCCGCCCGAGAGCAGCTTTACCATCTGGTTGATCGACGGGGTTTTGATGCGCAGGCTCTGAACTTTTTCTTTGGTGGCGGCTTTCGCCGTGCCACTCTTCATGAAGCCGACCTTGTCAGCGAACTGCGGGAGCGAGGCGAGGATCGTGTTGAAGGTGACGTCCTGCTCAAGCATTAGGCCGAGCAGCTTTCGGTCTTCCGAGAGGTACCCGATTCCGAGCCGAACAGCATCGGCTGGCTGCTTGATGCGTACGATTTTTCCGTTGATTTCGACGGTTCCGGAGGTCGTCGCGTCTGCTTTGATCAAGGCACGCGCGGTTTCGGTGCGGCCCGCGCCCATCAGTCCAGCGAATCCGAGAATTTCGCCGCGTTTGAGCTCGAACGATACGTCCTTCAGCAGACCCTTGGTCGAGAGCCCCTTGACGCTCAATACGGTGGGGTGTGCATCGTGTTCGTGTGCGCTTGGTCGCTTGCCTTCATCGATGTGGCGGCCGACCATCATTTCAATGATCTTGGGGATGTCGATCTCATTGCGGGTGAGCGTTCCGATGTACGACCCGTCTCGCAGAATCGTGACGCGATCGGCGAGCCGCTTGAGCTCATCCATTCGGTGCGAAATGTAGATGATGGCGGTGCCAGCAGCTTTGAGCTGCTCAATCAGGGTAAACAGCACCTCAACTTCGGTGTCGGTGAGGGCGGAGGTCGGCTCATCCATGATGAGTACCTTCGCGTCGAACGACAGCGCCTTGGCGATTTCGACCATCTGCTGCTTCGCAACAGTGAGCTCACCAACGAGCTGGCGCGCGTCGAGGTTGATGTTGAGCCGCTCCAACAGTTCGGTAGTCGCGGTGTTGAGCTTCGCTTCCGAGAGAAAAGGGCCGGTCTTAGGCTCGCGGCCAATGTAGATGTTTTGGGCGACAGTGAGGTCGTCCATCAGGTTCATTTCCTGGTGGATGATGGTCACGCCGAGCTGCTGCGCGTGCAGCGGGCTTGAAATGTCGACCTCCGTGCCTTCGTAGAGGATCCGGCCGGAATCTTTGGTGTAGATCCCCGAAAGGATCTTCATGAGCGACGACTTTCCCGCCCCGTTCTCACCCACCAGCACGAGGACTTCGCCGGGGTAGACCTCGAGATGAACATCGTCGAGTGCCTTCACGCCGGGAAAGCTCTTGCTGATCCCCTCAACTTTGAGGATGGGTTCGCTCATTCGTTCACCTGCTTCTTCGGAGGATGATTGTGTGACTGTAGTTCGTAGTCAGGAGAGCCGCAAATTGACGCTTCGAGGGGCTCCCCTTCAGAAGTTGTATCTCAATGTACCTAATGTTCGGCACGAGGGGAAGACTTGTAATAACATCTCGGTTACAAGTCGGGAGGAATCCCGATCCGAAGGAGGAAATCTCATGCTCATAGGTGCCCACGCCCTGGTCTTCACGGGGACATTTGACGAGAGAGGTCTGCGTGCAGCGATCGAAGGAACTATTGCCGCAGGTTTTGACCTGATTGAAATTCCCCTCATGGACCCCGACGAATTCGATTCGGTTTTGGCTGCACGAATGTTGGAAGACAACGACCTCGCGGTAACGGCATCGTTGGGACTCACCGAGCATACAGACCTTTCGAGCGACGATCCGACAGTCGTAGCGAAGGGCGAAGCTGTGCTCGAGAAATGCCTCGACCATGTAGCGGTCATGGGTGGAGATGTCCTCTGTGGTGTCATCTACTCGGCGATGAGCAAGTACGCGGCCCCCACTACTGAAGCGCGAGTTGCCGCGAGCGCCGCCGCGATCGACAGAGTGGCGGCCAAGGCTGCCGATCGAGGCATCCGGCTATCGCTTGAGGTTGTCAACCGCTACGAATCGAACCTGTTCAACACCGCTCGCGGTGCCCTCACCTACCTCGATCGGCTCGAGAGCGACACCGTCTCAGTGCATCTGGATAGCTACCACATGAACATCGAGGAATCGGATCAGTTCAGTCCGATTCTGGACGCTAACGACCGGCTCGGCTACGTGCACATCGGTGAAAGCCACCGAGGATATTTGGGCTCCGGCACGGTCGACTTCGACGCCCTCTTCCGCGGTCTTGCACGGATCGAGTACGACGGTCCCGTGGTGTTCGAGTCGTTCTCGTCAGCCGTGGTTAACGCTGACCTGAGCAACACTCTCGCGATCTGGCGAAACCTCTGGGAAGACTCGTCAGACCTCGCGGCTCATGCCAATCGCTTCATCCGCGATCGTATTCATGGTGTGGAATCGATCAGCATGCACTGATCAAACCCTGCGGGACGTTGCCTAGCTCGAAATGGGGGCGATGGCTTCTTCGAAATCCGCAGCGGACTTCTCGCTGACGTCGTCGCGCAGGCTCGTAAGAATGGACTCAGGGGCTGCAGTGAAGCACCTAACGCAGCCGAGGCGGAGCGCCATGATGTTTTCGCGGCGTGGCGCAGACCTTGACATCGATGCCACCAACCTGTGCCTACAGGCCGAATCTCGACTAATGTAATGACAAGTTAGCGTCGCTATCTAAGCGCTCGAAGGGGAGTATGCCGCATGCTGGAAGAATCATCGACGATGGAGTCACAACGTTCAGGCGTAATCATTGTGGGCAGTGTTACCGCGGACCTCACGACTTTCTCGCACCGGCTTCCCTCACCCGGCGAGACCATCCACGGTGACGAGTTCACGCTTGTGCTCGGCGGGAAAGGCGCCAATCAGGCCGTCGCCGTTGGTCTCGCGGGCGCGGATGCTCACTTTGTGGCGTGCGTGGGAACCGACCTTTTTCAGAGCCTCATTATTGACGGCCTTCACGGTGCCGGTGTCGGCACCGAGCACGTTCGTGCCATCGAGGGCGCACGAACCGGCATCGCCCATATCCGAGTCGATGACTCCGCCGAAAACGACATCGTCATGGTCCCGCTGGCGAACGAGCACCTCAGCGTCGATCAAATCGAGGAAGCGTTTGCGAAGTGCTCAGCGGCATCCTCTGTGCTGCTGACTCAACTGGAGATTCCTTCAGAGCTGTCGAGCTATGCGATCCGCAGGGCTCGCGAAGAAGGTCTCACCGTGCTTCTTGATCCTGCTCCGGCCGTGCCGCTAGACGACAGCATCTGGGCAAGTATCGACATCGTTACGCCCAACGAAACCGAAGCCCGCATCCTCACGGGCATCACCGTGTCTGATGCTTCCAGCGCGGAAGCAGCCGGTAGGTGGTTCCTCGAACGTGGTGCCGGTGCGGCAATCGTCACGCTCGCATCTGCGGGAGCGCTCCTAGTCACCCCCGACGAAGTCACTGCCTTCGCTTCAATTCCGGTGACATCAGTTGATACAACAGCAGCAGGCGATAGTTTCGCCGGGTATCTTGGTGCCGGAATCGCTCAGGGGATGCCGCTACATGACGCGATTCGGTTGGCAGGCGCTGCCGGTGCCCTGACGGTAACCCAACGGGGCGCCTCCCCAAGTTTGCCCGCGCGACGCGACGTAGAAGCGCTCCTAGCCACCGCCGAACTGCCAGCACCACTGAGCGAAGGAAGCCGAGCATGAGAAGCTCCGCAACGACAATCAACCCTCAACTGTCACGGGTCATTTCTGAGACCGGTCATACGGACCTTCTGGTCGTAACCGATGCCGGCTTGCCGATACCTGTGGGGGCAGAGCGAGTCGATCTCGCCTACCGACCTGGTGCGCCAGCGTTCTTGGATGTCCTCGACACCGTGCTGGCAGAGGTTGTGGTCGAAGGTGTGACGGTTTCAGCAGAGATCGCCGAGAATAGTCCGGAAATGCTCGCGGAGCTCGAATCGCGATTCCGCGACTCGGGTTTCGAGATCACTTTGATCCCACACGAGGAATTCAAGGCGCTGACTCACACTGCTCGAGCGTTTGTCCGTTCCGGTGAGTTCACCCCATACGCGAATGTGATCTTGCACGCCGGAGTTGCGTACTGACATGTCGGCTGAAACAGGAACCCCGTCGGGCCAGGGGGCACAAATCGATCGTCACTCGGCGGTGCCGATGTACGATCAGCTGCGCTCGATGATCCTCGACATGATCGACAGGAAACAGGTAGGTCCGGGGGATCTCATCCCGGGCGAACACCGGTTGTGCGAGCAGTACGGGGTTTCCCGCACCGTCGTGCGCCAGGCGTTGGCGCAATTAGAGATTGATCGCGTGGTCGAGCGGGTTAAGGGTAAGGGCACCTTCGTTTCTCGCCCGAAGGTTGCGGAGAGCCTCGTTCATACGTTGTCCGGGCTTTACGACGAAGTTGCGCGCCGTGGCGGCCACGTACACAGTGACATCCTGCGGCACGAAAAAGAGACAGCGAGCGACGAGGTTGCGCGACGGCTCGGTATTGCGCTCGGCGACACCGTCGTAGTACTTGACCGACTGAGGTGGGTAGACGACGAACCGTGGTCGCTCACGACCACATGGATGCCCGAAGACATCGGGGAACTCACGCTCGGCGTGGATATGTCCGAAAAGTCTCTCTATTCGGTTCTTGCCGAATCCGACATCATTGCCACTAGTGGCACCCGCTCTGCAGAAGCGGCTATCGCCACTCCGGATCAGGCCGCCCAGTTGCAGCTCACCGCTGGCGATCCGCTGCTTCTGCTGCGCAGCGTGAGTGAGGGTGCTACGGGTCAGCCGATCGAGCACTTCGTTGCTTATCACCGAGGAGACCGCAGCAGGTTCGAGTTCCAACTTCACGGCGACCGCTCGGTTGCGCGACTGCACATCACCGACTGATCCGCAGCTTCGACGAAAGGCTTGCTCCTTCTCGCCCTTTCTAAGGCCAACCCTGCCGCCGAACACCGCGGTCGGGACCTGTCTCTTGTGGTCTGGTCGACGACGGTCGGTGTCGTCGCTGGACCCAACCTCATCGGGCCGGTGAAGCTGTAGCGGATTGGCTTTCGCGTGCTCGTCCCGTTGACACCGCAGCGGTGGCAGATGCCGGAGTCGGTCATGGTCGTTGCCCTAGGTGAACTCAGCAACACTGCCGTCACGGTCGGGTTGGCATTGCTCGGCCTCGGCTGGAGCGCATCAACCGTGGCAGGATCGGCTCTCGTGGGGCGCGGGGGTCTTGGCGCTTGTCATTGTTGTGGCCGCGCTTGTGGTGTGGCGAGCTACGCCCGCCACACCATCCGAACCACTCGTCATCGCTCCGGTTGCGAGCGCGCCGGTAGCGGAGACGATTGCTGTGACTACTGCTGAAGAGCAGCCTGAAGGTCGAAATTGAGGGTGACGTCTTCGCCGAGAAGAACGCCACCGGTCTCGAGGGCGGCGTTGTAGTTCACGCCGAACTCGGCGCGGTTGATGACCGTGCTGGCGCTGGCCGCTGCGATGGTCTGACCGTACGGGTTCTGAGCGATGCCACCGAACTCGCCGTTCAGGGTGATGGGCTTGGTGACGCCGCGAAGCGTGAGGTCGCCCTCGATCGTGAGGTCGTCGCCGTTGATGGCGACGCTCGTCGACTTAAACGTGGCGGTCGGGAACTGCTCAACATTGAAGAAGTCGTTGGTGCGCAGATGACCGTCGCGGTCAGCCTGGTTGGTGTTGATCGTCGCCATTTCGATCTCTGCGGTGACCGAGTTCTTGGCGGGCGTCTCGGAGGTGACGATGGTGCCGGAGAAGCCATCGAAGGTTCCGCGAACCTTGCTGATCATGAGGTGCTTGACGGTGAAAGAAACCGTCGAGTGGGCGGCGTCAATCTGCCACGTGCCGGTGGTGAAGCTGGGGTGTTCAGCGAGAGAAGTAGTCATGTAGTTGAACAACTTTGGAGGGCGTCGATCCATTCCGGGACGGAGGGCGTGTTCGCTGGGAGCGTTTCTCTGCAATCATCAAGGCCAGCCACAGCATCCGTCACACAATTGACGAGTCAGACTGGGTAGGCTCGCACTATGGACACCACCGGACTCGACGAATTTCTTGAGCAAAACGACTTCTCTGGCACGGTCCTGATCAAGCGCGGCAACGCCACAATTTATGAGGCTGTCGCCGGTAGGGCAAGCCAACGCTGGGATGTGCCGAACACGACAGACACCCGCTTCGATTCCAGCTCGATCACCAAGCTCTTTACGAGCGTCGCGGCGCTGCAGCAGGTGTCGAAGAATGACCTCGACCTCGAAACATCCATTCACCACTACGTCGACCTCGCCGACACCGAGATCGACCCCGCCGTCACCCTGCTGCATGTGCTCACCCACACGAGCGGCATTGCGGATGATGTGGATGAAGAAGAGGGCGAAAGCTACGCCGACCTATGGGCAGAGTTCCCCACCTACACAATTCTTGAGCCCGCCGACCAGCTCCCCACCTTCGTGAACAAGGAGCCCCTTGCCGAGCCCGGTGTTGAGTGCGTGTACACCAACGCGGGCTACGTGCTCGCGGGTCTCGCGCTCGAGAAGGTCACTAAGACCGACTACCGCCAATACATTTTTGATGAGGTTTTCGCGCCGGCAGGCATGGTCGACTCGGGTTTCTATGACCGTCGGGACGCCGCACCGCGTGTTGCCGAGGGCTGGGACTACATCGATGGCCGTTGGGTTTCCAACATCTACAGCGCCCCGCCCATCGGTCTGCCCGATGGCGGAGCTCACGTCACGGCTGCCGACCTCGTGCGCTTCATTCAGGCCGTACGCAACGGTGAGCTGCTCGACACCGAATTCACGGAGGAGTTCCTCACCCCGCAAGTGCAGTACGACGACGAAACCTGGTACGGCTTCGGTCTCGAATTCGATATGAACGAAGATGGCAGCGTGCGCAGCTACTTCGCCGACGGCGTCAGCCCCGGCGCCTCCGGAATCGTCCGCCACTACCTCGAGAACGATCTCGACGTTGTGGTCCTGTCGAACTCCGAAGAGGGTGCCTGGCCGGTCATCCGCGAGATCGACGAACGCCTCGGCGGTTAGGACAGCTGCAAACGCAGCGGCGGTTCGCGCTACTGCGCGGTGCTCACCCGAATCGTGTTGGCCCACGGATCATCGAAACTGAGGGTGTCACCGTCGTTTCTTAGCTGGATGCCATGATGACGCATCCGTTCGCCAAGCGCTCCGAGATCGTCGGCATTCGGCACCGCGATGTCGATCTGCGCAAGACCGAGGGCGGGCAGGCGCGGACCGGCACCGCTGGAGTTCCACGTGTTCATGGCCATGTGGTGGTGGTAACCACCGGCGCTGACGAACACGGCACTGCCGGGGATTTCGGCGGTGGCGTTGAAACCGAGTTGGTTCACGTAGAACTCGCGGGCGGTCTTCACATCGCCGACTTGAAGGTGCACGTGGCCGACTCGAGCGCCGCCGATCACGGGTTGCTCGACTGCCGCCTCGGTGAGGTTCTCGTGGAGGAACGCATTGGGGTCGAGATAAAGGGTGCTCATCTCGATGGAGCCGTGCGTCCAGCTCCACTGGGTGCGATCACGATCCCAGTAAAGCTCAACGCCGTTGCCTTCAGGGTCGGTGAAGTAGAAGGCTTTGCTCACGAGATGATCCGAGCTGCCGGTGAAGGTTTTCGGGTAGCGGGTAGCGACCGAGTACACGGATGCCGCGAGGGCTTCTTCCGTATCGAACAGGATGGCCGTGTGGAAGAGTCCGGCATCGCGCGGGCTCGCATGCTTGAGTGCTGGCGAATACTTGAGGATCACAACGGGCATGGTGCCGCGACCGAGAACGACCGTGTCGGAAGATTCGCTGAGCACGGTCAGAGCCACGGCATCCCGGTAGTACGCCGTGAGCGCGTCAAGGTTGGCGACGCTGAGCGTCACAGCACCCATGGCGGTGTCGGCGGCAAGAAGCTCGGTCATGGTTGATGCAACCGTGGGATCGCCTGCCGTATTCCGGGCATGCTCTGACCCAACGTGCGTTCCATTCTCTAGCGGGACCGAACCCTAAACCGGATCCAGCTCAGCTCGCCTCCGAGACGTCTTCTATGTATTGCCTTTGTGGGATGACCAAATTGCGCGAAGCACGCGTGTGGCTTCGTCGAGGTCTATTCCCGCACGAATGCTGGTGTCGGCGAGAGCGCGGGCGGCTTCCGCAACGGGCTTCGGGGTGGCGGATGCTGTTGCGCTGACCCTGGTTCCCCCGCCGGTGTGGGTGCGCAAGTGGCCCTCGGATTCCAACGCTTTGTAGGCCTTGGCGACGGTGCCGGGGGAGACGCCGAGGTCTTTCGCGAGCTGCCGCACCGAGGGGATTCGTTCACCAGCCGCAAGGCTTCCCGCCGCGATCAGTCCGCGGATCTGATCCCGAATCTGGTCTGCGGCGGGGGCTGACCCCACCAGTGAGATCATCATGACCGAACCGTCGTTGGGACACTGCGACGCGTGGGAATTGCTGCGAGCAGAACGCCGAACCAGAGTGCGAACCCCAGCGCCATAGTGGTGAGGCCCACGAACGTGAGCGCCGGTTGCATAGCCGCGAAAGGGGTTCCCCACGACGCCCAGCCGGCATTGCCAACGGTTCCCCCGCCCCGCAGCGATGCAGTTGAGGCAAGAGAATTAAGGATCATGCCCAGGTGCAGCAAGAGTGCCCCGGAGGCGACCGCAAGAACGTTGCGAGTTCTGAGCTGCCGCATCCAGACGTCATTGTCGGGGGCGGTGCTGATCGGCTGGCGGGCGATCAGCCAGAGGGCGGTCACCGTCACGACGATGAGGGCGGCGAGAAGGGCCAGCGCGGGCAGTGAGTAGTACCAGCCGTAGATAGTGGTTCCGAAGGAAAGCTCGCCTGCGCCGTCGACGGTGAAGGATCGCCAGAGTCCTTCGTAATCGGGCTCGGACGCGAGTCCGGCGAGAACGGTGATCGTCACGATAGCGCCAATGATGCTGGTGGCGCCGCCGAACCACCACCGGCGCCCGAAGCTGAACGGCGTGCGATGAATGAGGGTTGCTTGCCCGCGCGGAGTGTGAGCGTGGAGCGGCAGAATCAGGACGGCTATGGCAACGATTCCTAGTGCCAGCGACCACGAAATGCGCCTCTCGAACACCCAGTACCACATCTGATCGGCGAGCGGGAGCCGCACGATGAAGAAGCCAACGCTCGCAGCGAGAAGGCAGAGCATTGTCGCCAATGCCAATCCCACCGAGACGAGAGTGGCGGAGGCGACGGCGCCTCTCGGCAGTTGAGTCTTACGACCGCGAGCAATCCACCACAACAGCGCGAGCGCTAGGCCGATTATCGCGGTGCGTAACCCGAACCAGAGGACGATGACGAGACTGGACATTGAGCTCCCCACAATTCGAATGTACTAATGCTCAGGTACATTGAATGTAGCATCCCTGTGGTACATTCGCCGAAAGGCGGGGTGCGGTTGCCGCCGTCCACACAGGGGCCCCGTCTACAGTTGATCGTGCCTCCCGCGATGGCGGGTCGGGTAGAGGATGTTAGCCCCAGCCAGGCGACTCGACTTCACGTCTTTCGTCTTACTTAGGAAGAAACGATTCCGCTGTGACCTTTGCGACGACGACTGCCGACAAACAAAGCATCACTGTGCAGCAGGTTCGGAGATGGTCTGCGCTTCTTGGCGTTCTCAGCGCCGCTGTCGTGCTCGCTGTTGCCGAACTCTTTGCCGTTTTCATTTCTCCTGCCAGCAGCCCGCTGTTTGCCGCCGGCTCGCTCGTCATCGACCTCGCACCGGCCTGGCTGAAAGACCTCACGATCGCTTTGTTCGGCACCAACGACAAGATCGTGTTGCTGGTGTGCCTCGCCATTCTCGTGCTGATAGTGGCGGTTGTCATTGGTCTTCTTGAGTTTGCGCGCCCGAGTTGGGGCGTCATCCTGCTGGTTCTCGCCGGCGTCATCGCGACGATCGCCGTCACGACTCGCGCCCAGGCCAGCGCCAGCTGGCCGATGCCTACCGTGCTCGGCATCGTCGCTGGCGTACTTGTGCTGCGGCTCACGATGATCCGTTTGCGTCGCTGGGTGCAGTCCGCGCCGGCGACCGCGGCGACCGCGAGGACCGTGGCTGGTCCCGATGATACGCAGCGCCACACCGCTGCCGGGAACCGAGTGCCGGCGGCGTCGCGCCGTGACTTTCTTCGCATCGTGGGTGTGGCGTCCGTTGGTGCCGTGCTTGTTGGTGTTGGCGCGCGGGTCGTGAATGCGGGTGCCACCGTCGTGGATGCCGTACGCACGGCCCTCACCCTGCCGACCCCGGCGGTCGCCGCTGCGCCGATCCCGGCTAGCGCGAGCCTTAACGTGCCGGGTATCTCGCCGATCATCACCCCGAATGCTGACTTCTATCGGATTGACACTGCGCTCGTGGTTCCCAACATCGACGCGGATGAGTGGAGTCTCAAGATCACCGGAATGGTCGAGAATGAGATTGAGATCACGTTCGCCGAATTGCTGGCGTTGCCGCTGATTGAGACGGCTGCCACTCTCTCCTGCGTGTCGAACGTGGTGGGTGGCGACCTCGTCGACAACGCCATGTGGCTGGGCTACCCCATTCGTGAACTGCTTGCGCAAGCTAAACCGCTTGCTGGCGCCGACATGGTTCTTTCGCGCAGCATCGACGGCTTCACGGCCAGCACCCCGCTGGAAGCGTTGCAAGAAGAGAGCCGCGAGAGCATCCTCGCGGTCGGCATGAATGGGGAGCCGCTTCCGCGCGAACACGGTTTCCCGGTGCGCATGGTTGTCCCCGGGCTGTACGGCTACGTTTCGGCGACCAAGTGGGTTGTTGAGATGCAGGTCACGCGCTTCGCCGATGCAACCGCATACTGGACCGATCGCGGATGGTCGGCGATGGGCCCCGTCAAAGTTCAGTCACGCATCGACGTGCCGACACAGGGCTCCTCGGTGGAGGCGGGCACCGTCGCGGTGGCCGGTGTCGCGTGGGCACCCAATACCGGCATCACCGGTGTCGAGGTGCGCATTGATGGCGGCTCCTGGAATGACGCCGAACTGGCCACGGCGATTTCGGCCGACACCTGGGTGCAATGGGTCTATGAGTGGGAAGCCAGCGCTGGAGAACACGTCATCGAGGTGCGGGCGACGGATGCCGCGAGCACGACCCAGTCGGGCGTGCCGTTGCCCGTCGTACCCGACGGTGCCGAGGGCTGGCACACCATCCGCGTGCAGGTCGCGTAGTTCGGCCGCCGAGTCCAGCGCGCCGTGCAGCGATGGAGCAATGGTTCCGCCCACGGGCGCTAGAGGCGCACTATGGGAGGCATGAACGCACAACGCGAGTTGCTCCGTATCGAAGTCGAAGTAGCCGAAATTTCAAGACTGGCGAGGTTGCTTACCTCGTACACAACAGGTGCGTTCAATCAAACGTTGCGCTTTGTCGGCAAGGTCGATGGTGAAACGCGCTATGCAAGTGGAACCTTCTCGTCGAATCGCATGTTCGATTCGATGAATCCGGATGAAGCATACGCGCCGCGCATGGCCGAACACCTCGCGAAGATCCGCCACAACATCGAAGCGGATGGCTGGGTCGTGACCGAACACGGGGCCCAGTCGTGGGCGCTCACTTTCGCTCGGCCCGAAAGCACTTCTGTAAGCGAAGCTGCGCGCTAGATCCACCCCTGCTGCCACGCCTTATCAGCAGCGTCGTGCCGCGAGCGAGCGTCGAGTTTCGTCATCGCGGAGGACAGGTAGTTGCGCACGGTTCCGGGCGCGAGGTGCAGAGCGTCAGCGATTTCCTGCACGCTCATCGTGGAGCGACTAAACCGCAGAGCGTCGAGCTCTCGGTCGGTAAGGGGGCAGCGGTCGGCAGTGAGAGCCGTCGCCGCAATTTCGGGATCAATGTAGCGTTTGCCGGCCACGACATCCCGAATCACAGCAGCCAAGTCTTCGGCGGGCGTCGACTTAGGCACAAAGCCGGAGACGCGGGCGGCAAGAGCTCGGCGCAGCACGCCCGGTCGAGCGTGGCGGGTCACAATGACGACCTTCGTCGCGACGGTCGAGAGGATGCGCGTGGCCGCCTCGATGCCATCGGCCTGCGGCATTTCGAGGTCGAGTAGGCAGACATCCGGGTGAAGCTCGAGCGCTTGCTCTGACGCGGTAACACCGTTGTCGACGCTCGCGACGACCTCGATATCGGCTTCCAAATTGAGCAGCGCACTCAGCGCACCGCGAATGAGGTGCTCATCGTCAGCAATGAGCAGGCGGATGACGCGGGGCTCCGTGTCGGCCCCACTCGCGGCCGCTACGCCAACCGCGGCCGCGCTCGCCGCAGGCGCGCTCACGCTGTCACCCGCAACCGCGCCGGAATCCGCACGCTCAACTCGAAGCGATCTCCGCTGGCATCAACCTCAGTGGCGAGCTCACCCCCGAGGGCAGCGACTCGGCTGTGGAGCCCGACAAGCCCGCTACCGGGAGTCTCTCCCGCCGAGGCCGAGCTTCGCAGTTCGTTGTTGCTCATCACGAGAGTGCTTTCGGTGTCGCTGCTAGCGAGCCGAATCGACACCTGGCTGGCCTCGCTGTGGCGCAAGATATTCGTCGTCGCTTCGCGCACGGCCAGCCCTAAGGCGCGCCGCACGTCGGCGTCGTCCGGCATCTTCCCAATGACCAGATCGCAGTGAGCGCCAGCCGCCGCGAGCACTTCGCGCGCATTCTCCAGTTCGTTGCCCAACTCAACCTCGCGATAGCCGGCGACGAGAGAGCGGGTTTCTTCGAGAGCTTGCTTAGCGATCATCCGAGTTTCGTGGATGTGTTCGCGGGCTACCTCGGGGTCGATGGCCAGCATCCGCTCGGCCAGCTCAGATTTGAGGGCGATCACTTGCAGGTGGTGCCCCTGAATATCGTGCAGGTCAGAGGCGAAACGCAGGCGTTCTTCGGCAACCGCGAGTTCGGCCGCGCTCGAACGCAAGCGGTCGAGGGTGACGACAATGTCCCACCACCACAAACCCGTGAGAACCATCACCGGCAAGAGCAGGCCGTAGAAGAGCACGAGCCAGAAGTCGCCCGTCACCCCGGCACTCACGGGGTTGCCGAAAACGGTGGTCGAGAGCATGGGATGAGCAATCGAGAGGGCAAGCCCACCGCCCAACACACTCCAGAGGTGGCGTCGCGGCAGGAGCGGTGCGATAACGCAGACGGCCATCCACAAGGGAAGCGCCGCCAAGAATCCGATCTCGGGCCTGAACAGACCGAGCACCCACACGGCCACGGCGGGCGAGAGAAGAGCTACGAGCCACACGGTGCTCGGGATGCCGCGCCCGCGCTCCGTGCGAAGAAACCAGCATCCGCGAACCTGGGCTGCAGCCGTTGCCACCGCCAGCGCGATGAGCGCCGCGTCAATCGGGGAGCGGGAGGCGGCGAATGCCACGAGCATGTTGAGAATCACGATCGCGTTGAGCACGATGTAGAAGAACACGATCGAGCCGAGCGTGTAATTCCAGGTGACGCGTACGCCGCGAAGACCGCGGGCATGTTCGCCGTCGCGGGGCGTCGCGGGCGTGATGGATTCGAGCATGGCCTCCAGCGTAGAGCAGTGACATTTGTCACGGTCGCGGGTGCGAAACTGCACCGGATGCCGTGACGCGGCGGCACTGCCGAGCGCGGTCGGCCGCGGCGAGGATTGATTCATCGCCGGCACCGCTGGTTACTGACAAGCCGGGCGAATCATGTCATCCCTCACGAAAGGCACACAATGTACGACGCTTTCACCTCCTTCACTTCTGGACTCCCCGAACTGCTGCAGTGGGTGGGCGTGATTCTGATTGCGGCGATTCCGTATGTGGAGTCGTACGGTGGTTCGGTGATCGGCATTGTCGCCGGCGTCAATCCGGTAGTCGTGATCATCGCTGCGATCGTGGGTAACATCGTCTCGATGCTGATCTTCGTGTTCGTCGCCCACCGGGTTCGTGCGAAGGTTGCCGCGGGTCGCAAGCCGAAGCCCGAGACGCCCCGTCGCCAGAAGCTGCGCGCACGCTTCGATCGCTACGGAGTGGCCGGAGTGAGCTTGCTTGGCCAAACGCTTCTGCCCAGTCAGATCACATCGGCCGCAATGGTGTCGTTCGGTGCTTCAAGGAACGCCGTTATCGTCTGGCAGATCATCTCGATCATCATCTGGGGTGTTCTGTTCGGCGTGCTCGCGACCTTCGGGATCACGGTCCTTCGCTAACCAGAGGGTCTGGGCAGTCGCCCTGATGCCCCCTCTGCCTCACTCTCGATACAGCCGATCTATAGAGCCTGTCGTGCTGCAACGATAGGCTCTACAGATGCCTTCCCAGATCGCGACATGGACTGATTTGCTTCGTGAGATCTTCACCGATGAGATGCGCGATCGGTGGGGGTGGGGAAAGAAGCTTCGACCCGCACCGGGAGCAACCACCGCCAAGGTGACGGGTCGCGAGAGCGCCTCTATCAACACTGGCGGTCTCGATATCCCCTACTTTTGCGGTCGGATTACCGTGAACTTTGACGATCAAGAAGTTAGCTGCCACGCCTTCGACCAGAAGACACCCGCAGATGAGTACTGGACTCTATCGCCCGACCGTCATTGGTGGATGCGGGCTCAGCAGTGTGAATGGCCGTTGCGTCCAACCCCAGCTGAGCAGTGATGAAGTTGTCGCTGAGAGGCGCGCAACTTTAGCTTGGTAGATGACTAGGGCGGGGATTCGACTGCTGGCTTGTCTCCTCAGCTTGCTTCATCATCGAACCTGCGACGAGCGTTCTCGACCTCGGGCATTTTCGTATCCACCCAGTGGAGGATTTCATCGATGGGAGAGCGAAGCGTTTTACCCAGCGGAGTGATGAGGTATTCGACTGCTAAAGGGCGGGTACTGAGAACGGCGCGTTCGATGATGCCGTTGCGCTCCAGGCGGCGCAAGGTTGTGGTCAGCGACTTCTGGGAGACAGCGGGGATGGCGCGGCGCAGTTCGCTGAAGCGAGACGGCCGATCGCACAGCAAATTGAGAATTTCGAGGGACCACTTATCGAGAACGTGGTCGAGCAGCTCGCGATGCCTCGTGCCAATCTCGAATCCTTCGCTGGCAGCGGCGCTCGCAGTGTCTCGCGTGACAGTCATGACACCTAGTTTCGTTGAAGTAACCGCTAGATACCAACTATCAATGGACTACTGCCCTTCGAATCAAGGAGTCAATCATGAGTGTTCAGTTGATATCGCCCGAGGGTCTAATGCAGCCCGTTCCCTACCATCACGTCGCGGTCGCCTCGGGGTCGCGCCAGGTGTTCGTGGCAGGGCAAGTGGCGCGGGATGCGGGAGGAGCCCCGAGCGGATCGATCGATCTCGCGGGGCAGGTTGCGCACGCGCTTCGCAATGCGCATATCGGCTTGACGGCCGCTGGCGCCGGGTTTTCGGACGTGGTTCGAATGGTGTTTTATGTGACGGCATGGACGCCGGAGAAGATCGGCGAGTTTATGGAGGGCATCGAGTCGGTAACTCGGGAACTCGGTCTTCCCTTTCCGCTGCCGCCAGCTTCGCTCATCGGAGTTGACTTCTTGTTCGAACCCGACGTGCTCGTTGAAGTTGAAGTCACCGCTGTTCTTGATTAGCGAGTGCGCCTAAGTTGTGGACGAGCGTAAGAGTCCCTGATGGTGCGATGGTCATCTATCGCACCATCCGAACGCCGATGAACAGGGGCGTCGCAGGGTCGATGGCTTCGGCTCCATTGAGCTCGAAACCATTGCGGCGGTAAAAGGCTTCAGCGCGAGGAATGTTCTTAGCTACCCAGAGTGCAGCAGGAGAGTCGCCCAGGGTCGCGTCGAGCAAAGCCTGACCGTTCCCAATGCCGTGGCGCGCACGCAACGGCCTAGCTACGCCTTCGTGTTCGTCCCTGATGGCGGATGGGCTGCGAATGTTCTTGAGCTGCTGAGCTGCTGAGCTGCTGAGCTTCGGCGACTCGGCGACTCGGCCGGTCTGCAGCAAGGTTTTCCGTAGACCTGCGCTCGGGCGGGCATCCTCAGCGTCCTGGCCCCGTAAGCGCCCGGCGACTGAGGATTGCACCGCCTACGAGCACTCCGCCGCCGACCCACGTGAGCGCGATGCCGAAGATCGCGGGAATTGTCCCTTGGTCGAGAAAGACGATAACGGGCTCTTCGGAAGCGCTGTAGGGCGAGTACTCGCAGTTGAAGCCGAGGGGGAACAACGAGAATGATGCGATGATCCGGTATTCGCCGGCTCCGCTCAGATCGTCAGGTCGAGAAGTGTGGTCGGTGCAATTCCTCCATTGCCCCTCGTAATTGTTTGCGCCAAGGTTCAGCAGCACGCCGCCCAAGACCATCATGCCGAGGGCGATGAGCACAAAGCCTTTGACCCACGTAGCCCGCTGCATGATCCCCCGATCCTTGAGCGGCAAGCGGCCGACTCGTAGCTGAAGATTACTTCACAAACTGCGGATAGCTCACGAGTTGGGAACTCATCCAGCCTTAGGATTGGCGCATGGCGATTCGCTTGCTCACCGCATCTGATCGGCCCCTTCTCAGGCAGGCAACGTTGGCCAACATGAACTGGTGCGGGCCTCGTTTCACCTTCGACGATCTCGATCAGTCCAAGGAACTCGCCCACTACTATTCCGATTTCCCTCGTGGCGATGACTTCGGGATGTTGGACGAAGCCGCCGGAGACATCCGCGCAGTAGCGTGGCTGGTCTTCTTTCCGGCAGAGCACCCCGGCTACGGATTCGTTGAAGACTCGATCCCTGAACTGAGCATCACAACGTTCGATGGCTTTCGCGGTCAAGGGATTGGTGAACGCGTGCTGCGGGAAGTAATCGCGGCGGCGGCCGAGCGAGGGATGCCCGGCATCAGCTTGAGCATCGAGGATGGAAACCGCGCCCGCTCGCTGTACTCACGGTTCGGCTTTCAGGTTGTCGGTCGCTCCGGCGACTCCGACACCATGCTGTTGCGGTTTTCGGCTGGGTTACGTCGAGAACAGTAGTGAAGAATCTCAGCCAATCGCCTGCCCAGTGCGCTAAGATTCACACATAACCACCTGGATGCTTCGGCTACCGGGCGCGGCCCTCGAGAAATCGGGGGCCTGCTTTATTTCACGGCCAAGTCGGCGGCTTTCGAAAAGTTCGTCCCTCCGCGTCTCGTAAGGTCGCAGGGAATTGCGACGATGCGAGAGTGCCACGGCGTATTTGGCGGATCGCCCGAAGGCCAGCGCTCTCAAACGCCTTGTTATATTTTTCGTTCACGACAGAAACAAGTGTGAGGTCTTTTCCTCGTGAACTCAGCAGTCGTAGTGGCGGAACGAGGTCCGAGACATTGGTGATTAGTGCGTATGAGTCCGCTCGATTTTCCAGCGCGTCAACTACGAGATGAGATGCAAGCGCCACATCGCTGCCCTTCTCCTCCGGCCGCTCAACTTGCACGGTTCTGACCCGACCCGCTTCGTCTAGCTCCTCAGGATGCAGCGGCAAGTGCTGCTTCGAAAAGATGAACTTTCCTTCGACAATTTCGACAATTTCGACGCGTGTCGTCCGCAGAGCACGCCAGTAAATCTGTTGGCGCTGGCCCACACCGGGGTCGTTCGTAAGTGGCTTTAGCGGCGCCGTGAAAAACTTGACGCCCACGACGCTGCGACGAGGGAAAAGGCGTCCGGCCAACGCTTCGAGGTCAAGCCACTTGTACTCTGGAAAGCTGCGTTGCAGCATCCCTTTGTATAGCGAAAACCCATCGATGTAAACCATGACGGTTTTGCGCGGGTACATCCCTAAAGATGTATCGATCCGAGAGCTCTAGAAGGCTCGATTTCCACAGTTCTCGTGACAACCTGCTTAGAGAAAGTTACGCAGTAAGCCGCTGAATCAGCTCGCGATAGCGCGCAGCCGTCTGCTCCACGATGTCGGCGGGAAGTTCGGGCGGAACGCCCTGCTTGTCCCAGTTGGCGGAGAGCCAGTTGCGCACGATCTGCTTGTCGAAGCTGGCGAGACGGCCAGGGCCGCCGGCGGCATAAAGTTCAGCATCCCAGTAGCGACTCGAGTCGCTCGTCAGAACTTCGTCGGCCAGCACGAGAGCACCGGTCTCCGGGTCGGCGCCGAATTCGAACTTGGTGTCAGCGAGAATCACGCCACGAGTTTCCGCAATGGCGGAGGCCCGCGCGAAGATGTCGAGCGAAGCATCCCGAAGCGCAGTCGCAACCTCAGTACCCACGAGCTCGACGGTGCGCTCAAAACTGATGTTCTCGTCGTGCTCGCCCATCGGCGCTTTCCACGCCGGGGTGTAGATCGGTTCGGGCAGGCGGTCGCCATCGCTCAAACCGGCTGGCAGCGCAATGCCGCACACGCTCTGCGACTCCTGATACTCCAGCCAACCACTGCCCGACAGGTAGCCGCGAACGACGCACTCCACCGGATACATCTCCAGGCGCTTCACGATCATCGACCGGTCAGCCAGCTCCGCAGGCGCATCGACGCCAGCGGCATCCGCCAGATGGTTCGGCATGTCAGCCAGTTGTTCGAACCACCACTTGCTGAGTTGTGTCAGCAGTGCACCCTTGCTCGGGATGCCCGGCTCCAGCACGTGGTCAAACGCACTCACCCGATCGCTGGCAACCATGAGCACAAGCTGTGGCTCGTCGGCGCGCACATACAGGTCACGCACCTTGCCGGAATACGTCAGCGTCCACGCGCTCGCGGCGTGGCCAGCAGCGCCCGCGTCATTCACCACGTCACTCACTTCGCGACGCGCAGAGCGATATCACTGCGGAAGTGGCCGCCCTCAAGGTGGATATGGCCGAGTGCTTCGTAGGCGCGTTCGCGGGCGACCGCGAAACTCTCACCGGTCGCGACAACGCTGAGCACGCGTCCGCCGGTCGCGACAAACTCGTCACCCTTTTTGGCGGTGGCCGCGTGGGCGATGGTCACTCCGGGAACGGCGAGCGCTGCATCCAGCCCGGTAATCGTGCGACCGATCTTGGGATTCTCGGGGTAGCCCTCGCTTGCGAGAACTACGGTGACGGCGACGTCGTTCGAGAAGACGGGGGTCGCGTGATCGGGCAGGCCGCCGGTGGCAGCGGCGAAGAGCAGTGAGCTCAATGGGGTCACGAGACGTGGCAGCACGACTTGTGTCTCGGGGTCACCGAAGCGCGCGTTGAACTCGATGACGCGGATGCCCTCTTTCGTGACGATGAGCCCGCAGTAAAGCAGTCCGATGAACGGAGTCTGCTCCTGCGCCAATTGACGGATCGTGGGGATCGCGATCGTGTCGATAACTTCCTCAACGAAGTTGTCTGGCAACCACGTGAGGGGGGAGTAGGCACCCATGCCCCCAGTGTTCGGCCCGTTGTCGCCGTCGTAGGCAAGTTTGTAATCCTGCGCCGGAGACAGCGGAACAACATTGTGGCCATCGCTCAGCAAGAAGAGCGAGACCTCTTCGCCCGCGAGGTACTCCTCGATGAGCACGCTGCCCTGACCAAGCCAGAATGTGGCGTGGTCGACGGCTGCGTTGCGCTCGCCGGTCACGAGCACGCCCTTGCCGGCAGCGAGACCATCGGCTTTGACCACGTAGGGCGCGCCATATTCGTCGAGCGCTTCAAGCGCCTCTTCGATCGATCCGGCGCGAACGGCACGACCCGTGGGAACGGTGGCCGCATCCATGATGCGCTTCGCGAATGTCTTGCTGCCCTCGAGCGCGGCGGCAGCTTTTCCCGGACCGAAGACAGCAATGCCACGACGACGCAGATCATCGGCGACTCCGGCAACAAGCGGAGCCTCTGGTCCGATCACGACAAGCTCAATGTTGTTGTCGAGCGCGTACTCGGTGACGACATCACCGCGCGTGGGGTCGAGCGCCACGGTATCCACGACAGCTGCGATGCCGGCATTGCCGGGGGCCGCAGTGATTTCGTGGGCCTCTTCCTCGCCGAGAAGAGACGTAACTATGGCGTGCTCGCGGGCACCGGATCCAAGAACAAGAATTCGCACAACCCCAGCCTAACCAAGCCCACAGCCTCACTTGTTAGCGTTAAGTCATGGCACAGCTGAAGATTGCCCCTATTGCGGGTGAAGCAAGCATCCGAATGGTCCGCGACGGTCGAGCTGACCGCGATGCTACGGCTACTGCCGTGCGCTACCTCCTGCAGGTATTAGCCAAGAATGCCGCGGGCAATTCTGTCGAGGTTCGGGTCCCTCCCCACGGGGCAGTGCAAGCGATCGAAGGACCCAATCACACGCGGGGCACCCCACCCAACGTGGTCGAGATGGATGCCGCAACCTGGATCGCGCTTGCGACCGGCGAGCGTGAATGGGCTGAAGCCCTCGATTCCGGTGCCATCAGTGCCTCGGGCTCCCGTGCGGACCTCAGTGAGTACCTGCCTCTGGCGTGGGAGAGAATAGTCCCGTGAGCAATTCGTCTGATCAACCAGAAGCATCCGAACCGCGTGAGCCCCTCGAGGCGCGTGAACCCGCGCTCATGAGCTCGATTGAGTCGAACAACCTGCAGATTCGGCGAGCGCCGAAGTACGGCCGCTTCATGATTTTGGGCGGAGGCTTCGGCGCGATCGTCACGTTTATCCTGACGATGTCGTTCCCGGCAGACCCCTCGGTGGGAGTTGGTGCGCTCTTTGGGTACTTCAGTCTGTTTGGCATCCCGGCCGGAGTGGCGCTCGGAGCGATTGTTGCGCTGATCACCGATCGTGCCTTGAGCCGTCGATCGTCAAGCGCCACCGTCGAACACGAAACGGTCGAGCCAGAACTCTATGAGGGCACCCTCGAATAGAGCGGGTGCGCTCATACGGCCTAGCTCAGTTGGGTTTGCTCGAGCCAATCGAGGTAGTCGGGTGTGATGTTGCCCGAAACGTACTCGCCCGTGAAGCAGCTCATTTCGAGTCCGTTGACATGTGAGCCCTCGGTGATGGCAGCCTGCATGTCTTCGACCTCTTGGTAGATGAGGGCGTCGGCGCCGAGTTCCATGGCGATTTCTGGGATCTTGCGGCCGTGACCGATGAGCTCTGCACGGGTCGGCATATTGATGCCGTAGACGTGGGGAAAGCGTACGGGCGGTGCTGCCGAAGTGAAGGTGACCTTGTTGGCGCCAGCTTCGCGCGCCATCTGCACGATCTCTTTCGAGGTCGTTCCGCGCACGATTGAGTCATCGACGATCAGGATGTTCTTGCCCTTAAACTCGCTACCCATCGCGTTCAGCTTCTGCTTCACGCTCTTCTTGCGCTCGGCCTGGCCGGGCATGATGAAGGTGCGGCCAACGTAGCGGTTCTTGTAGAAACCTTCGCGGTACTCAACGCCGAGCTTCTGCGCGACCTGCATGGCGGCGGGGCGTGACGAATCGGGGATCGGCATGACCACGTCAATGTCACCCATCGGCGTGTACTTGGCGATCGTGTCAGCAAGCTTGTTGCCCAATCGCAGGCGCGCCTCGTAAACGGAGATGCCGTTCATAATCGAGTCCGGGCGAGCCAAGTAGACATATTCAAACGAGCACGGAATCAATACCGGAGCTTTGGCGCACTGCTTGGAGAACATCTGACCATCGGGCGTAATGAAGATTGCTTCACCGGGCGCGACATCCCGCACCAGTTCGTAGCCGGCACTTTCGAGCACGAGAGATTCGGATGCCACGATCCATTCATCCCCGACAAGCCCCGTCTGGCGGCGACCCAGCACGAGCGGGCGGATGCCGTAGGGGTCGCGGAAGGCGAGCAGCCCGTGACCGGCGATCAGGGCGATCGCGGCGTAGGAACCTTCAACGCGGTCGTGCACGCGCTCAATGGCGGTGAAAACCTGCTCGGGGTCGAGGTCGAGACCCGATACTTGCTCTTGAAGTTCGTTGGCCAACACGTTGACGAGAAGTTCGGTGTCGCTCGTGGTGTTGAGGTGGCGGCGGTCGATGCGGAACAGCTCGTCAGTGAGCTGTTGCGTGTTCGTCAGGTTGCCGTTGTGAACAAGGATGATGCCGTAGGGCGCGTTCACATAGAACGGTTGGGCCTCTTGCTCGTTGAACGCGTTGCCCTTGGTGGCGTAGCGAACGTGGCCGAGGCCGGAGGTGCCGACGAGGTTGCGCATGTCACGCGTGCGGTACGCCTCGCGAACCTGGCCGTTGGCCTTCTGCAAGTGCAGAGTGCTGCCGTCTGCGGTGGCGATACCCGTGGAGTCCTGACCGCGGTGCTGCAGTAGAAGCAGTGCGTCGTAAACCTGCTGGTTAACGGGCTGAGAAGAGACGATACCGACAATGCCGCACATGCTTTCGCGTGGCTCCCTGAGGTCGAAGAGCAAGTACCCGGGGTGAGTACGGTCTAGTTTCTCATACCCCGGCGCATCTGCGGCGACCGGG
>Ga0209344_10000365_pt1 | contig 83922 bp, 78 predicted proteins | sample Cruoilmetagenom6_FD_187293 | JGI IMG/M metagenome (GOLD analysis project Ga0209344, IMG submission 187293) | Oil polluted marine microbial communities from Coal Oil Point, Santa Barbara, California, USA - Santa Barbara Oil Seep Sample 6 (SPAdes)... | ecosystem: Environmental > Aquatic > Marine... | reverse complement strand
TTATAAGGTGTCGTTCAAAGCGACGCCAAGCCCAAAGCGCGTTTGGCGGAAGTTGTAGTCGATTAAACTTTCACCATAGCCATTCGAAGCTGTGGCATAGCCTTTAAGTTTGCCCCACAGCGGGAATGTAAAGCCTATTTCAGTAAAACCTTTGTGAGTAGAAAAGTTTTCCCGGCCTAAAAACCGAAGTTCTAAATTATCCCATTGGTAGGCCATGGTCAGTTCAAAATGACCCATATAATCTGCGATATCGGGATTGTCATCGCCTTTTGGGTCAAATTCATAAGTCTTTTTATCTTCAGAAAACCTAAGCCAAGGCCTCAGTGAAAATGCAAAGTTATTTTTCTCATACAAAAAGTTGGCATAGGCACGGTTCCAGCTTCTTGATAAGCCTTGAGCACGACCATTGGACTGATGCTCAATACCCAAAACCAGCCCAGTGTTACCATCAAATGGCTGCCAACTCAGGGGCGTAAGATAAAACAGTTCCGGTTGGTAATTGGTTTCACGAAAAGGTTTGGAAATGCCTTCTGCATATATTTGCCACCAGGCTTCAAGGGTAAAGCCTAAATACAATCCATCGCCTTCGGTTAATATACTTTCTGAATTTAAGGGTACTTTGAAACTGATTTGAAACTTGGCCTCTATATCTTCTAAATTATCTTCGTAGCCATTATAAGATTGATAGGCCTGTTTATTAATTCCGCTGGTGGTATAGGCTGGTAAGATATAATTCATTTTATGTGGGGTGAGAACATACGGGCTAAATTGAGTGTTGCGCTCAGTCATTATTCTATTTGAGATGACACCTAAGGTTTCGTTGGGTTCTGAGTGGTCACCAGCAAGTGTCTCTAAACCAAGCACTTGTGTTTCAGCAGTGCTACAAAAATCTCGAATTTCAGCTACAGTTGTGCTGTTTTTTGCTGCGGCGAATTGTTGCAGTATACAGGCGTCATTGACTTCGGTTGCTTGTTGTTCTGACCATGCATTCCCCGACTGAAAGAATAGGCCCAAACACCCGATAGTGATTATGTTGGTTTTAAACTGAAAGCAAGTCATCTTTGTTGGTTCCTGGCTGGTTGGTAACTCAATTGTGGAATGGACGCGATGTACAATGATCCCTTACTGATTTGTTTGTGCATGTTTTAATTTTAATCAAAATAGACCGCTTTGAAAACGGCTAAAGGAGCGCGTCTGCCCACATTCAATTGTAACGTGTCATTGCGTAAGCTGTAGTTGTCTGTGAGTTTCAATACGTCCAGAAAAGTATGTTCATCGACATTAACTTCAGCGCAAGCCATCAGGGTGGTGGCCATTTGTGAGAATTTGATTCTCATGCCTGGTTTTAACTCATAATGACCAAAGAAATTATTGCAACCAGAAAAGCCTGTGATTTTATTCTCATCAGCAATTAATTTGAAATGGACTTCGCGTTGTTGATTCTCTGCCATAATAACTGGCTGTCCTTCAAGTTTAATTAATTGCCAATATTTACCCTCAATTTGTTGCGAAAAATCGATTGATTGAGTCTCGGTATTGTCAGATTTGTCGCTGGTTTTAATGGTGTTGTCATGACTGGCTTGGCAGGCGACTACAAAGACAGCAATCAGTATAATTGTTAATAGTGTGTTGAGTTTTCTTAACATATTTAATCTCTCGTTAGCTAAAAGTAGAGCTTATTGAAGTGATGTTGGTCATCAGCAGTGTTGTTAATATCATATGGTGTATTGTGTCATATTCCAGTAAGATCTACAGCCCATTAAAATGTGCGGTGGGATAAATTTGGCAGGTGATTTTTACCATAAAAAAGCACCCATTTGGGTGCTTGATAGGTTGTGTTGATTTTATAAAATCAGCCGCATTTCGATGAGCCACAACTCTTACAAGTTAAACAGCCCTCTTGATAAATCAATTCGGTGGATTGGCAATTATCACAGGTTCCTTTTCCGACTTTGGTGCCATCTTCAATGTATTTTTTCAGGGCACGGGTCACACCATTTTTCCAGGTGTTGATTGATTCGCTGTCTAGTTGTAGGCTGTTAATCAATTCCACAACTTTTTCGATCGGCATGCCGTGTCTTAAGGTGCTGGAAATCAACTTGGCATAGTTCCAATATTCTGGATTGAATTTATGCGACAGGCCTTCAATGGTGGTTTTATAGCCGCGTTTGTTCGTGAATTGGAAATCGTAACGTGAAGTGCCATCATCCATAAAGCTTTTAATGATGTAACCGGTCTCTACGGTGCGTGGAAGGAAGATGCCGTCTTCGTCATCAGCTAAACCAGTAAAGATTTCAAATGGTTTGCCATTGATGGTTCCAACAAAGGCAATCCATTTTTCTTTGTTGTTATGAAATCTGACCACTTCTGCATCCAACACTTCTGGTCGTTTGGTGGGGAAGTTCACCAATTCGTCGGCTTTTTCTTCATTTGAAATCAATACCCCTGAACGAGAACCATCGCGGTAAACCGTGACGCCTTTACAGCCGACTTTCCATGCTTCCATATAGAGTTTGCCAACCAATTTTTCACTGACGTCTTCTGGCAGGTTAATGGTAACACTGATACTGTGATCAACCCATTTTTGAACTGCGCCTTGCATCCGAACTTTACTCAGCCAATCAACATCATTAGATGTGGCTTTGTGGTAGGGTGATTTTTTAATCAAAGCATTTAATTCTTTTTGTTCGTAATTTTTAGTGGTGTCAAAGCCATTCACATCCATCCATTGTTTAAAACGTTGGTGGAATACAATGTACTCTTCCCATGAATCACCCACTTCATCAACGAAGTCTACTCTGGCGTCCTTGTCGTTAGGGTTGACTTTGCGTCGGCGTTTATAAACCGGCATAAACACAGGCTCAATACCAGATGAAGTTTGGGTCATTAAACTGGTTGTGCCAGTGGGCGCAATGGTGAGTAAAGCGATGTTTCGCCGACCGTGTTTAACCATTTCTGCATACAATGACGGATCAGCTTCTTTGAGGCGTTGGATAAATGGGTTATTTTGTTCGCGGTTGCTGTCATAGATACCGAAAGCTCCACGTTCTTTGGCCATCTCAACGGATGCGCGGTAAGTTTCAATGGCGATGGTTTTATGTACCTGTTCGGTCAGTAAATTACCTTCTTCACTGCCATAACGTATCCCTAAAGCGGCCAACATATCACCTTCGGCAGTAATACCTATACCGGTTCGACGGCCTTCATTGGCTTTGGTTTTAATATTCAGCCACAGGTTCTTTTCAATCCGTTTGACTTCTTCTGTTTCAGGGTCTGCATCAATTTTAGCGATAATTGAATCAATTTTTTCAAGTTCCAAATCAATGATGTCATCCATCAATCGTTGTGCTTTACCGACATGATCAATGAATAAGCTTTGATTAAATTTGGCTTTGTCGGTGAATGGGTTGTCAACATATGAGAATAAGTTGATAGCCAATAAGCGACATGAATCATAAGGGCATAATGGAATTTCGCCACATGGGTTGGTAGAAACGGTTTTATAACCTAAATCAGCGTAACAATCAGGAACCGATTCACGGGTGATGGTGTCCCAGAATAAAATACCTGGTTCTGCAGATTTCCATGCATTGTGGATGATTTTTTTCCATAGTTTACGAGCCTTGATGTCATTGGTGGACTGTGGTTTATCACTATAAATAGGGTATTTTTGGTTGTAATCGCTGTTGTTGCTAACGGCTTTCATGAACTCATCATCAATGCGTACAGAAACATTGGCGCCGGTGACTTTGCCTTGTTCCATTTTTGCATCAATAAAGTTTTCAGCATCAGGGTGGTTTATTGAAACTGAAAGCATCAAAGCACCGCGTCGGCCATCTTGGGCCACTTCACGAGTCGAATTTGAGTAGCGTTCCATAAACGGGACAATGCCGGTTGATGTTAATGCTGAGTTTTTGACCGCAGAACCACTGGGTCTGATATGCGATAAGTCATGACCGACTCCACCACGACGCTTCATCAATTGAACTTGTTCTTGGTCAATTTTCATGATGCCACCATAGGAATCTGAATCGCCTTCATTACCAATCACAAAACAATTTGACAGTGAGGCAATTTGATGCGGGTTACCTATACCCGTCATTGGGCCGCCTTGAGGCACCAGGTATTTGAAGTTTTGAATTAAGGCAAATACATCTGTTTGACTTAAAGGGTTGGGGTATTTCTTTTCAACCCGTGCAATTTCTGTAGCCAAGCGATGATGCATGTCATCAGGAGTCCGCTCATAAACATGTCCTTCAGAATCTTTTAAGGCATATTTATTGACCCAGACTCGAGCGGCAAGGTCGTCGCCTTTAAAATACGCTAAGGCGGCTTGATAGGCTTCGTCTTGAGTGAAAGATTGAAGTTCTGTTAATTGTGATGCTTGCATATTATTGTCCCAACTGGCTTTTTAATTTGTTAAGTCTTGAAAATATTTTATTAAGTAAATTCACAAAATTTACCATTTAATGGTATTTTTTAAAAAAATATGAATTGATAATTAACCAACAAATTCAACCATTTAGTTATATTTTTCAATTATATTGAAAAAATAACTATTTGTATAAGTCTTTATAAATCAATAACATACGTGTTTTTCTCGGAATTAAAACGGTAGTTCGTCCGGTAGGTGAATATATCATATAAAGCAGTATTAAATCCATTTAAGTGTTAACTTTTAAAATAATTAAATATAAAAAGTTTACAGGAAAATCGAATTATTTATTTTTTAAAATTAAATAATCCGTGGTTTGAAACGATTGGTGGCTTGGGGCAATGATGAATGTGTCTTTGTCAGGTGCAAATTGGTTGAAGAGCTTGCGATGGGCTGTTTATAAGAAAATTCAGAGTAAGTCGTTGGTGTTATTGAATTATTGGGTGTTTTAGAGTAGTCTGTGAATGAAATTTAGCATGAGGATTGTATATCTTATGATTGGATTTTTACAGTGAATTAAATTGAAACTTATGGTCGTCACATGACTTTATGTAAAAAAAACATTAAATATTAATTGATGAAGGATTTTTAAAAATGAAAAAAACACTAACTTTACTTTTGTTCGCAGCTGGCTTTTCTGCTATGGCTGCCAATGTTAACAGCTTAAATAATCTGGGTGGCTTGGAGCCAATGACTGTAAATGGTAGCGGGGCTTGTGTCACGTCCAATATTCAGGGTACATTAAGTTCAGGATTTTTGGGCTATGTTGCTGGTATTGGTACACATGCGATTTTAATTGATCCTACAGGTTCTGGTGCTGCAAATGACCCGGGCTGCGGTGGTGATTTCACCGGCATGGTATTTGATGTACAAGATGTGACATTTAATGTGTTGGATGAGTCTATATTTGGAGCTGGTGATGGCCTTGGGGTTGCTACATATGAAGTAAGTCTTCATGGTTTTTCTGTCCCTGGTGATTCATTGCAAGGGCCTGGTCCTGCATTTGCCACTGAAACTCAAGTGTTTACAGCCAATGCAAGTGGCCAGTATCAAATCACTACGGCATTTGCGGCTGAAGAAGCCATCACTGAGCCATTTTTTGTTTCATGGAAATTAATCAGTTTTGTTCCCGATGTGTCTCCAACTGGAACTATTTCATTGGCTTGGGATTCTGAGCCACGTCCACTGGGTCGTCAATTTATTGACAATGATGGTAATGGATTTATAGATCACGAAAACTTTTTTATTGATGGTGATGCTGGTTGGATTGATGTGGTTGTTACTGGTGATTTTTATCAACAAGGACCGCCTCCAATGGTTCCCTCATTGGGTGTTTTTGGCTTAATCTTAATGTCTTTGGGTTTGATGTGGTTGGTAAGATCTAGAATTAAAGCATAAGAAGCTAACATTAAAATGATAAAAAGGCCGTCAATTTGACGGCCTTTTTATTAATATATTTTGGGACTTATTCAATATATTTTAATGGCCTTGTAGCCAAGCTGTGTTGATTGGCATAAATTTTGAGGCGGTGTTAATCAAAGCATCTGCTGTTAACTGAGTCACGCCGTAAACATGGGTTTTGACACCATATTTTTCCATCACGTGTTTGAGTAAAATGGCAAAATCACCGTCACCCGAGAGCAGAACAATTTGATCCAATTCTTTAGCAGCTTCTAAGATGTCAATGGTGATGCCTACATCCCAATCACCCTTGGCTGAGCCATCGCTGCGTTGGATATAGGGTTTAAGCTTCACTTCAAAACCTATATGCCTCAAGGCGCTTTGAAACTTCTTTTGATCATCTACATTGCGACTGATGGCGTAAGCGTTGGCTGTGACAACATCGCCTTGTTGGGTCAAATGTTGCCAAAAAGCACGGTAATCAAATGAGCGGCCGAACGCGTCTCTGGTGGTGTAATAGATGTTTTGCACATCAACAAAGACGCCAATTTTCATTTATCTTTTGGGGCTGCTTGAGCGAGGACTGGCTGAGCGAGCTCCGCTTGATCTTTTGCCACCTGCTCGGTTGCCACTTGGTTTGCCTGATGAGTTGTGCCCACCTGGTTTACCGCGCCCAGATTTTTGGCCTTGTCCTTTGTAGCCACCTCTAGATGGACGGCTTTCTGATGATCTTGATTCAGAATTGCCATCGGCTTGATTGCGGTTAGTAGGGCGTTTGCCTTGGTAGCCTGATTTTTTGTTGCCTTGGGCTTCATTGCCTTCTTTGTTCCAGGGGCTTTTGCCAGTACGTCTTTGTCCTTCTTTGGCTTGTAAGCTGCGTTCACGAGCTTCCTGGTTTTCTTTTTCGGAACGGTTGGCCCATTTTTCTTTGATAGATGCTTTAACAAAGGGTCTGGTTTTTGGTTTTTTGGGTTTTTTCTTGTTACGAGCTTCAGTTTCAAGTTTGGCCCTGAACTTGTTGCTGTCTTTTTGGTATTGCTTGGCTTTTTCTTTTGCTTGTTGCTTATAAGGTGCCGGTCTTTTGGGCTTGTTGGCATAGTTGCCACGCATCGCTTCTTTTGACTCAGGTACATCATGAGTGGGTTCGAAATCATCAATAAAAACTCGTTTGAGTTTGTTGCCAATTAATTTTTCTATATCAAAAAGTTGTACAAATTCATCGGCACTAACCAATGACACGGCTTCACCTTCGGCACCTGCGCGTCCGGTTCTGCCGATTCGATGCACATAATCTTCTGGTACGTTGGGTAAATCAAAGTTAACCACATGAGGTAACAAGTCAATATCAATGCCTCGGGCTGCTATATCTGTTGCTACCAGAACCCTTACTTTACCATCCTTGAAGGCGGCCAATGCTTTGGTTCTTGCTGCCTGGCTCTTATTGCCATGAATGGCCAAAGAGGTGACGCCAAATTTTTCCAGGTATTCTGACAGTTTGTTTGCACCATGTTTGGTTCGACTAAAGACCAAGACTTGTTGCCATTGTCCTTGAGCAACAAGGTGTAACAGCAATTCTTTTTTGCGTTTTTTGTCCACTGGATGCATGACTTGAGCCACTCTTTCTGCGGTGGTCGTTTGCGGATCAATTGATATTTCAGCTGGGTTTTTGGTGATACCTTTAGCTAACTGTCTAATTTCTTTAGAAAAGGTGGCAGAAAACATCAGGTTTTGTCTTTTAAGGGGTAAAGTATGGATGATGCGTTTGATGTCATGGATAAAACCCATATCCAACATGCGATCAGCTTCGTCCAAAACCAGGACTTCCAAGTCGTCAAATCTAATGGCGTTCTGACTGTATAAGTCAAGTAAGCGACCGGGGGTTGCGACCAATATATCAACACCTTTACGGAGTTTTTGCATTTGTGGGTTTATTTTTACTCCACCAAAAACTACAGCAGAACGCAAGTTCATGTATTTGCCATAAGTCATCACACTGGCTTCAACTTGCGCCGCTAATTCTCTGGTTGGTGTCAGGATTAATGCACGGGCACAGTTTGATTTTGCTGGCTTACCTCGGCTTAGAATTTCTAAAATGGGTAAAGTAAATCCAGCCGTTTTGCCGGTGCCGGTTTGTGCGGCAGCCATCACGTCTTTGCCTTGTAAAACGGCAGGAATGGCTTGGGCTTGAATGGGTGAAGGGGTATCATAGCCTTGTTCAGCCACTGCACGCAGCAACGGCTTTGAAAGACCGAGTTCGGTAAATTTCATTAATTTTCTCTGTATTTAGTAACAGCACGATGGCTGTTTGCACAGCATATATAGCTGTTTGCACTTTGGGTTGTGCGACAAATATCAGAAAAGGTAAATTGCTGTTTTGCGCACGCTTATGAGTACGGTGACTCAATCTTTGCCCGCTGGTTTTAGCGGGACACGTACTTTACCCGAAGCAACTGTAATTAGCCACTTTTTAATCGATTTATTTTTGTTGGCTAATAATTGTCTTAAAATTAATCACTCAAAACCATCAATAAAGATGGTGTCATTTAATAGATTCGCACAAATTTGACCGCTGGCTTTGATGGTGATGTCATCTATATGCCATCCATCTCTGGTGAGTCCGCCATCAGTGGTTAATCTGAATCGAAAGGTTAATTCATTGATTCCGTTGGGGATATCTAAACTTTCAATGACATGTTGCCAACTGGGTTGGTTGTCACATTGTGATATAACTTGCCATGGGCCATTATCATATTGCACCTCAAACCACCCATAGTCATAGCCGGCTTCGGTGTCACAATGGCTCATATAACTGATTTCAATCGAATCGGCGTCAGTGACAGTGATACTGGGCGATGTTAACGCACTGTTGCGGTTGTTGTTATAATTGCCTCCGGGGCTATCGCTCCATGCATTATCGGGGCTCACACTTAATTCGTTACTGATGTCCCAAGGCGTTTGAGCCATCCATTGTTGGCTGCCATTTTCAATGTCGTCATTGAAAATTTCACAATAAGGGCTTAATTGGATGTTTTGTACATACTGTTCTCCAGCCAGTAAATTGAGGTTAGTAATGGTCTGGTTTGGATAATTTGTGGCAGCCACTATTAAATCAGCTTGACCAGGGCGAACCCATTGTGAATAACTGCCATTGGTCAGAGAAAGTGTCTTGGATTGGTTTATATTCAACAAAGCATCTGGAATGGCTTCGCCGGTATTCGCATCAGTGACCAAGCCAGACAGTTGTGAAACGTCATTTGAGTTGACCACATCAACAAACTCTGCATAGGTCGCACCGGAGCGAATACCGTCATTGGCCTGAAGGTAAATTAAATTTTTTCCAGCGGTCAGTTCAGTGGTATTCAGGGTGCTGTTAAAGTCTTCTTGTACTTGATTAAATTGGCCATCGCTGGGCATCAAGGCAATGCCTGATGTCGCAACAATCGGTAATTCATTGATGTAGGCAGTGATTGATTGGATTGTTTCGGTGTTTTGTAGCCCATTGGCCTGGCTGTATCGGTCATCATTGGCAGTACCTAAAATTTGGATATTGGTACCTGGCGTTATCACATTAGGAACAATGTTGAGGTTTTCAATGTCAGGCCCAAGCGGTTGTTTGTAAGGGGCTTGGCTCACTCGTGCTAAATACATCAAAGCCGCTAAATTATCGGGTAACAAGGTTGTTTCAAAAACAGCACATTCTTGAAAAAATTCAGTGCCAAGCTCAAACACCAAGGATGCAATACCGAGTTCCCCATAGGTGGTGTCAATCGAAGCACCGCTTACCGAGTACAAATCACTGGAGGCTTGAGGTAAGTAATCATTAAACCAAGCCGCTCTTTTACTGAGGGCTTGAAACTGGTTGTCATTAGGTGAATCATTGCCAGTGTAGCCCCAGGGATAGAGTACCAATTGGCTGTAACTGTGAATATCAACAAAAATACCGCTGGTATTTTCATCAACAGCCTCATTGGCTCCAGGACCTCGATTGTCGTCAAAGATTTCCCTGATATAATTTATTTGGGCATCAACCTCTGGTTCAGATGCTGCAGAGCCACCGCCGAAGGTATTGTCGCATTCGTTAGGTTCACCGCCCCATTCAAATGGGTAATTTCGATTCAAATCAGCCCCTCGTGAACTGCTGTTATTTATACAGTAGTCGTGGTTGGTGTTTTTACGCCACAATAGGCCAGTCTCAGCTTGTTTGCGACCATCTGGATTGGTTTGTAATGAAAAGTGTATTTCATGGTTGTCTAAAATCCATGTGACATCGGCATTGTGGCCATATTCAGCTAACAAGTATTCGGCAAATCGTGTGTTCAATTCAGCAGTTGCGTATTCGCGGGCATGAATGGCCGAAGCTAAAAAAAGTATGGGTTTGTCCCCGGAGGTGTTTTGGTTGGTGATTTTTAATATTCGAATGTCATGGCCTTCGACACCATTCATGGTTTTTTCCCAACTGTCACCAATGTCTATAATTTCAGCCAATGTTGGATAATTCAATTTCATTTGATCCATGCGAGAGAATGTCTCTTCAACCGTTGAATAACAAGCATAACCAGGGATACCTGCTCCGAGTGTGCTGTTTGGGTGCTTAGTTTGAATGAGGCTTTGTTGATGCTTCGCGTATTGCATCATCAGTTTTTGATCTTTGTGCATGGACAAATTCAAGTTTAGAATCTGTTCAAAGGTGGACTGGTTTTCGATATAGACGGTGGCGAATTTTTGTTGCTGGTTTATGGCCCACATATCAGCAAACTTATCCAGCTGTTGTAACTGGTCTTTGTTATCAAAATATACTCGAACAATAGCAGGGTATTCGACATTTTGATTTATCGCCAGTGGTTGGGGATTAATGGCCCATGTTAATTGGCACCATAGAATGGTTAATAACAGGACAGGTTTCATTGGCGATTCTCTGAGAGGATTTTATGAATTGGAATCTTTGAGTTGTGATTCCAGTTGCTTTTTGAGTGCTTCCAGTTTTGCCCTGGTTTTGGCCAGTACCGCTTTTTGCACTTCAAATTCTTCACGGGTCACTAAATCCGCTTTTTGTAGAGTGGCGGTCAAAATCGATTTCATATTTTGACTGAAATCGTGGCGCATGGTTTTGAGGTCTTCTGGAATAAACTTTTCAACTTTGTTGACTATGTCTTCGACTACTTCTGCTTTGATCATGGGTTTTATAGGGTTGATGGCAGTCGATTTTAACATAATCTCTGATGACAAGATAACAAGTAGAATTTTAAAACGGTTTTACAGCTGTAAAAAGTGTGTGTATTTAACGCTCAGTTATTGAGCGGAGATTAATTGTTTTATATAGTGGGGTGGTATCAGCGAGTTATTTGGCGTTAAGCCAGACTGATTTAACTGGCACAGCCAAGTTATGTAATTAGGCTGGTTTATTATTTCGGTCATGTAATTATTAGGTCTGGTTGTTAAGTTTTAGATATTTCTTTTTTAAATGCCAAAATGAAGGTAAAGATGATTCTTAATGTATAATGTCGCTATGAAAAACCCATTTAATATCCCTGATCCGGAATTTGCAGATCAAGTCAAAAAATATAAAAACCCCATTCCCAGCAGAAACGCTCTGATCCAATTTCTAGAGCAAGAACAGAAATTACTCAAGTTAGAATCCATTGCGGTCAAAATTGGCGTGCAAAATGATGAGCAGTTTGAAGGCTTAAGGATTCGCTTAAGAACCATGGTTCGAGATGGTCAACTGTTGGTCAATCGCCGTGGTGGATATGGTGTACGTAAAAAATTAGAATTAACCCAGGGTCGTGTCAGCGCTCACAGTGATGGCTTTGGATTTTTAATTTCAGATGAACTGGAAGAAGATGCTTTTATCACTCCCAAACAAATGCGCATGGTGATGGATGGTGACGTGGTTCTGGCTGATGTTCAGCCTGCCTACAAAGGCAATGGCAAGTTGGATGCCTTTATCGTTGAAGTGTTACAACGGGCCCACGCCACAGTAGCAGGACGTTTGATTGATGAGGAAGGTTTGGCTTTTGTTAAAGCGGACAACTCTCGCATCAGTGACATCATGATCCCGCAAGAAGCCAAGGGCAGTGCGAAGCACAATGATTATGTTACCGTGAGTATTAAAAAATACCCAGATAAACATCGACCCGCTTTTGGCGAAGTTATTGCCATTCTAGGTCAAAAACTGAACCACGAACTTTCCATGCAATTAACCATAGTCAGTGAAGGTTTGCCACATGAATGGCCTGATGCGGTTGAAAATTTTAGGACACAAATCCCCACAGAAGTGGTTGAGGCGCATATTGGGCCGCATAAAGACATTCGTCATTTGCCGTTGGTTACCATTGATGGTGCTGATGCCAGAGATTTTGATGATGCGGTCTATGCTGAGCCGACAGCCAATGGTTTTAAGTTATTGGTTGCGATTGCTGATGTATCGACTTATGTACGGCCAGACTACCCTTTGGATAAAGAAGCCTATAACCGAGGTACATCGGTCTATTTTCCCGGTAAGGTTATTCCCATGCTGCCATTGGAACTCTCTAATGGTATTTGTTCATTGAACCCACATGTTGATCGTTTGAGCATGGTGTGTGAAATGCACATCAATGGTGCGGGAGAAATCCAGTCGTATGAATTTTACCGTGGCTTGATGCATTCACATGCGCGCATAACCTATGATGAAGCATGGGCCTATATTGAATCAGGTGAAAACAGTAAAGGCTGGTCAAGCCAGGTGACAGATTCACTGGACAATCAATACCAATTATTTAAAAACTTACAAGTGGAAAAACAAGCTCGAGGAGGGATTGAATTCAATTCTTCCGATGTGTTTATCACCATTGGTGAAGATGGTATGGTGTCAGACATTCAACAATACACCCGCAATGATGCCCATAAATTAATCGAAAACTTCATGATTTCAGCCAATGTTTGTGCGGCTAAATTCATTGAAAAGCACGATATACCTGCTTCATTTCGTTGTCACAACCCGCCTCCTGAAAGTAAAGTCAAAGACTTGATTACTTTCTTGAAAGGTTTGGGTGTTACCCCTAATTTCCGAGATGACCCAACACCCAAAGACCTGTCCAAGTTGTTGAGTCAAATTCAACACCGTGAAGACAAGAATTTGATTGAACAAGTGGTGTTGCGTTCTCAATCGTTGGCCTCCTATGAAGCCACCAATGCAGGCCATTTTGGTTTGGCATTAACCCATTATGCTCACTTTACTTCACCGATTCGTCGTTACCCTGATTTAATGGTACATCGCGCCATTGATCACATTGTTTACCATAAAGATGAACAATATCGATACAGCGAAGCGCAAGCAGAGGAAATCAACAAACAGTGTTCAATGACTGAGCGTCGTGCAGAAACGGCATCTCGAGAAGTTGATGCTCGATTGAAGTGTTTGTTTATGCAACAATTTATTGGTGATGAAATGGTCGGTACTGTTTCAGGTGTGACTCGTTTTGGATTATTTGTTCAGTTAGAGAAATACCAGGTAGATGGTTTGATTCATGTTACTTCATTACCGAATGATTATTATCATCATGACCCGATCAAACATCAGTTAACCGGCGAACGTGGTGGAAACCAGTTTATGCTGACTGATCAGATTGCGATTAAAATTGCAGCGGTTGATCTTGATGATCGCAAAATTGATTTTGAGTATGTAGGCAAAATCAATGCCAAAGGTGAGGTGCAAAAATCAAAAGGTGGCGATGTTAAAAGCCCTAAAAAATCGAATAAAAAGCCAAACAAAAGTCAAAAGTCGCATGATGAAAAAGCTGGAAAGAAAAATAAAAGTAAGCGCCGCAGAAGTCGCAAGAAGTCGTCATGAGCACCGATCATAAACAATTAATTTTTGGCATTCATGCTGTAGAAATGGCGCTTAAAGCGGGTGATCAAGTCAAAGAGATATGGTTGCAGAAAGATGCTCAAAACAAGCGTTTATTGAATTTGTTGATAGACGTAGAAAAGTCTGGGGTACCCTTATATCGGGAGAGTCTACAGGCGCTTGATCGTTTATGTGATGAACGTCATCAGGGTGTGGTTGCGCGTATCCATGCAGTGCATTTGAAATCTGAAAAAGAACTGAAATTGAGCTTGAAAAAATGGGACAATCCATTGATTCTGATTTTAGATTGTATTGAAGACCCCAGAAATTTGGGCGCTTGTTTACGCAGCGCCGATGCAGCTGGCGTCACAGCGGTGGTTTTTGGAAAAGACAAATCCGCATCCATCACGCCGATAACTCATAAAACGGCTGCAGGCGCAGTAGAGCATTTAGAAATATTTCAAGTCACCAATTTGGTTCGAGCCATTGAAGCCATCAAGGAAGCTGGGGTTTGGGTGTATGGAACAGCATTGGATGAAGACAGTATGAATATCTATCAAACCGATCTTACTGGCCCTGTAGCAATGGTATTGGGCAATGAAGGTAAAGGTCTTCGCCACCTGGTAAAACAGTCCTGTGATCATTTGGTTCATATTCCTATGGCAGGCGAAGTACAAAGTTTAAATGTCTCGGTAGCAACGGGTGTGGCTTTGTTTGAGGTGATACGGCAGCGTGGGTCAAAATAAATAGTCAGGATATGTATGGTCATGTTACAGCAGGGAACAAGCTTGTTAATCATTCAGTTATTGAAATAATCAACGAGAGTCATCATGTTAAAAACCATCCAACACAATAAACAAGCCCAAAGGTTTGAAGTGAATTTAGCCGGTCATATTGGCTACATGTCCTATGTTTTGAACGATGAAAGCATAGAATATAACCACACCATTGTACCCAAAGCATTGGGTGGCAAGGGCATAGGATCAGAATTGGTGAAATATGGCCTGGCCTACGCCAGAGTTAATCATCTTCAAGTGATACCGACCTGTTCTTTTGTTGCTGCCTATATAGACAAATACCCTGTTTTTCAAGATTTGTTGGCTGCTCAATGAGCAATGCCTGGGCCTTACTGTTCTGCTTTCCCGGCATGGCTTTGGCCGGGGCGATTTATCAATGTGAAGATGAGGCAGGTACGTTGGTGTTTCAGGAACAGCCTTGTGCTGGGGAAACCATAAAAGTAATCAGTGATGCAGAACAAAAGCACAAAGCCTTATTCACTCAAGCCATGGGTCAAGCCTTGGCTCAATTAACTGATAAAAAAGCCAAAGAATACAATCATTCAACTAAGCTCAAAGCGATGGAGGTTTTGGCCATGACTGATGCCGCCAAGAGTTATGCATTTACCCATGTTTATGCGGTGTCAGCAAAGTATTGTGGCAAAGACGTTGAAGCCAAACTTATAAAATATAAAAATCAAGCTTCAGAAGTCATTGCTTTGGGTGCATATTATTACAGCGAAGGCATTGATGCCAAAATTGATGGAAAAGATTTCAGCCAGTCTGGCCAAAAATTAACCGCGTCATTGTTTGAAATGGCAGAAGGTTTGGATCAAGAACATCAAAATGCCAGTGAAGCTCAACTGGCTAAAAAATGTAAAGAAGCCAAAGTTGCTTTGAGTACTTTGGCTTTTTTGTATTCAAATTAAATAATCCATAATGCGACTTTTATTCCATAGACCACAGGCTTTTAATCGATGGAAAATTTGGAGCGAATAATTCAAACATCAATCCAAATAACCAGCCAGTGATAGTAAAACCAAGAACGTATAAACCAGTCAGCGGTAATAATGATTGGGCAAAAAATAAATTGGTGATGTGATCAAGCTGCCACATCATATTAAATAAAACCACCAGTGAAAACAGCAAGCCGGTAATCAGCCCAAATCTAAAACCATCAGCTAAGCTTTCAGTGGGTTTCATATATAAGAAGGCGGTAAAACTTAACGTAGCCCCTTGAGACAGCCAGGTAAGGCATTGGGTCCAAGTCAATAATTCTGTGTGAACCAGCCAGTTAAAACCAGCATATACAGTAAACCCTGCTTTGTTAGACATGATTAACTCAATCATGAAGAACACAAAAGAAAAAGAGAGGGTTGAATAAATAATGTACTTTTTCATGGTGACCTCGATAGCTTGCAAAATGAAAGTAGTTAGCAGTTTACTTAATTGCTTGTATTTTGCAAGCAATTTGTTTATTATTTGTTTATGACAAAAAGCAACACCTATAAATTAACCATATGCCCAATGACCTATGTGTTAGAAATACTGGGAGATAAGTGGAGTTTCCTGATTATTCGAGACATGTTGTTTAAGGGCTGTTGTCGTTATAAACAATTCATTGAGAGTGATGAAGGGATGGCGACAAATATCTTGGCTGATCGTTTAAAAAAACTCACCAAACATGGCTTGATTACACAATGTAAAGATCCTGAGAATGGCCGTCAAAAGCTTTACCACCTGACTGAAAAAGGCTTAGACCTTATTCCATCCATATTGCAGCTGGTAAAATGGAGCGGTCATTACGACAGTAATACCATTTTGTCGGAAAAGATTATGCATTATTTAGATGACCGGTTTGATGAAGCAGTTGAAATTGTCAGAAATGAATACATCAACAACTGTCATGCGGACTGACTTGTACACAAAACAATTCCATATTTTATTATTATATCGTTAATTTTCAATAATTTAGCCGTTAAATTTCAGCTGTTGAAGCTGTTTTGTGATGGCCGTCAAGAATTTAAAATCATCCTATATGCTAACTTGAGCGTCCCTTTAATCTAGGAAGTAAATATGAGAAAAACGTTAATTATTATTTTATCAATGATGTCATCTTCGGCTTTTTCGATGGATGCTGATCAATTAAAAGCGGCTGCATTAAAAGGCTGTGATACACAGCTTGAAAGTGTGCCAGAAGAGATGCGTGAGCAGACTAAAAAAATCTGTGAATGCAATGTTAATAACACAGACTATGCTGCAATTTTAGACGCGCAGCAGTCAGGTGAAACTGAAAAAGTACAACAAGATGCTTTAAAGGTTGCCACTGAATGTGCCAAAAGTATCTGATTAATATCATCATTAGATAATTCCAAAAAAAGTCAGCAAACCATATCATTTTGGTTTGCTGACAAGAGTATTTTATTCAGAAGCAATCAATCGCTGCAACACCTGATCCGTAAATTCTTTGGTGCCAACTAATTGCTTCTCGGTTTGCATAATGTCTTGGGTTCTGTAGCCAGCTTCTAAAGATTTTTCAATTGCTGACTCTATAGATTCGGCTTCTCTTTCTAAACCAAAAGAATGCCTTAACATCATGGCCAATGACAGTAGTTGAGCCATAGGATTGGCTTTGTTCTGACCCGCAATGTCTGGTGCTGAACCACCAGATGGCTCATACAAGCCAAAGCCTTGTTGGTTGAAACTGGCTGATGGCATCATACCTAAACTGCCTGGTAATGCGCTGGCAGCATCGGATAAAATATCACCAAATAAATTACTGGTTGCAATGACATCAAATTGTCCTGGATTCAATATCAATTGCATGGCGCAGTTGTCTACCAACATATGAGTTAATTGAACACCAGGGTATTCAGTTGAAATTTGTTGGAACACGTGTCGCCAAAGTTTAGAGGTATCTAATACATTGGCCTTGTCGACTGAAACCACTTGTTGTGTTCTACCTGCAGCTGTTTTGAAGGCGTGGTGAGCCACTTGAACAATCTGATTTTCGTCATATTTGGCAGTATCTTCGGCGATCATAAGGCTATTTGTCGTGTACGTGCGTTTGTCGCCAAAATAAATATCACCCAAAAGTTCGCGTAAAATTAGTATTTCATCACAATCTGCCAAACGTTCATTTTTTAAGGGTGAAATATCTTTAAGTGAAGAATAAAACTTGGCGGGCCGGCAGTTTATGGCCAGTTTTAAATGGTTTCTTAAGGCCAGGATAGAATTAACTTCGCAGTTTTTCCATTTAGGCTCATCAGCGGCTTCAATAGGTCCGCCGACAGAACCAAATAAAACAGCATCACAGTCATTAATTAAGCGCTTTGTGACCTCGGGAAAATGGCTTTGGTGTTGAGAGTAGGCGGCGCCACCAATCAGCCCTGTTTTGAGGTCAATCTGAGGGGCCACTTGTTGCAACACCCTTAAGGCCTGTGTCATGACTTCAGGTCCAATGCCATCTCCTGGAAGAACTGCGACTGAAGTTTTAATCATGATCTGGCTCCAATTTGTTTGGGACAATGCAGGAATAACTGTTGATTCAGTGCCTGCTTCTTGTGTTGTTTAATGGCTGTTTGATGGCTCATCAAATAATCCAATTCACTGTGTCCTTGTGTGATGCAGTATTGAAAGAATGGATTGATATTAAACTCAAATTGTATCTGTGGCGTTTTGGCATGAGATTTGAGTAAATTAATCTCAATGTTTTGTGGAGAAGATTCAGATTGATCGGCCAATTGTTGGCAGACCTCAAGTGGTTGTTCAATCAAAACCAAACTATTTTTGCGCGCATTGTTGCTAAAAATATCAGCAAATGAGGGCGCTATAATGGCTGCAAAGCCTAATTCTTGAATCGCCCAAACCGCATGCTCACGAGATGATCCACAGCCAAAATTGAGTCCAGTTATTAACACCTTGGCACCTCGGTAGCGGGCTTGATTGAGGACGAAATTTTCGTCGGATTGTTTCAAACGAGCGAAAGCATGTTGGCCATAGCCAGTTTTAGCCGTTTGAGTCAGGTGCTGAGCCGGGATAATGATGTCGGTATCAATGTCATTCATCATCATGGGCGCGCAAAGGCCTGTAATTTTTGTCACCGCATTGATCTTAATTTTTGGCTTCATGAGGCCTCCTGTTGATGGTTTATGGGTTCGCTTGATGCAGTGATAAAACCAGCCAATGCACTGTAGGTAACTGTGGCGGGTGAGGCCAAATGGGTAATACTGCCAGTGCCTTGGCGACCAATAAAGTTTCGATTTGTGGTGCTGATACATCTGGCACCAGGTGGAACTTTGTCATCATTCATACCAAGACACATTGAACACCCCGGCATACGAAAATCTGCACCAGCGCGAATGAATATGGACTCCAAGCCTTCTACTCTGGCTTGTTGCATGACCTTTTCAGACCCAGGGACGATGTACATGGAGACATGTGAAGCGATCTGTTTATGGCGTAATATTGCAGCAACCACCCGCAAGTCTTCAATTCTTCCGTTGGTACACGATCCAACGAAAGCCCAGTCGATGGTTGTTCCAGCTAAGTTTTGTTCCGCTTGTAATTTGACATAATTGAGTGATTCTGAATTTTGTTTAGATCTTTCAGGAATTAATTGGTCAATTTGTACCGCTTGTTCAGGGTTGGTGCCCCAGCTGACCATCGGTTTTAACTGATTGATGTTAAGCTGAATGGTTTTATCATAGTGACAGTTTTTATCACTGCGTAAGGATTGCCAATAATACACAGCTTGTTCCCATTGTTCTTCTTGAGGGGCATAGTCACGACCTTTGATGTAGTCGTAAGTGCTTTGGTCAGGTGCAACTAAACCTGCAATTGCGCCACATTCAATGCTCATATTACATAAAGTCATGCGCTGTTCCATGGATAGGTCAGTTACTGCTGAGCCGGTGTATTCAATAACATGTCCCGTTGCACCAGCGATGCCAATTTCAGCAATCAGATACATAATCATGTCTTTGGCGTAGATGCCATCAGGTAAACAGCCAGTAAATTCAACTTGCATGACCTTGGGTTGTTTCATTAAAATTGCCCCTGCGGCAAAAACATGCGCCAAGGTAGAGGTGCCGATACCAAAAGCTAAACAACCAAAAGCACCATGGGTCGCGGTGTGTGAATCTCCGCAGACCAAGGTCATTCCTGGTTGGGTGATGCCTAATTCTGGTCCAATCACGTGAACGATACCTTGCTTTTGACTGCCTACGTCACCTATTGGAATACCGCGATTCAGACAATTGTTGCGCAGCAGTTCTATTTGATTTTTAGCAGTTAAATCATAAATTTCATGGCGATTTTTCCGAGTAGGAATGCTGTGATCTATGGTGGCTAGAAAGGCATTTGGGTCATGGATTTTTAGGCCTTGCTCTTCAATCATTTTGAATGCCTGTGCTGAAGTTACTTCATGTAATAAGGCAAAGTCGATTGCCAATACATCAGGAAATCCAGCTTGTGCACGAACCACATGTTGTTGCCAAATTTTTTCTACAATGTTATTTTTCATTTCAATTTTCTCTATTCAATCTCTTAAGCCAATAGCAACAAAGGATTCTTCTACAACTTGATTGGCATAATGTTGTTCAATCAACAGTTGATTACAGGCATCTATTAAGGCTTTTAAAGCCGCCGATTCAATGTCTCTGTGTTGAGCTTTGCCTTGAAAAAATTGATTGTTGGCAGTGATGCTGATGGTGGCATGGGCTTCGGCGTGGCGACCTGGTTCCTTAGATTCACTGCGATAGGATTGTATTTTAAACGCGGCCATGTTTTCAGTTAGATAGCGATGCAATGCAGTGGTTGCGGTGTCATGGTCTGGACAAATAAAATCAATATTTTGGCTTGTGTCAAACACCGTTGCTTGCATAGAAAAATGCCTTTGATCATCGATTTTTTCAAACTTGATGTCTGAGACCTTGATCGGTGCTCGATAGGCAAAATAAGCCTGCATAAACTCTTCATCGGTTAAGCCCTTTCTGCGGTTACTGTGGAAATCTTTAATGAATTGCATGATGTGCTGCCTTTCACTGTGTTCACAAATATAGCCATGCTTTTGGATGATGGATTGGGCGTGGTTGCTACCACTTAATGGGCCAAAAACAAAGGAGATTTGTTTACCAACATCGCTGGGTTTAAAGGGTTGGTAAACATGGGCATTTTTTAAAATGGCATTGGTGTGTCCACCTGAAGAGTGTTTGGCTGCATTGTCACCACTGATTGGCCAGTGAGGTTGGCGAGGTAACATGTGCTGATCGACGAAATCTGAAATTTGCCGAATGTGTTGAGTTCGACATTGGGTGTTAAATGAAGGTGATTGTTGTTTGCTGCCGAATGTCTTTAGGTACATGATGCATTGTTCCAAAGCGACATTACCTGCGCGTTCTCCAATACCATTGAAACAACCTTCAACCTGGGTGGCTGGACCTTGGAAAACGGCACGCATGCTGTTGTCTAAAGCCAGACCAAAATCATTGTGACAATGCACCGACCATGTGATTTCTCTGCTGGGGAATCTGGCTTTCATGATCGCAGCATGTTCATTCATGTGGTTAACAAAATAGTCATCGCCATCCAAGTGGCATGATCGGCCTATGGTATCGGGACAATTAATGGTTGATGCGCCGGCGGCGATTGCTGCACTGATTACTTCAGTGGTGAAGTCGAAATTTTCGGCCATTTGTGAATAGGCTTCAGGGCTGAATTCAACCTCTAAACCGGCTTTTACAGCCATTTGGATCATCGCTTGGATGTCTCTGAGTATTTGTGGTTTGTCATTGGCGTAATTGCCTAATGAGGCTTGCATTAATTCTGGCGCAACGGGCAAATACAGATGCAAAATAGCTCGGCCAGAGGGAACCAGTGGGGCCAATGCCAAAATGGTTTGTTCGACTTGGTCTGCTCGCAACTGACTTAAAGCCGCTACTTTGGGACTGTGTGTTTGTTGCGCATACATTTTTGCAATTTGATGAACGATTTTAAAGTCTTCAGCACTGGCACTGGGAAATCCAGCTTCTAAAATGTCGATGTTAATTTTACTGGCTAATTGTGCATATTCTATGTTTTTGGTGTAGCTCATGCCTGCACCTGGACATTGTTGACCGTCTCTTAAAGTGGTGTCAAAAATCTTTATGTGTTTCATTATTCTGTACTCGTATTGACGTAAATGGCAGATACAGAACGGCTGTACCCAAAGAGCAAGTCTTCGAATGCTTCACGTCTTAAATTTGTTTATTGGTGTTTGTTTTGTATTCAGCTAGTGAAAGTTAAAACAATCCTAAGTGATTGATTCGAAGATTAAATTCTAATCAAGAGGAGGAGGCTGAGGAGGGCAATGGATGAGCTGATAGATGGGTGCTGCTGGTTAACTTGGTCTTTGTATTGATGGACTTTAGATGTTATTACTTGCCGCTTCATGGCAGTACTCCTGTGTGTGATTGAGGTCACAAAATTAATGTTGAAATGGATTAAAAATCAACGCCTTTTTCTAAGCTAACATACCAGCATTAAAAAAAGAAAGCTTTTTTTATAGAACTAAATTGCATAAGAGAAAATTTCAAATTAAGGGTTGACATTCAAATTTACTTGCAACAACATAGGCCCTAACAAATTTAGTTTTTTTACGAAAAACGATTTTTTAAACTAATTGAAAATATAAATAATACTGAAAATCCAAACATGAATTTATTTGCCAACATCAAACTCATTAACGTCGTCGTAGTCATTCTCGTGATTATCGGCCCACGTGTGTGGTGAGTTCGGCAAACAATTGGTAACCCCAAAAAAGCCCTTCTCACTAAGAAGGGCTTTTTTTTTGGAATTTTTTTTAACCACCAACAAAAAAATGAGATAAAAAATGTACTACGATGAAAATACAGTGATCTATTTGAACGGCGAATGGCAACATGCTCAATCGGCCAAAACCGGTTTATATCAACAATCATTTCATTATGGCAATGGCGTCTTCGAAGGTATTCGAGCCTATGCCACCGAGCAAGGTACAAAAATTCTCAGAGCCCAAGCCCATTTCGAACGTTTGTTGTATTCAGCCAAAACCATGCACATAGATTTAAACTACAGCGTTGATGAAATGATTGAACTGACCTATCAGTTGTTGGAAAAAAATAATTTAAAAGATGCTTACATCCGTCCTTTGGTCTATACCGATGAAAAATTAGGATTACAAGCTGAGAGTAAATCTAATTTGTTTATTTGTGCATGGGATTGGAGCCAATATTTTGATGCAGGTGAATTGAAGTTAAAGGTTTCGCCCTATTGCAGACCTGATCCTAAGTCCTGTCACGTTGATGCAAAAGTTTCAGGTCATTACGTCAATTCTATCTTGGCCACCAAAGATGCCCATGTTTCAGGATTTGATGATGCCTTGTTGTTGGACCAAAAAGGTTATGTGGCCGAAGCCAGTGGAGCCAACTTCTTCGTACAAAAAGAGGGTGTGTTGTACACCCCACCAAAGGGCAATATCTTACCGGGAATCACCCGTGCCTTGGTGATGGAAATGTGTGTTGCCAACGGAATCGAAGTGCGTGAACAATTATTCAAACCTGAAGAGATATATGGCGCACAAGGTGCTTTCTTAACCGGTACAGCCGTTGAAGTTAAGGCCATAGCCTCATTGGATGATAAGCCATTCAGTTTGCAGTGGACAGAAACTATGGGTGCGATGTTGCAACAACAGTTTAAACAAAAAGTCAGGAATCAAAAAGTGGAATACAAAAAGGTCAGGGCTGCTTGATGAAACATAAATTGAATCCCTATTCGTGTGCAGTGACTCAGGATGATTCGCAACCTGCGGCTAAAGCCATGTTGCATGCCATTGGTCTAAGTATGGAACAGTTGAACCAGCCTTTTGTTGGTATTGCATCAACAGGATATGAAGGCAATCCATGTAATATGCATTTAAATGACTTGGCTAAAAATATCAAACAAGCTGTCAGTAAACACCCACTGAATGGATTGATTTTTAACACCATAGGTATTTCTGATGGAATTTCAATGGGTACCAGTGGCATGCGCTATTCCTTGCCATCGCGTGATTTGATTGCTGATTCGATGGAAATGGTGGTTGCTGGTATGCATTATGATGCCGTGGTTACTGTGGTGGGTTGTGATAAAAATATGCCCGGGGCAATGATGGCCATGTTGCGTTTAAATCGACCGGCTTTGTTGGTTTATGGTGGCACCATAGCGGCTGGTTGTCATGCCGGTAAAAAATTAGATGTGGTGTCTGCGTTTGAAGCTTGGGGTGAAAAAGTCAGCGGACAAATCAATGAAAGTGATTATCAGCAAGTGATTCAAAAAGCCTGCCCTGGGGCTGGTGCATGCGGTGGTATGTATACGGCCAATACCATGGCATCAGCGATAGAAGCGATGGGCATGAGTCTACCTTATTCCTCATCAAATCCAGCCATCAGTCAAGATAAACTGGATGAAATGTCACAAGTGGCCGATGCCATCAATGGGATGATTCAACAGGATTTAAAGCCCAGAGATATAATAACCAAGGCTGCCATGATTAATGCATTTAAGTTGGTAACGGTATTGGGCGGATCAACCAATGCGGTATTACATTTTTTAGCCATTGCAGATGCGGCTGGAATCGATTTTTCATTGGACGACTTCCAAGCCATCAGTGACCAGACTCCATTTTTGGCCGACTTAAAACCCAGCGGACGCTATTTAATGGAGGACTTGCATCGAGTGGGCGGTGTGCCTGCAGTAATGAAGTATATGTTAGACCAAGGCTGGTTAGATGGCAGTTGTATAACAGTGACTGGTCAAACGATGGCAGAAAATTTGGCGCAGGTTCAAGCAATAGATAACAGTCAGCAAGTCGTACATATGTTTGAACATCCGATCAAAGAATCTGGGCATATCCAAATCCTCAAAGGTAATTTAGCCAGTGAAGGTTCAGTGGCTAAAATTACCGGCAAAGAAGGAGAGTTTTTTCATGGCCCTGCGGTAACCTTTGACAGCGAACAAGCCGTCAATCAGGGTATTGCGGAAGGTCGGGTAAAAGCAGGTGACGTGGTCGTCATCCGATATGTTGGACCCAAAGGGGGGCCTGGTATGCCAGAAATGTTGAAACCCACATCAGCCATTATTGGTGCGGGCCTGGGTGATTCAGTGGCCTTGATAACCGATGGACGATTTTCTGGCGGCACCCATGGTTTTGTGGTGGGTCATGTGACTCCTGAAGCGCAAGTGGGAGGCCCCATCGCTTTGGTTCAAGACGGTGATTTAATCACCATTGATGCCAAACAAAATACTTTGGTGTTGCAGCTCAGTGATGCCGAACTTCAGGCTCGAAAGCAACAATGGCATGCCCCAGTTATGAAACAACAACGAGGTGTTTTAGGTAAATATGCACATACAGTTTCATCCGCATCTTCGGGGTGTTTGACAGATCAACTAAACAATCAAGTTGCGGTTGATTCCAGAGCTGAAAAATCAATGGTCATGAATTGTATTGCTGAAGATGTGGCTGCCAACTGTATGGACATCAATCAACGCAGTAAAGGAGTGATGACATGAAAACAGCTTCGATGACTGCAGATACCTTAACAAGTCATAAGAAAAATGTAATTCCAGTGACTGAAACTATGAGTGGTTCTCAGGCCATCATTAAATGTTTGTTGGCTGAAGGTGTGAGTAAAATTTTCGGTTACCCAGGAGGTGCCATCATGCCAACTTATGATGCATTAATGGATTTTGAAGATCAATTGGAACACATTTTGGTACGCCATGAACAAGGTGCGGTGCATGCTGCACAAGGTTATGCCAGGGCTTCTGGTGATGTGGGCGTATGTATTGCCACATCAGGCCCAGGGGCGACTAATTTAATCACGGGTATTGCTGATGCTTTTTTAGATTCTACCCCTTTGGTTTGTATTACGGGGCAGGTTTTTGCTCATTTATTGGGCACCGATGCATTTCAAGAAATTGATATTTTAGATGTCTCAATTCCAGTCACTAAATGGAATTATAAAGTGACTGATGCCAGTGAAATCCCAACGGCTTTGGCCAAAGCATTTTATGTGGCTAAAAGTGGTCGGCCAGGACCGGTATTGATCGACATCACTAAAAATGCTCAAGTTGATTCGTTGGACTTTGTCTATCAGGCTTGCAAACACCTGAGTAGTTATGAACCGTATCCACGACCCAACCAATTGGCCTTGGCACAAGCAGCCAGTTTAATTAATGCCGCCAAAAAACCATTGGTGGTGTTTGGTCAAGGGGTTATTTTAGGTCAGGCAGAAGCCGAATTTTTAGCCTTTGCAGAACACACAGGGGTGCCCTTGGCATCAACTGTTTTAGGCCTTTCTGCCGTCCCAACAGATCATCCACAATATGTTGGCATGTTGGGTATGCATGGTAATTATGCGCCGAATCGATTGACCAATGAATGCGATGTTTTGATAGCAATTGGAATGCGCTTTGATGATCGAGTCACCAGTAACTTAGCCTTTTATGCCAAGCAGGCACAAGTGATTCATTTTGAAATTGATCCGAGTGAAATTAACAAAAATGTTCATGCTGACGTGGCTGTTTTGGGCGATGTTAAACAAACCTTGCCTGAACTAATGAAGCAGTTAAATCACAACAAATATCCACTTTGGATGGCACAATTTGCTGAATTACATGAAATTGAGCATCAGAAAATTATTCAACACGACCTCAAGCCAAGCACAGTTGCTATCCATATGGCGGAGGTAATTGAAGGCTTGAATGCATTGCATGAAAACCCAATTGTAGTGACTGATGTGGGTCAGCATCAAATGGTGGCCTGCCGATACACTCAATTTAAGCGCAGCCGAAGTTTAATCACTTCTGGCGGTTTGGGCACCATGGGTTTTTGCTTACCAGCGGCTATTGGTGCTAAGTTTGCTTGTCCCGACAGACCTGTGGTTGGTATTGTTGGTGATGGCGGGGTGCAGATGACCATTCAAGAATTGGGGGTGTTGATGCAACACAAATTAGCAGTCAAAGTCATCATTCTTAATAACCAATTTTTAGGCATGGTCAGACAGTGGCAAGAGTTGTATTTTGACAAAAGATACGCGTCAACTGAAATGTGTAACCCTGATTTTGGCCTGATTGCAGATGGTTATGGTATCGCCAATCAACAAGTCAACAATCGTGAAGACTTATCGACGGCTCTAAAAACCATGATGGATCATCCGGGTGCTTATGTATTAGAAGTGATGGTGGCACAACAAGACAATGTTTTCCCTATCATTACCCCAGGATTGTCTGTGGCTGATATGAACTTAGGGCCTGGCCAGAACAATCAGTTTACCGGAGATCAAGATGAATAAAAATTATAACTTTGCCATCTATTCGAATGACCAATCAGGTATTTTAAATCGGATTACGGCCGTTTTCTCACGAGTCAATTTAAATATAGATGCCTTATCGGTCTGTGAATCTGAACAAAATGGTGTGTTCAGACACAGTATTCAGGTTCGATGTGAGCATGCCACTGCTTGTCGGTTGAGTAAACAATTAGAACGCCAAATCGAAGTGATTCGTGCAGAATTTCAAGCCGATGAAGAGATGATTCAACAAGAAGTGGCTTTGTACAAAATAGCTTCTAAATCAATGCTTGAACAAACCTTAACAGAGCAGATTATTCATCGGCACCATGCCAGGGTATTGAGCATGAACAGCCAATTTACGGTGATAGAAAAAACTGGAAAACGGCATGAAAGCCAAGCGCTGTTCGATGATTTAGCGGTGGTGGGTGTGCTCGAATTTGTTCGCTCTGGACCGGTCAGTATCGGTAAACCAATGAATGATGAAGGGATGTCGGCTGATATCTCTGTTTTTAAGCAAAGTGCCACTTGCGATGTAGATTTTCAAGTGGACGCATAAAAATTTTTAACTAACTAACAACTTTAATAACAGGAACAATTATGGCGCAATTAAATTTCGGCGGAACATGGGAAGAAGTGGTCACTCGTGATGAGTATCCATTGCCTCAAGCACAACAATACTTGGCAGATAAAACCATTGCGGTACTCGGTTATGGGGTACAAGGACCCGGCCAAGCATTGAATTTAAAAGACAATGGATTTAATGTCATTGTGGGTCAACGCAAAGGTGGCGCCTCATGGGACAAAGCCCTAGCGGATGGTTGGGTGGCAGGCGAGACATTATTTGAATTGGACGAAGCCACACAGCAAGCTGATGTGGTGATGTATTTGTTGTCTGATGCCGGCCAAATTTCTGCATGGCCAACGGTCAAAGAAAATTTAAATCCAGGCGATACTTTGTATTTTTCACATGGTTTTGCTGTGACATTTAATGAGCAAACCGGCATTGTGCCGCCGGCTGATGTGGATGTGGTTTTGGTTGCTCCCAAGGGGTCTGGTCGTTCACTGCGTACTCTGTTTCAACAAGGCAAGGGATTGAATTCCAGTTATGCCATATTTCAAGATGTCACGGGTCATGCCAAGGAAACTGCCACTGCACTGGGTATTGGAGTGGGTTCTGGTTATTTGTTTGAAACCGATTTCAAAAAAGAAGTCTATTCTGATTTAACTGGTGAGCGGGGTATCTTAATGGGTGCGATTGCTGGCTTGTTTGAAGCCCAGTATAACGTACTCAGAAAAAATGGACATTCACCTTCTGAAGCGTTCAATGAAACGGTTGAAGAATTGACTCAAAGTTTGATGCCATTGGTGGCTGATAATGGTATGGATTGGATGTATGCCAATACCTCAACCACCGCCCAACGGGGTGCGCTGGATTGGCGCCATAGATTCAGAGAAACCAACACCCCCTTGTTCGAAGAATTATATGCTTCTGTGGCCAGTGGAGAAGAAGCTCGGGTGGTGATTGAAGCCAACCAAAAAGAAGATTACCGCGAAAAGCTGGACCAGGAATTAGAAGCGCTGCGTAATTCAGAAATTTGGCAAACTGGACAACAAGTCAGAAAACTCAGACCTGAAAATGGTTGATGGAAATAACAAAAAGAACCGTCATTCCTGCGACCAAAAGTAGGCGCATTAGGCGTAGCGGTAATCTTCTTGTTTTATGGTCGACTTCATTTGTTTAATAAGATTCCTGCCTACGCAGGAATGACGAACCAGGAAAGCAGGAATAACAAACCAGGAAAATAGGAATGAACAGATATAACCATTTAATGCAGGCAGACAAGTGACAGCAGTTTCAGTAAAACAGGCACCAAAACCATTCATCGATGTTGCAGCCGCTATTAAGCGACTGGTTGGTGTGGTTAATCAAACACCGTTGCTTCCGAATTTGACTTACAGTGATGATTTAGGTGCTGAAATTTTATTGAAGCGCGAGGATTTGCAAACCGTGCGTTCCTATAAAATTCGCGGGGCTTATAATAAAATTGCTGCTTTGTTGGAACAACAACCCAAACTTAAACATGTGGTTTGTGCCAGTGCTGGAAACCATGCCCAAGGGGTGGCTTTTACCTGCCGAAAGCTGGGTGTAAAAGCGTCAATTTATATGCCTGTGACCACGCCACAACAAAAAGTAGAACAGGTCAAAATGTTTGGTGGTGAGCAGGTTGAACTGGTGTTGGTGGGAGATACTTTTGATGCAGCCCAACAACAAGCCTATGCCTTCAGTGAGCAACAACAATATCCCTTCATCCATCCTTTTGATGACCCAGACATCATAGCAGGTCAAGCGACCATTGCCACCGAGATCTTACAACAATGCCACAACCCAATTGATTATATATTTGTGCCGATTGGCGGCGGTGGTTTGGCCTCAGGTTTGTTAACTGTTATTAAGGAGTTTTCTCCACAGACTCAGGTCATTGGGGTAGAACCTGAAGGGGCTGCATCGATGGCTGCTGCTTTGCAAGTGGGACACAACACCAAATTAAATCACATCAGCCGATTTGTTGATGGTGCAGCGGTTCAACAAGTGGGTAGTCACACTTTTGAGGTATGCCGAGCATTGCTGGATGATGTGATCAATGTGCCTGACGGCTTAATCTGTCAAACCATATTAAACTTGTATAACAAAGATGCCATTGTGGTGGAACCGGCCGGCGCCTTGTCACTGGCAGGTTTACAGCAATATCAAGATAGAATCAAAGGCAAAAGGGTGGTTTGTGTGCTCAGTGGCAGTAACAATGACATCACACGAATTGAAGAAATTCGTGAACGTGCGTTGTTATTCAATGGTTTGAAACATTACTTTTTGGTGCGTTTTCCGCAACGAGCTGGTGCTTTGAAAGAGTTTGTTGCCGACATCCTTGGTCCAGCTGATGACATCACTTATTTCCAATACCAAAAGAAACACAATCGAGAACACGGTCCAGCGGTGGTAGGTATTGAGTTAAAACAAGCCGAAGATTTTGAACCGTTATTAGCTCGCATGAAAGCCGGTGGTTTTTTCAATGATTACCTCAACAATCAACCCGAATTGTTTTCGATGTTGTTGTAGTCTTAACTTTATAATAATTTGTTTATGGTCTTGAACTATATAACCTCAAACACTGAAGAATGATCTGATGGATGGCATGCCAACACTTGATACAGTGTTGACAATTCTGTGGCAGACAGCTCACGCCATTGACCACTTGCCAGTTCATGTAAATTGATGTGCATGATTCTCACTCGTTCAAGTTTTTCTACAGAGTAGTTATGATGTTTACACATGCGTCGAATTTGTCGATTAAGCCCTTGAAGTAAGGTGATTCTAAAAACATATGCCGATTCTTTAATCACCTTACATGTTTGAGTTACAACACCCAGCATGGGAACGCCATTGCTTATGTCATTGATAAAATCATCAGTTATCAATTTGTTGACGGTTACCAAATATTCTTTTTCTTGTTTATTACCTGCCCCCAATATTTTGTCTACCAAGTCGCTTCGGTTGGTTAAAAATATCAAACCCTGAGAATCTTTATCCAGTCTTCCTACGGGAAATATTCTGCGATTGTGGCCGATAAAATCTATGATGTTATTTTTCACATCATTGGCAGCAGTACACACAACACCTACAGGTTTGTTCAGGGCGATAAAAATGACCTGGTCAGTGGCCAATGGTTTAACCGCCGTGCCATTGACAGTGACCTTGTCATCTATAGACACTTGATCACCCAATACAGCCAGCTTATCATTGATCAACACAACACCCTGCTCAACATAAACATCTGCTGCCTTTCTGGAACAAAGGCCACTTGCACAAATGAACTTGTTTATACGGGTTGTTGGTTCAGTATGAATGTTGTTCTCGGCGTGTGGATACGCAGCTTAGGTATTTCAATCTTCCCCCGTCATTTTTGATAAAATTTTGCGCGATTCTTTGAGCTGTTTCATTAACAAAGGAATTTGTTTTCTGTCACCACTGAACGATGCAGCAGACAATTCATCCTCCATATTGTGAATGGTTTGTTGTAAGAATTTGATGTTCGGGTCTGTGTGGGTTTGTAAGTTTTTCTTGGCTGACATGGGTTTGTTTCTTACAAAAAAATCACATCCTATATGAATTGCTGTCAAAAATCCGTAAAAATGATACAACAAGCGTTAAAATTGACTTAATTAACTCACTTTTAGTTTGGCAACAATGCCTTTTAATTGGGGTTCAATGGTCTTTTCATTGTCAATGATCACATGTTGGTCACCGATATAGCGCATACCTAAATAATCCGCGGTCAAAATAAATGGTGTGTCAAAACCCTCATTCCTTACAGCATTACTGACGCTGATGAGTGACATACTCATGCCACGAAATTGACGGCCCAACTCTTTTTCAATCCTCAAACAATCAGACAGGCGATCTATGAATCGTTTCATCAGAGCGCTCATTGTGTACCAGTAAACTGGGGTGGCCCATACGATGTGGTCGTAATGAGAGACCATATGATGAACAGTTGGTAAAAAATCATCACCATTGTTTTTCGCCAAATAATCGTAATCAGAGAAATTAAGCAGTCGCAGATCGATAACTTCATAGTCCAGCAGCTGTGCCAGTTGTTTAACCACAGCTGCGGTGTCTCCATCACTGCGTGATGAACCTTGTAGGATAATTCCTGTCATTTAGTTTTGGGTTTTAATCGCTTCTATTCTTTGTTTCATGGCTTCAGCAGGTAAGTAACCAGGCATGATGGTGCCATCGGCAAATACCACGGCTGGGGTGCCTACTTTATGAACGCCAGCACCAAGACCTAAATTAAATTGTGATTCAATGGGGTTGGGACACATCAACGGTTCCATCGTTTCGCCATTCTTAGCAGATGTTATGGCTTTTTGTTGGTCTGTGGCACACCACACATTAACCGCTTTCTGATGAGAGGCTGTGTTTAAGCCAGCGCGTGGAAAGAATAAATAAGAAATGCCGATGCCCAAATCGTTGTATTGTTCCACTTCGTGATGTAATTTTCGGCAATAGCCACAATCAATGTCAGTGAACACTGTGATGTGGTCAGTCATGTTTTCAGGCAGGAAATCTATGCTCTTATGGCTTTTTTTGAAATCAACCATTAATTCATGTCGCAAATTTTTTTCAGTTTCTAAGGTGAGGTTTTTCTTGCTCTTGAGATTGGTTAACTGGCCATCAAACATGAATTGACCGTCATCGCTCATATAGATAATTTCATTTGAAGCGCCGCCTTTGACAACAATTTCTTTAATGCCCTCGATCGGGGTTTGATTGATCGCTTCAATGCTAATTTTTTGTTTTGACAGTTGTTGAATGGCTTGTTGGAAGTTTGTTTTTTCAATGCTGGATTCGGCATTTACGACTGTGATTGACATGATTAAACTGATTGTGCTTAGTAATTTCATTGGGCCCTCGTTACGTTATTTATAAGATAAATGCTTTGATACAAACAGCAATGCTTAAATATAAAGACCCCTTTTGGTTAATTACGTTCAACAAAAAATTAAAACTTTCTAGAATGGGCTGGACACTTTCAGTTGAAAATCATTCTCATTTAATGAACAATGTATGCTTTTTTTAATTCTATTGAGGCACGTATTTTGACCATGACCACTGAAAAATCACAAGATCAAAAATCCGGATGGTTCTCTAAATTTTTAGCTACGGTTGAGTGGCTGGGCAATTTGTTACCGCATCCCATCACCTTATTTGCACTCTTCTGTGTATTCATTATTGTGTTCAGTGGGATTGCTGAATTCTTTGGGATGAGTGTCCCTGATCCACGGCCTGTTGGTTCATCAGGTCGAGAAGCCGATGGGGTGATTGAGGTAATTTCTTTATTTTCTGGTGAAGGTTTGCGCCGCATTGTGGCTGGCTTGGTAACTAACTTTACAGGTTTTGCACCATTAGGTACTGTATTGGTGGCTTTATTGGGTGTGGCTGTAGCGGAACATTCTGGTATGTTGTCAGCGGCAATGCGTTCCATGGTTATGGGGGCTTCAAAACGCATGGTTACCGTGATGATAGTTTTTGCTGGCGTAGTCTCTAACACAGCTTCAGAGTTGGGATATGTGGTGCTGATACCTATGGCGGCGATGATTTTTCATTCCTTGGGGCGTCATCCTTTGGCTGGTTTGGCTGCGGCTTTTGCCGGTGTTTCAGCGGGTTACAGCGCCAATTTGTTTATTGGTACTGTTGATCCATTGTTGTCGGGAATCACTCAGGAAGCAGCGCAATTATTGGATCCTGATTATTTAGTTGGTGCTGAAGTGAATTGGTATTTTATGATTATCAGTACTTTTTTGATTGCTGTGATGGGTACCTTTGTTACTGAAAAAATTGTTGAGCCGCGTTTAGGGCCTTACAACGAATCTGAGGCCAGTATCGATTTGGGTGAACAAAAAGTCGATGAAATTACCGCCCAAGAGAAGAAGGCCTTACGCATGGCAGGACTCACTTTCTTAATTCTCTGCGGATTGTTGGCATTGACCGTGGTTCCAGAGTGGGGGGTGTTGCGTAATCAAGACACTGGCGGGGTTAAAAATTCACCTTTTCTTAAAGGTATTGTTGCTTATATATTTGTCACTTTTGCGATTCCGGGATATGTTTATGGACGAGTGGCAGGAACCATGAAAAGTGACCGTGATGTGATTGATGCCATGAGTAAAAGTATGGGCACCATGGGTATGTATATTGTGTTGGTGTTTTTTGCAGCTCAATTTGTGGCATTCTTTAAATGGACCAATTTAGGGACTGTGATGGCGGTGAAAGGTGCTGTCATGTTACAGACTTTGGGTTTAGATGGTCCTGAGGTTTTTGTGTTTTTTATTATTCTTTGTGGCATGGTTAATCTAACCTTAGGCAGCGCCTCGGCTCAATGGGCGGTGACGGCACCGATTTTTGTTCCAATGCTGATGCTTATTGGCTTTGCACCAGAAACCATTCAAGCGGCTTATCGTATTGGGGATTCGGTGACCAATGTGATTACCCCTATGATGAGTTACTTTGGATTGATTTTAGCGGTAGCAGCTCGTTATAAAAAGGATTTGGGAATAGGAACTTTGATTGCTACTATGTTGCCATATAGCATGGTATTTTTACTCGGTTGGACGGTGTTGTTTTACTTGTGGGTGTTTGTATTGGGTATGCCTGTTGGGCCAGGAGCTGCAACGTATTACACCCCATAATAAAGACAATCAAACGTTCTCAATGGACTTATTGAGAACGTTTGATTTGAATGCCAACAGCGTGCGTGTTAGCAATGGCTTCGGGTTTAAACAGGGTTAATTTAACCTGCTTACAAGGGTAGGTTTTGAGAATCAGTTCGGTGATTTTTTCAGCCAACGTTTCAATTAACTCAAAACGACTGTTACTGATAAATGAAGTGACTTGTTCACAGACTTTGAAATAATCCAAGGCATCATTGATGTCATCGGATTTTGCTGCGGCTTTACAATCAAATGACAAATCGAGGTCAACATAAACTGCTTGCCGGTTCTGCTTTTCCCAGTCATGGATTCCGATGATGGCATCAACTTCTAATTGCCGAATCAGTATTTTATCCATTGGAGATTAATGTCTTGATGAGACTATTTTAGGCAAACCTGATGTCAACCACCAAGTTTTGGCTTCATCATCATACTCCCAAACTTGTCGATCTACCACCACGCGTTCTCTTTTGGTATGAAGGTTATACAGCTTGATTTGTACATCTTGAATGATTTCATTTTCAGAAAAACCAGGTTTGATAGGCGCTGCAACATAGGAGCTGACATTGAATTGTTTGAGTCTTTCGATCTCTAAAATTGATGGATTATGTGCCTTATCAATGTGTGGGCTCAAAAAGGTCAGTGCGGTATTGTAATCGGCCCATCTAATCACTTTGGCATATTGGTAAAGATTATAATCCAACGCTTTTTTCTTAGACATCCTTTGATTGCTACAAGCAATGAGTAATGAACATACGATGGCGGCTACAACGATTTTTTTCATGGGATAGACCTAGGAAACTTAAAGTATGAGTATGCCATATTGGTCATTAAAAAAAAATTAAAAAGTGACACCTAAAACAAAGAAAGCATTTTTCTCTTAGGTGTTTTGTTTATTTAAAATGACATAACTACCCAACATGGAGCAGCAAATTTCAGCTTGCTGGTTCACAACTTGGCACCTTAGCTTGATTTTTACATTTCGTTTGTTGTTTTGTAATTGTTGCTCAATTGATTGCCAGTTTATGGTTTCTTGGCTGTAAACTTGGATATTTAGATCATCAAATTGAGCTTTGACCCATGCTGTTTCTGCTTGGTGAATGACCACATCATTTGTAAAGCCTTGTTGTTCTAAATGGATTTTAATCAAGGACCAGCCACAAACCGTCATTAAAGCCGCACTGCTGCCGCCGAAAACTGTTTTTTTGTCATTGATATTGGGGTTTAAGGGTGCTGTGGCTGATAAACTGTTTGAGCTAATCGCAGTTAAATTCAACTGCATGGATTTAACCAGCGGAATATTGGCATACAAAAATTCCTGAAAAACAGGTAATTGATTGTTCATTCAGTGGGTGGAATTATTGAACTGGGTTTCTGAGTTTAGCAGGGAGCAAAATATCAAACATATTGCCCAGACCTGATTCCTTTTCTACAGGCTCATCGTTGATGTCTTTTTCTTCAGTCTGAGAATCAGTTTGTACGGTTTCTTGCTTATTTTTTTCGGTGCTTTGACTGAGTCTTAATCGAGCTTCTGTTACAGTGATTTTTGCTGGTTTATCAGATTCTGCTTTAATTGATGTTGCACTTAACTTAGGCTTTAACACATTCACTTGGCACGACACATCATTGGCATGGGCTGTACCCAAAAAAAGCATAATTGTGACCAAACAAAAAAAAGTTTTCATGTAAATGTGATAAATTGATGTCTTGAGCTTCAGGATTTTTCTATAAAATGATGAATAAATCAACTAAAACCATGACTTTTTAACTACCTTAGCCTTTAAAAGCGATATTATAATGTATAAGACTGACAAAACAAGTCGTTCAAGCTTAATGTGGATGCCAGATTTTTCTGATCCCGTTAGGATTTTTTCTGTGATAGTTGTGGCAGAAATTATGGTGGTGGTGTTTTCACTGAGCTTTTTAAGTTTTGATTTTGATTACTTAAATCGCTTGGCCATTTTGAGTTTGTTGGCACAATTAATAGCAATTAACATCATTGTTTTGTTGTCAAAATTAAGGCTGTTTTTTAATCGATTCAATGTGTTGTTTGGATTGTTTTTAGTGGTTGTTATGACCTTAATCTTGTCAATCGTTTATACCCAATTGATGGCATGGATGGATCATGTTTTAAACTTTGGACTGATTGATAATCCGACTTTAACTACAGTCAAAATTAGCTTGGCCACCAGTTTGACTTTGTTGGCTTTACTGCGTTATTTTTATATTCAGAATCAATGGGAAAGCCAAATTGAAGCATTGGCTAAAGCACAGATGAATGCTTTGCAAGCCAGAATAAAGCCGCATTTTCTATACAACTCGTTAAATTCAATTGCGTCTTTGATTACTTTTGACCCAGTGGCGGCTGAACGTGCTGTCCTCAACCTTTCAGGGTTGTTTCGAAAAGCCTTTTCTGACAATAAAAAAAGTATGAGCACCATTGCCAAGGAATTAGAATGGATAGAAGAATACATTGCGATAGAAAAGTTAAGGTTGATGGATCGTTTGCAGTTTACTTCCCATGTAGATAAGGACTTGTTAAATCTGCAAATTCCACTGCTTTCTATTCAGCCATTGATTGAAAATGCAGTGATACACGGGATTCAACATTTATCTGATGGTGGTTTAATTGAATTGTCTATCCGATCAACCGATGGTGGGTTTTATGTTGAAGTGAAAAACCCATTCAATCCCAACAAATTAAAACAAGGGACACGGACCGGTTTGGAGAACATCAAACAACGGTTGAGTTTGACCTTTGGAGATGATGTGAGTTTAACTGTTAATCAAGACGATGCGTTTCTTGTTCGTTGGGAGGTGTCAAAATGAAAGTACTGATTGTAGATGATGAGCCATTGGCAAGAATTAGACTTAAGCACATGTTGAATCATTTGCACATTGAGCCAGTGTTTGAAGCAAGTAATGGCCATGAAGCCATCGCTTTGGCCACCAAACAAATGCCTGATTTAATTTTTATGGATATAGAAATGCCAGAGTTAAATGGGTTGGAAGCGGCACAAAAAATAAAACAACTACATCCCAATATTCCAATTATCTTTTCTACTGCACATGAAGACTTTGCTTTAAAAGCTTTTGATCTTGCTGCTTCTGATTATTTATTAAAACCATTGTCTATTGATCGTTTGAAGCAAGCTTTGAACAAAGTTGGCTTACAACATTCAGCTGAAAAAATCACGGTTAAAAAAGGCAATGACGTCATAATGGTTGCAGTTGATGACATCATATGTATGATGGCGGAAGATAAATATGTAACAGCACATTTAAGTGACCAAACCTTGATTCTGGATCAAAGTTTGACGGATTTGGAAAAACTCAGCAATCAATACCTTAGGGTACATCGGAGCTGTTTGGTAAACGTTAACTATTTAAAAGGGATCCACATTAACCAAGACCATAAGCCAACTGTCATCTTAGATAAAACGGAAATTAAACCAATCATCTCTAGAAGGCAAATGGCTGCGGTAAAAAAACTGATAAAACAATTATGAAAAAAACCATCACTATTGCCACCAGAGAATCTGCATTGGCTATGTGGCAGAGCGAATATGTTGCGGCACTCATAGAACAAAAAACAGATTATAAAACCCAATTATTACCAATGACTACTGAAGGTGATCAACGATTAGAAGTTACGTTGAATAAAATTGGTGGTAAGGGATTGTTCTTGAAAGAGTTGGAACAGTCCATGTTGGTTGGAGAAGCTGATATTGCCGTGCATTCAATGAAAGATGTACCTGCAGATATGCCAGAAGAGTTTCAAATTTGTGCGGTTTTTCCAAGGGCGGATGAAAGTGATGCCTTTGTATCAAATCACTATGGCCAGCTATCCGGTCTACCTCAAGGAGCGGTGGTTGGAACTTCCAGTTTGCGCCGTCAAGCACAGTTATTGTCATTGCGTCCAGATTTAGATATTCAACCGCTCAGAGGAAATGTTAACAGCCGTTTACAAAAGCTTGATGATGGGCTTTATGACGCGATAGTTTTGGCATCGGCTGGATTGATTCGTTTGGGCTTTGATGATCGTATCAAAAGCCGTTTAACCGCACCTGAATGGTTACCTGCTGTTTCTCAAGGTGCTGTAGGTATTGAGTGTTTAAAAGACAATCAAGAACTGGCATCGCTGTTAAGCGGTATTGCCGATGAACAAACTTGGCAGTGTGTGCGTGCTGAGCGTGCCTTAAATTTAAAACTTAATGGTTCTTGTTCTGTAGCGATTGGCGCATTAGCCAAGTATCATTTGGATGACACCATTTCACTCCAAGCGAGTGTGTTCAGCCCAGATGGTACGCAAAGTATAACGGCCAAACAACAAGGCTATGATCCAGTGAAGCTAGGTGAATATGTGGCCAATAAATTATTAGATCAAGGCGCTAAAGAAATTTTGGCGTTGGGTGAATAGTCAAAAATGACTCAGGTCATCATTACACGACCCAAACCAGCGATACAAAGCTGTGCAACAACCTATGTTAAAGCCGGTTTAAAAGTGTTTCAGGCTCCCTGCTTTGACATCCAAACCAATCCCTCGGTACAGCCAGGGTGGTTGACAGCAGAGGCTGATGTTTGGTTGGTGCTCAGCATTCATGCCTTGCGCCATGCTTTAGCCATTGTGCCTGGTTTAAAGCCGCCAGCTACAACACGGGTGCTTGCAGTTGGGGCCACAGTGGCGGATTTTTGGCAGCAACATTACAAGCAAGTCATTGAATACCATGCAGACATGAATTCAGAGGGAGTGATTGAGTTGTTATCAAAATACCAGCCCAGCTCCGTCAAAATACTGACCACTGGAGACAGCAGGCCCTTAATCAGGGCTTTTTGTATGAACCAACAAATCAGTTACAGCCAAATTAACACCTATCAACGAGTTCCGTTGAAAATTGATCAAGTCAGTTGGTTCGATTTGTATGCTAATGTGACACAGGATCCAGTTGTATTAACGGCCACCAGTTGTGGAATTCTGAGTCAATTGATGTCGAAATTGTCAGCTGAACTAAAGGCTGTGGTCACCACTCAACCGATAGTTGTTGGGGCCATTAGAATCGCTGAATTGGCTAGAGACTTGGGGTTTTCTGAGGTTCATTTGGCCGCCAGTCCCAGTGACAAGGACATGTCTGAAGCAGTTGTTGCTATGCAGTTTAGGAATTGATTTTAAAAACTGATAGGGTGATCACTGGGAACTTAAGTTGATGGGTCAGCAAAGCGCTTTAACTGAACGCAATGCGCTTGCTTGCAGTCAGTTGGAACACAGGAACTGGATTGAAACTTAATAAATTTTATAGCAGAAAATCTGCAGGACCCGCACGTTCCCATTCAGTTTGAGTCACCAAGTAATCGCCGTCAATCAGTTTAAAGGTGACAATGAATTTTATCATGTCGCCATTAAAAGTCGGTAAATCGGTTAAGCTGAAATCAGCACCCGCCATGGCTACAACCACTTCAACTTCAACTTGATCTTCGCCTTCATCTAACCAGTCAGTACGTTGTACATTTTTATGAATATGGATAGATTGATGCCTCATTAGGCGAATCCTTAACATGCGTTCGATGTCTTTTTTATTCCATCCATGTTTGGCACTGACAAAGTTATCATCGACAGGTTCAAGAAAATCATTCAAACGTTTTTCTTCGATGGCTACTTCCATAGCTTGCAATGTGTTTAATAGCTTGGTGTCTTTATCGATAGGTTCATCGCTTGAACAGCCTGTGAAAAGGAAAAAGCAGCAGCAGATTATTACAATTAACAATGATTTTTTCATGATTAGAATAGCCAAAAAACAGATTTAAAATTAGTGACACACATTGTATCATGTCAAATAGGCTGCAAAATGAATGCATGGTTTTTGTGATGATTGCTGTTTTGCTGGGGTCAATATGTATAACTGAATATTTAGTTTGGTTTGATTTGTTTACAGAGGAGCAGTGAAATGAAATGCAATTTAATTTTAGGCCTGGGCATGTTAAGCGTGTGTAATTTATTGGTGGCGCAACCAAAAATAGACAATGAGCCAATGGTGAACGCGCCGAAGAATGATAAAGTCATTGAAACCGAATTGTTGGATCAACTGACACAGCCGGCAAATGATGCCACCAGTGTTACCGTCATTGTGCAAAAAAAACAAACCATAGAAGAATATCGGCAAAAGGGTGAACTGGTTTTAGTTAAAGTGATTCCTAATGATGGAATTCCTTATTTTATTGATCCATTGGAGCGTGATAATCTCCAGGGTTCTGGACGAGATATAATTAATTCAGGCGTCAAGCCTGTGCGTTGGGTATTGAAGGAGTTTTAACGAGATGACTGTCAGACGGAAATTTATGGTACTGCTTTTTGTGGTGCCAGCATTGGTGGTTTTGTGGGCACAATATTGGTCTGCAGCATGGTGGTTTTTCTTGGTCATTGGGCCACTGGCTGTTTTGGGTTTGTATGACATGTTCCAGCCAAAAAAAGCCATCCTCCGTTTATATCCCGTGATTGGTCATTTTCGCTATTTGCTGGAATCATTTCGGGTTGAAATTCAACAATATTTTATTGAGTCAGACATGAATGGCAAACCCATAGCCCGAGAGTTTCGCTCTTTGGTGTATCAAAGAGCCAAGGGCGAAAAAGACACTCGGCCATTTGGTACCATCATGGACGTCAATAAGGATGGTTATGAATGGATAAACCACTCTGTGGCTCCCACCCACCTTGAAGCATCTGATTTGTGCGTCCAATTTGGAGGTGCAGATTGTAAACAGCCTTATTTGGCAAAACCGATGAACATCTCAGCCATGAGTTATGGTTCATTGAGTAAAAATGCCATTGAAGCATTGAACTGGGGGGCAAAAAAAGGCGGGTTCGCACACAATACTGGGGAAGGCGGCATCAGCCCTTATCACATCAAGCATGGTGGTGATTTAATCTTTCAGTTTGGCACCGGTTATTTCGGTTGTCGCAATGAACAAGGTAACTTTGATGCTAATTTGTTTAAGAAAAAGGCAGCACTTGATCAAGTTAAAATGATAGAAATTAAGTTGTCTCAGGGTGCGAAACCTGGTCATGGTGGCATTTTGCCGGCGGTAAAATTAACCCAAGAAATAGCAGAAATCAGACATGTCGCGATGGGAAAAGACGTGTTATCTCCGCCAACTCATACTGCATTCAATTCGCCGAAAGAACTGTTGTTATTTGTTCAAGAATTGCGTCAGTTGTCAGGTGGTAAGCCGATAGGTTTTAAGATGTGTTTGGGTAAGCGCAGTGAGTTTTTAGCGATTTGTAAAGCCATGCTTGAAACAGGAATCAAACCAGATTTCATAACCATTGATGGTGGAGAAGGCGGCACGGGTGCTGCACCGATTGAGTTTACAAATTCTGTAGGGACGCCTATAAAAGACGCTTTAATCATTGTTAACAATGCTTTAATAGGGACAGGCTTACGTGATGAAATTAAAGTGATCGCAGCCGGCAAGATCATTTCAGCCTTTCATTTAATCAAAGCTTTGGCCTTGGGTGCGGATTCGGTTAACTCAGCCCGTGGCATGATGTTTGCTTTAGGTTGTATTCAATCAAGGGCTTGTAACACCGACCATTGCCCCACAGGAATTGCGACTCAAGACCCTGCTCGTGTTGTAGGTTTGGTGGTCAGTGACAAGGCTCTCAGGGTGGCGCGATATCATGAGCAAATGATGAAAAACTTGGCAGAGTTGTTAGGTGCCGCTGGCTTGCGTTCGTTGTCAGAACTGAACCCCAGTCATATCATGCACCGTGTTCAAGGAGCTCTGGTGAAATCCTATGAAGAGATGTTTCCTACGGTGGCTCGTGGCGCACTGTTAAATGATGAAACACGTCCAGACGGTTGGGCTGCAGATTGGCATGCTGCTCATGTGGATCGTTGGTGATGGACTTTGTGAATTTGCTAAGATGCTTGGTTGATCATTAACTGTGGATGCAATCTGACTTTTAATCAGCTATTATGAATAACTATTTCTTATAATCAATACCTATGACATTAACTAAAAAGATCATTATTTTTATGGTGGCAGGTGCTTTAATTGGCCTGACTTTGAACCTAACTCAGCTGAACAGTAATCCAATTGTTGATTCATATTTAGTCAATGGCTTGTTTTATGTCATAGGTCAGTTATTTATTTTGTCACTAAAAATGATGGTTGTTCCACTGGTATTTGTTTCGTTGTTCTGTGGAACAACGGCTTTACGTGACCCAGCGATGCTGGGCTCTATTGGTGGTCGAACTTTGTTATTTTATTTAATGACAACAGCGATTGCTTTGGTAATAGCGATTGGTTTTTCGTTGATGATTGGTGTGGGTCTTGGTTCTGAAATTCCTACCGATATAAACTACATACCGAAGGAAAGTAGATCGTTTGTCGAAGTCATCTTGAGTATCATTGATAATCCAGTTAAAGCCATGGCTGAAGGCAACTTACTGGCAGTGATTATGTTTTCAATTTTGTTGGGTTTGAGTGCGACCATGGCTGGTAAAGCAGGCGAACAAGTGATTGATTTCTTTAAATCATTCAATGAAGTCATCATGAAATTAGTGATGTTGATCATGAATTTTGCACCGTATGCAGTTTTTGCCATTTTGGCCAAAGTGTTTTCAGAGCTTGGGGTTGATGCCATCAAGACCTTGTCTGGCTATTTCTTCACGGTTCTGGGTTTGTTGATTTTTCATGCTTTGGTGGTCTATCCACTGTTGTTAAAGTTGCTTTCTGGTTTGAACCCATTGACCTTTTTGAAAAAGATGGAAAGTGCTGTAACTTTTGCTTTTGGTACATCGAGTTCAAATGCGACGATTCCTGTGACTTTAAGAACTGTGACTGAACGTTTGGGGGTGAATAAGTCTGTGGCTTCATTCACAATCCCATTTGGCGCCACCATTAATATGGATGGCACGGCCATCATGCAAGGGGTGGCTACTGTATTTATTGCCAACGCTTACGGGGTTGATTTAACCACCACACAATTGATGATGGTGGTGTTGATGGCGACCATGGCTTCGATTGGTTCGGCAGGAGTTCCCAGCGCGGGTTTGGTTATGTTGCAAGGGGTGTTGTTACAAGTGGGTTTGCCGATTGAAGGTATTGGCATAATATTGGGTATTGATCGATTATTGGATATGACGCGCACTGCCGTTAATATCACGGGTGATGCGGCAGTTACCTGTATTGTGGCAAAGTCTCAAAATCAATTTGATCAAGCTGTATTTGATGACCCTGAGGCAGGTGTTATTAAGCAATAGCTTGTTTGTAAACATTGTAAAGCAGGGGGCTCAATTTGAGCCCCTTTTTTTTAATTTATATGAAAATAAGGATTGAACTGAACATGTTTTGGTTCATACAATCGATAGGCTGTCAGCAGCCTCTGAGTGGTTTAATTCGTATTTAAACAAGCCAAGTGCACAAAGTTATTGACAATCATTCTCATTTGTATTTAAAATATAGACTGTTTTAGAAATCTACTTATTATGTACGTATGTATTTGTCACGGTGTGACCGAAAAAGACATCCAAAAGGCGGCCAAATCAGGCGCTGTTGATTTGCAAGACATTCAACAAATGACCGGTTGTGCAACGGGTTGTGGTAGCTGTGCAGAATCAGCAATTGAGGTTTTACATGCCGCACAAAACAGAAAAACACCTGACTTCCTTAATATCTTAAAACCTGCTACTGATTGGCCAGTGAGTACTCAAAAACAGGTTGTTGCTTGAATAATATTCATCAATCTCATGGGCAATTGACGTCTAATCCATTATAATAATTATCTACTTATCTGTGATCCCATATTATGAAAGGTGACCCAAAATCTATCCAATGGCTCAATAAAATTTTATACAATGAATTGACCGCCATCAATCAATACTTCATGCATTATAAAATTCTTGAAGACATGGGTTTTACAAAGCTGGCTGAAAAAGCCAAGCAAGAATCTATTGAAGAAATGAATCATGCCGATGCCTTGATGGAACGTATTCTGTTTTTAGAAGGCCTGCCAAATCTACAACAATTAGGTAAGTTACGCATTGGAGAAGCCCCCATTGAAATGTTGAAGTGTGACTTGGCTTTAGAGCATGATGCCATTCCTGACCTCAGGGACGGGATTGAATACTGTGAAAGTATTCGTGATTATATCAGTCGTGATTTGATGCAAAAAATCCTTGATGACGAAGAAGAACATGTTGATTGGTTAGAAACCCAATTAAGCTTGGTTGAAAAAGTGGGTGAACAAAATTACTTACAATCACAAATGTGATCTCAATTTAAGACATGACCAATGAAAAGGCTCCTGATGGAGCCTTTTTTATATCTGTCTCAGTAATAAAGCGAGCCCTTTAAATGACCGCTACTTATGCTATTTAAACAGCAATGTAAACTTGAGAAGTTAAAACAACCAAATTTACAGCACTGTAAAAGTCATTCAATTAAAAATTATTGACCAACTGGGCTTTTCTTATTCCACCAAGGGTCAACTGGGCCGTCATTGCAAGGTTCTAGATCTAAGTCGTGAAAGTACTCAGAAGTCTCACCAATTGCATAAAAATTGCCACCACAATGATGTATTCTTTCTCCAACTACTTGTGTTTTAGAGGCATCACTGTAATACGTTATTTCAAATGCACGTCCGTTCGGCAAAGCATATGCAATGGCAAGAAGTTAGAATCGCTAAGCTCAATAGTAAAATTTTCTTTTTCATAATTGTACCTATCAGTGTTATTTAAGATTACTTCCTTATGGATAAAAAGGTTTTCCATAACCATAAGAAAATTATAGGCAAGTGGCTAAATTTCTATGAGAACACTGCGGACTTTTATCTGTGCATTTAGGCCAAAGAGAAATAGCTTCTGTTATCCGACTGATGAAATTGACTGCAGACTTAAGGTCTTGTTAATTCACTATGAGTTACAAGTGGATTGGTATTCTTTGGGAGTGATGCCATATTGTTGTTTGAAGCATTTGGAAAAGTAAGTGACAGAGTTGAAGCCACATTTGTCGGCTGTGATGCTGACTTGGTAGCCCTCTTTGAGAATTTCGGCGGCTTTTTTCAATCGGTATTCACGCAGCAGGTCCAATGGGTTCTTATCGATCAATGCTTTGATCTTTCTTTGCAGTTGTCTTTCGCTGACAGCCATCATACTGGCCATTTGTGGGCGTAGGAAATTGGGGTTACTGTACATGTCCTCAATGATACCGATGAATTTATCAAGGAATTTTTGATCCAGTTTTGGTAAACCTGAATTCATAGAAACTTTACCTGAGCGGATCGCTGCATGGGCTTTTTTCTTTAAAATATTACGAATCACCAGGATGTTTTCTAGTTGTAGTAATAATTCCTGGGCATCAAAGGGTTTGGTTAAATAGACATCAATGTTTTCTCGCCAGCCCTTAATTCTGCTCTTTTTGTCATTCAATGCGGTCAACAGTATCAGTGGTATGTGTGAAGTTCTGCTGTCTGATCTGAGGACTCGACTGACTTGAAAACCATCCATTTCAGGCATCATGACATCACATATGATGATTTCTGGAACGTGTTTAATGGCCAGAGCTATACCCGCTTTGCCCCGATTGGCCAGCATACAATAATAATGTTGTTTCAGAGAGTCAGCGATGTGTTCGCGCATGTCCTTGTTGTCATCAATGATTAACAAATTAGGATGTTGTTGATTGCCGATGAACTGAATGGGTTCATTTTGGTCTTTGTCACCAAGCATCGACTCCTTGATAAATTGGTCTATTAATGTTTTATTGTTATTGATTGCTGATGCTTTGCTTAGCTCAATGTTGTCTAAAGAAACAGCAAAACAACTGCCTTTCCCTGGTTGACTGGTGACATTGATGTGACCGTTATTGATTTTTACAATTTCTGCCACCAATGAAAGCCCGATGCCAACACCTGCAATGTCATGATGGGCCTCAAGCCGTTCAAATCGGTTGAAAATGTCTTTTTGTTGTTGTTCATCTAAGCCACAGCCGGTGTCAGTGACAGATAGGGTAAGTATATTGTTTTTAAGTTGAGAGTTAACTGTCACCGTACCGCCTGTTTGGGTGTATTTGATGGCATTAGAGAGTAGGTTGCCTAAAATATTATCAATGATGTCTTGGGTACCATTGATGGCCGCTTCGTCATTTGATGCCAGGATCAAGCTAATTTTTTTGCTTGATGCCAACAATTGAAATGATTCAACAATGATTTCAACTTGGGTGTGAACTTGTTGCGGAACATAGGTGATGTTTTCCACGTCGTTTAATTTAGCCAGTTGTAAGATTTGCTCAATCATGGTCAGCAATCTGTTGGCATTGCGGTTAACCATTTGCAGAGATTTTAAATCATCGCCTTTGGGATTAGAATCTAACAATTTGTTGATTGGGCCAAGGATTAATGTCAGAGGCGTTCGAAACTCATGGGACACATTGGCAAATAATTCATTTTTTCTGTCCAGTAGGTTCTCTACGGTCAGTTTCTGTTCTTGTATCTGTTTGGTTTGCCTATCGACTTCATCACGTAGCATTAAAGTTATTCTGGCATTGGCTTTGTTTTTTCGGTATAGATAGCCAAATAACAACAGGAAAAAAGTCAAAACATACAAGGTGTAAGCCCACCAGGATAACCAGGGTGCAGGGTAAACTTTGATCTTCAATTGTTTACCAGTTTCATTCCATATGCCATCTTTGTTGGCACCCTTGACTTTAAAAATATAGTCTCCTGCTTTTAAGTTGGTGTAACTGGCTGTTCTGTTTTCAGCAGTCGTATAATTCCAGTCTGGGTCCAATCCTTCCATTTGATAAGCGTATTGATTGCGACTGGGATCAGCGTAGTCCAAAACTGCAAACTCGAACCCAATGACATAATCTTTATGCGATAGGGTCAGTAAATCAAGTTCATTGATGGGTTTGGGTAAAATGAAGTCTGCATCCTCAACATTGGCCTGAACCTCTTTGCCAAATCTTGTGAATTGAGTCAGTGCAATTTTTGGCTTAATTCCATTAGTTTTAATGTCACTAGGATAGAAAGCATTTAAGCCATTTGGACCGCCGAAATATAATTTTCCATCGTCTGATTTAGCTGCGGATCCAATAAAATATAACTCACCTTGTAAACCATCACTTTCATGGTAATTATGCGCCAAGCCAGTTTTTGTATTTAGCTGTAGCAGTCCATTATCCGTACTCATCCAAAGCTCATCACCAGTCGCAATAATGTTGAAAATACTTAATTTGGCAGGGATTCCATTGGACTCACCATAGTGATTGATTAAGTCACCCTTTTTATTGAATTGGTAAAGTCCATATTGATCTGTTCCAACCCACAAATCTTGTTGTTGATCTATAGACATTGATAATATGTTTGTGGTTGGTAACTGGTTTTGTACTTTATGATAGACAGTAAATTTATCGTTGTCTTCTAAAACGGCCAGACCTTTGTTGGTTGCTAAATAATAGCGGTTGGCAGATTCTTTAATGAAATGAAATACAACAGTGCCAATTGTTCCGTCATCAGTGCGTTTAATTTCAGTAACAAGATTTTGTTTATAGCGATAAAGACCCTCGGTTGTTCCTAAAATATAGGACTGTGGGTTGGTTTCGGTCATAAAATAAATGTACTTATTCAGGTTTTCATTTGAAGGCCTAAACAAAAGCCCAGAGCTTGGGTCCATTTTATAGATTCCATTTGAGGTGGTTAACCAGCGTGTGTTGCTTGAATCAATAAATGAATACCTTGGATTGGTTTGAGTGAAAAGTAATTCATTGTTGATGCTAAGATTGTGGTTAATACAAATGTTATTGCTTGGGTTGAATTGTACTAAACCTGTTAATGTCGCAATCCAAAGGTCACTGTTTTCATCTATATCTATGTCGTAAAAAACAGTAGAATCTGTACAATGAATACCGTTTTTAGTTGCTGAAAGGATGCCAAATTCTAGTGAATTGGTGTCAATATGGCTGATTCCAGTAAGAAAATCGCTGATAAACACAGTACCTGTTTTTTCTAACAACAATAAACTGACGACAGAGTTTCCAGGAATCGATTTTGAATTGTTTTTATCATTTTGATAAAAGTTGAGCTGCAAATCATTCGAATTTAAACCCTGGTTTTCAATCCTTACTAAGCCTTGTGTAATTGTGCCTAGCCAAATATTTTTTTCATCAATAACGATGGTGTTGATTTTAAAGTTAATTAATTCAGGCTTAAATGGTAAAAAGTCATCGTCATCTTGAGTTTTTAAAAACAGCCCTTGGTTAGTCGCTAACCAAACTTGATTTTTTATGTCTTTATAGGCTGAATTGATATAAATGTTATGGCTGTTTTGGATGGATAACTTGGTGAACAAGTAAGACTGTTTATTAAAAATATAGACTGCATCAGTTGTGGTGAGAAGTAAATTTTTGTCTGACAAATCAACAATTGAAGTCAAGCTAGCTTTTTTGTTATCGGTTGTTGCGCCAGGTAAAGAATAATACTTAACAGCGTTATGGGAATCAACAATGCCCAGATTGTTATAAGTACCAAACCACAAGCCTTCTACACTTTCTTGCATGGCCGAAATAAAATTGAAATCTGATTGGGTGTCACTGAAGGAGATGTGATTGATGTTGTTGTTCGCAATTTGAAATAAACCATTTCCTTTGGTACCGATCCACAGTCGTGCTTGTTTGTCTGCAACTAAAGTCCTGACTGAGTTAATTTTCGCATCAGGAATTAATTCATCAATGGACCTGATTTTATAACCATCATATTGATACAAGCCAGCATCATTGCCAAACCAAATTAAACCGTTATGATCTTGCGTCATTGCCCAGACAGTTTGCTTGGGCAACTGTTCTAACCCTTGAGGTTTAACAAATCTGAGTTCGGTAGCCATCAGGTTTAGAGGTAAAGCGCTCATAAGAATGGCTAAAGTAAGGGCGTTGTGAAGTTTCGTCAGAATGAATATCGCAGGGAAGTTAATTCTGTGAATTATAAATTATGGTAGTTCTAAATGCTAAGGAAAGTTAAACTCTTTAAGCTTAAATGAAAAGTAGAATGGTGATTAGAGAAAGAAGGAGTTTGATGTATTTTCAGCAAAACTCCCATCTCTAACAGACACTAAAACAGACTTCAAATTGAATCAAAAACATAAATTATCAGTGTGATTTTTAATCCAATAAAACACCAATTCGGCAGGTTGGATCTTTTGCGTCAGCTCTTTTCGCGTGAGCGTGTGGAGCTATAATAGGTACAGGAAATTCATCCAAAACTGCTTCGTCAAAAATAACTTCTGCTAACTCAATTTCTGTTATTTGAACATAGGGGATTATGGTTTTATCTTTGTATACAGGACAGCTGTCAGTTGACATAGTAACGTAGCCAAAAATGACAGCAACAACGGTTCCATTAGGATAGGTTTCTTCATGAATACAATAGAAGGGGTCAATCTCATAGATAACATCATTTGGTAGTGATTGGGCGAAACTGGTTTCTGTCATCAGAAGCATCAATACAAAGAAAAATAATAATTTGATTTTGACCATCACGGTTCCTCAAGTTGTTAAAAATTATAACTATAAGTGAGCAGAGGACTTAAAACAATTCAATGTCCTAAATTTTCCGTTCTTAGTCCTATAAAATTGAATTTATTTACAGCCCCTTGTCTATGGTTCTGTATAGAAATTCTTATTTCTTGTGCTCAATAACCACATCGGTATAAATACCACCGCGCACATTAAATTTCATGGTGATTTTCATCCACTTAGGATCCGTTGCAGCAATTAAATCATCCAGGATTTCATTGGTAACTGCTTCATGAAAAGCACCGCGCTCACGGAAGGTCCACATGTATAATTTCAATGCTTTTAATTCGACACATTGTTCATCAGGTTGGTATTCTATTTTAATGGTTGCAAAATCTGGTTGGCCTGTTTTAGGACACAAACAAGTGAATTCAGGTATGTCAATAATGATGGTATAATCCCTTTCCTGATTAGGATTAACAAATGTTTCGAGGTCTTTTGTAGGATGTGTAGACATGTTATTCTCGGTTAGATTAAAGGCCAATGATGATCAAGGGCGGAACAATACCCAAAACGGGACGAATTTTCAAGCAAAATACACAATAGATGAAACTATCAAAGATAAAATTAGCAGGATTCAAATCATTTGTTGATCCAACGGAAGTTTTAATGCCTAGTAACCTGATTGGTGTGGTTGGCCCCAATGGATGTGGTAAATCTAATATTATTGATGCCGTGCGTTGGGTAATGGGGGAAACATCAGCAAAAATGTTGCGTGGCGCTTCAATGACTGATGTTATTTTTTCGGGTTCTGCCTCAAGAAAACCTGTTAGTCTAGCGACTGTGGAATTGATTTTTGATAACTCAGATGGACAAATTCAAGGCGAGTATGCCAGTTACAATGAAATATCAGTAAAACGCCAAGTCAACCGGGACTCACAGTCGTTTTATTATTTGAACGGCAGTAAGTGTCGTAAAAAGGACATCGTGGATTTATTTTTGGGCACGGGTTTGGGCCCCAGAAGTTATTCAATCATTGAACAAGGCATGATTTCAAATATTGTTGAATCTAAGCCAGAAGATTTACGCGGCTACATCGAAGAAGCGGCTGGGGTTTCGAAGTACCGTGAAAGGCGCAGAGAAACTGAGCGAAGAATCAGTCGGACTAAAGAAAATTTAGAACGGTTAGATGATTTGCGCACGGAAGTGGGCAAGCACATACAGCATTTACAACGCCAAGCGAAAAATGCAGAAAGGTACACGGCATTAAAAAATCAGTTTAAACAGTTTAAAGATGAAGTGTTGGCACTGCGATGGCAACAATGGCACCAAAAAGCCGAGAGTAGCCATGTCAAAGTTAACCAACTCAAAACGGCGGTAGAAAAAGTAAAGTCATCGCGTTCAGATGGCGAGAAGCAAATTGAAGAACACCGTTATGCACATCAAACCTTGGTTGATGAGAACAATAAAGTTCAAGAGCAGTTGTACCAAGTCAATGGAGAAATTGGCAAGATTGAACAAACCATTGCACATTCGAAGTCCTTATCTGAAAGACATCAAAACGATTTGGCCAATACGGAGCAAGGACTCAAGCTTGCGCAGGAACAATTGCAATCGGATCAGACTGAATGGCAACAACAAACTGCTTTGTTGAACGAATCAACACCACAACTTGAAATGTTGTCGGCACAGTTAGATGAAGCAAAAAATTTGAACCAAGATAGCGAATCAGCCCAGGAAGCCTGGCGATTAAAGTGGGACGAAAATAACCACAAAGTTGCTGATAAAAGTCGAATTGTTGAAGTTGAAAAAACCAAAATCACTTCGTTGGAATCTCATATGCTGAGACAACAAGAGCGGCTAAAATCTGTACAGCCACAAGATAACGATGCCCATGTAACAAGTCTTAAAGATGAACTGATGGTGTTGCAAGAACAGCAAGAAACACAAACCACAAAACATGAAACGTTTGAAACCAGTTTAATTGAATTGAAAGACCAAGCCAGTTTATTGATTGAAAAACGTCAGCAAATCAGACAGGGAATAGACCAAGTCCAAGAACAATTACATCAGGCCAAAGGAAGGCGTGGTTCTTTATTGGCGTTACAACAAGCAGCACAAGCTCATGACAACACGGATTTGAAGCAGTGGTTGACTCAAAACAAACACATTCAAGACAAAAGATTGGCAGAGTTGATAGAAGTCGATGCCGGTTGGGAAGTGGCTGTAGAAACTGTGTTGCAAGATAAATTACAAGCCTTGGTTACATCGAATCATGACTTGTTGGCAGTCATGTCTGGTTGGGAATACGGAGAAGTGACGACTATTTTAGCCAATCAAGGGAAGATCGACCCGAAACCAGGCACTTTGGCTGAATGTGTAAAAGGCCCTGATGCGATGACTGCATGGTTCAATCAAATTCGGATTTGTGACAATGCCGAAGAGGCGCAAAAGTTATCCCAACAATTGGCACAACAATTAGATGCAGGTGAGTCTATTGTGACCCGTTCAGGTGAGTGGTTTGGAGCCAACTGGGTTCATGTTAATCGAGGACAACAACAAGAAAACTTCTTGTTGCGTAAAAAAGAATTGGATTCGTTGAACTTAAATATAGAAGATAATGAAGCCAAGTTAGCCGAATTGATGGAGCAGTCTGAACAGGTAAAAGCAGACAAAGCCAATAAAGACCAACAAGTAGAACAGTTACAACTGGATGTGAATATGTCGCATCGTAAATTGTCTGAGTTACAAAGCTTGGTAATGAATAAAAGCCAGCTTATTGAACGTGAGCTACAACAAAACCAAGAAAAAACCGCTGAATCGGAACAAATTGCCAAACAATTGGCAGAAGATGAACAGCAGGTTAAAGCCTCTCGTTCTTTGTTAGAACAAGCCATGAATGAGTTGGCTGCTGGTGAAGAAACCAAGCAACAATTATTGGCATTACAGCAACAAAACCAAAGTCAATACCAGCAAACCAAAGCACAGTTAAATGATATTTCAAACCGGTATTATCAATTAAAAATGGGCTTGTCCGCGACTCAAAATAAAATTGATTCTTTGACCCAAAGTATGCGCAGGACTGAGGATAATCTAGCTGTGTTGGTTGCCAGAAAAGACGATTTAATGCAGCAGCTGACTCAAGACCTTAATCCAATAGAAGGCCAGAAACAAACCCTGGATAAATTGATCAGTCAGCGTCTTGAAACAGAAAAACAACGGGATCAAATGCGCCAACAAGTGTCTGCGTCACAATTAAAATTAGATGTGTTAGAACGAGAGCGCCACGATCACCAAAAACGCATTGATGATGCCAGAACTGCCTTAGAAGCGGCCAAGTTGGAATGGCAGTCGCATGAATTGAAAGCCAATGCTTTCGTTGACCAACTGAAAGACCAAGATCAAGACGCTGAGCTTATTATTAAGGAAATGAACCTTTCCAATGAACAATCACTGGATCAATTGGTGGAACAAAAAGAAGAGCAAATTGAGCGTTTGCAACGTAATATTGTTCGTCTCGAACCGGTGAATTTAGCCGCCATTGAAGAATTTGATGAAGAGTCAAAGCGAAAACAGTATTTGGATGATCAAAACGAAGATTTGGTTAAGGCATTAGAAACCTTAGAAGATGCCATTGCTCGAATAGACAAAGACACCCGGACGTTATTCAAAGAAACATTTGAAGCGGTAAACAGCAACATCAAACAACTATTTCCGCGACTTTTCGGTGGTGGACACGCCTACCTTGAATTGACTGGAAATGACTTGTTAACCACTGGGGTTGCCATTATGGCCAGTCCTCCGGGTAAACGTGTATCGAGCATTCAATTGTTATCCGGTGGGGAAAAAGCATTAACAGCCGTATCTTTGGTGTTTGCCATATTTAATTTAAATCCAGCGCCGTTTTGTATGTTGGATGAGGTTGACGCTCCTTTGGATGATGCCAACGTCAGTCGTTTTTCAGCGATGGTTGCAGAGATGTCTGAGAAGGTTCAGTTTCTATTTGTTTCACACAATAAGGTCACGATGGAAATTGCCAATCAATTAATGGGTGTGACTATGCGTGAACCGGGTGTCTCAAGGTTGGTTAGCGTTGATTTAGCCGAAGCCGCAGAATTGATCGGTGACTAAACTTATACCCATAAACCCATGAAACGGTGTGCTGTTTGTTGGGTTTTAACTGAACAAATTTTGTGTCAAGGCTGTCAGTCCTTAATACAAGCGCCTAAAAATCCTTGTAAAATATGCGCCAAACCATTGAATCAAATTGATGGGGTTTGTGGTGAATGTCGCAGTGATCCGCCGCCTTTTGCACAAACTGTTTGTGCTGCTATTTATGAACCCCCAGTGAGCACTTGGGTTCAACAACTCAAGTTTGGTGATCGCCTTGATCGAGCCAGAATCATGGCAGAAGCTTTGTTAATATCTTTGGGTTCAATAGATAATAAGGTGCCCATCTTGCCAGTACCTTTACATGCGACAAGATTGCGTTCTAGGGGGTATAACCAAGCTTATGAAATTGCTAAAATTATTGCAATAAAACAAAACAGAACGCTGATTGGCGATGCTTTGATTCGAGTAAAAAACACCGCCATGCAGGCAGAATTACATGAAAAACAGAGGGCGGCGAATGTCAGGGCAGCTTTCAAAGTCGACAAACCTATTAATTTCAAAACGGTCATTCTATTGGATGATGTGATGACCACTGGTCAGACATTGAGGTCGATAGCCAATTGTTTAGTTAAAGCCGGTGTAAAAACTGTGTTGGTGGCGGTTTTTACACGTTCAGGTGGTTAAGTTATAAAAACGGCCTTCTAACTGAGGATGGGTTTAATGACATTAATTGATCACTTATCGAATGAGTTACGCTTTATATGGAGGTTAAAGATGACAGTACGGGATTGAGGTTTTGAAACCGCAATCCCTTTAAAGCCATCAGTAAAGATGCTGTCACCATCCAAGTGCTCATCTTGATTCAAGTAGCCTGCAGTTAATGTGTTTAAAGCAGTTTGCCACATAGGAGATTGACCGCTAATTAACGAGGTGATTACTGGTCAAAATTCCCAATAAGCTGGTATCAATAGAATGAACAAAGTGAACAACTCTAAGCGACCAAAAATCATCGCGATGGTCAGGACAGATTTACTGCCGTCAGATAAGCTTGCATAATTTGCACCGGCATCGCCAAGTCCTGGACCTAAATTTGTCAGACAAGCCAATGAGGCAGAGAAGGCGGTGGTTAAATCTTCACCAAAGCCTGCCAATAGTATGCCAAAAACGCACAACAAAAACAGGAACTGCACAAAGAATGCAGAGACTGAATCAAGCACCCTGTAATTGACGGTTTTACCATTAATTTTTACCAAGTATTTTCCGTGTGGATGAATCAATCGATACAATTCTCGTAGACTCATCTTGAACAATAAAATCATTCGGATGACTTTGAATCCGCCTGCAGTAGAGCCAGCACAACCGCCTATGGTACTAAAAAGAATCAACAATAGAGGCAATGCCCCTGGCCACAAATAAAAGGCCTCTGTGGTAAAGCCAGTGGTGGTTCCTATAGAAACAGCCTGAAAAGTCCCTTGGCGAATTGATTCATAAAGTGACCCTGAGGTATCACTCAGATAGAGTTGGAATGAGGTAACGAATGAGGCCAGTGCCAAAAATCCGATAAAGACCTTAACCTCTGTGTCTAGTAAATAGGTGCGAATTGAGGCTGATTTCCACGCCAAAAAATGCGAGGCGAAGTTGATCCCTGCAATGAGCATGAAAATCACTGCAATCAACTCAATCAATGAATTATTAAAATAACCCATTGAGTCGTTGTAAGTAGAAAAACCACCGATAGAAATGGTTGAAAAAGCATGGCAAATGGCATCAAACATGTTCATGCCTGCCATATAGAAGCTTAAGGTACACATGATGGTGATTCCAAGATAGATGTACCACAAAGCCTTAGCGGTTTCGGTGATTCTTGGGGTCAGTTTCTGGTCTTTCATTGGACCTGGTGTTTCAGCCCTAAACATCTGCATACCACCAATACGTAACATGGGTAATACGGCAACTGCCAATACGATGATACCCATTCCACCTAGCCACTGCAGCTGATGGCGGTAGTATTTTATTGAGTGAGGTAATTCATCAATATTACTGAGAATGGTTGCACCGGTAGTGGTTAAGCCTGAAATGGACTCAAAAATCGCATCGGTTATGGATAAATTCATGTAGTCAGATAAAAACAAAGGTAAAGAACCCGCTAATCCAACAATAAGCCAAGAGGCGCCAACAACAAGGAATCCACTGCGAATTTTTAATTCTGCATGGATGTTTCTATACATGAAGAAAGGGACAGCCCCGACCAATGCCAAAGTGACAAAGCCTTTCAAAAAAGGCATAACATCACCGTCTTGATAGATATAGCCTACCAAAGCCGGTGGTAGCATCATGGAGCTAGCCACTAATAAGAGCAGACCAATTATTTTGGCAATCAGACGAGGATTCATGGCTTTATAAGAATGAAGCGTCTACTTCAAATAGACGTTTCAAATCGTTGATGTTGCGTTTGTCAGTGACAAACATAATGAGGTGGTCTTTGTTTTCTATCACTACGTTTCGATGTGCCATGATGACTTTATTGGCTCTTATGAGGCCTCCAATAATACATCCAGGGGGTAAATTGATGTCTTGAACCATTTTTCCGACCACTTTAGATGATGAACTGTCTCCGGTGACTTCAACCTCAATGGCTTCAGCAGCACCAGAACGTAAGGAATGAACTCGTGCTGTATAATCACCGCGCACATGAGCCAAAATACCACCCATGGTAATGTGTTGTGGTGATATGGCAATATCGATGGTGTCTTTTTCAATCAATTGTGCATAGTTTTGTTTGTTGATTAGGGTCAAAACTTTTTTTGCCCCCATTTTTTTAGCCATTAAAGCTGACAATAAATTAGATTGGTCGTCATTGGTTAAGGCACAAAATATGTCAGTATGACTGATGTTTTCTTCATTCAACAACTCTTCAGAAGTGCAGTCTCCTCGGATGACCAATGCTTTGGTCAGCTCTTCAGCAATAAAGCGGGATCTGGTTTTGTCGTACTCAATGATTTTGACTGAGTGTTCTCTTTCCAGTGCTTTGGCCAGATTGAAGCCAATATTACCGCCGCCGGCTATAATGATTTTATAACTGCTTTTTTCAGTCTTTTGCCAAGACTCCATGATTTTACTGACGTGTTTTCTGGCAGCTAAAAAGAACACCACATCATTGGCTTTTAAAACAGTGTCACCATCCGGAAAAACTGATTTGTTTTTGCGAAATATTGCAGCCACTCTGGCATCTACTTTTTCTGGCAACAAGCTGCTGAACTCTCGAAGTTGTTGGTCCACCAAAGGACCATTCTTTTTGACTTTAATCGTAACTAATTGTGCCAATCCACCAGCAAAATCCATGACTTGTAAGGCCCCAGCATATTCAATCAATCCTTTGATGTGTCGAGTCACCAGTTGTTCAGGTGAAATATGAAAATCGATGGGCACGTGTTCATGTTCAAATATTTCTGGGTGTGAGGCATATTCTGCTTCACGAATTCTAGCTATTTTAGTGGGTGTATTAAATAGGCTGTAACAAACTTGACAGGCCACCATATTAACTTCGTCAGAATTGGTTAAGGCGACAACCATATCGGCATCATTGGCCCCGGCGCGAATTAACACAGAGGGATGAGACGCATGCCCATGAACGGTTCTGATATCAAGCTTATTTTGCATATCCGCTAAGCGTTCTAAATCGGTGTCTACCACTGTGATGTCATTGTTCTCATGCGATAAATGCTCAGCAATTGAAGACCCGACTTGACCAGCACCCAAGATGATGATTTTCATGGTTTGTCCATATTTTTAGGATTGATGTCTAACGACCTTAGTTTGCGATATAGGTTGGTTCTTTCCATGCCTGAAATTTTTGCTAAGTCGCCCACTTTACCGTCAACAGATTTTAAATGATGTAAGAAATAGTCACGTTCAAATTCTTCTCTGGCTTCTCGAAGCTCTAGATCATAACGCGTATTTTGAGATGTATTGGTGCGATCTAAACTGGACTGTTCAAGTATGTCGATCACTTCTTGTAATTGAATTTCAGCTTCGCCATCATGTAATTGAAGTTGTCTTACTAGGTTTTTAAGCTCTCTCAAGTTGCCAGGCCAATCGTAATTACGCAAATGGTTTTGCGCCGCAAAGGTCATTTTTCGATAAGGTGTTTGTTCCTGATCAGGCAGAAAATTAATATAAAAGTTTAACAGTTCTGGCACGTCTTCAGAACGTTCGGACAAGGTACATACTTGGACTGTAAACTCTGTGACGAAATCATACAGTTCACGATTAAAATCACCATTGGCTAATAGGCCTTTGACGTCTTGTTGTGAGGTTGAGAGCACTTGTAGAGAATTACTTTGGTGTGGTTTTTGCCATTTTTTCAAATGAATCAGTAGTTTGGCTTGTTGAATTTCCGTCAGACAATCAATATTGGTTAATATGAGTGAACCAGAATGGTATTCATTGATTATTTTTTTCGTGTTTTGTTCTAAAGTTTGTTCAATGTTGGAGTCGGTTAAACTCAAACTGTCGATGATAACAGCCGATTGATTTTCAAGTTGTCTTTGGTTATGCAATAACAGCGCCAGGGTTAATTTTCCGGTACCACTGTCGCCAACAAATAAAGTGTTGGTTTTTGTTTTACTGAGTTTCTTTATGTTCGCCCTTAATTCATTGGCCGCGGCAGATCCACCAATTGGTTCGAGAACTTGCCATTGTGAATTTGAACTTTGGTTGTCCTGTTGTTTTTGGTTTTGTTCTAGTGTGGTTTCAATGGTTTGGAGCAGCTTAGCCAGTGAAATTGGTTTTTCTACAAAGTCTTTGGCCCCCATTTTAGTGGCTTCAATGGCAGTTTCAATCGTTCCATGACCTGACATCATGACCACGGAAAAGGGCATGTTTTGGTCGTGGTTCCATTCTTTTAACAGGCTGATACCATCGATATCAGGCATCCAAATATCCAACAATACTAAATCGGGTGAGATTGAATTCAATTGAAGCTTTGCATCTTCACCGCCTTCAGCAATTGAGACTTGGTATCCTTCATCGAGTAAAATTTCAGAAATAAGATTCCTGATGTCTGGCTCATCATCTACGATTAATATATGAGATTGGCTCATGGTTGTGGTCCCGGTTGATTTCTCAATGGTGTAATAACAGCATTTTGGTTGAGTTGTTTGATTTTACATGATTTTTTGTGTTTGACCTCTTCAACTTTCAATACTTGAGATAAAGGGACATGTAAAACTTCGACATCTTTGAATTCAGTTTTCAGTTGTTCTTCGATCGGATCAATAACCACGGTGTCTTTTAAATCAAATAAGATATCGGATATGCTGATAAAGCCAAATAACTTGTCGGTTGCAATGTGTTTGGCATACAGCTCATAAACCTGATTGTGGTTGATGTAATTGATTCGATACAGATTCGGTTTGTTTTTCATTGGGTCGTTTTCACTGATGTTGATCAGAATTGATTATTTTACAAACCAAGCCAACAAAAAACCAGTTGTAAAACCTATGATGTGGCTGATCCATGCAATGTCATAGGAAGGGCTGGGTTGAAATTGTAAGATGACTTGTACCACCAGCCATAAGATAATAACCACGGCTAAAGGCATCGATGTTTTTTGTAAATACAACCCTATGGGTAAGATGAAGTCAATTTTTTTACGGGGAAACATGACCAGCCATACACCGATTAAGCCAGAGACGGCCCCACTGGCACCAATTAATAGATTGTCTTGTTCTTGTAGCAGTAAGCTGGCGACTAAATTGCCGACCAAACCACAGCTTATAAAAACAAAGAAGAATTTTTGTCCACCAATCACTTTTTCAATTGAAAATGCCAACAATAGAAATATCGAACTGTTGATGATCCAATGTAGCCAGTTTCCATGGATAAAAGTGGCCGTCACTAATCGCAGCAGTTCTAGGGGGTGCTGTTGGATTAAGTCCCAGTAGGTACTGGTGTGAATGGCATATAACTCCATCAATTTAGGTTGATAGGAGGTGAATTCTGTGATGATTAAGAAAAATAAAAATGCGAATGTAAGCAGCATTGATACATACGGAAAATAAGTTGGTTTTTGGTTTGAAAAGTTGATCACTTAGGAATTAAAAATCTAATATTTTCAAAGGTCACCACAATACCTTCTTGGACAATGTCTTCTATGTTGACTGATTCAGCGATGGTGTCACCAATGCTAAATCTTTCGCCATTAATTAAAACCATTCTGTTTTCAGGGATTGGGTCGTAAATATGGATGTTAATTTTAATTTCGGGGATGTCCTTGCGGATGACATAATCGATTTGATGAAGCAGTAAATAATCCTGCTTGAGTGTTGGCTCAAGAGAGCGGTCTTTGGGCTTGTCGGTATCCGGTTTTTTAACCACTTGTTCAGGCTTACTTTGTTCTGCTGTAGGGCCTGCTTTGGCTGTCGTCGAAATACTTTCCTTGGTTTTATCTATAGCAGTGGGTTGATCGCTTTCGCGTTTAACAGCAATCATTTCTTCCTTTTTAGCAACCACTGAGGAGGCTACAGGTTCTTGTTGGGTTTGTTGTTGATTGATTTTTTTTGTTTGGGCTTTGATTTCACTTTGTTTGGGTGGAACCAGTTGGTTTTCATGAATGTTTTTTGTGATGGGTTCTTGTTTGACAACTGGTTGAATTGTTTGTTGGGTTTTCGCCATAGCTGGCTTAGTTTTGGCTGCAGTTTGGCTTGACCAAGATTTGGCATAATTGCTTATCGCAGCAGCCCAGCCTTGTTGCCAAGCAAATACCGCAAAAGCAATCAACAACAGCAACACAACCAAGAGCCAAAAACCACGACGTGATTGGGATTCGGTGTTGTTGCTGAAATTTATGTTATTTAAATCAGAATTGTTTTCGTTGTTTCTGTTTTGGTCTGATTTTTTTAAAGCATCAATGATTGAAGACATGGTTTACTCTATTAAATTGGGTCCTTTATAAGCTTTTAATGACAGTGCCATTTGGGTTTCTTTCCCGATGATACCATCAGCCAATAAGCCATTGTTTAGTTGAAAATTGATGATCCAATCATTCAATTCTGTGGCTAATAAACTGGGGTTGTTGTCTATGACTTTAGCGACGTTTAACGCCCATTCATTAACGGTTGAGCTTATTGTATCATCAATCAGTTCGCTCGCCATTGGCCACAAAACAAAATAATGCCCGTACCAATGCTGGTTGATGAGGCGGTGATCAAAGGTTTGTTCACCTGTGTTCGTGAGGAGGGTTACTTTTTCGGAATTCATGCCTGTAAGCAATGCCAGTCGGCCTTGGTTCAGCTCAAGTAGTACGGGTGTATTTTGTTGCTGGATTTGGGTGAGGTTACCTTGTTTACGTAAGCAACCCATGCCGATGGTTTCCACTTCTGGGCAACGGTTTTTATTCCAAATTAAGCTGTTGTCAGCGTCCCAAAGGGTTAAATATTTTTGCCAACTGACGGCGGAATTTGGCGTCTCTATTGTTGTTGTGGCTGTTGGATTCATCAGCTGTTCCGTCGGCTCGGTAACATCGCTGGTGTCAATTGCTTGTTGGGCAAAATAGTTGTTGTATATAAAAAAGCCCACTAAAGCCAATATGCAGACTGCCATGATAATTTTTGGCACTGGTGTGGTGTTATGATCTGGGTACACTTCAGCAATGGCTTGTTTAACGTGTTTGGTACTGATCGTTTGTGATTCTTTGGCAAAAGCCACCAGTAAAGCCCGATCACAAAGCACATTGATAAGTCTGGGGATGCCTTGGGTTTGTTTGAATATTTGGCTGATCGCCGCATTAGAAAACAAGTTTTGTGTTCCGCCAGAAACAGCCACTCGATGTTTAATGTATTGATTGGTTTCTGTTTTAGACAACGGCTGTAAGTGGAAGCGTGATGTGATTCTTTGGGCCAGTTGGCGCAAATCTTTGCGTTGCATCAATTGTTTTAATTCGGGCTGACCAATCAATATGATTTGTAATAATTTTTGTTGGTCAGTTTCAAGATTGGTGAGCAACCGCAATTGTTCTAAAGTGTCTCTGGGAATGTTTTGGGCTTCATCAATGATGACCAATGTATTTTGACCTTCGGACCACCATTGCAACAGGTGTTCGTTAAGTTTTTCTACCATGGCATTGAGTTTGCCTTTCAAGCCTCGGGTTGATAATTTAAACTCCTTGAATATATTTTCCAACAGTTCAATCGGCGTGATATTAGGGTTTAAAATCAATGCCGCTTTGGTATCCTTCGGTAGCTTCTGTAGAAACAAACGACTGATGGTGGTTTTTCCAGTACCCACTTCGCCGGTTAGTTGCACAAAACCAGCGCCGCCACCTCGCGTCACACCATAAATCAAATGTGCCAATGATTCTTGGTGCTTTTCACTTAAATACACAAACTCCGGATCAGGCGTGATCGAAAAGGGTGCTTGTTGTAAGTTGAAAAACGCTAAATACATGGACAGTCAGGCATGATGAGTCATAAAAGGTTCAATTGTAATCGGCTTTGGTTAAGGACGCAAAAATGGTTTCATTAAATACAGTCGTTTGTATTAATAAGTTATGTGCTTGGTGTTTTTCTCAGTGGTGGATAGTCACTCGTTAATAATTAGCTTGTATGAGTCACTGTAATCGCAGAAAGTGTATTCGACGCTTATTTATAAGTGTTGTTTGAGTTAAAATAATGGACCGTGCACTTTGGCTTGGTTGTCAGCACAATCAGAACCCTATTAAGCTGAATAGACAGACATCATCATGACGGCTATTTAACAACAATGCAAAGTGGACCTGTTGTAATTATTTAAAAAGGTGTTGCTATGAAAAAGTCAAAATACAATGAATTGCCGTTGGTTTATTCATGTTCTGGCTGTTCAAGCATTGCGCAATTAGCCAATCAAGTGGCTGTTGAAATGGATCGTGAACAAATTGCGGAGATGTCTTGTATTGCTGGTGTCGGTGGTGGGGTCAAGTCTTTGGTCAAAAAAGCGCAGTCGGGAAGACAAATCATTGCCCTTGATGGTTGTCAGTTACAGTGTGTGAAACACTGCCTTTCGCAGCATCAAATTGAACCTTCTTATCATTATACTTTAACTGAATTCGGCCCCAAGAAAAAATACCACACTGATTTTGATGCGGCCGAAACAGCCAAAATTAAAAGTCAGGTCGTTAAAGACTTTAATGCTGGCTTGCTTGAAGGGTCGCATCTGTAAGTCATCAATTGGTTAAGCAAATTTACTGGTTTTCAAATGAATTTGCATAAATCAAATCGCTCAGTGTAGTGAATGGATGTGCCCCTATATGTACGGTTGGGGTATCCCACAATGAAGCATCGCCGTTGTTGGCTGCGGGGCTGCTGTCTAATAAATAAAAATGGTTGGTGAATTGTGGGTCAGCACTGATGGATTGCCACTCTCTTGTTGCGAATTCAGTTTGAAAAGTAACTAAATCATAAGCCGTACCGCTGTAAAAATTACCACCCCAATTAGGTCTTAAGTGAATATCGGCATGGCTGTTGTTGAAATACAGATTATGGTGTGATTCGAATTGATCCAAATAATCATCAACTGTGGTTGTGGTCCCCCCGCTTTGTAGGTAGATGCCCACTTCATTGTTGATGAAAATATTGTTGGCTATGACCGAACCAAAGCTGCCTTCCCAGCCGATCTCAATGGCACTGACCACGTTGTAAAATACATTGTTGTAAAGCAAGTTGTTGTGGTTGTCTTCATCGTAAGCAGGCAGTCTGAGTCCAACTTCGGTGTTGGTGATGATGTTGCCATAAATTTTCCAATCGCCAGCAGGACGGTATTCAATGTCGGTGGGTTGGCAGCCGTCGTTGTTGGTGGAGGACCAAACACAACGAAAGCCACCGGGCTCAAAGGCATTGTAAACATCATGGATGTAATTATAACGAACAATCAAATTTGAGGTGCCACCTTTGGTACCCACTGCTGAGCGTCCAGGAATGGCGTAAATTTCATTGTATTCAACGATATTGGGCTCTCCGATTTTTGTTACCATAAAACTGACACCTTTGCTGTTTGAGGTGCCGCCCCAATAAACAGAATCAAAGATTTTGTTGTTTCTCACCACGCTGCCTTGTGAATCCCATATTCTGACTGCATAGGCGTTATCGTTGCCATTGGAAATGTGACCAAATACATTGTTTTCCAAGGTAACAAAATCAGCACCTTCAAAGAAAATTGGGCTGCTTTGGGTGTAGTATATGTGTAAGTTTTTCAGGGTTATGTGATCAGCCACTGCACGCGGTAGTCCTCGTTGTGACAATTCATAAACTTGAGTGTTTGGCAGTTCGCCATCGGCAGGATACAGGTAGATATAACATCCACTGTTATCAGCAAAACACTGGCTGCCATTGGCATCAGCTTTGGTCCAATGATTGGGGGTGGTTAACTGACTCACATGGTCATGGTCTCTGCCACCCTCCAAGTCTGATTGGTGATTGATTCGTTGGTGTCCATTGAACATACCAGTGGGATCGCTGTTCAACGTATCTGCTGGAATTCGCCAAATATTGGTGTCATAAACTTCCCAGGTATCATTCGCTGTGCCATATGAGCCAAGTAATTCAACCACCTCACCAGGGTAGCCCTGAATGGTAATATTGGCTGTGGTTAGGGTGTTGAAGTTGGCTTCTTCAATCAGTCGGTAAACACCGGCCCTGATGGTTAAGGTGTCGCCAACTTGGAGTTGGTCGAGTCCATGAGCCAGTGATTGCCATGGTTGGGTGATTGATCCGATTCCACTGTCGTCACCTGCAGGGGCAATAAAGTATTCAGTGGCAGTAGAGGTGTTACAAACAAGTAAAAAGCACAGGGAAAGAAAAAGTTTCATAGCAAGGCATTGAATGACAAAATCAAACCATATCAAATACCCGTCTTGAGCATTGTGAAACACCTCACACATATATCAACATTAACCTGTTGAGCTTATATGACGGATAGTTTTCGTGGTAGGTGATACGAGGGCAGCACATAAAGTCATTGCCACTCAACAATAATTTTTTGTCAATACAATTAATACAAGTGTCTTTGGATAAGCTGCTTTAAAGGGTTGGGTTGGTCTGATTGAAGGGAACGCTGAACACGCCCCCTTGGGTTGAGTTTATGTGAGTGGTGAATCAATCATCATCTGATAATTCTAACAAATCCGCATTGCCACCAACCGCTGAGATGTTATTGGTGATGGTTTTTTCAGTGAGAAACTGTCTTAAGTAACCAGGACCGCCAGCTTTGGGTCCGGTTCCAGAGAGGCCCATGCCGCCAAAAGGTTGAACCCCGACCACCGCACCAGTCATGTTGCGGTTGATGTAGCAGTTGCCCGCTTGAATTTTCGATACCACATGTTCAATGGTGTCATCAATTCTAGAGTGGATGCCAGTGGTTAAACCGTAACCCGTTGCATTGATGGCATCAATCACAGCGTCAAGTTCGTTGGCTTTAAATCTGATCACATGTAAAAAGGGTCCAAATATCTCTTGTTCTAAGACCTCAATATTGTTGATTTCGACTGCCTGAGGCGCGAAGTAGTGGCCTTTAATCTCAGGTGTGTCGAGTGACTTAATGGGTTTAGCTGCTTGTTCCATTCGTGATTTATGGTTGTTTAAAATAGCCAAAGCCTGCGCATCAATCACTGGCCCCAAGTCGGTTGAGAAAAACTGGGGATTACCGGTGGTCAACTCATCCATTGCGCCTTGCAGCATATGTATCACTTTGTTGGCCACATCGTCTTGAATAAATAACACCCGCAGTGCGGAACAGCGTTGTCCAGCGCTGAAGAAGGCTGAGTTTATAACATCTTTGACCAATTGTTCAGGTAGACAAGATGAGTCTGCAATCATACAGTTTTGGCCACCAGTTTCCGCAATCAAAGTGGCGATTGATGCATTTTTGCGGTTGGCCAAGTTCAGGTTGATGATTTGTGCAGTTTGCGTAGACCCTGTAAATACCACGCCAGCAAGGACATTGCTTTGACACAGTTGGGTTCCAATTTGGCTGCCGGAACCTAGTATCAATTGGAACACTTCTTTTGGAATCCCAGCTTGGTGGATTAATTGAGCAGTGAAATGGGCAATTAAGCTGGTTTGTTCCGCCGGCTTAGCGATGACACAGTTGCCAGTGACCAATGCGGCGACAATTTGACCGGCATAGATTGCCAATGGAAAATTCCATGGACTGATACAGACGAAAACGCCTTTGCCTTGGTGGTATAAATAATTGCTTTCACCGGTGGGGCCGGGCATTTTTTCACCATGACCACAGAGGATTTTCGCTTGATCAGCATAATAGCGACAAAAATCCACGGCTTCGCGTAACTCAGCGATGCAGTCTCCGAGGGTTTTTCCTGCTTCGTTTTGGAGTAGGTAAATCAATGTATGGCTGTTTTTTTCCATCAAATCTGCCAGTTTCAATAAGCTGTCAGCTTTAACTTCAACATTGACATCTCGCCAATTTGGAAATGCTTTTTGTGCATTGGACAGGGCCAAATCGACATCATTGGCTTGGGCCCTGTGGTATGTACCCACTACGTTTTCGAGGTTGGCCGGTGAGTTGACTTCAATCAATTCTCCGACGGCGTCAGTGCCAGGAATTAAACTGGTTGCATGGTGTTTTAAGGTGTTTTCAGCATTGACTTGATTGAGCAGTTCTTCAATGGTCTGAATATCGCCTAAATTAAAGCCTTTTGAATTGACTCGTTGGTCACCATAGATATCCAGCGGCAGAGGCAGCATGGGGTGTTTATGGGTTTTGTGTTTACGTACTTTTTCAATCGGATCTTGGGTGATGTCATCGATGTCTAAAGTTAAATCAGTTAAACGATTAACAAATGAAGTGTTGGCGCCATTTTCCAGCAATCTTCTGACTAAGTAAGGCAATAAGTCTTCATGGGAGCCAACAGGTGCATATATCCGACAAGGTCGATTGAGTCCTTTCTCGCTGATGGTTTGTGCATGTAAGGCTTGGCCCATGCCATGTAATCGTTGAAATTCATAGCCACCTGTTTCACCAGCCAAAACTTTAACCGCAGCCACGGTGTTGGCATTGTGAGTTGCAAACTGGGGGTAAAAACGTTTCCGGTTGGTTAATAAAAATTGCGCACAAGCCAAATAGGATACATCGGTATTAACTTTGCGGGTAAACACTGGGTAATGTTCCAAGCCTTGTTCTTGGGCGCGTTTAATTTCGGTGTCCCAATACGCACCTTTGACCAAACGGATGGGTATCAAGCGTTGGTGTTGGTCATATTGGTCAGCCAGCCATTCTAAAACTTTAAGCGCTCGTTTTTGGTAAGCTTGAACCACCAAGCCAAAGCCTTGGTAATCATCCAGTTGTGAATAAACCGCTTCAAATATTTTCAGAGAAAGCTCTAAGCGATCAGCTTCTTCAGCATCAATAGTTACTGCCACATTGAGTTTTTTGGCGTGGTTGGCAATTTCCAAGACTTTGGGTGCCAGTTCTTTAACCACTCGACTGACATTCGCCACTTCATAACGTGGATGAAGCGCGGACAATTTAATCGATATGGAAGACGCGTCATTGATATGTCTTTTGGTGTTGGCATCGGCAATACTGCCGATCGATGACATATAGGCTGCAAAATAACGATCGGCATCTTCTTGGGTTAAGGCGGCTTCTCCCAGCATGTCATAAGAATAACGGTAATCTTTAAAGCCTTTTTTGCCAGAACGTTTGATGGCTTCCTTGATGTTGCGACCCATCACGAATTGTTTGCCCATCACTTGCATCGCACGATGTATGCCTTTTCTGATTACGGGTTCGCCAGTTTTGTTGATGAATTTATCCAGCGCACGTTTCATCCCACCTTGGCTTTCATCAACATCAATGATTTTTCCAGTCAGCATCAATCCCCAAGTGGAGGCATTGACAAACAGAGAGTCGCTTTTGCCTAAGTGAGATTTCCAGTCGGCTTCAAGGATTTTGTCTTTAATTAATTTGTCTGCAGTGGATTTATCTGGGATTCGTAATAAGGCTTCTGCCAAGCACATCAACAAAATACCTTCTTTAGATGACAAGTCGTACTCTTTCATAAAAGCATCGACACCATCCATGTCATCGATTTTTGAACGTACATTGTTCACTAAGTCAGTGGCTAAACGTTTGATTTCTTGACGTTTACTGGCGCCAGGATTGGCGTAATCAAGTAATTGATTAACCCATGTTTCTTCGTCTATTAAGTAATGAGCTGAAAAAGGCAGAGCACGGTTTGTCATGATGGTATCCAAAGATATGTAGATAAACTGCGGGGATTATAATGAAACTGTCTAGAATAATCCAAAAATTGTTGCTTTTATGTTGTCAGAGAACAATGTGTATATTATTTGATAAGGGATGTGACTTAAAGGCTCTGAATTAACAAAAAAATAATATTGTTTGAAGATATTTCTTCTGAGGAGTGGTAGAATTGCCGCGTTTGGCTTGTGCGACATTTAGTCGCATTAATTGATTCGTGAATGGATCAATTAAAACTTGAGTTTAAGATTGATTAAAGTCGTCAAAGTGGCGACCTGTGAAATTAAAGCATTTGACACTAATTTTATAATTAATCACAGACCCACGTTCAAAGGTCTTGGTTTTCAAAAATTCATTAGGGTATTAATTTATGAAAAAAGCACAAATGAAATTCATGATGCTAATTACTGGGTTATTGGCTTCATCCATGTCTTTCGCAGAGTATGGATTGAATTTAAGGAAAGGGGTCACTGAATTCAGTGAAACGGCTTATGGTTTACATACATTCACATTGTGGATCTGTATCGTAATCAGTATTTTGGTTTTTGGTGCGATGATATATTCTATTTTCGCTCACAGAAAATCAAAAGGTTTTAAGCCTGACACCTTCACCCACAGCACCACTGCAGAAGTGATTTGGACGATCATTCCTATATTGATTTTGGTCGTGATTGCAATCCCTGCAACCAAAGCCTTGATCCAAATGGAAAACCCGATGACAGACGATGGTAAAAGAATGTCAATGGACATGACCATTAAAGTCACAGGTTATCAGTGGAAGTGGAAATATGATTACATGGAAGATGACATCAGTATTCTGAGTACTTTAGCCAAAGAAAGTAATGTGGCTAGACAAAAGGGTTCAGGTATTGATCCAAACACTGTAGAAAACTATCTGTTAGATGTTGATAACCCATTGGTTATACCTGCTAACACCAACATTCGATTTTTGTTAACTGCCGATGACGTAATACACGCTTGGTGGGTGCCTGATTTTGGTTGGAAGCGTGATGCCATTCCTGGTTATATCAATGAAGCTTGGACTAATGTCAAAGTACCTGGAACTTACCGAGGTCAATGTGCTGAATTGTGTGGAAAAGACCATGGGTTTATGCCGATTGTGGTTGAAGTGTTAAGTAAACAAGATTACGCGACTTGGCTGGCTGAGCAAAAAGGTGTTCAGGAAGAAGAGGCCGTTTTGGTACAAACAGAATGGACCAAAGAGCAGCTCATGGCTAAAGGTGAAGAAGTTTACAATACCCAGTGTGCAACCTGTCATTTACCAACAGGTGCTGGTATGCCTCCTGCATTCCCTGCGTTGGCTGGTAGCGAAATTGTTAATGGTGCTATGGAGCAACAAATTGAATTGGTGTTGAATGGGAAACCAGGAACAGCCATGCAAGCCTTCGGCAATCTGTTGTCAGAAACTGACATTGCAGCAGCCATCACTTATACCCGTAATTCTTTTGACAATACAGCCGGCGATGTTGTTCAGCCAGCCCAAGTCAAAAGCATGAAACAATAATTTAGAGGATTTATTATGAGTCACGATATCACACATGATGAAGCATCCCACGGTCACGACCATGATCACAAACCCAAAGGATTTGTGAAAAGATGGTTATTGACCACCAACCATAAAGACATTGGTACTTTGTATTTGATTTTCGCTTTTGCCATGTTCATTATTGGCGGTGCGATGGCTATGATCATCCGTTTGGAATTGTTTCAACCGGGCTTACAATTTATCGAGCCTGTATTTTTCAATCAAATGACGACGATGCATGCTTTGGTCATGATTTTCGGTGCAGTTATGCCAGCCTTCGTGGGTTTGGCTAACTGGATGATTCCTTTGATGATTGGTGCCCCAGACATGGCTTTGCCACGGATGAATAACTGGTCATTTTGGATTTTGCCATTTGCTTTTGCTTTGTTGTTATCAACGTTGTTCATCGAAGGCGGTTCACCCGCTGGTGGTTGGACCATGTACCCACCTTTGTCACTGCAGGGTGGTCATAACGTAGCATACTTGGTATTTGCGATACATTTAATGGGTATTTCTTCCATCATGGGTGCGATCAATGTGATTGCGACCATCATGAATATGCGCGCACCTAATGTGGGCTATTTGAATATGCCTTTGTTCGTATGGACGTGGTTGATTACCGCATTCTTGTTGATTGCAGTAATGCCAGTACTGGCTGGTGCAGTTACCATGATCCTCACCGATCGATATTTCGATACCAGCTTCTTTAATGCAGCGGGTGGTGGTGATCCGGTACTGTTTCAACATATCTTCTGGTTCTTCGGACATCCTGAGGTTTACATCATGATTCTGCCTACTTTTGGAATTGTGTCTGAAATCATCCCTACTTTTGCACGTAAGCCATTGTTTGGTTATGTGTCTATGGTTTATGCAACAGCTGCAATTGCATTTTTGTCCTTTATTGTATGGGCACATCACATGTTCTCAGTGGGAATGCCATTGGGTGGTGAGTTGTACTTTATGTATGCAACCATGATGATTGCTGTACCTACTGGGGTGAAAATCTTTAACTGGGTAGCAACTATGTGGCGTGGGTCGATGACCTTTGAAACGCCGATGTTGTTCTCTTTGGCCTTCGTGGTTCTGTTCTCTATTGGTGGATTCTCTGGTGTGATGATGGCATTGGCACCGGTTGATTTACAATACCATGACACATACTTTATTGTGGCGCATTTCCATTATGTATTGGTAACTGGCGCGGTATTCGGCATCATTGCTGGGGTTTATTACTGGATTCCAAAATGGTCAGGCCATATGTATAGTGAGCGTTTGGGTAAAATACATTTTTGGATCTCTGTGATTTCAGTCAATGTATTGTTCTTCCCACAACATTTTTTAGGTTTGGCTGGTATGCCAAGACGAATTCCAGATTACTCAACTCAGTTTGCAGAATTTAATATGATGTCATCAATTGGTGGTTTCGTATTTGGTCTGGCGCAAGTGTTCTTTATCTATGTGGTTTGGAAAACTGTTCGTGGTGGTAAAAAAGCCACAGCTGAAGTTTGGGATGGTGCCAAAGGTTTGGAATGGACTGTTCCATCGCCTGCACCGCACCATACATTCCAAGAGTTTGGTCCTGTTGACTTAGACAAAATGGCACATGGTAAAGACCATTAATTGTTGGTTGAAATTATGACTCAAGACGAGAAAGACACATTGAAACAACGCAAAGCCGCCAGAAGAACAGCATTGATTTTGGCGGTGGTTGCCTTGGGTTTCTTTGCCTGGTCGGTTTATATAGTGATTGACCATGCCAAAGGATAATTCCAACAGAACCAAGGACAATAATAGAGTCTTAAAAATTGGCATGGTTGTTTCGGTGTTAATGGTTGGCTTTGGGTTTGCGTTGGTTCCGCTGTATGACGTCATCTGTGACATTACAGGTTTGAATGGTAAAACCGGGGTAATTGCTGCAGCAGATGTCAAGGAACAGGATGTCGGGCACACCGTTACGGTTCAGTTTGATGGCACTGTAAACAGTGATTTACCGTGGTCTTTTAAGCCAAAACAATTTTCGATGGAAGTGATTCCAGGTAAGCTGTATTCAACTGAATACATTGCCAGAAATATTTCTGAGGATGACGTCACTGGACAAGCCATTCCCAGTGTGGCTCCGAGTGAAGCATCCATTTATTTCAGTAAAACCGAATGTTTTTGTTTTACTGAGCAGTTGTTAACTTCAGGCGAAGAAAAACAAATGCCAGTGACTTTTATCGTGAGTTCGGATTTACCCAAGGACATTGAAGTGTTGACTTTGTCATACACATTTTTTAATAAAAATCGCATGACCACAGCACAAAAAGCTGAAGGCAATGCCACACATGAAAAAATTTAGTTATTAGGGGCAAGTAAAATGTCAGAATTAAGTAAAGAAGAATATTATGTACCACATATGGCTAAATGGCCTATCGTAGGTTCGATTGGATTAACCACCACAGTATTGGGTGCGATTCATCTGTTGAACAGTGAAAATTCTAGTACACCTTGGTTGATGTATTTTGGATTTGCGATTATCTTGTTGATGATGTTTGGCTGGTTTGGCGATGTCATTAAAGAAAGCGAAAATAATTTATATAACACCCAAGTAGATGCTTCATTCCGTATGGGCATGGTGTGGTTTATTTTCTCAGAAGTGATGTTTTTCGCAGGGTTTTTTGCCGCTTTATTCTATGCCAGAACATTTTCAGTGCCATGGTTAGGTGGGGAAGGAACAGGCCTGTCAACCAATGAAGTGCTCTATCCAGGGTATGAAGGCGTGTGGCCAACTAATGGACCAGACAATATGAATGGCCAGTATGAACTTATTGACCCTTATCATTTGCCTTTAATTAATACGCTGTTGTTATTAACCAGTTCTATTACCATTACGATTGCCCATCATGCTTTACGTGCAAGTAATCGAGCCCAAACCATTATTTGGTTAATCGCTACAGTTATTTTAGGTGCCGTCTTTTTATTCTATCAAGCAGAAGAATATATAGAGGCTTACCAACACCTTAATTTGAAACTGTCATCCGGTATTTATGGTTCGACCTTTTTCATGTTAACCGGTTTCCATGGTATGCATGTCACACTGGGTACCATAATGATAGCCATTATCACCATCAGGGTCATCAAAGGTCATTTTCGAGCTGAGAGTCACTTTGGTTTTGAAGCAGTTGCTTGGTATTGGCATTTCGTTGATGTGGTGTGGTTGGGTCTGTTTATATTTGTTTATATACTCTGATTCAGTAACAAACAATACAATGCGTTTAAAACCCATCACTTTGATGGGTTTTTTGCGTTAAATCAATTAAAATACCGCGCATTAGACAAATACCCACCTATATATGAAATACGTCATTATTATTCTGTTGTTGTTTATTCTGTTTAGTTTAGGCTCGGCCATGTTTTATTTGGTGAAAGGTAAGGGCAAAAGCCAGAACACGATTCGATTTCTTACCGTTCGAATAGTTTTGAGTGTGCTGTTGTTTTTGTTTATTATTTTGTCAGCCAAAATGGGATGGATCGAAACCCATTCTCCCAGTTTTTTGCAGCCCTGAATTCAGGTGAAAAAATTTCCTTGGATTTTTAGTCTGTTGTGGCTCAGTATTTTAATGGTCATGTTGTGGGCAGGATTTTGGCAATTAAGACGTGCAGAAGAAAAAGCATCCATTAATAGCAAGCTGGCTCAATCAACCCTTAATCAACCACACAGTTTGAAAGACTGGGAAGAGCTGAAAATATTCGATTCAATCGAAGTCTCGGGTCATTATGCCAACATTCATTTTTTATTAGACAATCAAATCATAGCCGGTCAAGTTGGCTACTTTTTGTACTCAGCGTTTAAAACTGAAGATGATGTTTGGCTGTTGGTTAATCGAGGATGGGTGGATGATGATCAACAAAATTTTGATGTAAACAATCAACAAACTGAAGTTTTAGGTTTATTGACCGATTGGCCAAGACCGGGAATTCAGTTGGGCGAACAAACTTTGCTTGATGCGCCGGTTCAACATGTGACTTATTTGCCACAAGAACAAGTTTTCAGCTTGTTAAAGCAGCGTTTATGTACGTTATCTATGGCACCAAATTGTGACATATTACCGAGGGTATTGAAGCTAGACCCACAAATGAAATATGGTTATCTTAGGCAGTGGGAATTGCCTCGGATGACGGCAGAAAAACATCGGGGCTATGCTGTTCAATGGTTTTCCATGTCTTTGGTATTGTGTTTTGTTTATGTGGTTTTTTTGAGAAAGAATTATTTAAGTTGAAAATATATGAAAGCGAGAACTAAAAACAGATTAACCATAATCAGTATTGTATTGTTATTTTCTTTACCCGTGATAGTGGCTTACTTGTTAAGCTCAGGTTTAATTGAATTTCACCCAGGTGACAAAAAGAACAACGGACATTTTGTAACGCCTTTAGTTAAAATCGCTGATTATTCTACAGCGGAATGGGTTGAACCCTTGATGGGTCATTGGACATTAATTCGTCGTGTACCCGAGGTTTGTAATGGCCAATGTCAAGTCTGGGAAGATGAACTCAGTCGATACAAATTAAGTTTAGCTCATAGGGCTGATAAATTGAATTTGATGCTGATATCTGATGGGTTTTCAGAAGCATTGACAGACCCATTCATCAATGTCAAAAAAGTAAATATTGTCGACAATAAAAAATTAAAAACAGTCTTTGACCAGCTTTCAAAAGATTCTTTAAAAGACGGTCATGGTTTGTATGTGGTGGCTCCTGAAGGTTATTTAATGATGTCGTTTAACAACGAAAACACCACCACTGAAATAATTCGAGATTTATCATTGTTAGTAAAAAGAAAGGGCGAATAAGATGAAATATAGACATTTGGCTTGGTTTTCAGTGGGGTTGACACTTTGTGTGGTTGTATTGGGTGCATTCGTGCGTTTGTCTGATGCAGGATTGGGTTGTCCCGATTGGCCAGGCTGTTACGGTCATTTGGCTTGGCCTAATGAAGTGCATGAGATTGTACAAGCCAATGAATCTTTTACAGAACGAGCGGTTGAGGTTGCCAAAGCATGGAAAGAAATGGTGCATCGGTATTTGGCAGGTTTCCTGTCATTGACTGTGTTGGCGTTGTTTGTTTGGTCGTTCAAACGAAGAAATCTTGAATCTTATGGTTTGCCTTTGGCTATTTGTTTTGTGATATTGTTTCAAGCGGCTTTAGGCATGTGGACAGTGACATTAAAATTACATCCCAGCATAGTCATGAGCCATTTACTTGGCGGATTAACCACATTGTCCTTACTGGTTTGGTTGGCCTGTTCACGAACCCCAAGCATCACGCCTTATCGATATGCCGGACATGTTAAGCGATGGATGGTGGTGGTTGGGCTGGTCTTGTTACTGTTGCAGATTGCTTTGGGTGGTTGGACCAGTGCCAATTATGCAGCCTTGGCTTGTGTTGGATTTCCGCAATGTAATGGTGTGTGGTGGCCACAAATGGATTTTGTACAAGCCATGGATTTATTTAAAGCCTATGGTCCAAATTATGAATTTGGAGTTAAAGATGGCCCGGCCAGAATGGCGGTTCAAATGATGCATCGGATGGGGTTTGTGGTCATTACCATATACTTCTCTTGGCTGATATATAAACTAACCCGAAACCGTGAGTTGATGCCTTTGGGGTTAAGTTTATTGGGGTTGTTGTTGCTACAAATAACTTTAGGAATTATCAATGTGACTTATTCTTTGCCATTAGTAGTGGCCACCATGCATAATGGTGTGGCTGCTTTGTTGTTAGTCAATATGGTGGTGTTGTTATACAAAACCCGTGGGTCACAGTAGAAAAAATATGAGTCAATTCAAACAATATTTAGAATTAACAAAACCAAAAGTGGTGTTGCTGATTTTATTCACCGCCTTGGTTGGCATGTTATTGTCAATGCGCAATTTTCCACAGTCAGAGTGGATTTTGGTATTTTGGGGGCTGGTGGGTATTGGATTGTCCTCTGGAGCCGCAGCCGCTGTTAATCATTGGGCCGATCAAAAAGCCGATGCCATCATGCTCAGAACCCAACACCGACCTTTACCCAGCGGTGAGCTCAGTGCCGGTAAAGTGTTGTTGTTTGCCAGTTCATTGACCTTGGTTGGCATGTTGGTATTGATCTATTTTGTTAATGTACTAACGGCAGTGTTAACCTTTCTGTCTTTGATTGGCTACGCATTTGTTTATACCTTTTACCTTAAACGTGCGACGCCACAAAATATAGTGATTGGTGGTGCAGCAGGCGCGACGCCTCCCGTTTTGGGTTGGACCACAATGACTGGACATGTCACCGCGGATGCGCTTATTTTGTTTGGGATTATTTTTGCTTGGACGCCTCCACATTTTTGGGCTTTGGCAATTTACCGCAAAGAAGATTATGCCAAAGCAGACATACCAATGTTACCGGTTACGCATGGCATTAAATTCACCCAATTACACATTATTCTGTATACCGTGATATTGATCATTGTGACTGTTTTTCCATTTTTAACAGGCATGAGTGGATTAATATATTTGGTGGGCGCTCTGGCTTTGGGTGGTAAATTCTTGTGGATGACCATTGAGTTAAAACGAACGCAATCACCACTATTGGCTTGGCAAACATTTAAATATTCAATTTGGTATTTGATGTTGTTGTTTGCTTTTTTATTGGCAGATCATTATATCCATATCGGCGATGTGATGCCGCGTTTGTTTGTTGAACCGATTATTTAAACGTTTTGATTGGATTGATTGACTCACATATTCATTTAGATGATTCAAGATTGGTTGAAGATCGATATGATCTGATTGATGACGCCGAAAATAAAGGGGTAGAAGCTTTTATTGTTCCGGCCGTTACTGCGGATAAATTCAGCCAGGTGATGGAATTATCATCAAATTATGCTTCAGTCTACGGAGCTTTGGGGTTGCATCCTTATTATATCAATCAACACACTGCGGAAGACCTAGAGAAGCTGTCTGTGGCGTTAAGTCACAAAAATGTGATTGGAGTCGGTGAATGTGGCTTAGATTTTTACCTGAAAGAATTGGATCAAAATAAACAAAAGCTGGTGTATGAAGCACAAGTTGTTCTGGCCAAGCATTACAATTTACCCCTGATTTTACATGTTCGCGGGGCGGTTGATGCGGTGTTTCAAGTATTAAAAAAGCATGATTATTTTAATGCGGTTATGCACAGTTTTAATGGATCAATTGAACAAGCCAAGCAGATTATCGAGAAAGGGGTGTTTTTGGGGTTTGGACCAGCGGCATGTAATCCGAAAGCCACCAAGCTTAAATCATTGCTTGAATTTGTCCCAGCTGAATCCATGTTGCTAGAGACTGACGCGCCTGATCAACCTTTTTATGACAAACAAGGCGAACGTAATTTACCCGTTGATTTATTGCGAGTTAACCAAGAAATTGCGAAGATTAAACAAATGGATTCGATTGAATTGGCACAACAGACAACAAGCAACGCAACCCGATTATTTAATTTATGAAAGAACGTTTTGGTGGTATAGAACGCTTGTTTGGTATGGATGCATTTGATCGATTACAACAATCTCATGTGGCAGTTGTTGGTGTCGGCGGTGTGGGTTGTTGGTCGGCTGAAATGTTGGCACGGTCAGGGGTTGGTAAAATCACATTGATTGATGCCGATGAATTGTGTGTAACCAACATCAATCGTCAGATTCATGCACTGGACAGCACGGTGGGTCAATCAAAAGTCAAAGTGATGGCGAAAAGAATTCAAGACATCAATCCAGCTTGTGAAGTGATATGTCATGAAGCTTTTTTTATGGCCAGTAACGTTGATGAGTTGTTGATTCCTTATGATTTTTTAATAGATGCAATAGACTCAGTTAATCACAAAGTTTTGTTGTTGGTTGAGTGCCGCAGAAGGAAAATTCCAGTGGTGACTTGTGGTGGAGCGGGTGGTAAAACCGAGCTGTCTCGAATCCACACAGCCGATTTAGTTAAAACCAGAGGCGACAGCTTATTAAGAAAAGTACGCAAAGAAATGCGCAACAACTATGGCATGAAAAAAACCAAAAAATTTAAAATTCATGCGGTATATTTAGATCAAGAAATGGTTTTGCCATCGCGCGATCAGGATAAACAAACCAGCCGTAAACTAGACTGTGATTCTGGATATGGTACCAGCCCAATGACCATCAGCAGTATTGGAATCAGAGCAGCGGATTTGGTGGTTAAACGGCTTATGGCTTGATTTTTATTGGCGTGTCGACAGCTGCAGTCACCGACTAGCCATTAGCAATGAATGAATAGCTTCGAAGCCTCCATGCATTAAATACATACAAAAAAAAGCCGTTTGATTCATAAAAGAATTAAACGGCTATCACACACCTTAAGCAATAAGGTGATCAATGCTTGAAACTAACTATTACTCAGGAATCCTTAACACTTGTCCTGGGTAGATTTTGTTAGGGTCTGTCAACATCGGCTTGTTGGCTTCAAATATTTTTGGGTACTTAGCAGCATTGCCATAAAATTCCTTGGCAATTTTACCTAAAGTGTCGCCAGATTTAACTGTATAGGTTTTTGATTCCCAAGCTTCTTCACCTGATTTGCCTTCTTCAGCAGCAGCGGCTTCAGCTTCGGCTTTTTCAACTTCAGCAGTATCAGCTGGTGGTTGACCCAAAATTAAATTGTCTTGTACGCGTGAAACACCAGCCACATTGCCTGCTGTTAATACGGCTTTTTCTTTTTGTTCTTGATTGGGTACGTAGCCTGTTAAGGTGACGACACCACTGGCAAATTTGGTTTTTAAATGACTGATATCAACACCACTGTTTTCAATGTGTTTGATGATAGGTAATGTGACTTCGGCTTCTTTCTCGTCCTTGCCGAAAACTTTAGATCCAGCATCGGCTAAAAAATCAAAAAATCCCATAATAATCCTCTTCTAAGTAATGAATGTAATTAGCTTAGCAATGAAAGCAGAAGAGGTCAATTCAATACAGCTTCATTTTACAATTTGTAACATGCACCAAAGTTTGTCAATTAACCAGTGAAGGACTGTCATTGGCTGTGTTTTTTTAGTTAATTTATCGGGTTTATCGGTTCACAAGATTCAAAGTTTGACATCAAGACATTAATTTGATGATAATGAGAATTGGGTGAAAATTTATTAACGGGGAATCGAATGAAAAAAATGATATGGGTGGCTTTAAGCTTCTCTATGGGTGCCAATGCTGGAGAACCACTTTGTACGCTGAATCCATTTAATGACTATCTGAACAAGGCCTATACCATTAACAATGATGTGGCTGGTGTGAACACATTGTTTTCTCAATGTACCAATATGTCCGATCAACAGACCATCAACGTCTTGAGTGGTTGTGGACCCTTGACTCATCCTATAAATGGCCTGGGATTGAATCCCAGTGATCTGTTTTTATATGGCTTGATGCCAACAGATACCATGGGAATTGGTACACATGTTAGCTTTGATGCGTTTCCTTTTCCATCACCGGGACAGCCTGGCGATATGATGAAGGCTGATCCAGTTGATGTTTATCGCATTGGGAATAATGGCGGTTATGAGCGAATTGGCTCGATAGAACCACCTACAGAGGATTTGGTGCCACCCGGTTTGCCGGCTAATGAAGAGCAGGTGATACCAGTGGTTCATTCAGCTTCGTCATTTGACCAAGCAGGCAACTTATTTGTGCTGGGATATAAAACCAATTATGAATCCAGTGCCGATGTGCTGGCTGGCACTGGTGAAGTGCTGTACAAGACACCGAAAATCATGATTGGACAAGTCAGTAGTGCCAATTTAAGCTTGGCAGCTGGCGGCGTTATTCCTGCGATTTGGGCAGAAGCGGACACCAGTGGCAGTTGTGCCGCAGTGATGGATCAGTTTGCAGTCAGAACCAATACATTCTCACAATGTGTGGTGGCAGATTTTATTGCCAATGGCGATGCCGATGCTGCAGTTTCCAGTTGTTTGGCGAGTACCTCAGTTTTGGATTATGGAATTCATGATTTTGCGGTAAGCCCCGACAATGGTCATTATTACGCATTCGATACCATGACCATAGATGAAACCGATGTGTTGATTGAAGTGGACTCAACCACCATGCAAGCCACCTGTACCAATTATCCAGATGTTGGTGATTTAACGGGGGTTTTAACCAGTTTGATGTTCAGCCAACAAAATAAATTAGTGGCCGTGTTTGCAGATGAAACCTCAGGGCGTTGGATCGATGTGACAACAGGAGCCATAACCACTTTGACTGATAACATCAGCCCATCTTCGTTCGGTGATGGCAGCAGTTTGCCTTTTTCTGTACTTCAAAGACAGGTCAATGCATTGGCTGGCGTTGGCGACTTGATATTCCGCAATGGTTTTGAAGGTGATTTGATTTTTGCTAATGGATTTGAAGGCGGAATAATACAGCCTCCTCAATGTCCATTGTTTTAGAATTGTTCAGATATTAGCCGCATAAAGCCGACTGAAGTCGGCTTTTTTTATGGCTTAAATACATGGGCTTGAACGCGCTGTCATTTTTTTGCCATATTTAATCACAACTCATCAGAACCCAGGCCTTAAAACAGCATATGTACTTGTTTAAATAGTCACAAGTTAATTATTTGAGACAAGTTATGCAATCACAAAAACGCAAATCCATTCGATGGGAGCTGGAACAGTTGGCACAAAAAAGCAAAACTGATCGAAACCAAGCCATTAAGAGCACCAAAAAATACCAAAAACTGGGACTGAATTGGAAGGATGTGGTGATCTTCTCATTGGCCATGTTTTACACCACTTTATACCATGTCAATGCCTATGCAGAACCGCTAGATAGCAGTGTAAGCGCAGTGAATTTTGATGACATTTCCAGTGGCATGATGATGTCATTCAACAAGACATCTGGTGAATATCACAGCCTACAGTTAATCCAGACGGATTATGATGTGGATGTTTTTGGCTTGCTGGCAACCATAAAGTTAAAACAAACATTTTTAAATGCCAATGATGATTGGGTCACAGAAGGCGTTTATGCGTTTCCTATGGCTGACCAATCGGCGGTGTATCAAATGAAAATGACCATTGGCGACCGGGTTATTGAAGGTGAAATTCATGAGAAAAAGCAAGCTGAACAAATTTACCAACAAGCGAAAAGTGATGGCTTGACTGCCACTATGGTGAAACAATACAGACCCAATATTTTCACTTCAGATATTGCCAATATTGGACCGAATGAACTGATCAGTGTAGAAATCAGCTATCAGATGAGTTTACGTTATGACCAGCTCTTTTACGAGTTGAGATTACCGATGGCGATTAAAGCACGATACACACCGTCTGACACCGAGCCTAACTTACCCGCTACTTTAGCGGTGAATGATTTAAACCATCGCCGCATCGATATCAATTTAGATGCCGGATTTGCTTTGGATGAAATTCGCTCGTTACACCAAAACATAGAAATTGCACAAGAATTGGGCCGCCACCAAATCAAGCTCTCAGATCAACAACTGTACGATACCCATGATTTTGTATTGAGGTGGTTTCCAAAAGTTGAACAAACACCCAAAGCCGCCTATTTTTCAGAAATCAAAGATGGCTATGAATATTCATTGTTAATGGTTTTACCGCCAAACAACACTGAAAAATCCGCAAAACCACGTAACATGACATTCATTATGGATACCTCAGGCTCTATGCATGGTCAAGCCTTAGACCAATCCAAGGATGCCTTGTTGTATGCCCTATCAGAATTGGATGAGGCGACTTATTTTAATGTGATAGATTTTGATTCAACCGCTAAAGTGTTGTTTACCGCCTCTCGACCAGCTACGCCAGATAACGTCAGTTTGGCGTTGGATTTTGTTGATGGTTTCAGCTCAGACGGTGGCACCAATATGGCCCCGGCCTTACAAATTTCTATGCAAAGAGAAAATATTAAATCAGGGTATTTGAACCAAATTATCTTTATGACTGATGGTTCGGTAGGCAATGAATCAATGATATTTGATCAAATCGCTCAAGACATCGCTGATGCCCGGTTATTTACCATCGCCATTGGACCGGCACCCAATAATTACTTTATGAGTAAAGCCGCGATGTTCGGCAAAGGAACTTATACCCACATCGCAAGTTTAGCTCATGTAAACGATTCGATGAGCCACTTGTTTGCCCAATTGGCAAAGCCGGCTTTAACTGATGTAGACGTGGCCTGGAATACCTCTGGTGTGATCCAAAGTCCAAGTGTGATTCCAGATTTATATATGGACCAGCCTTTGGTTATCACCAGTAAAGTGCCATTGAGCGAAGCCAAAGCCGCCCCTTCATTTGTGGTCAGTGGTTTAATCGGTGCCAACAACAAACAAAAAAACTGGTCAGAACAAATCAGCTTAAAGCATGATGGCCAAACCACCGGAATAGCCCGTTTATGGGCTCGTAATAAAGTGGAAGAAATGACCGATGATTTGATGCTCGGTGGCGATTATTCGGCGCTGAAAGATGAGATCATCGAACTGGCTTTGAAGCATCATTTAATCACAGAGTTTACTGCCATGGTGGCAGTAGACAGAAATCCGGATGCCAGCCGAATGGCACGAGCAAAAGCCGCGGCCGAAGCACAAGCCATACAACAAACGCCTTTTCCTCAGGGCTCATTGGGCTGGCGCTGGAACCTGTTGATCGGCATGTTGATGATGTCTGTAGCGGTGTTATTACAAAGAAAATTTTAAAAAACAGTGAATAATGGAGCCAATGATGATCAATTCTAACTCTCAAGCCTATACTTTCGGAGCAAAAGTATCCACCCGCAAAACAAGGAATCTGTGGGTAAAAATCATCACAGCTGCATTATTAACCGTGGGTAGCTGGCAAGTGGGGTCCTCCGCCTACTTGCTGGCGAAAGCCCAGTTGGCCCAATATTTGATTGCCGATGCGTGGCAAGCAACAATGAAGGATGGTGACGCACACAAGCCCTGGGATTGGGCCGATACTCATCCAGTGGCTAAGTTAAGTTTTCCAACTGTCGGCGAAGTGACCTATGTATTGGAAGGTGCCAGTGGTCGTAACATGGCCTTTGGGCCCGCCAGAACGGTCTCATCCGGCATGCCTGGTGATTCAATTTCAACAGTTATCAGTGCACACAATGATTCACATTTTAGTTTCTTGGGCCAAGTGAAGCTGAATGATGTGGTCCAAATCGAAACCTTGAAAGGCCAATTCAATTACCAAGTGATTGATTTAAGGGTGGTTGACTCCAGCCAACAACAAGTCAGCATCAACCAACAAGATGAACTGATCCTAACCACCTGTTACCCATTCAATGCCTTACAAACCGGCGGTAAAATGCGCTACCAAGTGACGGCAACTAGGATGTGATTTATCAAGAAAATACAATGAAATTTATAAATAGTCTAAAGGACTGAATCGATTGTTTTCGCTGAGTTCTTTCACCACATGAGTGTAAATCATGGTGGTTTCCAGTTGTTTATGTCCCAGTAATTCTTGGATGGTCCTGATGTCAATACCAGCTTGCAGAAGATGCGTGGCATACGAATGTCTGAATGTGTGTGATGTCACCTTTTTATTAATCTGAGACAAGTTAACCGCTTGTTTCAAATTTCTACTGAACGTACTGTTCAAAACATGGTGACGCCTTATGATTCCAGTTTCGCTGTCTCTAGATACTTTATTCATCGGAAACAGAAACTGCCATTTAAACTCTGTTTGAGCGTTTGGGTATTTGCAAGCCAATGCATTAGGCATGGCTACAGAGCCATACCCATCAGTTAAATCTTTCGAATGTTGAATTTTATTTATGGAGATTAAGTTTTTGTAGACCAGTTTTAATTTTTTAGGTAGTGGAAGACTTCTGTCAGAAAGAGATTTACTGTCCCAAATAACCATTCTGTTATAGTCAAAGTCTATGTCTTTTATCCTTAAATTTAAGGCTTCTTTCAGTCGCAAACCACATCCGTAAATAGTTTTAAGAATCCAGGAATACATGTTATCTGGCATGCAGTTTATGATGTGATTAACTTCTTTGGCACTCAGAACAACAGGCAAGTGAATTCTTTGTTTGGCTCTTAATGCATTGATGTTTTGATTTTCCAAGGACAGGCCTAAAACTTGATTGTAGAGGAAAAGTAACGCATTAAATGCCTGGTTTTGAGTTGACGCTGCTACTTTTCTTGCTACAGCTAAGTGTGTTAAAAACATTTCGATTTCTGCTTTACCCATTTCTGCAGGGTGTCTTTTATTATGAAAAAGGATGTATTTTTTTATCCATGAAATGTAGGTAATTTCTGTGTTCTTGCTGTAATGTAAGAAGCGTAATTTAACTGCGACTTGATCTAAAAGTTTCATTAATATGCATTAATAATAAGAATTTAACTGATATTAAGGCATTCGTGCATATATATCCGCCCATAACCTGTTATGCAAGCAGTCAATAAAGTCCTA